>Ga0233425_10007135_pt1 | contig 15922 bp, 18 predicted proteins | sample Watercolumn_Towu_2_FD_181712 | JGI IMG/M metagenome (GOLD analysis project Ga0233425, IMG submission 181712) | Freshwater microbial communities from Lake Towuti, South Sulawesi, Indonesia - Watercolumn_Towuti2014_140_MG | ecosystem: Environmental > Aquatic > Freshwater > Lake | place...
AGAGCTCGATCAGGCCGCCTTGGTCGACGGCGCGAGCGAGATGCAGACCCTCTTGCGGATCATCGTGCCGCTTTCGGCCCAGGGCATGGTCGCGGCCAGCGTCTTCGTCTTCGTCTATGCCTGGAACGAATATCTCTTCGCCTTCATCTTCACGACCTCGCGCGCCAAGACCGCGCCGATCGTGATCAGCGAAATGATGGGCAGCCTGACCGGCGTCGACTGGGGCGTGCTGTTCGCCGCCGCGAGCGTCCAGCTCGTGCCGGTCGTGGTCTTCGTCATGCTGGTGCAGAAATTCCTGATCGCCGGCCTGACCTCCGGCGCGATGAAAGGCTAGAGGCCTTGACGGACGCCGACCTGCCCTTTCGTCTCGATGGCCGGCGCGCGCTGGTCACGGGCGCAAGCCGCGGTATCGGCCGTGCCGTCGCGCTCGCCCTCGGCGAGGCCGGCGCCGCGGTCGCCGTTCACTACGCCCGCAACCAAGACCAGGCGAAGGACGTCGCTTCGGCCATCCGGGTCCGGGGCGCGCGCGCCGAAATCCTCGGCGCCGATCTGTCGGTCCCGGCGGCGGGCGCGGCGCTGGTCGATCAAGCGCGGCGCGCTCTCGGTGGCGTCGATATCCTGGTGGTCAACGCCTCGATCGAGACGCGGCGCGACTGGCGCGAAAACGAGGGCCCCGATTTCGACCGGGAGGTCCAGACCAATTTGCGCGCCGGTCTCGACCTTGCGGCCACGGCCGTGCCGGACATGGCGGCGCGCGGCTGGGGCCGGCTCATTTTCGTCGGCAGCATCCAAAGCCGGAAACCCAATCCGCGGCTGATCGTCTATGCCGCCCTCAAATCCGCGCAACTCAACATGGCGGGCAATTTGGCCATCCAATTGGCGCCGAGCGGCATCACGGTCAACACGGTTTCGCCCGGCTCGATCGAGACCGACCGCAATTCGGAAGTCCTGGCGGATGCCGCTTATCGCGCGCGTGTGCTGGCGAGCATCCCGCAAGGCCGTGTCGGCGCGCCCGGCGACTGCGCCGGCGCGGTTCGATTTCTCTGCTCGGATGCGGCAGGCTACATCACCGGCGCCGACATTCCGATCGACGGCGGCCGGCATTTGACGTGATCGATGTCCGCTTTTGACCTGCCCCCATCGGAAGGGACCATCGGTAGAGTTGGAAACCGAAGGAGTTCTGGACGACGCCGAAGAAGCGATACACGCCTGAAGAGATCGTAGCGAAGCTGCGCCAAGCTGCGCAACAGCGAGATCTTCCTACACACTGAAGGAGGCCCAGGTGCTTGTCGAAGCATGGCGGCGACACTGCAACGGCGTGCGGCCGCACTCTTCGCTGGGCTGCCGCCCCTCTGCGTCCGAGGCGCTGATCGCGGCCTAGCGGATTCCCGCGCCGATCTCCTTGCAGGTGTCACGCACCAGCTTGGCGATCGCTTCGAGCTGCGCCGTTTCGCCGTGCCGGTTCAGATAGGGCACGACGACGCTGGCGATCGCGTGGCCTGCCCGGTCGAGGATCGGCGCGCCGATATCGGTGATTCCGACCACGTCGCGGCTTTGGGCGACCAGGAAGCCGCGCTTGGCGATCGCGGCGAGCTGGGCGTCGAGTTTCTTGCGATCACCGCGGGTCCTCGACACCGCCAACCCTTCGGCGATCATACGCGCGCGGCGCTCGGCGTTCTGGAACGCGATAATGAGGCGTCCGGACGTCGCCTGGACCGCTGGGCGGCGGTAGCCGAGCCGCAGCGAAAAGACGATTTCGGCCCGCCCCGCCGTCGTCGCGACGACGACCGTTTCGCCCTTGTTGAGCACGACGAGATGAGCCGACTGCCCGCACGCATTGCTGAGCCCCTCCATCGCCGGAACGGCGATTTCGACCAACTCGCGGGGCCGCGGCGTGCGGATGCCGAGTTCGAACAGGCGGTCGCTGAGCGTCAGTTCGTCGCTGGCGGCGTCGCGCTTCAGATAGCCCCGACCGACGAGCACGTAGACGACGCGGAAAATCTCGCCCTTCGAGCGGCCGAGCCTGGCGGCGATTTCCCGCGTCGAGACCGGCCGGCCGAGCGACGCGAGAAGTTCGAGTATTTCCAGGCCCTTCTCGAGTGCGGGCGCCGTATAGGCGGTCCGTTTGGTCTTGGTCTTCGAGGCCGCTGCGGGCATCGCGTTCTCCAGCGTCGATTCATATATGCATCTTGACTGCATATATGCATCTTGACTTCATATATGCATCGCTCATAGGCTGACCGAGGTCCAGCGTCAATACGTCGGGAGTTTTCGCACAGGGGCACGTCCTTCGTAAGGTCCCGCCCGCCCGCCGGCTTCGCTTCGAGCCGGCGCCACCGGCCGGCATCCCCGATCCCCGAGACGCTACGGACTGGCGGCTTCCCGCGATGCCGAACGGCACGCGGGCAACAGGGAGGAGGGAATCATGCGGATGGTGTTCAAGGCGACGTTCGCCGCGGTGGCGAGCCTTCTGGCGTTGACGTTCGGCACGGTCGAGGCGCGCGCCGACCGGCTCGCCGATATTCTTCAAAAAGGCGTGGTGCGGATCGGCGTGCCGCTGGACGTACCGCCCTTCGGCTCGCAGGACGCGAACCGCAATCCCGTCGGATTCGACGTCGAACTCGCCGAAATGGTCGGCAAAGCGCTCGGCGTAAAGGTCGAACTCCAGCAGATCACTGGCGCCAACCGTATCCCGTTCCTGCTGACCGACAAGGTCGACATCGTCATTTCGGTGATGGGCCTGACGCCCGAGCGCGCCAAGCAGATCGTGTTCACGGCGCCCTACGCGAACACCGACCTCGCCGTTTTCGGCCCCAAATCGCTGCGCGTCACGTCGGCGGCCGAACTCGGCGCGTTGCGCGTCGCCGCCGCCAAGGGCACGACACAGGAATTGGCGCTGACGGCGATGAACCCGCGTGCGACGATCATGCGCACCGAAGACGACGCGACGGCCGCCGCAGCCTATATCTCCGGCCAGGCGGATCTGCTGAGCACCAACAGCATCGTCGCCAACGGACTCGCCGCCCGGAACCCGGGCAAGGAGTTTGAGCGCAAATTCGTCATCCGCCGCAGCCCCGCCCATATGGGCGTACGGATGGGCGAATACGGGCTTGCGCGCTGGCTCGACAGCTTCATCTTCTTCAACACGATGAACGGCGAGCTCGACCGGCTGCACCACAAATATCTCGGCATCGCGATGGACCCGCTGCCGAGCCTTTGAGCGAACCGGGCAAGGAGCGGTCGATCGCCGACCCGCGCCCCTTTCCTGCTTCGCGGGAGCTGCCATGCGATCGATCGAATGGGCACGGCTGCGCGCCGGGGAGTTGCGCGCTCTTGCGGCCGACGACGCGATCGTCATCGTGCCGATCGGCGCGACCGAGCAGCACGGGCCGCATCTGCCCACGATGGTCGACCACCGGCTCGCGTTCGAAGTGGCGCTGCGCGCCGCGCGGCGGATCGCCCGGCACGAGCCGGTCGTGGTGACGCCGGTCATTCCGTTCGGCATGTCCGAGCACCATGTCTCGCTGGGCGGCACGCTGACGCTCGATTTCGCGACGATGCAGGCGGTCGTGCGGTGCGTGTGCGAATCCGCGATCCGGCAAGGGTTCCGGCGTCTGTTCGTTCTCAACGGCCACGGCGGCAACATCGCTGCCCTCGAAACGATCGTTACCGAACTGACGATCCGACACCGGCTGCCGATCGCGTGCGCCGCCTATTGGCAGATCGCAACACCGGAGATCGCCGCTATACTCGAGCGCCAGACGGCGGTGCTGCACGCCTGCGAGGCCGAATCGTCGATGATGCTGGCGGTCGAAGGCGACGACGTCGACGCCGACCTGCTGCCGCAATGCCACGGGCCGCTCGTGCCCGGCGCCGCGGCGATCGAGGGGGTCAATCCCGGCATCTATCGCTGGCGGCAACTCGGCACGCGATCCGGCAACGGCGTGATCGGCAATGCCGGTGCGGCGAGCGCCGCCAAAGGGGAACTTCTTTTGGAGGCAATTTCGGCTTGCGTCGCCGATGCCATCCGCGCGCCCGCACTGTGGCAGGCGCCGATCTGAACGAAACCAGGGAGTCGAAGCAGACCATGGGTAATCGGGCCGAAATCCGCCCGTCCACGGCGTTCACGAACATCGATCTGGGCCGCCAAGGCAAGCAGATCGGATTCGTGATGATCCCGCATTCGCCGCACGACGACGCGTGGGGCGTCACGCGCATACCGATCGCGGTGATCGCCAACGGAACGGGCCCGACCGTGATCCTCGAAGGCGGCAATCACGGCGACGAGCACGAGGGTCCGATCACGATCGGCGAATTGATCCGCGAGCTCGATCCCGGCGAGGTGCAAGGCCGGCTGATCCTGATGCCGGCCAACAACGTGCACGCGGTCGTCGAGGCGCGCCGCGTCTCGCCGGTCGACGGGCTGAATTTCAACAGGACCTTCCCGGGCGATCCGCGCGGCACAATCACACAGCAGATTTCGGCCTTCGTCGCAGACCATATTTTCCCGCTCGGCGACGCGTTCATGGATCTGCATTCCGGCGGCTCGTCGCTCGACATCATACCGAGCGCCATCATCGAGCCGTCCGCCGACATCGCGCTGCAGAAACGCAACGCCGCCGCCGCGGTCGCGTTCGACGCGCCCCTCACCGTCGTGATCGCCAATCTGGGCGACCCGCGCACCGCGACGGCGGCGGCGGTCCGGGCGGGCTTGGCGACCATGGGCACCGAGATGGCCGGCGGCGGGCGGGTGTCGATCGACGCGCTCGGGATCTGCCGGCGGGGCACGCGCAACGTGCTCGCGCATTTCGGCGTCATCGAAAGCCGCCACGCGTCGCCCCGGCGCGGCGACGGGACGATCCTCGAACTGCCCGGTGCGGCTGCCTATGTGTTCGCCACGGTCGACGGCGTGTTTGAACCGTTCCATGGGCTCGGCACTAAAGTCGGCGCCGGCCAGCCGGCGGGCCGCATCCACTGCACCTGGGATCCGGCCCGGCCGCCCGAAACGCTGAACTACGCGGCTGACGGAATCGTCTATGGCCTGCGCCAGCCCGGTCGCGTGCGGCCCGGCAATTGCTGTCTCGTCGTGGCCTCCCCCTACAAAGGCCCGGCGATATGATCACCATCGCCGATATCGACGCCGCCCGTACCCGGATCGCGGGCCGCGTCCGCAAAACCCCCGTCATCGAGCCGCTGGGCTGCAAGGAACCCTTGCCGGTCGATTGCCAAGTCTCGTTGAAACTCGAATGCCTGCAGGTCACCGGATCGTTCAAGGCGCGCGGTGCGATGAACCGGCTGCTCGCCTGCTCGCCCGAACAGATCGCCGCCGGAATCGTGACCGCATCGGGCGGAAATCACGGGCTTGCCGTCGCGCGCACGGCTTTCGCCGCGAGCACGCGCGCGACGATCTTCCTTCCCAAGAACGTGTCGCCCGCCAAGCTCGCCAAAATGAAAAGATGGTCGGCCGACACAAGGATCGTCGGCGACGCATGGGACGAAGCCAATGCGGCCGCTCTCGAATTCGCGAAAGCCAGCGGCGCGACCTATTTCCATCCGTTTTCCGATCCCTATGTGGTCGCGGGTCAAGGGACCCTCGGCCTCGATATTCTCGACGATTTGCCCGGCATCGACACGATCCTCGTCGCGATCGGCGGCGGCGGGTTGATCTCAGGCCTCGCGACCGCGCTCCGCGCGCGCCGCCCCGGCATTCGCGTGATCGGGATCGAGCCGGTCGGCTCGCCGACATTGAAGGCCTGCCTCGACGCCGGCCGTCTCGTCGGTTTGGACGAGATCACGACGCGCGTGCCGACGATGGCGTGCCGCCAGACGACGCAGGAAATCTTCGACATGGTCCGTGGATCGGTCGACGAGATCATTCTGGTCGACGACGATGCGATGCTGGAAGCGGCCCGCTGGCTGTGGTTCGAACTCGGCGTTGCGGCCGATCTGTCGGGGGCTGCGTCGATCGCGTCGCTACGCGGCGGCCATCCGGCTTTGCGCGGCACGCGGCATGTATGCGCGCTGATCTGCGGTGCGGGCCCCGACGGGATCGAGGCTTGAGGACGCCGTGAACTATACCTTCCAATTCCGCGACATCTTCAACGCGTGGCAGTTCCTCGCCGAAGGGCTCGCGACAACGCTGCATCTGTCGGTCGTAACGATGGTGTTCGGGATGGCGGTCGGCGTCGCTTGCGCCGCCGCTCGGCTCTATGGCGGTCCTGCGCTGCGCGCCGCTGTCGGCGCCTATGTCGAGATCATCCGCAACACGCCACTGTTGATCCAGTTGTTCATTGTGTTCTTCGGGCTGCCGAGCCTCGGAATCCGTCTCGACGCGCTGACCGCCGCGACGATCAGCCTCACGATCAATCTGGGCGCCTACGCGACCGAAATCGTGCGCGCTGGGCTGCAGGCGATTCCGCGCTCGCAGATCGAAGCGGGGCACGCGCTCGGCCTGTCCGGGCTCCAAGTGTTCCGCTACATCGTCCTGGCACCTGCGCTGAGGCTGATGTTCCCAGCCCTCGCCAGCCAGTTCATTCTGCTGATGCTGGCCACGAGCATCGCGTCCCAGATCTCGGTCCAGGATCTGTTCCACGCGGCGTCGATCATCCAGTCGCGCACGTTCCGCGATTTCGAAGTCTACACCGTCATCGCCGTGCTCTATCTCGCTTTGGCGCTGCTGCTGCGCGCCGCCTTCGCGCTGATCTACCGGATGGCGTTCGCGAACCGATGATCCGCGAATTCACCCTCATCGACGTTTTCTATCTCGTCGCGGCGATCCGCTGGACGCTGGTCCTGTCGGTCGCAGCGTTCGCCGGCGGCGGCGCCATCGGCCTCGTCGTCGCGATCATGCGCGTCTCCGCTTTTGCGCCCTTGCGCTGGCTCGCGGCCGCCTACGTCCAACTCGTCCAGGGCACGCCGCTGCTGTGCATCCTGTTCGTTTTTTTCTTCGGTCTGTCGATCTTCGGCTTGCCGGTGCAAGCCTGGATCGCCGCGACGCTGGCGCTGTCGATCTACGCCAGCGCCTTTCTCGGCGAGATCTGGCGCGGCGCGCTTCAGTCGATTCCGAAAACGCAATGGGAGGCCGGCGGCGCGCTCGGGCTCGGGTTCGCGGAGCAGCTGCGCTACGTCATCGTGCCGCAGGCCGTGCGCGTGTCGATTCCGCCGACCGTCGGCTTCCTCGTCCAGCTCGTCAAGAACACGTCCCTCGCCGCGACGATCGGTTTCATCGAGCTGGCGCGCGAGGGCCAATTGACGACCGCGTCGACTTTCCAGCCGTTCACCGTCTACTGCACCGTCGCCTTCCTCTATTTCTTGCTTTGTTTCCCACTGACCCAGCTCAGCCGCGCACTGGAGCGTAAATACAATGTCGTTGGTTGAAATTCGCGACGTGACGAAACGCTTCGGGTCCCTCACGGTGCTCGACGGCGTGTCTCTGGACATCGACGAGGGCGAGATCATCGCCATCATTGGGCGGTCCGGCTCCGGAAAGAGCACGCTGCTGCGCTGCATCAACGGCCTGGAGCCGGTTCAGGGCGGCACCATCACGGTCGGCGGCGTGCGCGTCAACGACGCGAAGACCGATCTCAAAAAACTGCGTCAGCAGGTCGGGATCGTGTTCCAGAGCTACAATCTGTTTCCCCATCTGTCGGTCGCGCGGAACATCACGCTCGCCCCGACCGTCGTGAAGAATATCGCGCCCGCCGAGGCGCGCCGGATCGCGCTCGACGTGCTGCACCGCGTGGGGCTCGAGGACAAAATCGACGCCTATCCCCAGCAGCTTTCCGGCGGGCAGCAGCAGCGCGTCGCGATCGCCCGGTCGCTCGCCATGCAGCCCAAAATGATGCTGTTCGACGAGATCACTTCGGCGCTCGACCCCGAGCTGACCGGCGAGGTCCTCAAAGTGATCGAAGACATGGCGCGCTCCGGCATGACCATGGCGCTGGTCACGCACGAGATGGCGTTCGCGCGGCGCATCGGCACGCGCGTCATCTTCATGCACCAGGGAAAGATCCGGGAACAGGGGCCCGCGGCCGAAATTCTGGCGCGGCCCAAAACGCCCGAACTTGAAACGTTTTTGAACGCCGTCCTGCACTGAAAAGGAGGAGTGTTCGGCGTCAGGAATTGCGAGACAGGTTGAGGGGTCTTGGGATTGGAGGGTTTCTGGCTCATCGTTGCCCATGAGGGTGCGAAGATGGGCCAGAAACCCGTAGCGTCACAGGCTGCTGAACAGCATGTTCGCGAGATCCGTCGCACAATCCGCAAGAAGCACTCCGCGGAAGAGAAAATCCGGATCGAGCTTGAAGGCGATTTCGCCGCCATGCTGGCGCTCGGGCAAAGCAAAAACCCCCGCCGGACGGATCCGACGGGGGTACAAGTAACGCTGGTTGCGGGGACACGCAGCCGTCTTGACTTGCTGCTCTCTGCCACAAATTGATCATACCAAAAACCGGACTGCGGGCTATCTCCCAGCAAATTGCCGCGCCGTCCCGGTCAACCGTCTCGCCATCTCTTGCTCCTTCCGTCCAAGCAAACTCTCCCAAAACGCTTGGTACAAATAATCAGGCAGGCCAGGCCACGCTCCAACTAACGCAACGGCCAACTCTGAACTAACATTCCACCCGGACCACTCGATGGAGGCCGATCAATGGCGCCGCCTGGAAAAGTACGTTTAAATCAAAATCGACGTGGAAATCGCTCGAACATTTCGCGAGGCACTACCGGGTCCCAAATCCACAAGCCGTAAGGGAGGTCGTAATGGCAAAGAAGCGAATCACTCGCCGCCAATTCGTCGCCGGAGCGACGGCATCCACCGCCGTGCTCGGCATGCCGTATGTCTCGTCCGCCCAGTCGGCGGGCAAGCTCTCGGTCGGTCTCTGGGACCACTGGGTCCCGGGCGCCAACGACGCCTCGAAGAAGGTGATCGACGCCTGGGCCGCCAAGAACAAGGTCGAGGTCACGGTCGACTATATTCCGAGCCAGGGTAACAAGAACCTTCTCACCATCGCCGCCGAGGCGCAGGCCAAGGCCGGCCACGACATCATGGCGATGCCGACCTGGTGGCCGCACGCGCAGTCGGACCTGCTCGAGCCGGTCAACGACATCATGGCCGAGCTGATCAAGAAGCTCGGCAACGTCAACGGCACCAGTGAGTATCTCGGCAAGCTCGGCGACAAGTGGCTGGGGGTTCCCGCCACCATCGGTTCGCAGCTCAAGGGGCCGTGCACGCGCATCGACCTGATGAAGCAGCATGCCGGCATCGACATCCAGGCGCTCTATCCGGCCGGCGCTCCGCCCAAGGCCGACAGCTGGAACTACGACACCTTCCTGAAGGCGGCGGAAGCCTGCCACAAGGGCGGCAAGCCCTTCGGCATCGGCCTCGGCGAGACCACGGACTCGGTCGACACCGCCGGTGCCTTCATGCAGGGCTTCGGTGCCCAGCTCGTCGACGCCAAGGGCAACGTCACGGTCAAGTCCGACCCCGTGCGCCAGTGGCTCGAATACTCGGTCAAGCTGGCGAAATTCTTCCCGCCGGATGCGCCGGCCTGGGACGACGCGTCGAACAACAAGTGGCTGATCGCCGGCAACGGTGCCCTGATCATGAACCCGCCGTCGGCACCAAGACCGCGTTCATCGAGAAAGCCAGTCCTTGGGAGAACGGCTACTGCGAAAGCTTCAACGGGAAGCTCAGGGACGAATTACTGAACGGCGAGATCTTCTACACACTGAAGGAGGCCCAGGTGCTCATCGAATCATGGCGGCAACACTACAACGCCATACGGCCGCACTCGGCGCTGGGCTATAGGCCACCGGCGCACGAGGCGTTGATCGCGGTCGTCTCGCCGGCCCCTTCGATGGACGCTTCGACGGTCGCGATTACAAAGGCCTTGGCCAACGGGCAAGTTCTAAACTAACTTGTGGGGTGGTTCCGTCCTCGGGGGCTGGTCAATCGACGATCGCCACGAGACGCGCGCGCGGGTTGCGCAACCACGCCTCGATATGGTGCCGCGCGAAACCGCCGCACCCGGCGACCGCCACGGTGAGCGGGGCTCGCTCGCTCATCGCGGACCGGCGCCGTAAAGTGTTTCGGCGGTCACTCCGAGAATGGCGGCGCGCGCGGCCGGCGCGAAGGGTGCGAGCATCCGCGCGACGAGATCGCGCGCATCGATCGCGCGGAACATGGCGGGGCGAAGCCGATCACCGGCCGAAGCGGGATGGGGCGGCGTATGCGGCCAATCGCTGCCCCAGACCAGCCGGCCGGGAAAACGACCGTCGATCCAGCGGGCGAGCGCCACGGCCGCTTCGAAACCGCCAAGCGCGCGATAGGGCGCCGCATACTTCACCCAAACGCGTCCCGTATCGAACAATCGGCCCAACTCGGGCGGCGGGGCGCCACCAAGCCCCGCAAGGTGGTCGAGCACCACGCGGCACGGCGCGGCGGCCAGCGCCTCGGCCAGCGCAGCGAAGGCGTTCTGACCCGCCTGAACTTCGAGATGAAGGCCGCGCTCGGCCGCCGCGCGCGCCGCCGCCGCGAGGGCGACGCCCGGGTCGGCGAGCGCCCGGACATGCACGCGCAACCCGGCGATTCGCGGGTGGCCGGGGACGGCCGCGTGCATGCTCCATGCCGCCACGCCGCGCGCGCGCGCGCCTAGCCGTTCGAGCGCGTCGATCAGGCAGGAATGGTCGGCACCGTAAGGGCTCGGCTGGACCAGGACGACGTTTCCGGCGCCGATCCGCGCCAGATGGGCTTCGAGCGCCTCGAACGGTGCCGCCACGGGCGTGTAGAGCCGCGCCGGATCGAGCGGAAACCGGTCGAACGGCCCGAAGAGATGGACATGACAGTCCCAGACCGGCGTCGCTTCGGCCGCGATCATACCGCCGCTTCGGCGACGCGCGCGGCGAACGCCGCAGTTCCCAGCGTTCCGCCGAGATCGCGGGTGCGCGTCTCGGGCTTCGATACGCAAACATCGACGGCGCGTTCGATCGACGCCGCCGCCGCCGCGAATTGCGGACGTCCGCGCTTTCGCGCGACCCAATCGAGCAGCATCGCAGCCGAGAGGATCAGCGAAGCGGGGTTGGCGATGCCCTTGCCCTGGATGTCGGGTGCTGAGCCGTGCTGGGCCTGAGCGGCGCAACGTTCCTCGTCCGCGTTCACCGCGCCCGCGAGCCCCAGCCCGCCGCAAAGCTCCGAGGCGAGGTCGGAAAGGATATCGCAGTAGAAATTGGTCGAGACGAGCGTGTCGAAGCGGGCCGGATCGCGGACGAGCAGCGCGGCCGTCGCGTCGACGATCAGCTCCTCGACCGTCACGCCGGGAAAATCGCGTGCAACCGCGCGCACGCACTCCAGGAACAGGCCGTCGGTCAGGATGAAATTGTTGGCCTTGTGGATCGCCGCCAGGCGTCCGCGGCGCGCGGCCGCGATCTCGAACGCGCGGCGGGCGATGCGCGTGCACGCCTTGCGCGTGATCTTGCGCAAGCTCAGCGCCGTGTCGGGATCGGGCATGAACTCGCCCGGCCCCTTGAACATGTTGCGATCGGGGTACATCCCCTCGGTGCATTCGCGCACGATCACGATGTCCATGTCCCCACCCCGGCGCGGCACGCCGGTCCGCGTGCGCGCGGGCCGGATGTTCGCGTAGAGATCGAGCCGGACCCGTAACGCCGCAGAGACGTTCACCCCGCCCTTGTCGCGCGGCGGATAGTCCATGTGCGAGATCGGCCCGACGAGGATCGCCTCGCGCGCCCGGGCGGCGTCCATGACGGCGTCGGGCAGGGTGGTTCCCGTCCGGTCGTAGGCCGCGAAGCCGATATCCATGCGCGTGAAACGCAAGCCCAGGCCGAAGCGCCGGTCCACGGCCGAGAGCACGCCGAGCGTCGCGTCGGTGATTTCCGGGCCGATGCCGTCGCCCGGCAACACCAGGATGTCCAATTCTTCCATGTCCGCGGCGGGCCTCACATCAGCAAGCGCGGCAGAAACAGCGACAGTTCCGGCAGCGCCACGAGAACGAAGACGATCCCGAAGGTCAGGATCACGTAGGGCGTCGAGATGCGCACGAGTGTCGGGAACGGCAGCTCCGCCACCCGCACCATCGCGTAGAGCACCATCCCGACCGGCGGCGTCAGCAGGCCGACCGTCAGCGCGATCGTCATCACGACGCCGAAATAGACGAGGTCGATCCCGTAGGATTGGGCGATCGGCACCAGGATCGGCGCGAGAACCAGGATCGCGGGCGTCTGCGCCATGAAGCAGCCGACGATCGCCCAAAGGATCACCATCAGGATCATCAGGACGTAGGGATCTTGCGTGAGCCCCGCGAGCGCCTCGGCGAGCTCCGTCGGAAGCTCCGCGCGGATCAGCACGACGCCCAGCGCCGACGTGAACGCGACGATCAGCATCACGACCGCGCTGTCGATCATCGTGCCGCGGATTTCCTCGAGCAGCCGCCGCGCGCCGAATTCGCGATAGTAAAGTCCCCCGAGCAGCATGGCGTAGGCCGCGGCGACCGCCGCCGCCTCGGTCGGCGTGAAGACGCCCAAGTAGATGCCGCCGATAATGATCACGGGCGTGAGCATCGACAGCGCGGCGGGCCGGAACGCCGCCCAAAGTTCGCGCGGGCCCGCGACCGCGCCGGCCGGAAAGTCCTGCCGCCACGCCTGCCAGGCGACGTAGGCCATGAACCCCGCCGTCATCAGCAGTCCCGGCACGATCGCGGCGAAGAACATGGCCGCGACCGAGACCTCCGCCTGAACGGCGTAGGCGACCAGCGCGATCGACGGCGGAATCACCGGGCTCAACAGCGAAGACGCGGCCGTAATGCCGGCGGCGAATTCCCGCTTGTAGCCATGCGCGAGCATCGCGCGCATTTCGATCCGGCCGAGGCTGAGCGCGTCGGCGGTCGCCGAACCGGACATGCCCGCGAAGAACAGGCTGGCGAGCACGTTGGCGTGCGCGTGGCCGCCGGGCAGCGGCCGCGTGGCGACCGCCACGAACGAGAACAGCCGCTCCGTGATGCCGCCGGTGTTCATCAGCCGGCCCGCGAGGATGAAGAACGGGATCGACAGGAGCAGGAAGTCGTCCATCTTGTCGATCGCCAGACGGGCGATCATCGTCGCCGCGCGCGGATCGAATAGGTCGCCGAAATAGATCGCCGCCCCCAGATAGGTGACGATGCCCGACGCGAAGCCCACCGGCATGCCGCAGGTGATGAGCGCGATCAGGATGACGAGCAGCCCCACGTACTCGATCATCGGCCAACTCTCCCGGCCGCGCGGGCGGCGCTCTGGACGATCTGCAAGACGACGAAGACGGCGCACAGCGCCACCGCGCCCGCCTCGAACGCGTAAACGTGCCCGACGCGCAGCCACGGAAGGGTCACGTAACGGGCGTTCCAATTGATTTCGGCCAGCGCCACGGAGCCGCGCGCCCAAGCCGCGAGAAACGCGAGGATCGCCACGAGGTAAACGACGTCGACCGCCGCTTGACCGCGCGGGGAAAGGCGCACCAATAGAAAGTCGACCGCGATGTGTTCGCGTGCGCGCTGGGCGTAGGCGATGCCCGCGAGCATCGCCGTGACGAACAGCACCCGCGCGAACTCCTCCGTCCATACGGCGGGGACTTCGAGCACGTAGCGTAGCGCCACCTGGGCCAGCGTGATCGCCAGCATCGCCGCGAACAGAAGCTGCGCGCCGGCGTCGAGGATCCGGTCGAGCGCCGCCAGAATTCGCCCGCCGGGCCGGCGTTCGGGCTCGCGCGGCGGCTCGAGCGCGTCGTCGAGCGTGCTCATCGGGCTTTGTCGATGTCGGCGAGCAAGCCGGGACGGCAATTCGCCGCGGCGAAACTCTCGACCACCGGCTTGGCGACGGCGCGGAACGCGGCGACGTCCGGCTCGATCACCTGCAGCCCGGCGGTCTTCATGCGCACGATCAATTCGTCGCTCTCGCCGGCGACCTTCTCGTCGAGCCAGCGCATGGCTTCGGCGAACGTCTCGTCGAAAATCGCCCGATGGCGCGCCGAAAGCCCGTCCACGAAACGCTTGTTGGCGGTCACGACGTTGAAGCTTTGCACGTGGCCGGTCAGAACGAGATAGCGCTGGGCCTCGAAGAACTTGTTTCCCCAGATCGTCGGGATCGGGTTCTCCTGGGCGTCGAACACGCCCGCGCGCAAGCCGCCATAGAGTTCGGCGACCGTCAACGTGCCCGGCAAGGCGCCCATCGCCTGGAACACCTGCCCGCGCAGCGGGTTCGTCACCCGGATTTTGATCCCGGCCATGTCGGCGGGCACGCGGACCGGCTTGTTCGTGGTCAGATGCCGAGCACCTCGCGCGCCGATGCCTACGATCGTGATGCCGTAGCGATTTTCGAGCTCCCGTTTGACCTCGGCACCAAGCGCGCCGCGCCAAACTTTGAGTCCATGCGCCTCGTTATCGTATACAAACTCTCCCTCGAGGCATTGGTAGGGCTGCAGGAGGCTATGCACGATCACGGGGCCCGCGATGTGCATCTGGATTTCGTTGGTGGCGAGTTGCTGGAGCAATTGCTGATCGCCGCCCAGCGACCCGCCGGGCAGGAAATTCATTTGCAGCTGGCCGCCCGAGCGCTCGCGCATCGCATCGCGCCAGCGCACGATTGCCTGCGAGCTGAAATCGTTCGGTCCGTTCGTCGACGCGAAGGTGAAACGCACGTTTTGAGCGGCGGCCGGGCGGTCCATAACGGCCCCCAGAAGCGTCAACGCACCCGCGAGGCAAAGCACGGCGATACGGCGTTTCATGGCGTCCCCCCTTGCGTGTAGGATCGGAGTCTCAAGGCTCCATCTCCCGGATACTAAAGATAACGGATGCAAGAGTCAAACAATTCGTATACATTAATTCCATGAGTTTGACCGAACCCACCCGGCGGCGAAATCTCGTCGATGACGCCTACGCCACGATCCGGCGCCGGATCGTCGAGAACCAATTCGAGGCCGACCGCCCGGTGCTCGAAGAGCAATTGGGGCTGGCGCTCGGGATGAGCCGCACGCCGATCCGCGAAGCGCTCGCGCGGCTCGAAGCCGAAGGGCTGGTCACCGTCTTGCCGCGCCGGGGCATGATGGTCCGCCCCCTCACCGCGCGCTACGTGAAGGAAGTCAACGAGGTGCTCGCCTCGCTCGAGGCGCAAGCCGCCGAGCGGCTCGCGCGGCGCAAGCCGGCCGCCGCCGAGGTCGCGATTCTCGATTCCGCGATCGCCGACATGGATGCGGCGCTGGCGGGCGACGACATGCAAGCCTGGGCCGCCGCCGATTACCGGTTCCACGCGGCGATCATCGATCTGTGCGGCAACTCGCTGCTGACCGAAACCGCGCGCCGTTTCCTGGATCAAGCGCATCGCTTCCGGCTGCTGACCCTCGAACATCGCGGCAAGCCGGTTTATTCCAACGCCAACCATGCCGCCGTCGTCGAAGCGATCCGGCGCGGCGATCCGGAGACGGCCGCCGAGATCCACTGGTCGCACAAGCGGCGCTGGGGCCGCGAACTCGACCGGCTAATCGAAGCGGCACGCCTGCCCAGCGGCGATTGAGGCGGTCGTGACGTCAAGTCCGCGCATCTTTCTCGTTCATGCCGTCGCGGTCGCGATGGGTCCGATCGCCGACGCTTTCGCGCGCGATTGGCCGGCGGCCAAGCTCGTCAATCTGCTCGAGGACTCGCTGTCGCCCGATCGGGCGCGCGACGCCGATCTTACCGAGGCCATGTCGGAGCGGATCATCGGTCTTTGCCGCTATGCACGGCGTGCGGGCGCCAACGCGGTTCTCTACACGTGCTCGGCTTTCGGCCCCGCGATCGAGGCGGCCGCGCGGGAGGCGCCGATTCCGGTTCTGAAGCCGAACGAAGCGATGTTCGAAGCCGCCCTCGCTTATGGCGCACGGATCGGCATGCTCGCGACCTTCGCACCG
>Ga0233425_10007136_pt1 | contig 15921 bp, 16 predicted proteins | sample Watercolumn_Towu_2_FD_181712 | JGI IMG/M metagenome (GOLD analysis project Ga0233425, IMG submission 181712) | Freshwater microbial communities from Lake Towuti, South Sulawesi, Indonesia - Watercolumn_Towuti2014_140_MG | ecosystem: Environmental > Aquatic > Freshwater > Lake | place...
TACCTATACGCTTTAAAATTCTGCATTGAGATTTTCACTGCTTTTATTTTCTCTCTGCCATGAAACACCAGAATAGCTCCTGCTGCTATGAGCGCAAGCACTGCTGCATAGACAAACGGTGCTGTTGGACTGATATATTTCCACAATAAGCCGCCTACCATATTTGCTGGGAAAATAGTGAGACCTACAAGCATATGATACACGCCAAACGCTGTTCCCGCATCTTTTTCTGTGGAAAGATCTGCTACAACAGCTCGTGCAACGCCATCTGTCAACCCTATGAAAATACCATACATCGCAAACAAAATCCATAGTGTAGAATCATTCGCAAAAAAGCCAAAGCCAAGACTTGTTGTTGCAAACAATAAAAATCCTGCTGCAAGGACAGTATTTCTCCCAAAATGATCAGAGATCTTTCCTGCAGGATATGCACTAAACGCATAAAAAATGTTATAGACTAAATATAAGATTGGAATAAGTTTTACTGCAAAGCCTACATTTTGTGCTCGTAAGATAAAGAACGCATAACTGAAACTTGCTGCATTGAACAAAAGCATAATCATATAAAATGTTTTGAGATCTTTGTTGAGCTTTTTCCACACTTTGAAAATATTGAATGGTTTTTGCTTCTTTGTTTCTTCTTTTGTTTCCACATCATGGACAAAAATGAATAAGAGAAGTACTGCAAGCGCTGCTGGAATAAGCGAAAGCCAAAACACTGTCCGAAAACTTGCTTCTGATTCTCCCAAATAAAACAATAATGCTGTGACAATGAGGACACCCACAACTGCACCTATGCTATCCATTGTTCTATGAAGACCAAAATATTTGCCTCTTTCGCTGTCTTTTACTGATGCTGCAATTAATGCATCTCTTGGTGTTGTTCTGATTCCTTTCCCAATTCTATCGAGAACCCGGACGAATAAAACATGCTGCCATACTGTTGCAAGCGCGAGGAATGGTTTTGCAAGCGCTGAAGAGCCATACCCTATGATGGTGAGAAGCTTTTTGTTCTTCCAGCGATCTGCAACAATTCCTGCAATGAGTTTGAGAAATGCAGAGAGTGCTTCTGCAATCCCTTCAATAAATCCAATCACTGCCATATTTGCTTTGAGCACAATCGTGAGGAAGAGAGGGATGATCGGAAATAACATTTCCGAACTAATGTCTGTGAGAAGCGAGACAAGTCCAAGCCAGATGACGTTTTTTGCGTCTGATTTTTTCTTCTGCATGCTATTTTTTTGATTGTTTTTATATAAATAAGTATGGTTTTTTTCCACAGCAATACCTTAATAAACTTTAACCTCTTTACCAATTTCATGAAGGGAACATTTGTCATGATTGATGGTGTTGATGGCTGCGGCAAAGGAACAGTCACAACAGCACTTCGACGCTACGAAGAAAAAAAAGGAAAAAGAATCCTTGATCTTCGAGAATACTGGCAAGAATATAACACAATCCCTGAATTTGACGACGTCAAAGAATATGACGTGATTATTAGCAATGAACCCACTTTTGCCTACGTTGGGAAAGCGATTCGTGAAGAAATAATTCGAAAAAACGAGAAACGAAAATATTCTGGACTCAGCACTGCACACGCTTTTAGTCTTGATCGAGAAATATTGTACAAACGACTTCTTGTTCCTGCAGTTGATGCAGGTAAAATAGTCTTTCAAGAACGCGGCGTTATCTCTTCTCTCATCTATCAACCTGTCCAACTTGAGCAGATTACACTCATGGATCTCATGAAACTGCCTGGCAACGCATTTGCCATTAAACATGCGCCGTCGTTACTTCTGATTATAGATATTGATCCTGATGTTGCATTGAAACGACTTAAAGAACGGAAAAAGCAAGATAATGCTATTTTTGAAGAGATTCTCTTTTTGCGGAAGATTGCTTCGCGCTACAAAAGTGAGTGGATCCAAAAAGTCTTTGAAAAAGGCGGCACATCAATTGTTTATATTGATACAAATCCTCCTGCAACTGTTGAAGATACTGAACGAAAAGTTGTTGATCTCTGGGAGAAATATAATAATGAAAGTACGCTGGTGAAGCATATTTAGACTCTTTAGTTTTTTCCCGTACTTCCAAACCCACCTGCACCGCGATCTGTTTCTGTCAATGCATCGACTTCTTCCAAATGCATGAACTCTACTTTATTCAAAACCATCTGCGCAATACGCTCTCCTTTTTTTATCGCAAACGGTTCTTTTCCATGATTGATGAGGATTACTCCCATTTCTCCTCTGTATTGATGATCTATTGTGCCTGGTGTATTGACCACAGAAACTCCGTGCTTTAACGCTAATCCACTTCTTGGCCTCACTTGGATCTCAAAGCCGTATGGCACTGCAATCTTTAATCCTGTTGGAATAAGCTTTCTTTCTCCTGGTTGGAGTGTATATTCTCCTGCACTATACAAATCCATTCCTGCATCTCCAAGATGCGCATACTTTGGTGTTGGTAATTCTTTATCTGTTTTGACTATTTCGATTTTCATCGTGATTCCCCCTGTTTCTTTGTATTCTCAATAGTTTCTACAAAATCCATTAATGGTCGTATCTTTTCCTCTTCCACATCTCCAGTTTCTGCATTAATGTGGATTGTAAGAAGCTTGAACGTGTTGGTTACAATACTGATATTATAGATTGGCTTGTTCTTGATGGTTTGCAAGATAATTATTTCTTTTGTCGGCGTATCATGCGAATAGTTTTGCTGTCTTCTCTTTTCTACAATTGCTCTTGCACTACTGCATGAGACCTTGATTTTTTCTATCGCTAACAGAGGAATTGTTTTTTGTTCTTTAAAGATTTCTGTATCAACTGTTTTTGCTATTTCTTTTCCACATTGAAATGTGGTGATTGCATCTGCTTTTTGATCATAGTAGCCTATGCTTACCTCTTCTGTTCCAAACCATAAGAAATGAACAAGATACGCATCTGTGTGATCTGTTTTCCAGGCTTTAAAGATACTTGATTTTTCTACAGAATCCTGTTTTTGTTTAATATCCATGAAGAAGGGTCATTTGTGCAGCTGTTATAAAGTTATTGCTTAACAACTTCAAAAAAGAGCCAAAATAAATTAATAGTCTTCTCCACTGCGTTTATTTCTGTTTCGTGCGCCACGATTTTGAAGTTTTGTTGTTTCTTTTTCTGGCTCTGCAGTTGGAGCATTATGTCCAACTTTCCCCATAAACCTGTTTCCTTCGTCTGCATTTTTTTTATATGTTGCCATGCTCTCGCCTCTTTTGTTTTCTACTCCTCTTTCCATACATATTGCTCTATATAAAATTTGTTGCTTTTGTTCTTTCTAAAATACACACAACAACATTTATATACACGACCACTTTCTCGATTAATAGCGCTAAACATTGATTTAACGCAAATAGATAAATATAGGTGAAATACATATGTACGGAAGCAATAGAAATAGAGGATTTGGCGACAGGCCACGACAAACATTTGCACCAGTGAAAGTTGGTGAAGAGATGGATGTCACAATAGAAGCAGTTGGAGAAAAAGGCGACGGTATCTGCAAGAAAAAAGGATTCGTTCTCTTTGTTCCAAACACAAAACAAGGCGACACTGTCAAAATCAGAGTCACAAAAGTTTTACGCAAAGTAGGATTTGCTGAAGTTATTGGAGAAGCAACTTCTGTTCCTGAACAAGAACAAGCTCCTGCTAAAGAAGAAGCTGCTCCTGAAGAGGAAGAAGTTCCTCAAGGAGATGAAAGCGAAGATTTTGGCGACGAAAATGCGCAATAGTTTTTCTTTGTTTTTTTGATTTTTTCTTATTATCAAATCATCTTTCAGAATTGTTATTATAATTAGGTTTTAGAAGTACTTTTGGATAAATTAAAGGATCTCCTTGTTGATATCCTTTTTCTTTTCTTTCAGCCGGCTCTTGTCCAGCAACATATCCTTGAAATAGAAGACTTGTTTGGATTGCAGTAATCGGCTCTACACGAAACGCAGGAATTGTATTTAGTGGAACATTATACGCACTCGCAAGTAGCTCTTTTCTTTCTTGTTCAACAAAAGATAACTCTTCTGCAGGATAATACTGATCAGCATGAAATAAATGCGCAACAACCGGAATAGATTGCATATTCTCATTATTATTTTCTTCTATATATCCTACAACTAAACCCATATGCGTAAACCCTGCACCTGCTTGTTTTGCAACCTCATTATATTGACTATCAGGATAGTAAAAACCAATAATATCTCCAATTCTTGCTTGCTCAATTATATATGCTACACTTTTATTTACCTCTTCTCTTGGATTGTTTGTTTCATAGACTAAAGAACCTCCTGCTTCTTGAATATTATAATACATATGCCACGCATCGCCATAAATTCCTGCCTTGTCTGCTGCAAGTTCTTTTCTTCCTAGTGCTTTATAGGCTGCTTTTGAAAAGAGTCTATGATGCTCAAAATATAGCTCTCCTAACAACGTGTTTGTGAGTGCACGCATTGTTTTTGAACACATTGCTCCTTGCTCTGGAAACCCCGGAATAATATCTTCTCCGCGGACAAGCTGCTCTAATTTTTTCTGATCAAATAAACTACTTTCCTCTCTAGTGATTGCTGCAGTTTTTGAGTCATATCCACTCACAAGAACCTCTTTGCTTTCAAGAGCAAGACCCCCTTTATCTGCTCCAAAAACAAGCACACCTGCAATAGCTGCATATTTAGCTGTACATTTTATTGCATTTTTGATTCTACTCATTTTTTGCTCCTTTTGTTCCTATCTTTTTGTCATCATTGTAATCTTTCATAAAAAAAAGTCCACCTGCTGCGATATTGTTAACAGAATTTGCAAATGGATTATTTTGATAGAATGCGTCTTCTGCTTCTTGTCTTTTTGCTGCTGTTGTAACCCCTTCTGCAAGCAAATATTTATCAAATGTCATTCCTTTCTTTGCAGTATATGGTAGCACAGCATATTCATGAATAATCATTCTCGTCCCAACTGCTGCATTTTCAAGAAGGTATGTAATTGTCTCTTCATCCACACGAGCACATCCCATACTTCTTTCTTGTCCTAAATATTCTTCATTTTCCTTTGTTGTTCCATGAATCGCAATTCTCGGAAACCATTTTCCTAAAAAGAGCAACATTCCCGCACCATAATCTTCAGGTGCTCGCTTTCCTTCAAACCATTCCTTAAGTCCCTGTCTATCAAAACGGCGAACAGCAATATATTCTCCTGGCGATGTGACACTCTGTTTATATGTTCGTTTTATCCCCTGACTTGCTCCTGTACTTGTTTTTACTTCTCGTTCTAAAATGCCTTCCTCATCATAAATGTACAGTGTTTGCGTTGCCTTATTAACAAGAATTACTTTTTCTTCTAAATCAGAATTGAAACTATCCTCTATCTTGTTTTTTGGATACCAGACGAAGGCTCCCCAAACTGATTTTGCATATTCTATGATATCATCTTGTTCTGTTTTACTCTTCTCTTTTACATCTTCCACAAAATAAGGAATTACTGGTGCAACAACTGCAGCATAGCCTGCTGCTGCAATTGCTGTAACAAATCCAACACCACACATTATCTGCTTTATTGCTGTCTTTAGTTTTGCCATTTTAGTACCTTCTTATCCTACTCTTTTCTTTCATAATGTGCTTCATATGGATCTTTAAAGTCAATTTTTCCATTTCCATTTATATCAAGAAACACATAAGGAACTCCAGCCTGAAGCTTATTTACTGACTTCACTTTTGGATTATTCTCTTTGAATGCATAATAATATGGACTTAATGGTCCTGCTGTCAATGGAAGAAATCTTCCATCATCACCGATTACTGTACTGCCTAATTCTCCTGCTAAATACCAATAAAAACTCGAACCACGCGGAAAATTTACTGTTATAAGATTTTCTGAGACAGCGTTCGGCATTACTGCATGCTGTTGCACGACTTCTTCATACCCAAATACAACACCATCTCCTGAAAGGTCAGGCAAGTAGTATTGTTTTCTTGCTTGCATCTCTCGAGGTGCTATTTTATTCAACTCGATGAATTGTTCTTCAATTGCCTTATATTTCTCTTTATCAACCACGTAAGGACGACCATACCTATCGCGACTCGCAATCGCAGGATTTTCCGCTGCAACAAGACCAACAAGCGTTTCTCCTTCCCCTACTGTCTTTCTTACCCACGTAACACCATCTTTTGACACACTGCTTACAAGCGCTTCTATCTCAGAATTACCTTCTACTTTTATTCCTTTAAACTCCATAAGCCTTTCAAAACTTTCTGTCATTTGTGCTTTAAACACTGGATCTGTCTGCATTCTCTGCGCAACTGCTGAGATAATTTGCGGCATCTCCTGCGGATATTTAAGAACAGCAGCATCAGCACCTGCTGCAAGCGCATCCATTACCGCATCAACAGCCCATGTTTCTCCTCGATCTTTGTATAATTCTTCAACTGCACCCATATAAAGATCATCAGTAACAATAATTCCCTTAAATCCTAAATTCTCTCTAATATATTTGTATGCCTCTTGAGAAAAAGTATCTGGAACTCTTTTATTATGATGAAGAATGTGCGTCACCATAATCCCATCAAGCTCACTTGCTAAGGCAGTAAACGGCATGGTTGCTGCTGTTCTTTCAGAGTAGGTCATACTTTCTAAGTCTGGGATCGCTTTATGAGGATCAACAACTGTATACCCAACCCCAAGATAATGTTTCCCTATTACTTTTATCCCCTGCTCATGCATTGCATCAATATAGAGTTTTCCTAAAGCAATAACTGTGTTGGGATCAGAACTAAACGCACGATCATTCCCAGCCATAATATTTACTTCTTTTGTCTCTTCAATATTTCTAACTGTATCAATAACCGGACCAAACACAAACCCCACTTCAAGATCGCGAAGCGTTGCTGCTGCAGTATCATAAAGATCTTTTATTTTTTCTTTTCGTATTTTTTGTTTAGGTAATTGACCATCACTTGTTAATAATGAAGGATATGCCTCTAATTCAGGGGAAGTTTTTCCTTCATAATACAACCCTAAAACTTCCGCAGGAGGAAGACCAAGGTCAACACGTGTTACATAGCCACCCTCTCCCTCATCCCCAACGATCACTGGAATATTACTACTACTACTGTTTATCCCTGAACAGACTGCACTATGCGTACGCTGCGGTGTAAAAACGCGCTCTCCTGCATAACTCCCTGTCTCAGTAGGAGTAAGATACATAAATCCTGCAGGAAATGGATTTCCATCATCTCTTGTAGTAAATACAAATTGCCTAATTACATCTTCAAGAGAGATGTCTGTTTCTATATTGATTTTTTTTGGAATTTCTCGTTCACAAACAACCATTTCTGTCCCAAAATATTTATGAAACTGATTAGGATACCGTGCTGCAAGCGTATCACACGCCTCATGTGCACCCATCATCGTTATTGCACTAAGAGTTGCTCCAAAAACTACTGATGGACGATGGAAACGCAGCGGCTTTAGAGCTTCCCCTATTCGCTTTCTCGCTGTTTGCAGATACATTTTAACCCCCATAAAAACACTGTAATTGAAGTCATTTATAAAGTTTTCTCCTTTTTATCACTGTTTAGTAGTCCCATTATATTCGCCAGAAGATTAGTATGTGCGTCGGCATCCATAAAAATTTATAAAGTGATCCTTGCTCCAACCTTCCATTACCCTTTGAAAAGAACTGCATGCAACGCGTGGACTTTTCTGGCACTTCAGGGTGAGAATATGAAGTAATAAGATTGATTTCTTATTACGCTTAAAACAGACATGAGGATGGAATGATGAGTGAAACAACCTATTTAGTGGATTCCAAACTGTATCTTAAATCAGGGATTCATATCGGAACAAAATTTCGCGCAAAACAAATGGCAAGCTTTATCTACAAAACACGACCAGATGGCTTAAGCGTCTTAAACCTTGAGAAAATCAATGACAGACTTCGCGTTGTTGCACAACTTCTCTCCAAATATGATCCTGAAGAGATCCTTGTTATCAGCAGACGAGAAAATGGCTGGCGAGCAGTAAGGCTCTTTGGAAAAGCAACTGGATGCAGATTCTTTGCAGGAAGATATCCTCCTGGAATTCTGACAAACCCTACTCTTGAAACATTCACTGAAACAAAAATAATTCTTGTGACAGACGCATGGCCTGACAGAAACGCAGTTCTTGATGCACTGAAGATTGGCGTTCCAGTTATTGCATTGTGCGACACCAACAATCAAATTAATGGCATTGATGTTGTACTGCCATGCAACAACAAGGGAAAGAAAAGCCTTGGACTTGTGTTTTATGTTCTTGCAAAAGAATACTTGAAAGCGCGAAACGTTATTCAAACTGATGAACAAATGCCAATCAGTGTTGATGAGTTTACTGCGGAGTAAAATTCCACATTCGCTTTGCTCATGAGGAATTTGTGGGCTTTTTTATCTTCATTTCCTATGGAACGTTTCCTGCTTCTTCAAACTCTTTCTTATCTTTTAATTCTGGAAAACGTGTTGCAATTTCTTCAGAAACACTCTTTCTCTGCACTGGCTTCAGTGGCTCTGTCTCCTTCACTGGCTGTTCAAACAACTGAAAACCATTTGTGATTATTTCAAAAACAACTGCTTTTTGCTCAGGTAAGGAACGATGCTTCATGATCGTTGCTTTTCGCAACGTTCGATACTTCTCCAACTCAATCAAACACTTTGCACCATACTTGATAATATCTCCACCAACCATCTTCACTTTATCTTTTTCTTCAAAATCTGCATAGACCTGACTCGTCATAAGTACAGGAATGTTCCACTGCCGTGCAATAGTATTCAGATAAAATAATTGCAGCCCTAAATCTGAATTGACACCTTTTACTCCTTCATGCTTTCCCAACTCTATGCGATAGAGCATAGAAACACTATCCACAATCACTAATCCAATCTGCTCATTCACTAACTCTCGTAATCGGCTCACTGTCTTTCCCTGATCTGCAAATGTCATCGGCTTCATAAGAAATATTTTCTCCAGATACTGCGTTATGTTCTCTTCATGGACAAGCTGCTGGAAGCGAATTGTGGAAAAACCTCCTTCTGTATCCACAAAAATTACTTTCTTGCCTGCTCTAATTGTTGCAATTGCGGCAAGCAAACAGACTGTTGTCTTCCCTGTTCCCGATGGACCATAAATTGCAGCAAGAACACCTCCTTCATAGCCATGAAGAAGCGTGTCAAATACCTCTGTCCCAGTCGGAAAAATCTTGTCTTCCATAGAACATGTGTGTGGAACTGCGTTTATATACTTTGTCGTGAACGTGTTATATATTTCTTCAATTCCCAAGACCTTTGCAATTGTTGGCATGCATTATCATGAGATGAGCAATTTAATCAAAGTATTGCCAGAAATATTGAAAATTTTTCAGAATATCTGAAAGAGTTTCGGCTTGCATTGAAAGATTTTCAGAAATTGGTTGTTTCTTTGAAAACTTTTCGAGGAGAGTGAAGGATTTTTGGCTATATTTTTGAGCTTCTCACAAAAACTTATAAACGTATTATACTTTGAGACTGTTATGAGAAAGGAACAAACATATATCCTTTTAGCTTGTCTTTTTGCGATCGTGCTTGCTCTACGGCTCTATTTTGCATTTGCCAGCCCGTACTTCAGCGATGCTGAGTCGTACTTTCATCTCCGCCACATTGAATCCATTAAAGAAAATATATTTCCTCTGTTTTATGATCCATTAAGCTTCTCAGGAAGATTGTTTATATTTTCCCCATTATTTCATTATATTTTTGCGCTTCTTACATCCTTTGGCTCCCCATGGTACTTGACTAAAATAATTCCAAACGTTTTTGCAGCTTCCTTGCTCCTTATCATTTACTTTCTTGTGGAGTACATCACAAAGAACAGACCCATTGCACTCTTCAGTGCATGTGTCTCTGCATTCACTCCTATTTACTTTGTTGAGACAGTCAATGCACTTTCTCCACTTGCACTTACTATTCCTGTGACATTCCTCTTTCTGCTTTGTTTTTATAGAATCCAACAACGAGCATATGCAACGCTTGCTGTTTTTCTTCTCTGCTTTCTCATCCTCCTTAGCCCAACGTCACTCCTTCTTCTTTTTGGACTTGCTGCATACCTTTTTCTCCAACGAATTTATGACATCCCATCTAAAAAAGAAGAAAAAGAATTCATTTTTTTCAGCCTTATTCTTGCATTCTGGTTTTATCTTCTTCTCTACAAGCGAGCACTCCTTGATCACGGCATTAACATTCTCTGGCAGAACATACCAACACAACTCATTGACAAATATTATTATAATATCACTATTATATCCTCTATTTATCACATTGGAATTATTCCATTACTGTTTGGCCTTATAGTTATTTATTACATTCTCTTCAAACAGCAAGAAGAGCAACGAAAAAATATCTTCCCTATTGTCGGCATCACTTTTGTTACGACGTTCTGTCTCTGGTTTAAACTTGTTGAATGGACTATCGGCATTCTTTACCTTTCTATCCTTCTTGTGATTCTTTCAGGCTACGGCTACATGCTTTTCCACAACTATATTCTTAAAACAAAAATCCGCGGATGGAGCAACATTATTTTTGGCATTGTCTTCTGCCTCTTTATTCTCAGCTCAATTCTCCCAACACTTTACTACAGCAAAGAACGCATCGCACTCACGATAACCACTAAAGAGGTTTTATTCCTTACCTTTTTACCAGAAATGACTCAGGAGAGCGACATTATACTTGCTCTTGTGGATGATGGACATTACATAGAGTATTTTGGAAACCGAAAAGTAGTTGCTGATTCTAATTTTATCCAAATTCATGATACGAAACAACGTCTTAGGGATATTGAAACTGTTTTTATGACAAAATCCAAAACTATTGCCACACGAATCCTGAACAGATATAACGCAACATACATTTATGTTTCTCCAAGTGCGAAAAGATTATATGATATTGAATTTCTTCCTTATGAGGACAACGATTGTATCGCTCTTGTTTATACAGGAGAAGTGAGACTCTACAAAAGTACCTGCAGTGTTAAAGGTGACTAATCATGGGCCAATACACACTCATCTCTAAAGTGACCAAAGAACAGAAACTCAGCTGGAGATTGTTCTTACTCTTTTCTGTTCTTGTTCTTTCTATACTTCCCCTCTACAGATATCAAAATTATGGAGGATGGCCTATAGGAGAACTTGTTTATGACCACACCAGACTTGGAAAAGCTTTTTTTGCGTTAGAAATTCCCCACACTGATCCTGGTGTTGTTGCAAGCGTTTCTTACTTATTTGATCCTTTTGATCTTCTTATTGGTGCGTTTGGAGCACTTTTCGGCCTTCGTTTTGCAGCACTTCTCCTTCCATCGCTTCTTGGAATTATTACACTCATCCTCCTCTACAAAATAGTAAGCCAATTTCTTCCGTCACCACAATACCATTTGCTTGCCGGACTCTTTGTGTTGACAAACCCCGTATTTCTTGCTGTGTTTTCTGAAGCAACGAATTTGACTGTTATTGCCACTGCTCTCACATCAGGAGCATATTTCTTTCTTAGAAAAGATCATTTATGGAAACTTTCTTTTCTTTTTTTTGGACTCCTCTTTTTTTATCCACTCTTCCATGCGCTTCTTGCGATTCCTCTTCTTCTCATGCTTTCCACAGCACGTGAAAAAAAGAAACATGCCTTTATCCTTTCGCTGTTTCTCATCGCAGGAATAATTATCAGCTTGTTTATGAAAAATAATTTTTTCTACATTTCAACCCCTTCTCTTCTGAGCTTTATACAACAGCTCTTCTCTGATCTTGGCGGAAAATTCGGATTCAGTGTCTTTGGCATGTTTCTTTCTCTCCTCGGTGTTTTTTATCTTATTGAACAGAAAAAGATCACGTACAGCGTAATTTTCTCTATAATTATTACTCTTTTTTTTGTTACATTTATTTCTCCTGTTTACAGCATTTATTTCCTTCCCCTCATGAGCATTGCTGCAACATATGGGTTTTTTAATCTTCTTAACCGCGAATGGAAGCTTCAGCCCTTACAAAATATGACACTCTTCCTTCTTATTTTAGGAGTTGTCTTTTCAGGCACCAGCGTTATTAGCAGAAACGCAACTGCCAGCCCCTCTTCTGAAGAGATTTCTGCCCTTCTCTGGCTTCAGGACAATAGCTATGAGAATGCAATCATTCTTACATCAGAAAAATATGCTGCTCTTACTGCAACAGTCACAGAACGCCGCGTCTTACTGGATAGAAGATCTTCAATGGATCCTCGCTACAGTGATCTTACCACAGATGTTGAAAACTTGTATAGGACGCGGAAAATTGACGTTGCAACTGCACTTCTTGAGAAATATCAAATCGATTATATCATTGTCTTCTCTGAAATGAAACAAGGACTTACTTGGAACAGTGAAAATGAGGGACTTCTTTTTGTTCTGGAAAACGGAGAAAACTTTAAAAAGGTTTTTGAGAACAACAAGGTTATAATATGGAGCGTTTACTATTAACTCTCTTATTGTGGACTTTTGATTCAAATGAACATAGCAACAACCATTCTCCTCTGGACAACATATTTCATTTCCCTGTACTTTGCAGTGTTTTGGCTCCTTGTTTTCCTCATGAACCATGATGATAAAAAAAACAAAATACTCACTGAAACACCATTTGTGACCATCACCATTCCTGCATATAATGAACAAGATTCTCTTGCTGGCACTGTACACTCTGTCCTCGCACTCGATTATCCAAAAGAAAAGTATGAACTTCTTATTGTTGATGATGGCTCTACTGATACAACAGCACACATTGCACAGGAGCTCATCACACAACATCCTTCTTACACCATCAGACTGATTTCACAACAAAATCAAGGAAAAGGCGCAGCGCTTAATAATGCCCTTCGACAAGCACAAGGGATTTATTTTGTTTGCCTTGATGCTGATTCTTTCGTTGCAAGAAATGCACTGCAGAAGATGCTTCCTCACTTTACTGATGCAAAAGTTGCTGCTGTTCTTCCTGCATTGAAAATACATAATCCAAAAAACAAGCTTGAGAAACTTCAATGGTATGAATACATCATCAACATGTTTTACAAAGAACTCATGGGAAAACTCAATTGTGTCCACGTTACCCCTGGACCATTCAGTGTTTATCGCACTGCAACATTACGCGAGATTGGATACTTTGATGAACATAACATTACTGAAGACCTTGAAATAGCATTACGACTTCAATCTCATAATTATACAATAGTTCAACTCATGGATCCAGAAGTTTTGACCATTGGCCCTTCAACAATGAAAGAACTCTATACACAACGAAACCGCTGGTTTAAAGGAGCAACACTCAATGTTCTTAAATACAGAAAAATGCTCTTTAACAAACAATATGGAGATTTTGGATTTATGCAGATGCCAACTGTTTTACTCTCTGGAGTTATTGCAATTATTTTATTCTGCACTGCACTCTACTACGGCCTGAAGCCATATGTCGAAAATGTGTATTATCTTACCTTTGTTCAGTTCGATTTTATGCCGTTTTTAACGCATTTTCAGTTTAACTTTACATTGATGGATCTCAACTATATCACTATTTTTGTTGCTGCAACAATGCTGATTATTTCGGTTTATATTATGCGGAAATCCGAGGTGCGTACCAATGAACGGCTTCTCAAATATGGTTTTTTAACAATAACCATATATATGCTCTTTTATTTCTTATTTTTAGGTGCAGTCTGGGTTGGTGTCTTTTACGACATCATAAGACAAAAGAAACAACAGTGGTAACATGGAAAAACGGCAACTGAGTAAAGAGCTTTATATTATTGCAGCAATCGCAACAACAGGCATATTCTTATTGGGATTACTTTTAGGGCTTGTGATTGAAAATGCCCGAACAGCATATGTTGACAATAAATATTTGCAGCAAGAACTTGATTTTCGCTCTTCTCAACTTCAATATGAATATCTCAATTTACTTGAAGAAAAAGAAAACTGCCCTGCAATTTATGAGACCCTATACACTAATTTAGAGGATTTGGAGAAAACCCGTGTCCGCATAGAAACATATAGTGATGATGCAACGATCACCAAAGAAGCGTTTGAGCTGCTTGAAAGGGAATATCTTCTTGCTGAAGTCAGATACTGGCTCCTTGCAAACAGGGCAAAAGAAATATGTGACCATGACATTGTTACACTTCTCAGCTTTTCCTCTGATGAAGAAGAATGCGCAACATGCGATGAACAAAGTTTTGTTTTAAGCTATATGAAAAAAGAGCTCGGAGAAAAACTGCTTATTTTTTCGTTTAACGTTAAAACTGTTGATGAGCCTATGATTGCAATACTTAAAACTGCATACAATATTACAGAATATCCAAGTATTGTTGTGGATGATGCGCTTTATGCACAACTCCACGACGTCAACGTTCTCATGCCAATGGTCTGCAATGAATATGAAGAAACTCCTGAAGCGTGTGCTGCATGGATAAACCCTCAATAACGCGAACTCGCCGCTCGCTGGTATCCCAATCGCAGCAAGCTGCGGAGTATTACTCGCTCGCAATACGGCGAGTTCGCGGGATTACGAAATTTGGTCACAGCAAGCTGGGGAGTATTAGACCCCATTTCAAGATAAATAACCACAAAAGCTGGATTGCACTTTTATTCTTTTGTCTTTTCTTTTCTTCGCTTTATGGCACTTTTTTATTCACACGACATCATGACATTCACTGGGATGAAGCTGTGTACATCAGTATGGGTAAATATCTTTACTCCTCTGACACGCAGGGATTGTTTGAATCAATCAGACCATTAGGATTACCTCTTCTCCTTGGCTTTTTTTGGAAGCTTGGCTCTGGAACTGTGCTTCTGTATCAGACACTTATTTTTATTTTTGCCATCGGTGTTGTTCTGCTTGTTTATCTCCTCGGCAAGGAGATATTTTCAGAGGAGGCCGGAATTCTTGCTGCTGCTATCCTTGTCTTCACACCTCTTTTTTTTCAAAGCAGCATTGCAATTTTAACTGAAATTCCTGCTGTCTTTTTCATTCTTCTCAGTATTTTTTTGTTTGTTCGTGGGAGAAAAACATTTTTTGTTGGTGCTGCTGCAAGTTTTGCATTTTTGTTTAAGTTTCCTGCAGGATTCGTTGCAATTGCCATTTTGCTCTTATTTCTTCTTCAATATTATAGTCATATCAGGATCCTGTTTCAGCAATGGACATATTTTCTTTTGGGATTTATCGTTGTTCAGCTTCCTGTCTTTTTTTTTAACTATCTTCACTATAAAGAGCATAGTGCAACTGTCTTTGATGCGCTCTTTCGACCAGTTTTGCTTGCAGGAGCGCACGCAGACAATGCTGTTCATGCAGTAAACTCAGGCTGGGAAAATATTTTTTATTATTTTTTGCAGCTTGTAAGCAATAATCCTCTGCTTCTCCTTGGCTTTCTTGGATTTTTTGCTGTTCTCTTTTCACGCCTCGAGAAGGATAAAGTACTTGCTCTTTTTCTTCCATTACTCATCTTTTTTGTTTATTTTACAAGTATTGTCAACAAACAACCGCGGTTTGCAGTTTTATTTCTTCCCTTTCTTGCAGTGTTTGCAGGACACCTCTTTTCGTCTATTCTTTCTTTTTTTTCCAGAGGAGAAATTGTAAAGAAACTGCTTTTCGTGTTCTTGATATTGTATTTGTTCTGGACATTTTCTTTGCAGGCGTTATTTATTGAAGCATACCGCTTTTATCCAGAAGAGATGCTTCCTATTGAACAAGAATATTATCTTTATTTTGCCAACAATGCTGCTGGCACTATTCTTCTTACTACAGAACCTTATTTTACTGCATATACCGATGATATTCTTGCATACCCTTATTACAATAATCTAACTGATGCACAAGAGATTTATGAAAAATATAAAGACA
>Ga0233425_10007137_pt1 | contig 15921 bp, 14 predicted proteins | sample Watercolumn_Towu_2_FD_181712 | JGI IMG/M metagenome (GOLD analysis project Ga0233425, IMG submission 181712) | Freshwater microbial communities from Lake Towuti, South Sulawesi, Indonesia - Watercolumn_Towuti2014_140_MG | ecosystem: Environmental > Aquatic > Freshwater > Lake | place...
TAAAAATGGATGTTTTCTTTCAATTGTTCGTAATCACAATTTTATTTGTACTTGTCATTCTCAAAGCCTTAAAATTTTTTTATAAAAAAATTTTTTGTGCTCTTTGTGTTGCCGCTTTAAAGCGGCATTTGTGATCTTTGTGGTTAATTTCTTTACCCCTTCGACCCATGCTCAATATTCTTTTTCTCGGTGACATCGTCGGAGAACCAGGACGCCTTGCTGCGATCCGCACAGCAGAATTGTATCTCACGCGAGGTGATGCCGATTTTATTGTAGCCAATGGAGAAAATAGCGCCGCAGGACGCGGCATTACTCCCAAGCTCGCTATCGAACTGATGCGTCATGGCATTGCCGTGATCACCACTGGCGATCACATTTGGGATCAGCGAGAAATCGTTCCCTTTCTCGCCACGGAACCACGCGTTTTGCGTCCCATTAACTACCCATCTGGGACACCTGGCTCGGGAAGTGTGGTTTTAGAAACAACACAGGGAGCTGTGGCAGTCTTGAACGTTCAAGGAAGAACATTCATGAACAACGCACTGGAAAACCCATTTTTAGCGGCTGCGGCAGAGGTGGAAGAACTTCGAAAAAAAACACCAATCATCTTTGTTGACATGCATGCAGAAACGACGAGTGAAAAAATCGCGATGGGTTATTACCTAGATGGCAAAGTTTCCTGCGTCATCGGAACACACACACACGTTCCTACCGCTGATGAAAAAATCTTACCAGGCGGCACCGCTTTTCTCTCCGATGCAGGCATGTGCGGACCGGAGCATTCATCACTAGGTCGAGCCGTTGAGCCTGTTATTGAGCGCTTCCTCACCTCACGTCCTCAAAAATTCCCAATCGCGGAGGGACCAACCATCGCTTGTGGCGTGCTCGTGAGTATTGATGTTGAGACTGGGAAAGCCATTTCGATTCGGCGAGTTACCGAGCGCTATGCTTAGCTGCTGCTAAAGCAGTAGTAGTTTGAGTTTGAGTTCACTTCGCGCTTCGCGCTATTTTTAAATAAAGCGAAGCCTAGATAACTCAAACTCAAACTTCTAGCACTCAAACTTTCGACACTTACGTCAAGGTCAATAGATTTTCAAAATGAGCTTCCAAACTACGCTTGAGCATTTTCTGCGCACCGTCGGCCGAACTCGCCGTTCACTTCACACGCTCTGGCGGCGCGTAACGCGGCAGCCACGCACCATCACGGAGGCTCCCAATTTGTTGCCAACACTCATCAAAGTGTTAGCAGCCTTCACGCGCACGGATGGGGAAATGTTGGAAGAAGAAATTGATTCGATCCTCGGATTTCTTCGCTACGATTATCCTGAAGCAGTCTATTCGGGATTGCGTCAACTCTTTCGCCACGCGTTGGAAGAAAAGCAAGATCTCTCTGCCATGGCCGCCAAGCTTGCTGTTGATTTAAGCAACGATCGAAAAATTCTCCTCGGCGTGCAACTCTATGACCTCATTGCCCGTTCCGGCATGAAGGAAGAGCAATTGATCGTCTACCATGATTTTCTCTTCAAGCTAGGCATGTCAGAACAGGCTATTGAAATCGTCCATCAGCTCAATGCCGATGAAACATCCTCAACTCCACCATCTCTCGATGCCTCATCGCAGCTTGAAATGCTCAGCTTCGGCGACCCTCAGCATTGCGACGTTGCGCTTCGCAACTTTTCTCTCAATGAATTCCTTCTTGCTTATCGTTATCACCATTTCATTATTTTAAAAAACAAGAGTCAGCGCTCGCTCATGGTCCAAGGTCGCTTGTTGAAGCCTCAAGAATTTTGTCGCATCTACCCGGGACAACGCATTCTTGTTGAAGAACAGGTCATCACGAGCCAAGATCTCACATTTTATTTCAATGCCAAAAAAAATGTCACTCTCCCTCATATTTTTGTTGCCATCGCCAAGAACGAAGTACGCCTCGACAAAACACGCAGTCGTGACAGCAGTCTCGAAGTTGCTTTTGGATTAAAAGTTACCGTGAAAGCCTTGCATAATCTGCAAGCGACACTCCACGGTACGCGCCTTAGCAAGGGAACAACACTGCAAGCTCAGCTCGATGATCGTATTCTTTTTAGCAATGGAGGAGAGCTCAATCTCAATGACCTGCGCAGGCGTGTTCGCTCATTGGGAGGCCGTTTTCCTTTGAAGGCTTCAAAATCAGAATATCTTGTTTCCAACGATCCTGGCCTCTTGGAGGAGAATGATATTTTACTCTCACACGGAAGCGGTGGGGAGGTTCTGCTCAAAATCATCTGCAACTACGAAGAACGAACAGGCATCGTAGAAGTCTTGCAGGCTGATCGTCCCATCATCGTACACGATCTTCCTGTCCGCAACAGCGCTGCTTTAGTCGATGGTGACACGATTGGAATCAACCCTGGCCAGCTTCTTCGTTGTAATTTTACCGATCGCATCATCGAGGAAGAACGCAATATCATTCACAACCTCGAGATGCGCGATCTCATCTGTCGTTTTCCCAATGGCGATACGGCTTTGGATAACCTGACATTTGCTGCAGAGCGAGGCGAAATGATTTGTGTCATGGGAGCCAGTGGTTGCGGCAAGAGTACACTGCTCCGCGCTCTTGCCGGAGAATTCAAACCGATCCAAGGTGAAGTTCTTCTCAACAATCATTCTCTCTACGCCAACTACGAAGCTCTGCGTCAATACATCGCTTACATTCCACAATATGAGGCCTTCGACGAACAACTCACAATCGAAGAAAACATTGCTTTTGCGGCAGCACTGCGAGCTCCTCACCTCTCTCGTCAAGAACGCTTCCGCCGCATCGACAGCAAATTAGCAGAGCTTGGCCTCAACGAACGGAGAAAAAGTGTCGTTGGCGCAACGCATCAAAAAGTCTTGAGCGGTGGAGAGCGAAAACGTCTTAACATTGGGCTCGACATGATTGGGACTGCAGACGTTTATCTTTTTGACGAGCCAACCTCTGGCCTCTCCTCAAAAGATTCTGAACATGTCATCGATATCATTCGCGGCATTGCACACAACAAAATTGTATTAGTGACCATCCATCAACCGACTTCTAAAATTTTCCAGATGTTTCAAAAAGCGTTACTCCTCGATCGCGGAGGAAAATTAGTTTTTTTTGGAACCCCTTCGGAAATGCTCGCCTACTTTGCAGAGGCCGAGCATGAACAGCTCTTCGGTACTGAGCTTGGCGGCTGCCAGGCGTGTGGCGCGACACGTCCTGAATTTGTTTTCGATGTTTTAGAAACACCGTTGCGCGATCTCAGCGGCGACCTCATTTACCAAGAAAACAATCGTGGACAATTAGTCCCCGCGCGTCGCTTCTCTCCTGACTACTGGCGTGACAAATTTGAAACACATCGTCTCATCAAAGATGTGCAACAGTCTGTTGGAACCCGCGGCACCCTGACCCCCACGATAGAAGCGCCGCCTCCTCCACTCCCTATCATTCACGAAGAATATCGCTGGCGCGAAGAGATTGCTCAATTTTTCATTCTCCTGCAGCGTGCTTTCATCAGCAAACTACGGAACCGCGCTAATCTCCTGACAACGTTGGTCGAGGCTCCGATCCTTGCTTTCTTGATTGGCATCGTTCTCCGTTACTCAGAAAGCAACATGTATGATTTTGCCTCAGCATTTCACATCCCCACTTATCTCTTTCTCTCGCTTGTCGTGGCAATGTTTTTGGGATTGACCAATAGCGTTGATGACATCATCCGCGATCGGCCTGTACTCTTGCGCGAACGCAATCTCAATGTTCGCCTCGGTTACTACCTAACAGCAAAAGCCATGACGCTGGGACTCTTTGCCGTGGCGCAATGTATTCTGTTTACGTTGATTGGTGATCATATGTTGAGTATCCGTGGGTTTTTTACGATCGAATTTTTGGCCATGTTCCTCACAGCTTTCAGCGGCATCGCACTAGGGCTTCTGGTTTCTTCACTCGTTTCGGAAGGAAAAACGGCTGTGAATATTATTCCCGTCGTCTTGATTCCACAGATTATTTTGGGGGGCGCTCTCATCAAGTACGAAGAGATGAATCGCAACCTTGATTTTATCTACTCGATTGAGCAATGGTTTCATCATCATCCCGAATCAGCCATGGAGCCACGAAGCGACTTGCAAGTTCCTCTCATCTGCGAATTCATGCCGATGCGTTGGTCTTATGAAGCCTTGGTCTACGCTCAAGCCAAACTCAATCCCTTGACCGTGCGACAAGCAAGAATTCAACGACAGATTAATCAAATTGCTGCGATTGGAAATCCTACCGTGAGAGAATTGGATCGCTTGGATGATTTAAAAGAATTACTCGCCATCTTGAGCGGCTTGGAAGCTAAGACTCCTGAGGATCTCGATTATCGTCTCACGCTGATCGATCGTGTTATCAAAGGAGCTCCTCTCGATCGCCAACAACTTATTAACCACAGCGGTACTGTGACTGCAGAGCAACTTTACACCAATCAAAAAATCATCGACCTTGTCTCTAAAGCAGAAATGGAACAGGCCGATTATCGCGATAAGACTCACCCCAACGTCTTCTTTGGTCCTGTCAAATATTACTGGGGCATCACCTTCAACATTCTCGCCTTTAACATTGGAGTCTTACTGCTTTCCACTGGTGGCATTTTTTTAATCCTCTATCTCATCTTGCGCCGGCAAATTAAAATTAGGCAGGATTGAGCAGGTCGCAGATTGCAAGTTGTAAAAAAAAAATGCTGACTATAAAAATGGAACCACTCGAAGATAATTGGCATGACATCATCTCCAAAGCAACACGTGGCTTACAGATTGATGTGAAAGCGCTGGCTAAAAATCACTGGAATGAAAAAAACGCAAAAGAACTTTTCGAAGAGATTTGTCATCCTGCAACTCTTGCTGCCGTAGCTTCAGCACTTCATCTTAACGCCAATGCGCTTCTTGCCATAGCGGCAGATCATTACCATCCTACTCTCTCTGCCATTCCCAAAAACTTTCAACGCTTCACCACATCTTATCACGGCATGGGAGTTAACTCTTATCTTCTTTGGAGCAATGAAACCAAAAAAGCTGTCGCTTTTGATACCGGAGCTGACATTGCTCCATTGCTAGAGGTATTAAAGCAACTTCAACTTCAACTCGACGCTATTTTTCTCACACATGGCCACGGAGACCATGTTGGCCAATTACAAAAACTGATCACTCATACAGGTGCTTCTGCTTGGATTGATGAGCACGAACTCATTCCAGACACTCGGCCGCTCACTCCGCACCATCGCTACCAACTTGATAGTTCCATTATCATCGAAGCACGCTCCACTCCAGGACATTCCCCAGGCGGAACGACCTACATCATCCATGGCATGCCCCCTATGATCGCCATTGTTGGCGATGCGCTCTTCGCTGGCTCTGTTGGCGGCATCCTTCCAAGCAATTACCAAGCGGCTCTGCAAGCCATCGAAGAAAAAATTCTCTCCCTTCCCGATGAGACCATTATCGCTCCAGGGCATGGACCATTGACGACCGTTGAAAATGAAAAGCGGAATAATCCTTTTTTCAAAAAATAGGCCTTACTTTTCATTACCATCAGGAATCGGAGTGTAAGAATGCCCTATGTTATTATTAGCATTAATTCCTAAAGCGTTAATCCAACTCTCTGGCAAAAGTTCATAAGCAATTTCTGAGAAGGAAGGAAATCCTTGCTGCTCGTTGAGCCACTCTTGAGGATCAGCCGATTTTTCTAGGACCTTTTGCTGCGCTTGTTTTTGAGCTTGGAGTGCCTTGCGCCGTTGCAGCTCTTTTTCAGCCTCTTTTTTTTCAGCTTCAGCTACCTGTTTTATGATCTCTTTTTGCTTCGACGTATCTTTGACTTTCTGTTGTTGAGGTTGAAGAGAAAGTTCGTTTTTCTTTTTAGGAAGCAGGGAAGAAAGCTCTGTTATTTCTTCTAACTGATGAGAACTCCCTCCTACACTCTGATTCTTTGCTGAAGGAAAAGTAGAGGATTGACCTAACGGAACAAGATTTAAAATTTCTCTCTCTTCATCTTCCTCCTCACTGCCGCTTTCCTCATCATCAACAATGTTGTTCATAACAGCTTTCTGACTTTGCTGGAGTCGGTTTCTTTTATCAGCTGTTGGAAATTGAGGTGTGAAGGTACTTTGACCAATGCTTGATGGAGAGACTTCCCTATTATTTTTTGACCCACCCCCTCTATTAAGAGAAGGGACAAAAGTACCGTAACCGCTGCGAGGAATCTCACTCATAATAATTCTTTGTTAATGGCCCTGAACATGGAAAAATATTTCAGGAAAGGCAAGGAAGAAATACCATTTTCCTGGCAGAGGAAACTTGACTTTCTCCCCCCTCTCCCCGATCATCTTACCCCCCCAATATTTAAGTTTAAACAATTTCTCAGATAAAATTAAAATTTGCCTCAGGAATTCGCTGATGTGGATGAAGAGCAAGGCGCTTCGAAGCGCAGACACTGAGCGTATATTAATACGTGAAGTGGCGAGCATCGAAGCAACGCAGCTCTTCGCCACAGTAGTAGAATTAATGAGGTAAATTTAGAGAGGTAGGTGAATATAGGTATGCCAGAAGTCATAGTCCGCAAGGGCGAACCGATTGATAGAGCACTCAAACGTCTCAAGAGCAAACTCGATACCGAGGGAATTCTTGACGAAGTGAGACGCCTACGCGCGTTTGAAACTCCAACACAAAAGACAAAACGCAAAGCTAAAGCAAATGCAAAACGCGCTAAAGCAAACAAACAACGTTTTGTCCTCCATTAAATTATTCGAGGCCTGATGTTACTTATGAACAGTAAGCCTCCTGTCATCATTGTGGGCTGTGGTTTTCTTGGGAAAGCCACAGCTCAACTTTTTTGGGAGCAAGGAGATCATGTCATTGGCATTGTCCGTTCTGAAGCCTCTCGCGATGAGCTTTTGCGAGAGCAACTCCCATTTGAAATTCTTGCTTGCGATGTTACCAACCACAACGCTATTCAAAAAATAAAGCCTCGCCTCCAAAAAACTTCACCCATGATCTACGCCGTCAGTTCCGGTCATGGAGGAGCCGAAACTTACGCAGCCGTTTATCGCGATGGTTTAAAAAATATGCTGGAAGTCTGTTCTCCTAATCGTCTGATCTTCGTAAGCAGCACTTCCGTCTATGCCCAATGCGACGGAACATGGATTGATGAGTCTTCTGAAACAAAACCAGACCGTCCTACGAGTCGCATCCTCCTCGAAGCAGAGGCCATCGCGCTAGCAGCTGGTGGCAGTGTCGCTCGCTTTTCCGGAATTTATGGGCCTGAACGGTCTGTGCTCTTAAAAAAATTTCTCAATCATGAAGCGCGTCTCGAAAATGGTGGATGTCGCTTCATTAATCAAATCCATCGTGATGATGGCGCCCAAGCACTTTATCACCTCGCAACCTCATCAGCCACTCCTGGCATTTACAACGTCACCGACAACACGCCAGCACCTCAACGGGAAATTTATCAATGGATCGCAGAGGCCCTAAACAAGCCACTCCCACCAAATGGGCCTGCAGATCTCAATCGCAAACGTGGCTGGACCTCGAAACGCGTCTCCAATAAAAAATTGAGAGAGACGGGTTGGGCACCTCAATTTCCGAGTTACCGCGAAGCACTGCCAACATTGTTAAAAAAATTAATTAGCCACAAAGAACACAAAAAAATCAAAGAAAAATAAAAATTTGCTTTTTCTTTGATTTCTTTGTGTTCTTTGTGGCCATTCTTCTTTTTTCTGCATTCTTTTGTGTCTATTTTTTAAATCTCATGAAGAAGACTTTACTCATTGTCGATGACGAAAAACACACTCGCGATGGTTTGAAAGAAGCCATGAGTGATCATTTTGAAGTCTACACTGCCGCCAACATCAAAGGGGCTCTTGCCGCTATGGAAGCCGATCCCGCAGATGCCGTGATCACCGATCTCAAATTGGGTGGAGAGAGCGGTATGGAACTTTTGGAAAAAATTCTTGCTCACCCGAACCCTCCAACCTGCATCATGATGACGGCCTATGGTTCTGTAGACACGGCTGTCGAGGCAATGCGACGAGGCGCTTACGATTTTGTCACCAAACCGGTCAATATCGAACGGCTCGAGATGCTGGTGCGACGGGCGTTGCGAGAGAGAGCTACCGAAAAGGAGAATATCGAACTCAAACAGGAACTCCATCAAAACCATGGCCTCGAGCAAATGATCGGCAACTCTGCCGCTATGGTTTCTGTTTTTGATACGATTCGTCAAGTCGCTCCTTCCAAGGCAACCATCCTCATCGAGGGAGAGAGCGGCACGGGAAAAGAGATTGCCGCTCGTGCCATCCATGTGTTGAGCCCACGCTCCAAAGAACGCTTCGTCGCCGTCCATTGCGCTGCCCTTTCTCCGCAATTACTCGAGAGCGAATTATTTGGTCATGAAAAAGGTGCTTTCACCGGCGCCACCGAACGTCGTATTGGTCGCTTTGAACAAGCCAGCGGCGGCACGCTCTTCCTCGATGAAATTGGGGAAATTGATCCGAGCGTGCAGGTGAAAATTTTGCGCGTCCTCGGTGAGCGAACCTTCGAGCGCGTTGGAGGCAATCAAACATTGACGACCGATGTACGCCTCATTGCAGCTACGAATCGCAATCTTGAAAAAATGGTTTCGGAGGGAACCTTTCGTGATGATCTTTTTTTTCGACTCAAAGTTGTTCCCATCTTGATGCCACCGCTGCGCGCGCGGAAGGAAGACATTCCGCTGCTTGTGGAATCATTCCTTGTGGAGATTGCTAAAGAACATCAAAAGCCTTATCGTCCTTTTTCTTCCGAAGCGATGAACTTGCTCCTCAAATATTCTTGGCCAGGAAATGTCAGGGAACTTCGCACCGCCGTCGAACATGCGATCGTCTTGGGACGCGCAAAAGAATTGCATGTCCTTGATCTTCCCCTCACCATCCGAAAAGAAATCACAACAACGTCATTTACTCCTAAGACAACCACAGAAAGCAGCCTCAACTTAGAACAACTCTCTTCAACACTCATTGAACGGGCGTTAGAAGAATGTAATGGCAATCGTTCGAAAGCTGCAGAAAAACTCGGTATTAGCAGACGGACGCTGCATCGAAAATTGGCTGCCGGCAAGCCGGCAGCTGTAACGAGTAACGAGTGACGGGTAACGAGTATTGCAAATTTACAACTTCAAATGGCAAAGAAATTTTTACACCTTTACCACTTTCTTATTACTCGTTAATCTTACCTCTTGGTTTTTACTCGTTACTCATTACCCGTTACCCGTTACTTCTCATGTCCCTCTGTCCCGACCATTGGATTCGTAAAATGTCATTAGAACATGGCATGATTGAACCCTTCACCGAGCAACAAGTTCGCACCAACACTCACGGCTCCCTCATTAGCTATGGCCTCTCGAGTTACGGCTATGACTTGCGCGTGGCGGATGAGTTCAAAGTTTTTACCAATGTCTTCAACACCGTCGTTGATCCGAAACAATTTGATGATCGTTCTTTTGTCGACATCAAAACCGATGTTTGCATCGTCCCTCCCAATTCGTTTGCGCTCGCTCGCAGCATCGAATATTTTCGCATTCCACGCAACGTTCTGACGATCTGCGTCGGCAAATCGACTTATGCACGCTGCGGCATCATCGTCAACGTCACTCCTTTTGAGCCTGAATGGGAAGGTCACGTCACGTTAGAAATTTCTAACACGACGCCACTCCCAGCCAAGATCTACGCCAACGAAGGACTCGCTCAAGTAATCTTTTTTGAATCATCAGAAATATGCGAAACGAGCTATGCTGATCGTTCAGGAAAATACATGAAGCAACGTGGCATCACCGTTCCCAAGGCTTAAGCACGGGCTTTTGAAGGCTTGTTCGCGAAAAATGCAAGTAAAAACCTAGAGTCCCGAAAGAATTTTTTAAAAAAAAGAAGAAAGATGATTGACGAATCGCTCGCTTTTTGGGATCTCAGTAGTGCTCCATTTCGAAAAATTCGAAGAACAGCACAACCAACAAACTAAACTAACCTTTATGAACAAAGCAGAACTCGTAGTAACCGTACAAAAACTCCTTGGCAAAGATTGCAGCAAAGCATGCGCTGAAAAATGCGTAAACGCTGTTATCGATGGCATCAAGACCGGCATCAAGAAAAAGAAAAATGTCCAACTCATTGGCTTTGGAACTTTCAAGATCGCTAACCGTAAGGCACGTCTTGGTATCAATCCAAAAACTGGCCAACAAATTAAGATCAAAGCATCCAAGACCGTTCGTTTTGTTTGCGGCAAAGCTTTGAAAGGTTCTTTGTAAGACCTTTCTAGAGTTTTACTCCAAGAGGGAGAAAAGAAGCTCGTCTTCTTTTCTCCTTTTTGTTTTTTGAGGAAGAAGAGAATCGCCGCAAAAGAACACAAAGAGCGCAAAAAGTGCGCAAAGATTCTTCGACATCAAAAAAGTTTTTTAATACTCTCCTAAAACAAATCGCGAATTACGACAAAAGCATATCTCTAATTTGTTTTTTCTTTGTGTTCTTTGCGTTCTTTTGCGGCTATTTTTTAAATTTATTTTATGTCTAAAACTCCCATCACTGTTTCCATCACCGGAGCTGCCGGTCAAATCGGCTACTCCATTCTTCCACGCATTGCTTCAGGCGCGCTCTTTGGGCCTGATCAGCCGGTCGCACTCCGCCTCATCGAGATTGAAGCGGGCATGAAACCGCTCGAGGGCGTCGTGATGGAATTGCAAGATGCTGCTTTTCCTTTGCTCGAATCGATTGAGACAACCTCCGATTTAAATCATGGTTTTGCTGGAGCGAACTGGGCACTCCTCGTTGGAAGCGTTCCGCGCAAAGCGGGAATGGAGCGGAAAGAACTACTTGGCATCAATGGAAAGATTTTTGTGGGTCAAGGTGCTGCCATTGCTAAGAACGCTGCCTCTGACATTCGCGTTCTTGTTGTTGGCAATCCGGCCAATACCAACTGCCTCATCGCGATGAACAATGCCCCTGAGGTTCCTGCGAATCGCTGGCATGCGATGACGCGCCTCGACGAAGATCGCGCTCGGAGCCTCATTGCACAACGAGTTGGAGTTCATGCCAGGGACATAAAAAAAATGACCATCTGGGGGAATCACTCCAGCACACTCTATCCTGACTTCGAACATGCGACGATTCATGGAACGGCCGTGCCTGAAATGATTTCGGATCGCACGTGGCTCGAAACCGATTTTATCAAACAAGTCCAACAACGAGGCGCTGCCATTATCGCAGCTCGCGGTCTCTCTTCGGCGCTCTCTGCTGCCAATGCAGCCATTGAGACAGTTCGCTCGATCTGCGAACTCACGCCAGCGGATAATTGGCATAGCGTGGGAATCTGTTCTGATGGCAGCTATGGCGTTGATCCTGGCTTGATCTCTTCTTTCCCCACACGCTCTGATACTAAACACCTCTCCATCATCGAGGGGCTTAGCATTTCTCCTTTTGCTCAATCAAAGATTGACCTCACCATTCAAGAACTCCGCGAAGAAAAAGCGATGGTTGCTGATTTGCTGAAAAAGTAGTATCCTGCAAGGGTCTCAACTCTTGAGTTATGCCTTCGACCTCTTCCAATTCGCTTAGCATTGCTGATTTCGAGAACTTTTCTCAAAGAACATCAACCAGCGAGAGTGCCATCATTGGGAAAAAACTTTTTGGAAGTGGCGCCAAAAAAATCTCTTCTTTGAATTTCCAACTCGGTTCCGGAGGAACTTCTTCTGTTATTGAGGATTTTAGAAATGCATTGATTGGAAAGTATGGAGAAGAAATTGCTGATTTTGTTTTTTCTTCGGAAAATGAAAAAGCAGCTCTGTCACAAGGCTTGAACAAAAAAACAATTCAAGCGGTTTTAAATAAAGCTGAGGCTGTTAAAAAGTCTCATTTTTTTTCTTATCAAAAAGCCATTGATAATACACAAAAACTCGTCGAAAAAAAAATTTGCCAGCTCCCAGAATCTTCTCGCGCTAACATCTCAGGAGAATTTTTTAAGATTAAAAAAGATTGGGCAGCTTGTTGTGCTAACGCATTCTCATGGGAAAACTCTGGCACCCCTAAAATGTCCCCTGAAGATTTAACAATCTACTTTCAGGAAAAACGGGAAGTGATTGACAAACTCGCTAAGGAAATTGTTATAGAAGATGTAACAAGAATCTTCCAAAGTGACTTAAAAATGCCCTTAGAGCAGGCCAGAGAGGCTATTGCATCGTTGCGAGCTACATTAGGAGATCGTCTTGCTCTGGGATTGCTGGAAGATATGTCTGAACAGCATTTTTCTATTCATCAGCTCGACGCTATCGTTAAAGAAATATTAATAACAGCCAAAGAAGGCAGAGCAAGCTTGTTTGTACCGCCTTCCAACATCACCACGACAATTACCACCTCTGAAGAGAAAGAAGAGCTTTCTTCTCACAGAAGCTCCATCATTTCTGAACAGGGAGAGAAGGATCCCTATTTTATACATGAAGTCGATGACTCTGCTGCACTCAAAGCATTGCTTGAAAAACACCCTCAACTTCAACAAGTCCTAAATAATCTCACCGCCACTCCTGAAATCTTAAAAACAAAAACAGATCTTCTTAACAAGCAGCTTCAACCTTTTGTTGATCTTTTAGCAAATACAGCTCCAGAAAATTATTTTTACCTTCCGAACGATAACTCAAAGACTGTTGCACTCTACTCTCCTTCTGACAGAAATTTGCCATCACCAACCCAAGAACAAAAAGAGAGTGCCGCTCAGCAGTTCTTTTCTGCCTTAAAGGAATTTTATGGCGCAGCACTCATTGATGCCATCGTGCCTGCAGACCAGCAGAAGCAACTTCTCACAGTTCAGCAAGCTCGTGAAGTTTTCACTAAACTTCATGAAACCCATCAAAAAACAGCCGAATTCCTCAAAAAAACTCCCATTATCATTACTCCCGAATATCTCGCTGCACTTGCTTGCAATCCACAAGAAGCTCTTGTTATACGTAACAGTCATGAACAACTAGGAAAAGAAGCACAGACTTTAATTAACACCCTCAGAGAAATGGGAATTTGTGGCATGATTTTTTCTGGAACTAAAATAGGGCTCGCTATTGCTGGCGTCTGCACAACAACACCAGCCTGTATTGTACTCGCCCTTACTGCCGCAGCAGCTGACGGATATATGATAGGACGGTTGGTCACTCGAGAAGAAGGATTATCCTCAGGAATGCAACATGAAGCCGGCACCATCACTGCGATATCTACAACAGGAAGCGCCACGGGGCTCATATTAAGTCGTATCCTTCAACCTCTCATTAGTGCTTACGTTCCTGAGGTTGTCACTGCTACTATAGGTACTATAGGAGAATACGGCGGCAGCGCTCTTGCCCTTGCACTACGAAATGCAACCAATGGAGGAGCAAGAATAGCTCAACAACAGGAACATTCTAATGTAGATGATATGAATCATAAACCAGAAGAGGATGTCTTTCTGGAAACTAGAGTTGCTCGTTGGTTTGGTCTTCAGTCTTACATAGACGCTTTAACAACAAGTATTGGTAACTTTGTTGGTTTGACTAACACTTCGTCAACGACAGCAACTTCTTCATCATCGACTAACAACAGCAATACATGATGCTATGCCATCCTTTTCATTAAAGAAGTTGTCGACCGTCCTCTCACCAACGGCAAAATTTTAACCTCAGCTCCACAAGCCCTCAGAGCTTCACGCTCACTGGCATCAAGTGTCTCAATGGTATAGTCGCCCCCCTTGGCATAGATCGCAGGTTGTAATTTTTTAATGACTTCGGTCACTCTCATTTCATCAAAGATCGTCACGTAATCGACACAACGAAGTGCTGCTAACACTTCGGCACGATCCTGCTCTGAGTTGAGTGGGCGCGTTGGACCTTTGAGTTTTCGCACCGAACGATCGCTATTCACGGCTACAATCAAAGCATCTCCTAATGCTCGCGCTTGCTGCAAATAACGAACATGCCCTGTATGCAAAAGATCAAAACAACCATTAGTTAAGACGAGGCGCCGATGCTCCTTGCGATAACGAATTCCGAGCGCTACGAGTTGGTCAGAAGTAATGAGTTGTTGCATGCTTGGTCCGCTAACAATAACTTATTTTCTTTGAACAGCAAGTTTATTCCTCAAATGCCCGCTTTACAATTCCCCAAACGCCCGCTAGCTTATTCCTCAAACGCCCGCTATCTTATTCCTCAAACGCCCGCTGCCCCTCTTATGGAAAACACTTCTTCTTATCATCCAAGACTTCTCGTAAGCAGCATCAAAGTGGCCATGAAGGACACTCCTGTGATCTGCCTTCTAGGACCTCGTCAATGCGGGAAGAGCACTTTAGTTCGCACGGCATTTCCCAAACATACTTATCTCAACTTGGACCAGGAAGAAATTCTTTTGACAGCGCTTCGAGACCCTGCCGGTTTTGTCAAAAATCTCCCAGAGAGAGTCATCTTGGATGAAGTGCAACGCGCTCCTCGCCTGATGCGTGCCATCAAAATTTCTGTCGATAACGACCGTCGCCCAGGACGTTTTATTCTCACGGGTTCTGCAAATTTGCTTTTGCTTCCTCAGCTCAGCGATTCGCTTGCAGGTCGTATGGAAGTTCTGCAACTCCACCCCTTCACCGAAGCTGAAAAAGAACGACATGCTGGAAAATTTTTAAAAAACTTTTTAACTAAGAAAATCAAACCTCACATCGAAGGCTCTCCCACCAAAGAACCTACTCCTTCTCTTCAAGAACGTCTTGTTGCTGGCGGCTATCCAGAACCATTAAGACGCTCTCCAGCACGAGCACGACAGTGGTATCAAAATTACCTCAGGTCCATTATTGAGCGCGACATTCAAGATGTTGCCAAGATCCGTGACGCTCACCAACTCATTAAGCTCCTCAAGCTGCTCTCTTTTTCAACAGGAGAACTCATCAACACAACGAATCTGAGTAATGACTTAAAAATCGATCGAAAAACAACAGAACATTATCTTTCCATTTTAGAAAAAATTTTCCTCATCCGCTTTCTCCATCCATGGCATCCGAATGATGGAAAACGCCTCATCAAAAATCCAAAACTGCATTTCCTCGACACAGGACTAGCAGCAGCCCTAGCTGGGCTCAAAGCCTCTGACTGGATTCCAAAGCGCGAACGCTTCGGCCACTTGCTTGAATCTTTCGTTGTTCAACAACTCATCGCGCAAGCTGGTTGGACGAACTCTGAATTGCAAGTTTGGCATTACCGCGATCACGACAAAGTCGAAGTCGACCTTGTGATCACGCGAGGAGAAGAGACCTGGGGCATCGAAGTCAAAGCTGCTGCTTCCATTACTGACCGTGATGGCCAGGGATTAAGACGTCTCGCCCATCGCTGCGGGAAAAATTTTCGAGGCGGCATTGTTTTTTACGATGGTAACAGCACGTTTCGTTTGGCAGACAAACGTTGTATGGCTGTCCCGTTAAAAAAACTTTGGGAAGAATAAAGCGTTGTTGAATAAATCAACAACGCAATTCTCAGTTGTCAGTTGCCAGTTCTCAGTTAAATTCATCATTGTGTCTTTTTCTTCTTTCCAACAATGCTGGCGCCGATCATGGTTGGCTCATATTCTTTCGACATTGCATTCCTGTCACCATTGTCATCATCCTCACGATCATCCTTCGCTCGAAAAAGAAGAGTGGCCTCTGCTTTTCTTTCTTGCCGGTTCCTGTCTCGTTTTTGGATTGCTGGGATTAATTTTTGAGCTTTATTTTCACCGGCCCTCTATTTCTGTCGCCTGCTACCTTTTCGCATATCTCACCGGAGGATGGCACACCACAGCCACCACATGGAAACGCCTTCGACAAAAAGAACTCGATATTAATTTTTTGATGTTAGCCGTGGCGGTTGGTGCTGCTTCGATTGGCTCGTGGCGCGAAGGA
>Ga0233425_10007138_pt1 | contig 15919 bp, 13 predicted proteins | sample Watercolumn_Towu_2_FD_181712 | JGI IMG/M metagenome (GOLD analysis project Ga0233425, IMG submission 181712) | Freshwater microbial communities from Lake Towuti, South Sulawesi, Indonesia - Watercolumn_Towuti2014_140_MG | ecosystem: Environmental > Aquatic > Freshwater > Lake | place...
CAATCCTGCCAGGGATCCAGGCAGAAACAAGGGACTTGAGTCTTTCATCATACTCAATTAAACCCACTGTATAAATGTCTTTTGTTAGTGACCGGAAGCCAATAATGTCCGTTTTGACCTGAGCCAGTTTGCGGGCGCGTTCACTTAGTTCTATTGTGGCTAACGCCCCGTCCTCCACCACACCGGCGCCCTTTTCGTAAACGGGAACCAGATCCATAGCGCAAATAGGGCATTTACCGGGTTTATCCATTTTTACGGAGGGATGCATGCCGCACGTCCAGTAGAGTATCTTCTTTTCTTTTGCCTCCTCTGCGCTTGCGGGAGATATAAAATGTATCCTTTCCATGAACGATCCGTTGGATTCCATCACACTATAATAGGGTGTTTGTATGCCAAAAAGAACATTAAGGACAACAGGAACAATTGTTGTAAAATATTTCCGGAGAAGAAACTTTTTTTCAGCAAACATATTTGCCACGCCTTTCAAATCATGGTTAATGATGGATAAGGGTTCCGCATTGTATCAGCTTACAATAAATACCCTTTGTGCAGGAAAAATTAAATTGATATAAGTTTGGATTCTTTGTTTTTCCTTTTGACGAATTTAATTGTTTCCATAATGATGAAAGTCAATGAGGAAAATCCAAAGACGGCAATCCAGTCATTCAATCCCAACGGTCTTACCTGAAAAATATCTTCAAAGAAAGGGATATAGATGATAGCAACCTGCATGGCCAACGAGAGACAGCCTGCCATCAGCAGTTTTTTATTGGTAAAGACACCGATATCGAATAAGGATCGTCTTGCATTTCTGCAGTTGAAAGAGTGGAATAACTGTGATACGACCATAACGCAGAAAGCGACCGTCCTTGCCAGCGCAATGTCACCGCTTAAGGTGCAGGGAAGAACTTCATTGATAAACCAATGCAGACAGCCAAGTGTAGCGCAGCTTGTATAGTAGAGGACATATAAATAGGCAAAAAGGGTGCTGGCGGCAATGAGAAAACCCTGGAATATAATCAATATACCGAGACGCTTGTCTATAATTTGTTCTGCAGACCTTCTCGCAGGCCTTTTCATAATGTCGGGATTTACCGTATCTACGCCCAAGGCCAATGCCGGCAAACCGTCTGTTGCAATGTTAATCCAGAGTATCTGTATAGGAAATAATGGCAAGGGAAGATTAAATATGGAGGCAAGCAGCATTGTCAAAACCTCTCCCGCATTACACGAAAGCAGGTAGTGGACGGACTTCTTTATGTTGTCATAAATGCCTCTTCCCTCTTCGACGGCAGCCTCTATGGAAGCAAAATTGTCATCCGTTATAATCATATCGGACGCCTCTTTTGTGACATCGGTGCCGGTAATGCCCATGGAAACACCGATGCTGGCCTCTTTTACGGCTGGCGCATCGTTCACACCGTCACCGGTCATAGCCACAACATCTCCCTGTTTCTTCCATGCCTTCACAATCCTGATCTTATGTTCAGCAGAAACCCGCGCATATACAGCTATCCTAGAAACCTCTTTTTCCAAATCGTCATCGGAGAGCGCATCTAACTCTAATCCTTCAATAGCCTTTAAAGACTCACTGCTGAGAAATCCCAGTTCTTCTCCAATTGCCCGGGCTGTGTTCTTGTGATCACCGGTAATCATGACCGTCTTTATCCCTGCCGTATGACAAACGTCAACGGCCTCTCTGACCTCCGGTCTGGGAGGGTCAATCATGGCCAATAGTCCCGCAAAGATCATGTCCTTTTCCAGCGTGTCTGGTGCAGGGTCGGTAATTTCATGGCCGAGCGGTCTGTATGCCACGCCAAGAACACGAAGGGCATCCCCTGCCATCTTATTATTTTCATGCAAAATGCACTGGATGTCGTTTTCCGTAATATCCCTTATTGTTCCTTCAATAAAGATTTTATTGCAATCGTGTAAAATCACATCCGGTGCGCCTTTTTCGTACACCAGTAAAGCAGGGGGGTTGCCTCTGATTGTCGACATCTTCTTTCGTTCGGAATCAAAGGGGATTTCAGAAAAGAGGGGCAATTGTTTTTCCAGCTTTTCCTTGCTGATGCCAACCTTTCCGGCTGCGCTCAGGATTGCGCCTTCAGTAGGGTCGCCAATGACCTTCCACGTAGTGCCATCTTTTTTAAGGTAGGCATTATTGCATAATACTCCTATTTCCAGTATCGTCTCGATTGCTTTTCGGTCAATTTCTGAAAGGGGGTTGCCATGTATACTGAAACTTCCCTCAGGTGTATAGCCCGTACCGGAAACATCGATGATTTTACTGTTGGTAAATATCTTCCTTACGGTCATCTCATTTTGTGTCAGGGTGCCTGTTTTGTCAGAACAGATGACAGTGGCACACCCCAGGGTTTCTACTGATGGGAGTTTTCGGACAAGGACGTGCCGTTTCACCATGCGTTGCACCCCCAAAGCCAGGGCAATGGTCACTATGGCAGGAAGCCCTTCCGGAATAGCAGCCACAGCAAGGCTCACGGATATGAGGAATGCGTCCAATAAAGGGTCTTTTCTCCATAACTCTAAAAGGAATACGATTGTGACGATTCCCAGACACAGATAGACCAATTTTTTCCCAAACAGTTCAAGCTTGCGCTGAAGGGGGGTCTCTTCTTTCCCTGCTTCCTGAATGAGACCGGCAATCTTGCCCAGTTCCGTATGCATCCCCGTTGTCACAATAACGCACGTTCCCTTGCCATTCGTTACCGATGTACCCATAAAGACCATATTTTTCCGGTCTCCGATGGGTAAAGAAGGGGTGGTGAGTGTTTCTGCAGACTTATCAACCGGCGTTGACTCTCCCGTAAGAGACGCCTCCTGAGTCATGAAACCAAAAGAAGTACATAGTCTTCCGTCAGCAGGGACGTAATCCCCGGCCTCAAGCAATACGACATCTCCCGGCACAATATCACGGGAGGGGATGGAGTGTATTTCACCACCCCGTATTACCCTTGAAAACGGCGATGCCATTTTTTGTAAGGCAGCAAGTGATTTTTCTGCGCGGTATTCCTGGATGAATCCAATAACCGCATTAATTATAACGATAACAATAATGGCTAACGCATCAATCCATTCCTCCAGAACTCCGGAAACTATGGCGGCGGCAATCAATACCCAGACAATAAAGTTGTTAAATTGTCCCAAAAAGAGTATGAAGGGAGATATACCTTTTTTCTCTTCCAGTTGGTTGTATCCGTATTTTTTCAGCCTGTTTTCTGCCTCCCTTAGGCTGAGTCCGGAATCAACTGCGGTATCGAGATTCTTTATTACCTCACCTGTTTGTATGGTATGCCAGGAAATTTCAGTCATTATTTATATCCTCTGATTTCATTCGCCACGTCATACATCAATGTTGCATAATCCTTGCCTGTGACTCATACACGGATGATTTTCAAGTAATTCATAATTATGAGAACAGTGCAGGTTATCTAAATACGAACTTCTTAAACATACCTTAAGAGGTGTTTCCGCCACATTATATTTACTTGAGGGCAACAGTGCACACGATTCTATGTATCCTTCCTGATTGATATGAACGAATCCTTTTCCTGCCTCTCGACAATTATCCATCAGTTCTTCATCTCCCGGGAAATGAATTAAATACGTATTTGATATTTCTTTTAGCTTCAAAAACCATTGTCTAAATGAGTTTCTCTGGGCAGACGATAAACATAAATTCAAATTCGGCGTTCTTCCCGTTGGTATGTATTCTATAAAACACCCTAACCGAGCGCCATAAGGATACTTTTCCTTAAAAACCTCTTCTGTTTGAAGTTGCTCCACATTCTCAGATGTGACTGTGATAGAAAAGCCATAAAGTATTTTATGGCTTTGGAGGATATCAAAGGCATTCATAACACGATTGAAAACTCCTGCACCGCGCCTTTTATCTGTATCCTCCAAACCAGCTTCAAGGCTAATTACCGGAATTATATGAGGCGAGCCCGACAATTTTCCTGCTACGTCGTCAGATACCTTAGTCCCATTGGTTATCAGAATGAAAAGACTGTTACGGTGATTGTTTAGTATGTCCAAGAGACCCGGGTACAGCATAGGTTCTCCTCCGGTAAGCACAAAAAAGAAGCAGCCCAGTGACTCCGCTTGTTCCAGGAGAGATTCTAAAATCTTTTGCGGTAATATTCTGATTTCCTCATACACCCTTGCGTAGCAATGGTTGCAGGTGAGATTACATTCCGAGGTCAGACTTAAAACAAAGGAATGCGGTATGGGGAAATCAAACTGCTTCTGCAAATGGAAATTGAGTTTGTATTTCTTCCATACCCTCCTAAAGAGATTCAGTGTTAACCACACATGTCCCGGAGAAGATAATGCCCACGGTAAAAAGGCCTTCCTGAATATCCGAAGATTATATTTGTATCTGCCTGAAGATGTATGCATTAATGCTTGTGCCCCTCATCCTTATCGGGTTTTGCTGCTTTTGATGATGTATAGGCAGAAGGGTCTTTTTTAAATGCCTTTTTGCAGTGGTCTGAACAGAAGTAGTAGACCTTCCCCTGATATTCCTCGGATGACGCCTTTTTAATATCCGCAACCTCCATGCCGCACACGGGGTCTTTGACTGCTCCGGCCTTTTCACCCTTTACTTCTGCCTTTGCTTGAACAACGTGTTCGCCCGTCTCGTGACTGCCATGTCCGTCTCCGCTGCCACAGCTTCCCCCGCATGCCCACAAGTCTTTATCCGCATAAACGCCGCTGAAACCAACAACAAAAGCACATGTTATTGCCACACGCAACATACGATTCATGGTAATCTCCTCCCAACTCTGTACTATTTCAACTATAATAAAATACGGTTAATTTTACATCGTACTATTTTAGGAGTATCCGGACAATTGCAGTGGCAATGTCCAGGCTACGAATTTCAGTTGTTTTACGGCACCAGTTGCACGCCTACAGCCTTCTCCAGGCTTGCCAGATTTTGTTCGAAATCTGCCAGTGCACGATGATACAAAAACCTTGAATTCAAAAGTATTCGCTGGCTGTCAATCAAGGTAAGAAAATCAACCTTGTCCGACTCATATCCGATACGCGCTGCTTTCAATGATTGTTCTGCCTGTGGAATGACCCCGGTTTTATAAAGATTTATAGTGCTTTCGGATGATTGCACCTTCGTAAGTAAATCCTTGACCTCAAAGAGCGTCTTGTTGTTTGCAAACCGGTAATCTGCCTTTGCGGCGCTGAGTTCTTCCTTTGACTCCTTTACCTTTGCCCTGTTTTTAGGCCAGAGCCAGGGAATGTTGATGGAAATGGATGATGCCCAGGTATCGGAACGCTTATCCTCCTGCATGTATTCCACCATCGGTTCAAAATCGGCGTAATAATAATCCCTTTTCGAAAGCTTTACATTTGCCTCGTTCCGTTTAATGGCGTGGTCATACCGTTTCAACTCAGGACGGTTTTTTACGGCGAGGTCTTCCAATTCAGTAAGTGCCAAATTCATGGTATGTTTCTCAAAGGGTCGTGGCTTTCCCAATGGTGTCTGCGTGGGACGGTCAATGATTGCGTTTAACCGGGCAATGGTGGATTCTTTCTCTTTATTGAGAATAATACGGTTATTTGTCAGGGTGGATAATTCAACCTGTGCTGCCAACACGTCCCTTTGGGTTGCCTTGCCTACCGAATATTTTGTTTCCGCAATTTGGGTAAACTTGCGAATCAGTTCACGGTTTTCATCTGTAATGTCTAGGGCGCAGTTTATGTAATAGAGCTCATAGAATAAGGACTTTATCAGGGCGCTGATTTCCAGCGCTTTTTCCTGAAGCTCTTTTTCCACCATGTTGGTTTCCTCTGTGGCAACCTCCCCCTTGAGCCGCAATTTACCAGGGAAAGGTATTTTTTGAGAAACGCCATAACGTTGCTGGAGCATCTCGGTTTGACCGTTGATATTAAAGGGACTATTTGACATATCGTATGAACCCGCACTGACGGTGGGATCGTCCAGCGATTTGGCTTGAGAAATTCTGGCCTTTGCGGCGCTCAAACGCTTCCGGGCTGCAATGATCTCGGGATTGTGTATCATTGCCTCCTCGATAAGACTTTGCAATTCCAACGGAGCGTGAGTCTCTCCCGTTCGGATAACAGGCATATCGTTAGGTGTTATGTTATCCTCTCCTTGTACAAATGTCGCAGTGCCGGCAATTATTGCTACGATTGAGATACACAAAGATAGATTCAATGTTTTATTGCACATGAGAAGCTCCGATAAACGCTGGTTATTGGCAATTCCGCAAAGAGAGAAGACTGCAATATGTTTTACATATTGTAAAATATATTATATTTTTATCATTATCCGGAGATTTTTACAAATTAATTATCATTTACATACCGTAGTATGACATGAATGTGCCATACATTCGGTCGTATCAGGAAGAATCTGATGCTGATAAAACAGCGGGAAACAGAGTGCAGTCGAAACAAAAAGAGTCGAGAGGGACACCATATTAAAATAAAACGTGCCGGGAGTTGAGAGTTTCTCGTGAGGAAGCAGAAGCCGTTTTATTCGATTTTCCGTTTCACATTGTTTCCCGAAAAATGAAGCTGATGCAAAAAGTTTTTCTGCCGTAATTGGCTGCGACAACTTTACAAGCGCACTTGCCAGTTCAACGGGTTCTCCCGACAAATTCACAACGTTATCATCGGCGGCCATTTCCGATGCAGAAGTATAGAGGTTTAATAGACTCCGATTGATGGGAAGAAAATAGTTCAGTTCGCAGAGTATTTTTAGAATAAAAAGCCTTAAAGGAATCCTGTTTATTTTATGATGTAATTCGTGGAGAATGACGGCAAGTAGTTCTTTTGCCGTCAAACGAGCACAAACGGCAGTGGAAAGGTATATATGAGGGTCTATAAGTCCTGCGGTAAAAGCGCAGCATAACGGATTGTTAATGATGAATATCGTTTGTTTACCGAGTCGTTCATCGTGCAGTATGTTTTTGAATTCGGGATGATCATGTATTGACTGTGCCATACCGGTTGAAATAAAATGCCCGTTCCAGTATACCATGGAAAATATTCTACGAGCCGCCTTACAGACACCGACAGAGAGCGTTGCCACACAAACCCAGGGGAGTACGGTAAAAAGGGTGCACAGGGTAAACAGACACTTTGTGCAGACACTGCCACAGCAGGAAACAGTTTCATAGGTAGACCGGGTATCAGATATATATCCTTTCACGCCAATCACGATACCTGTCGTCATGACAGCCAGAATCGAAAGGTTGATAATAACTATCAATACAAAATAACCTTGTGCCTTTTCATGCTGGGTTTTAATTCTATTCTTCATAGGGACTATTTCCCGGACTTATTTAATCTTTTTGATTCAATCAGTTTGGAAAAGTATTCTATTGTATCGGGATCTGTTTGTGCCATGTAATCCACAAAATGTACCATTGCGGATTGAAGGGAAAATTCTGAAACCCCCGCTACAACCTTTTTTGAAACTAATTCATAAAATTGCTCTTTAGTGCAGGAGGCTTTGTATACATAAGCCTTTCCGATCTTTCGCTTTTTCAAAAGCCCCTTTCTTACCATACGATTAGTAACTGTAATTACCGTTGAATAGGTAGCGTTTCTTTTTTCAGGAAAGAAATCTAATATATCTTTGATGCTGGATTCTCCGCGTTCCCAGAGTACTTCTATAATCTCTTTTTCTAAGGTACCCAGAACCTGGCACAGCCCTAATTTGAACGGATTAAAATTAAACTTTAAACTTTTGTTCATATTCGGATAATTTCTCAGAATATTTTCTTTAAATAAACTGCAAATAATTATACAATAAATTTACAATGTGTAAAAGATAATTTTAAAAATACCTTTTGCACAGACTAAGGCGCAGTTCGGTATTTGTGCCACCGTATATGCTCTGGAATACCCGACGAGACGGTATTTACTGACAAGAGAAAGGATGGCAAGACACCATTATGATCGAATTGTTGAGAAAAAGAAGAAGTATAAGGGTATATGAAGAAAGAAAAATAGAGCCAGAAAAGATTGAAATATTAAAAGAGGCTTTGTTGCGGTCGCCATCTTCAAGAGGAATTAATCCTTGGGAGTTTTTATTTGTTGATGACGCAGAAACACTGGGAAAACTATCCGCAGCAAAAGAACACGGATCTGAATTTCTGGATAACGCTGCACTGGGAATTGTCGTGTGTGGAGATGTAACTAAATCCGATGTGTGGGTTGAGGACTGTTCTATTGCATCTGTTGTGGTGCAAATGGTTGCTCAGTCAATTGGACTTGGTAGTTGCTGGATACAGATTCGGAACAGAATGCATAACAACTCTGTAACGTCGGAAGAGTATGTCCAAAAACTCCTAAATATTCCGGCAAATATGAAGGTCGAATCGATAATCAGCATCGGCTATCCTGCAGAGAGAAAACCGGCTATTTCTAAGAGCAAGCTGCAATACAAAAAAATTAAATATGTAAAAATCGTAGGACCATGAATACTTTTTGTTTAATGCACAGGATTGCAGCCTTTTTTAGATAAGCCGTTTTCCAGGTTAAACTTGACAAAAATTAATTTGATACTTATAATCCTCTATGCTTGAAAACGAAGTATTAAAGCATAGAGTCTTGAAACTTAATACTTTTAACGCCAATCTTAAAAACGGTAACCAGTTATATTCTTCTATTCTCCGGCTGAATATCAGTAATCAGTGCAAATCTACCTCTCCTGACGTTGCAAAAAACTTTCTTGATTAACAGAGATCATGAGCAAATTATTTGAAAAATTTCAACTTGGTCAAATGACCATAAAAAACAGAATTATTATGTCTGCCATGGATTTAGGATTTACTTCAGATGGTGCTATCAATGAGAAAATAATTCATTTTTACGAGGCACGGGCGAAAGGAGGGGTAGGGCTTATTGTCGTGGGGGGGTGTTATCCTGAAATGAATGGCAAGGTTTGGAAAAGTATTATTGGACTGGACAAGGATGAATTTATTCCCGGATTAAAAAAACTTACCGGCACTATTCATGCATACGACGTTTGCGTCGCCGCTCAACTTCTTCACGGCGGCAGAAGCGCTTCTTCTTTCTTTACGAAAATGCAACCGGTCTCTCCTTCTGCACTGACCCACAAAAATATTAAGCAGGAACCTCACGCACTGACGATTGCGGAGATACAAAAAGTGATTGAAAATTACGTACATGCTACGCGAAGGGCAAAAGAATCCGGTTTTGACGCAGTGGAACTTCACGGGGGTATGGGATACCTTATTAATCAATTTCTTTCAAAGGCCACCAACAAACGTGACGATGCGTATGGCGGGACCCTCGAAAGGCGAACTCTTTTTGCAAGGGAGATTGTCCTTGCCATTAAAAAAACAGTTGGAAAAGAGTATCCGGTCATATTTAGAATGTCCGGGGACGATTTTGTGACAGACGGGCTGAAGATAGAAGAAAGTCTTGAAATAGCCGGGATACTGGAAGAGTCTGGTGTTGACGCCTTCAATGTTTCACCGGGGTGGCACGAAAGCAGAGTACCCATAATGTCAATGGTTATCCCCCGAATGGCTTATGTTTTTCTTTCTGAAAGAATCAGATCGAAGGTTAAAACACCCGTAATTGCATCAGCCCGCATAAATGACCTGAAACTGGCCGAAGATATTTTAGATAATGAACAGGCAGATATGATTTCACTGGGAAGGCCGCTCATTGTGGATCCTGATTTGCCGAATAAATACCAAAACGGGATGCTGAATGACATTCGAACATGTATCGCCTGCAATCAGGGGTGCTTTGATTCCCTGCTCAACTTCAAACAGGTATCGTGCACGTACAATGCAATGGCCGGCCATGAAAACGAATATACAATAGCCGCAACAAACAAGCCAAAAAAGGTTGTAATAGTCGGCGGAGGACCGGCGGGCATGGAAGCGGCGCGCGTGTTGGCATTGAGGGGACACAGGGTTACCTTATATGAAAAGAGCAGGCAATTAGGCGGCCAACTACGGTATGCCTTTATACCTCCCGGCCGCGAAGAAGTGCAAAACATTATAAAATATTTAGAAACTCAGATTACAAAGCTCAAGGTAAATGTCAAAACAGAGACAGAAGCAGGGTTGGAGACACTGGAAAAAGAACGTCCGGATGCCGTAATCATCGCCACAGGCGGATACCCGATAATGCCCGAACTTCCAGGAATTCATTCGGAGAATGTATATCTGGCTAACAGGGTTCTGGAAGGCGACGTTCCGATAGGGAAAGATGTTGTTATCATTGGCGGCGGCACTGTCGGTAGTGAGGTGGCTTTACATGTTGCAAAATTAGGTGCAATGAAGCCGGATGTGGCCTGTTTTCTCATGAAACACAAAGTTATTGATGCCGCAGACGCCGTTGAGTATACGACAAGGGGAAATCGGAATATTACTGTATTGGAATTGAAGAAGAAACTTGGCGGCGGATTTGGAATTTCAACAAGATGGATTATTCTCAATGAACTTAAAGACGCAAGGGTAAACGAAATTACGGAAGCAAAAGTCAAAGAAATTGTATATAATAGCGGCAATAACGGACAAGGGAAAAGGGGGGTGATTTACGAAAAGGACGGACAGGAGTATTTTATAAAGGCCGACATCGTTATTATAGCTGTAGGGTACAAATCAAATGACGAATTGCAGCAAAAAGTAGATAGAAAGTTTGCTGAGGTATATAGTATAGGAGACTGTGTAAAAGTACGAACCGCACTGGAAGCCGTGCACGAAGGGTTTCAGGTGGGATTGAAGATATAGATATTACCTATTTTTTTGGCTGCAAGCTTCGACACAAACAACAAGATGATGATTAAATATTCCAGAAAACATATCTGTCTCACATTGTGGAATCGAGAACGATGAAAGACATACGCATGAATCGTGGTGATAATTCCGGTTATAACCACATCGATTTTGAAGAAATTCCCGGTGATAATGGCAAGTCTGTCGGTGTTATTTACATGAAAAAATCGCCCAGAAACTCAATTGGTTCATGGCTTCTGGATGCTATTTACGATAAGATGGACCAATATGAAGGAAACGACGCTATTGGCGCCATCATCATTACCAGCAAACTCAGAGGCGTTTTCAGCGATGGAGCGGACCGGGACGAACTTTTTGGCTCCTGGATTTCAGGTCTTGTGGCGGAAAAAAATTACGAACGATTTCACCGGGCGCATGAAATGTTTGTGGAGATTGAAAATTGTAAAAAACCGGTTATTGCCGCCATTAACGGCGTTACTATTGGCGCGGGACTCGAGCTCGCCATGCTGTGCGACTTGCGTATTGCTTCCGATATTTCCTTTTTTAGCCTCCCCGAAGCAAAGCCCGAATTGAGCATTATTCCCGGTCTGGGAGGCACGCAGCGGCTTCCTCGGTTTGTTGGCGCCGCCCGTGCAAAGGAAATGCTTTTTTTGGGGAAGATGATTCGTGCTGAAACGGCTTTGCAATGGGGGCTTGTAAATCAGATTGTACCACATAAGGAGGTATTCGACCAGGCATTAACAGTAACCAAAACGCTTTTGGAACGTGATGCAAGGGCACTGAAAGAGATGAAGAAGTGTATCAACTATGCCTGTGAAAACGATATTCTGAAGGGAATCGAATACGAAGTAGGCCTTTTTGCTGAGATGATGAGATTAAAGCTTTTAAGCAAAAAATGATGCTCGATGTAAAATGTCTACCAAATTTCCAATCTTATTAATAAATACTCAATACAGATAAAGGGGGAGGATAAGCATGGAATTCAAGGATAAAGTGGCAATCGTAACCGGCGGCACAAGGGGAATTGGAAAGTCTATAGCGACGGAACTTGCAAAAAACGGATGTAATATTGCCTTTAATTACACCAAAAGCGCCGACGCCGCCAATGCGCTGGTAAAGGAATTTGCGTCTTTAGGTGTACAGGCCGTTTCCTTTCAGGTGGACGCCGCCAGTTTTGAAGGTGCTAAAAATTTAATTAAAGAAGTCAAGGATAAGTTTGGAAGAATCGACTTTCTGGTGAACAACGCCGGTATCACTCGTGATAAACTCCTTGCAATGATGAGTGAAACCGACTGGGACGACGTTATCAACACGAATCTGAAAAGCGTCTATAATTTCTCCAAAGCGGTCATTACCCAGATGATCAAACAAAAGTACGGCAGTATCCTGAACATAACTTCAGTGAGCGGCATTATGGGGATGGCTGGACAGGTGAATTACTCTTCTTCAAAGGCAGGCATGATCGGTTTTACCAAGGCACTAGCCAAAGAGGTTGGGAAGGCAAATATTACCGTAAATGCCATTGCATGCGGTTTTATCGGAACCGATATGACAGACGTTTTGCCTCAGGAATACAAGGACAAAATGGTGGAAATGATACCCGTGAGAAGATTCGGTAAACCGGAAGATGTCGCTAAAGCGGCACTATTTCTTTTGTCTGATAACGCCAGGTACATTACAGGTCACGTGATTAATGTAGATGGCGGTCTGGCGATGTAGTGTATTTGATTTACCCATAGAAGCACAGAAAGTTGTCAGTTGCAAGGTATAAGATTTAAGTTGAAACTTTCAACTTTCAACTATTTTTAAGACTCTGCGTCCTTTGCACCTGCGATGAGTTAATTTTTATAAAATAAATTGAATTGAAAGGTAAAAGCTATGTTGTTTCTTCTAAAAGTCGAGATAAAACAAATGCCGCAGATGCCCGTAAAGGATTTTTTGGGATATGTTATAAAGGAATGGGAATATTTTTCGCGATTTCAGCGCAGGGGGAAAATAGTGGCCGGCGGTAAGCTGGCCGGCAAACGTGGGGCTGCCGCCATTATTGACGCCGAGTCCAACGAAGAAATGGACGAGATCGTCTCGAAACTACCCCTTTTCCCCTTCTTTACTGATATCGAAATTACACCCCTTGTGCCGATGGAAAAGGCGTTACTGGATACAAAAAGGATACATTCCCTTATGAAATAGAATTTATCAATAAAACACTCCTTTGCGAGTCACCCGATACGGCGCAGTAACTATATTCTAAACGGATAATTTCCTTCTGATGTAATCATCCTTCAAGGATTGACGTGTGATTGCCAACGTGCAACTTACTCATTCACGAATTGTACTGACATGAAGGAGGTGGGAGTTGTTCCTTCTCACCCAGATAAAACGGTGTTTCCAACTCAGTTTTGACAGGATGTTTAAGAAATTCCCCACTATAAGGGGCAGTCTTCCGCATAAGGTAGAAGGTCGAATGCGCCAGTGATGGAAACAGGCGGGCAAGGAGACGAGCCAGCGGACGCGGAAAGGGATAAAACTGTGCACCACGCCACAACACGCACTGAAACCTTCCGGGACAACAAACAGAGAAGAAACGGGGAATTTCGTGCACAGTAAATCCCCGGACGTGAGCTGAACAGGATTTCATCTGGGACGGCTGCATTCCGAAAAGAAAAGTCAGGCGATTATGAAGTGCACTGATATTGGGCACCCCAATAATAATATACCCTCCTGGACGAAGCTTCCGCGCGATTTGATGGCATACCCAAAAGAGTTCCTTTACATGTTCGAACACCTGGTTTGCAACAAAAAGATCCACACTCTCATCGTCGAAAGGGAAATCATCGCGTTCGAGATTAAATACCTGGAGAGCAATCCCGTGTTGCTGCAAATGATGCCTATGTGTCTCAATGCAATCAATGCCGGTGAGTCGTGCCTTGGGAAAGCGCTTGCTGACCAGCCGGAGGTCGTGTCCACGTCCAACGCCTAAATCACATGCCAAATGCACCACAGATATCCGTGCAAGCATTTCCTCAATAACATGCCGTCCGTATTGTTCGTGTACATCTACAAATCGAAGAAGAGGGGAAGAACCACCACTACCAGCACATGGTCTCATCCGCGTAGTTACCTCTGTTAAAAACCGCGATAGGGCAAGCATAGCCTGCCTAAATATCATTCACCAAAAATCGCAACGGTTATCTCACCCACTCCATCTCCACCCCAACCTTTCTGATAAAACCCGTTATGCGCATTTCCAATTGTGTTATTATTGTAAGGTTACAACAATGCCATAGTCAGTTCATGTATAGTAATTATCTTTTTTTACTTTTAAGTATAGAAAGATTCCATATTCTTTCAGCATGAGTTCCAATATACCAAAAAGTAACTGCTATATAGCCAGTTCCCTACTCTACCAGGAATTCCAGCGTTTTTACTGAACGATGTCCTGGACGTTGTCATCTACTAAATAGCTTTTCTATATCCTTCCTAAAAACAGAAACACTTGGATTGTCCCAGTTGAACTTAATGCAGATGGATTTAATAACATCCACAGACAAATCAACTATTCCTGCCTTCCATTCATTAAGACTGTAAGTTTTTTCTTCAACAATCTCTGGAATCTTCGCAATGTAAACCATACTTAACTCACGTGATGTATCAGAAGATGTCAACAATCTATTATCAGTTCCTGTTACCCTGAATCGTGCTGTAATTGGTTCTTCATCCATACCAAGCGCAGTGTAAAGGAGAACCAAAGAATTGACAGCCTCTGCAACATAGAATGTTAAAGCAACGAAATCCATTGTAGGACCTTTGTGTTCTTTTGAATGTACATAATTTAGATCTATCATCTTAGGCCTTCGTTTTCTATCGTCTGACTCTTCCCACATCAAAGATCTGTGATAAAAAAGTCCTGATGTATAAAGACGCCAGAAATCGATGCGATCATTACCATTAAAATCAGTAAATGTTACCAACGACTCAATCCCATCCTGAATAACATAAAGCTCCTTTTGATCACCACTGACGAATACAAAAGGCCAGCCTTTGAAATTTATGCTTGCTTGTTTTATGGCTCCTTTTAGTTTTGGTATTTCAAATCTCTTATTATCGAATGAAGACACTGGATAAAATGTAACTTCGCGATAACCAATATAATTCTTTTCTTTAAGAGGTTTTTTTTCTTCGAATGCCGTTATTGCAAAAGAAATCTGGTTTGTATATTGCTCATTTATTGTTTGATTTTGATCCTTGTCAGGTTCATATCCTTTAATGATGGATCGAATAGCTGTTAATATTGATTGCTCTCTTTTTGAAATAGATGATTCAATTAATGCATGAAAGTCGCTGGTAGTTGCGATAGGCGCACTCTCATTATTGTCTGTCCGAACATAAAGAGTAGGTTTTGTTAAAACTCCTGGATAGTCTATTTTACAAATATGAGGAATACTACTGAATTGAGGTATGCTTATGATTACAAATGATTTTCCATCGTACGGAATCTTGGAAAGTGTTGTATTAATAGGTGGCTCGGCATATCTTTGAACAAATCTGTTTATTTCCTCTGATTGAAAAGACGCATTTTGTTCTGGAGTTAGTCCTATTCGGTTAAATCCACTTTTCGTATCTTCTACACCAATTACTACAAATCCACCCTTTGTATTGGCCATAGCTAGAATATCTTTTACGATCTCACAACACGCCTTTTTGTCATTTCCGTTCCATGCCATTGGTCCTTTGAAATCAAGCTCTTTTGATTCATAAGGGTGTAAGATTAAATTTATTAGCTCTTGAGAATTCGACATTAAAAACCTCAATTTTTGGTTTACTTTTTTCAAAAGCCCCACAACGCTAAAATTTTTGTCTTTTTGTCAAGTGGTAAGGTCGCAAATGATATTTCTTCTACTTTCCGCATCATTTTACAGATTCCCCTATCCTTTTCCCTACTTGACAACGTTCAGGACATCGTTCAGTAAAAACGCTGAAACCCAGTAATATCACGATTCCGTGACCAAAAGATTCAAGTTCATCGTGATGGGTAATTAAATACTTCAAGCAGTGTTTTTCCCAGAAACAGTTTTAACTTTTGTTCTTTGACATCGATAGTAGCCACAACATATTCGTACTGAGCT
>Ga0233425_10007139_pt1 | contig 15917 bp, 14 predicted proteins | sample Watercolumn_Towu_2_FD_181712 | JGI IMG/M metagenome (GOLD analysis project Ga0233425, IMG submission 181712) | Freshwater microbial communities from Lake Towuti, South Sulawesi, Indonesia - Watercolumn_Towuti2014_140_MG | ecosystem: Environmental > Aquatic > Freshwater > Lake | place...
TGCTCGGCAATGTGATGCCGCAGCGCTACGGCGCGACGCCCGAGGAAATTACCGGCTTCATCGTGCAGGCGCGCGGCAATCTCGCGCTCTACTGGGATCGTATGGGGCCGGAGATGGCCAAGGCAATGGTGGTGCGCCAGCTGGAAAAACTGCGCCCCGCTGCAAAGGGGAAGGTTGCAGCGCACAGCTATTTCAGCTGGGCGGGAGAGCGCTTCAATGGCGGCGACGTTTCCTATTTCGGCCCCGGCCAGGTCAGCTGGGTGGTCGAGATGGTCCGTCCGGCGGGGCGGATGTACTTTTGCGGCGAGCATACCGCGACGGCGGCGCGTGGTCTCGAAGGTGCGCTCGAGTCCGCCGAGCGGGTCGCGCTGGAAGTTTTGACCGCCTGATCCGTTCGGGCGACTGTCGGCCGTCTGTGACGGCAAGATATCGGAAGGTGAGAGTTCGATGGAATATGATTATGTCCCGCTGCCGCAGCGCAAGCCGCTGATCTGGCCGGACGGCGCCCGCGTCGCGCTGATCCTCACCTTCAATCTCGAAACCTGGGATCTCACCAAGGATACCGACAAGCCTTATTATGCGGGCGGTCCGGCGATCCTGCCTGACGTGCTGCCCGGCAATACGCCCGATTTTCCCAACTTCACCTGGCGCGAATATGGCCAGCGCGTCGGTCTGTGGCGGCTGATCGACCTGTTCGACGAACTCGGCGTCAAGGCGAGTTGCACGACCAATGCGGTCACCTTCGAACGGCGCAAGGCGATGACCGACGCGGTGCTCGAACGCGGGTGGGAACTGCTCACCCACAATTGGGAGCAGGGCGAATTGCTGTCCAGCTTCGCGCACGAGCCTGCCAAGGAGCGCGATATCATCCTGCGCAGCCTCGACCAGTTCGAGAAGTTTACCGGACGCAAGTCGAAGGGCTGGCTGTCCTCGTCGCTGCGCGGCACACTGCAGACGGCGGACATCCTCGCCGAATATGGATGCACCTTCTACTGCGATATCATGAACGACGATCAGCCTTATCTGCTGCGGACCCCGCACGGGCCGATCGTGTCGGTTCCCTATTCCAACGAGATCAATGACTTCACCTTCATCACTCGCAAAAATTATACGACCGACGAATATCGCGATGCGCTGATCGAAGAACTCGATGTCCTCCATACCGAGGGCGCCAAGACCGGCCGGATCATGAACCTCGGACTCCATCCGCACGTGTCGGGCCGCGCCCATCGCATCCGCGCGCTGCGCGAGTTCATCGAGCATGCAAAGTCGCTTCCCGGCGTGTGGTGGGCAACCCGCGAGGAGATCGCCGAATGGTATCTCGCAAACCATGAGAGCCATATCCCCGGCCAGCTCGACGGTAGCGCCAAGTGAGCAAGCCCCGGACGATCCTGGTCGTCGGCGGTGGGGTCGCCGGCATGACCGCTTCGGCCGCGCTGGCGCAGCAGGGCTTCGAGGTGACGCTGCTTGAATCCGCTCCGCAGTTCGGGGAGATCGGCGCGGGGCTGACGCTGACGCCCAATGCGATGAAGGGCCTCGACTATATCGGCATCTGCGAAGAGGCTGCTGCCGTTGCGGTCGAGCCTACCCGTCAGCGCATCCAGCATTGGCAGGACGGCCGCACGCTGGTCGCCATGGATCGCTCGACCCAGCGCGCAAAATATGGCGCCCCCTATATCACCGTGCATCGGGCCGACTTGCATGGCGTGATGACCCGCGCGGCGGAGCGGGCCGGTGTCACGATGATCGCTGGCGCTTCGGTGGTGTCCAGTGCGGGAACGATGGTGTCGCTCGCCGACGGTCGGACTTTCGGCGCGGACGTGCTGGTCGGCGCAGATGGCGTGAAGAGCGTCATCCGGCAGCGCTTCGGCGACGACAGCCCGCACTTCACCGGCCATGTCGCATGGCGCTGTCTGGTGCCCGTAACGCCAGAGATCCAGGATCTGTCGGATTTTCCGGGCATCATCATCGGGCCCGGCGCGATGATGAACCGCTATAATGTGCGCGGCAGCAAGGTCATGAACTTCGTGTTTTTTGCCCGACAGGAGGGGTGGAACGAGGAAGGCTGGACGACTCCCGCCGATCCTGCCGAACTGCAGTCGATCTTCGGTCATTGGTGTACCGATGCCCAACGCCTGCTCCAGGCCGCCTATGCGCAGCCGCTGTTCAAATGGGCGATCAATGCCCGCAAGCCGATGCCGAGTTGGGTGCTCGACGGCAACGTCACGCTGATCGGCGACGCCGCCCATGCGATGACGCCTTTTCTCGGTCATGGCGCAGCCTGCGGAATCGAGGATGCCGTGGTGTTGGCGCGCGCATTGGCGGCATCGGACAGCGCAGCCGAAGGGCTGGCCCGCTACGAAAAGGCGCGCCACGAGCGCGCTACCTTCATCCAGCAGGAATCGAACGCCAACGCCGACCGCATGCAGGGGCAGGACACCGACCTATTCGGTCTGGGAGAGATGAAGGACGAGGAGTCGCTCGGCCTGTTCACTTATGATCCAAGGACGGCAGAGATATGAGCGTGGCACCGACGGCGTTCGACGGCCACGCAATCTCTCCGCAGACCGAGGCGTTCCTCAAGGACAGCCACCGGCTGTTGATCGGCGGTGAATGGGTCGACGGATCGGGCGAGATGGAGACGCGCGATCCGGCGACCGGGCTGGTTCTCGCGCGCTTCCACATCGGCGGCGCGGATGAGGTCGACCGGGCGGTCAAGGCGGCCCGCGCTGCATTCGAGGGGCCTTGGGGCCGGATGACGGTGGCGGAGCGCACGGCGCTGATGCATCGCCTGGCGAGGGTGATGGACAGCCATGCGACGCTGCTGACCGAGCTCGACATCATCGACAATGGCATGCCGCGCTTCATTGCCGGGCTGACCACCGCCAACTGCGTCGAGATGATCGACTACTATGCCGGCGCGATCATGCGGATCGAGGGAAGCACGACGGCCCCACCGCGCCATATCGCGTCGGAGACCGAGGCGCTGACCTACACGCTGCGCGAACCGGTGGGCGTCGCCGGTCAGATCGTGCCGTGGAACGTGCCGCTGTCGACCGCCATCCTGAAGCTTGCACCGGCACTGGCCGCCGGGTGCACGGTGGTCGTAAAGCCGTCGGAGGAGACTCCGCTGTCGGCGCTCGCGCTGGGCCGGATGATCCTTGAGGCCGGCATTCCGGCGGGCGTCGTCAACATCGTCAATGGCGTCGGTGCGCAGGCCGGGCAGGCGCTGGCCGAGCATCCCGGCGTCGACAAGATATCGTTCACCGGATCCACCGCCACCGGCCGCCGGATCATCCAGGCCGCGCTCGGCAACATCAAGAAGGTCAGCCTCGAACTGGGCGGCAAGAGCCCCGTCGTGGTCATGCCCGACGCCGATCTGGCGCTAGCAATCCCGGGCGTCGCTATGGCCACTTTCTTCCTGCAAGGGCAGAACTGCATGGCGGGTACGCGCATTTTCGCGCATGCCAGCATCCATGACGCGCTGATGGAAGGCGTCGCGGCCTTCGCCGCCCAGATGAAGCTAGGCCACGGGCTGGATCCAGCGACGCTGCAGGGGCCTATGATCTCGGACGGCCACAGCGCCAAGGTCATGGCCTATATCGACCGCGCCAAGACCGACGGGCTGACGCTCGTAACTGGCGGCAACAGGCTCGACCGGCCCGGCAACTTCATCGAGCCGACGATCTTCACCGGTTGCGACAATGCCATGCCCCTCATGCGCGAGGAGATCTTCGGCCCGGTCATGGCGGTACAGAGGTTCGAGAGCGACGACCTCGACGACATCGCCGCGCTCGCCAATGACACGCCCTATGGTCTGTCCGGAAGTGTCTGGACGCGCGATCTGTCGACTGCGCATCGCCTCGTGAAGCGTATCCGCGCGGGGCAGGTATCGATCAACTGCCATGGCGCTGTCGGCACCAATATCCCGTTCGGCGGCTATGGCCAGTCGGGCTGGGGGCGCGAGTTCGGGCAGGAGGGTCTCGACGCCTATCTCGAAACCAAAGCGGTGACGGCGCGCCTCTGATTGCGTTGGTGGCGCCATGCTGTAAGGCATGACGCATGGCCCGCAAACGCTCCCGCTACGATTATGATGACGAGACCGCTGCCGACGAGGCACCGAAGCCCGTCCTTCACTGCTGGTTGTGCGGTCGCCCCACCGGCAGCACGATCATCTGGCACCATCCCATCCCGAAGAGCCGGGGCGGTCGCGACGTCGTGCCGATGCACGGCATATGCCAGCAAACGCTGACGGTGAACTTCACCAATTCGGAGCTTCAGCGCGCCGGCATGGACGTCCAGCAACTGCTGGACAATCCCGCCGTCCGCAAGTTCGTCGACTGGGTCGCGAACAAGGACCCCGACTTTACCGCGTCAATCTCGAAGAAGCAGCGCTGATCAGGCGCTGCCCATCGGGGCATTGGACAGGTCGTAGCTGATCGCGGCCGCCGTCGCCTTCAGGTCCTCGAGATAGGCTTCGAGCGCGGCCGACAGCTTCATCGCTGCTACGAAGAACACCATCGTCATCGCCGCCTCGAAATGGCCGTTGCGGAAGATGGGGACGGCGATCGACGAGGTCTTGCCGGGCGTCAGGTTGAAATGGTTGCGGCCCTGCACCGCATAGCCATCCGCGCGAATGCGCTCGACGTCCAGGCTGACCTCGGCCGTAGCGAGAGAGTTAAGGTTGATGTCCTGCGAGACGCGCATGAAGCGCAGGATCATCTCGCGCTCTTCCGGATCGGCGAAGGCCATCGACACCTTCCCCGAGGCGCTGTCGAGGATCGGCAGGGTGAAGCCCGGATAATAATGTTCGAAGGTCAGCGAGGAATTGGCGTGGGTGCTGTCGCGCAGCATCATCTCACGCCCGACGCGGATCGCGATCGAAACCGGCCAGCCCACGCGCGCGGTCAATGCAACGATGTGCGGGCGGGCAATGCGGACCAGCTCGTCGTCATGCTGGAAGCCGGTGGCCAGCGTCTGCACCAGCGCGGTCGGGCGGTAGCGCTTCCGCGCCGGCTCCTGCTCGATCAGGCCTTCATAAAGCAGCGTCTGCACGATCCGGCAGGCGGTGGGGTAGGGGACTTCGGCGGACTTCGCGATCTCCATCATGGACAGCGAACCATGGCGATTGATCGCCTTGAGCGCGGCAATGGACCGTGTGATCGAACGGATAGGAACGCCTTTTTCCATGTGAACGACTCCCCTTGGCACCCAGATGTCGCAAGAGTGCCAAGAGAATGTCATATGACCGATTTGTTCAACAGATTATTCGCCTGTCGGATAAACATCTCCGCAGATCGGAACAAACCGGCCGGCGCCGATCACCAGCCCGGCACGATCACCTGCCGTACCGCCTTGCCCTCCGCGAGCTTGTCCATCAGCTCGTTGATCTCCTCGAGCGGCCCCACCGAGGTAAGCAGCTTCTCAACCGGGAGGCGTCCCGCGCGCCATAGGGCGATATAGCGCGGAATGTCGCGCGACGGGATCGATGAACCCATATAGCTGCCCATCAGCGTCTTGCCGTCAGCGACCAGCGACAGCGCGTTGATCTCGAGCTTCTCCGACGGATTAGGCAGGCCGACCGTCACGATTCGCCCACCGCGCCGAGCGGCCTTGTAAGCCTGCGCGAGGACGGAGGCCTTGCCCACGGTCTCGATGACGACGTCGGTGCCGAACAGCGCCTCGTCCTCACCCGGGGCGACCGCTGCGGCTGCGCCGAGTTCGAGTGCCAATGCGCGCTTTTCCGGAGCGGGGTCGACCGCAACCACGGGTTGTGCGCCCGAGGCCAGCGCTCCAATGAGAGCAGCGAGGCCAACGCCCCCCAATCCGTAGATGAGTACGCTCTCGCCAGGCCGGGCCTGTGCCGTGTTCATGACCGCGCCGACGCCGGTCAGAACCGCGCAACCGAACAATGCCGCGATTTCCGGCGAGATATCCTTGTCGATCCTCACCACCGAACGGCGATCGACGACGGCCTGAGTGGCGAACGCCGACACGCCCAGGTGATGATGCACCGCCGTTCCGGCATCTACATCGGCACAGGACAGCCGCGAACCGCCGCGTAGCAACTCGCCCTTGCCATTGGCCGCGGCTGCATTGGCGCACAGATATCCCTCGCCTGACGCGCAGGCGACGCAATGGCCGCAGGAAGGCAGGAAGACCAGGACGACGCGGTCGCCCACTGCGAGACTCCCGTCGCCCTCGTCACCCAGCGCGAGCACTGTGGCTGCGGCCTCGTGGCCCAAGGCCATTGGCATAGGCCGGGGGCGATCCCCGTTGATGACGGACAGATCCGAATGGCACAGGCCTGCCGCATCGATCCTGACCAGCACCTCGCCAGGTCGCGGATCGGCGAGTTCGAGGGTCCGGACCTCGAGCGGCCGCGTCTGCGCGTAAGGTGCAGGATTATCCCCGCTGCGTGTAAGAACAGCGGCGGCAATACGGCGTACGGGCATCAGCCAGCCTTCCCCCATTTGCGTTCGAAGGCCCAGACGTCCTCGAAGCCAATCAGCGAGCAGAATTCGGAGAAATCGAACAGTCCGTCAGGCTGGCCGATGCCCTCCTGCTTCAGGTCGATCAGCGCCTTCTCCATCGCGGCGCAGGCCGCCAGGCTCGTCAGCGAGGGATAGATGGCATAGGCATAGCCAATCTCGGCCAGCACGCCCGCGGGCGGCACAGGCGTCTTGCCGTGGTTCGACATATTGGCCATGCAGGGCTTGTCGAGGGTCGAGCAGGCCTTGCGCATCTCCTCTTCGGAATGCAGCGCCTCCGGGAACAGCACGTCTGCGCCGGCCTTGGAATAGGCTTCCATGCGACGTAGAACGCCGTCCAGCCCTTCGCTTTCGCGCGCATCGGATCGGGCGATCACGACGAAATCCTCAGAGGAGCGCGCGTCGATCGCAACCTTGATCTTCTCGACCATGTCCTCGGTCGAGATCAGCCGTTTATAGGGGGTGTGCCCGCATTTCTTCGGGAACTCCTGATCCTCAATCTGGATCGCGGTGACGCCCGAGGCCTCATAGCCCTTGACCGCGTGATGGACGTTCAGCAGCCCGCCATAGCCGGTGTCGCCATCGGCGATGACGGCGGCGTTGCTCGTGCGTGCCAGCGTCTCCATCCGGTTGCGCATCTCGGTGTAGGTGGCGATGCCCGCATCGGGCAGGCCCCAGGCCGAGGCCGTCAGCCAATAGCCCGTCCCATAGACGATATCGAAGCCGACCTTGTTGGCGATCACCGCCGCCAGCATGTCCTGGATGCCAGGGACGACGAAGAACTGGCCGGTCTGCAGCTTCTGGCGAAAAATCGGATTTGCCACTTGTGTGTTGTCCTTATGCCTTGGCCCAGCGCGGCGGGGTAGGGGCGGGGAGGCCCGTTTCCGCGAGGCAGTTCTTGCGCAGGGTTTCAATGTCGGGTCCGAAGTTGAACACGCCGATCTCGCCACGCTCGGCGCGCATTTTCGCGCGCAGGCTGTCGGTCGCGGCGCTGTCGACCTCGCCGTCGACGAGGACGACGCCATAGCGTAGCGCGCCTTTTTCGGTGACGAGGCCCTGCCGCAGTTCCTTGACCAGCAGAGCCGGATCGCGATCGAGCGGGTCGCCCCATCCGCCGCCGCCCCAGGTGACGAAGTGCAGGCGATCGCCCGGCTCGACCGGATAATCCTCGATCTTGTTGCCGACGACGATCTCGGTCCCATCGGCCTTGATCAGCACCTTGCGCGCGCGGGCGCCCGGCTCACCGCCATTGACGCCCCAGGGCGGAACGAACCAGCGATCGTCGTGGATCGCGATCGTGCCGGGCTCGAGGAAGCGGTAGACCATGTCGATCCCGTTGCCGCCGCGGTGGAGGCCGGCGCCGCCGCTGTCGGGAACCGTCTCGTAACGCTCGATCACCAGCGGGAAATAACGCTCGAGAAACTCGTTCGGCACGTTGGTGAAGCCTGGAAACAGCGAGTGCCCGTCGGGACCGTCGCCGAGCGGCCGGCCGGGGATGCCGCCGAAGCCGATCTGGAACAGCTGGAACCACTTACCGTTGCTGTCGGTGCCTGCATAGAAGAGGTGCGGCGACGACGAGAAACCGGCGGCGTTGAGGAATTCGGGCGTCTTCTGGCCGAGCAGACCGCCAAGGATGTCGAACAGGCGGCCGAGCACATGGGTACGGCCCGACAAGGCGGCCGGGAATTTCGGCTTGAGCAGCGATCCTTCGGGGATCCGCACGTCGATCAGGTCATAATAGCCGTCATTGAACAGGATCTGCGGGTCGAAGACCATGATCATGTAGATGCCGAAGAACATCCGCATCATGTTCTCGTTGAGGAACATGTTGATCGAGGCCTGGCTCTGCGGATCGGTCCCGGCGAAATCGAGCACGACGCGCCCGTCCTCGCGCCACATCGTGCACTTTATCTTGTACGGCCCGAAGCCCTTGCCGTCGTCGCAGATATAATCCTCGAAGCTGACCGGCTCCTCGCCGATCGAGCTCTCGATCAGCTGCTTCATCGCGCGGTGGTTGCGCTCCAGCAGCAGGTCGGTTGCGGAGACGAAGACATCGTCGCCGAAGCGCGCGGCCATCTCGATCACGCGGCGGGCGGCAACGCGGCACGAGGCGATCAGCGCGTTGAGGTCCGCCTTGCACCAGTCGGGCGTGCGGGTCTGGTGCATCACCAGCTTGATCAGGTCCTCGTTATACTCGCCTTTCTTCCAGATCTTGACCGGCGGAATGCGGACGCCCTCCTGGAAGATCGACGAGGCGTGGATCGGCATCGACCCCGGCACCATGCCGCCGATGTCCGACTGGTGCCCGAACATCGAGGTGTAGGCGATCAGGCGGCCGTCCTTGAACACGGGCAGGAGCACCAGCCAGTCGTTGGAGTGGCTGATGGCGCCGCCGACCGAATAGGGGTCGGACAAAAAGATCAGGTCGCCATCCTCGACGGTGCCGTCGAACCCGTCGAGGAACGGGCCGATATAGGAGCCGAACTGGCCGACGATCATCTTGCCGCTATGGTCGGCGATCAGCGGAAAGGCGTCGCCCTGCTCGCGGATGCCGGGCGACATCGCGGTGCGGACGAGCGTCGCGTCCATCTCGATCCGCGCGTTGCGCAGCGCATTCTCGATGATGTCGAGCGTGACGGGATCGACCGGGACGGTGGCGAAGGGAGTCGGATTGGCCTGGATGATCTGTGCGGGCATTGTACGATTTCCTCAGGCGAGATGGATCAGGATGTTGCCGACATGGTCGACCTTGCCGGTGCAGCCGGCCTCGATCAGCGTGGTGGAGTCCATCTCCACGACGATCGCGGGACCCGGGATGATGTCGCCGGCGCGCAGGCGCGAGCGCTCGTAGATCACCGCCGGCACCATGGCGCCGTCGGCCCAGAGCTCATGATCGCGGATCTTAGCGGCCGACGGATCGCCATTGCCCTGTTCGAGCGGCGGGGCCGGCAGGTCGAGCGCCGGCCCCATCGCAACGGCGCGCAGGTTCACCAGCTCATGGGCGCTGTCCATGTTGAAGGTGAACAGGCGCTGATGCTCTGCATCGAAGCGGTCGGTGACGCCCTTGAGGCCATCGCGGCGCAGCACCTCCGCGTCGATCGACAGAGGCACCTCGAATGCCTGGCCCTCATAGCGGATGTCGAGTTCGAACTGGCTTGTGACATCGGCCTCGGAAATGCCCTCGGCCGTAAGCTCTGCGCGGGTCTGCGCGGCCATCTCGTCGAGCAGCGCGATCACCTCGGCTTCGTCGGTCTGATCGACCCGACGGCTGAAGGAGCGGGCGGTCTCGGTCCGCATGCGGGTCGTAGCGTCGCCCAGTGCGCACAGCACGCCAGGGCTGACCGGCGAGACGGCGGGCCAGCTGCCCATCAGCTTGGCGACCGCATTCACGTGAAGCGGACCGGCACCGCCAAAGCCCATGACCGCGAAGTCGCGCGGGTCATAGCCCTGCTGGACCGAGATCATGCGCAGTGCACCGAACATATTCTCGTTGACGATATCGATGATGCCGCGTGCGGCTTCCATCAGCCCGATGCCGAGCGCGTCGGCGATCGTCTGGACTGCCTTCTTGGCACCCTCGCGGTCGAGCTTGAACGTGCCGCCGAGCAGGTTCTCCGGGAGATAGCCGAGCACGACATTGGCGTCGGTCACGGTCGGCAGCGTGCCGCCCTTGCTGTAGGCCACTGGCCCCGGAACCGCGCCCGCCGATTGCGGGCCGACGCGAAGCGCGCCGGTCAGCTCGGGCACATAAGCGATCGAGCCGCCACCTGCTCCGACCGTTTTTACGTCGAGCGCCGAGGCGCGGACCGAAAGGTGACCGACCTCGGTGGTGCGCTGGCGCCGCGCCTCGAGATTTTCGATCAGCGCCACGTCGGTCGAGGTGCCGCCTACGTCGAGCGTCAGGATATTCTTGATGCCGGCATTGCGGCCGACCCAGATCGCCCCGGTGACGCCGCCGGCCGGACCCGACATGAGTAGCGAAACAGGATGCTCTTCCGATTTCTCGGACGACATGAGCCCGCCATCCGAGCGCAGCAGCGAGAGCGAACCGGCCATGCCGGCGCCGCGGAGCCGGTCGCGCAGGTTGCGGACATATTTGCCCACGACGGGGCGGACAGCCGCATTGGCGACGGTCGTCAGCGTGCGCTCATATTCCTGCATTTCGGGCAGGACCTGATGCGACAGCGAAATGGGCAGGCCCGGCATGATTTCGGCCGCCAACTCGCCGATACGGATTTCATGTGTGCCGTTCAGGTAAGCATTTACCAGGCTGACGGTCAGCGCTTCGACCCCGCTGTCGCGCAGCGTGGTCAGCGCAGCGCGGACCTGATCTTCGTCGAGCGGTTCGAGTTCGCGTCCCTGCGCGTCCATCCGCCCGCGCACCTCGATCGTGTCCTCCAGCGCGGCCAGCGGCTGCGGCTTGGGCCATACGATCCAGCCAGCCAGGCCGCCCGGCACGAAGCTGCGCGCGATCTGCATGACCTGGCGATAGCCGTCGGTGGTGATCAGGCCGACGCGCGCGCCTTTGCCTTCCAGCACCGCATTGGTGGCCACGGTCGTGCCGTGGAGGAAGAACTCGACATCGGAGGGGCTGATCCCGGCTTTCTCGCAGATCGCCGTGACGCCGTTCAGAATACCTTCCGAGCTGTCGTGCGGCGTCGACGGCGTCTTATTGCGCCAGAATTCTCCACTGCTCTGGTTGAACAGCAGCAGGTCGGTAAAGGTGCCGCCCACGTCCACACCCAATCGATAGGTCATGTCATCCCCGATGGCTTGTCTCACGGCGGAATCGCCGCCTTGGTTTCGAACGATGTTGCTATGCCTCCGGCGTCGGTGCCGGGCGTTTTCGGACAGACTTATCCGCCAAGCGGCTTTTCAAATGCCGCTCCTTCGCAAGTGGGCGGTCTTTGAAGCGCTGCGTGACAGCTTTTTTCACAATGGCTTGGGCTGGAAATATGAGGAGACGTGCGATCTTCCGCTGGCCGGATAGGCCGGTGATCGCCCGCTGATGTTCCGGAGCAAGGCGTGCAGTTCGGCGGCGAACAGGAACAGGAGCTTCATCATGCCCGCATGGCTGGTCGTAACCGCTAAGCTCAAAGATCGCGACGCCTTCATGGCCTGCGGCTATTCCCAGAGGGCTGCCGAGATACTGGAAGCTCATGGCGGCCGCTATGTTATCCGAGCGCCTGGGGCGACGGTCCTTGAGGGTAATGGAACCGATGGCGCGTCGGTGGTCGTGTCGGAATGGCCGAACCGGGAAGCGGCTCTGTCCTTCTACAACTCGCCCGAATATGCGGCGGCCAAGCGCCTGCGCGAAGGCTTGGCGGACATCGACATAGTGCTTGTCGGCGCATGAACCGGGCTTGAGCGGGAGGGGGAGGACCGCGGACTCGATCATCGACGTGGCTTTCATCGCTGGCGCCAAGGCAGTGATCGGTAGTATTGTCCTAATGTTGATACAAATCAAATATTCTCGCGCTCGAGCCTGTGAGTTTCTGGTTGTCGAGGCCCACCTGTCGACCCGTGGGCCAGCCGACGACCTTGCGAAACCAAGGAGGCCTTGTGAACGACACGCTACCGCCACCCTATACCGCTCTGCAGCGACACCCGATGATGCCGGAGGCCTGCCATGACGAGGCCGCGCGCTTCAACTTTCTGACCCTGTTCAATCGCTACCTCGCCGGAGATATCGGGCGCGGCAACCGTATCGCCTATGAGACGCGCGTGCTGCCGGCCTTCCGGGACATTCATCGCCGCGATCCCGAGACACGCGAAGAGATTCGCCTCGCGATGAACCAAGACCCGTTCCACCGGGTCTGGTCCGCCCTCAAACGCAACTCGATGGAGATGCGTCAGCAGAATGGCCGGCAGATCGTGCTGCGCCAAATCGACGAACTCGACGCCCGAGCCCGCGCGTTTAATGAGACATCGGGGCTGCTCGAACTGGATCCAAGCATCGAGCAACCTGTCTATGCCGCCTGCGTCGACATCCATTGCCAGCCTGGTGGCTATCACGGCGGCGAACGCCCTTATGACGTGACGGTCGGGGCGAATTACGACGTCGGCCTGTTTGCGACGACCGGCGGCGCTCTCGGGAGCCTTAACGATGGTGGCGGGCAGGCGGTGGTCGCCTGGGTCAAAGCCAACCGGCCCAACTGGCACCCCGAACGCATCCTCGACGTCGGCTGCACGGTCGGTCACAACGCCGTGCCCTTCGCGCAGCATTTCCCCGACGCCGAAGTGATTGCGATCGACACGGCGGCGGCCTCGCTACGCTATGGCGCGGCAAGAGCCGCCGGGCTTGGAGCAAAGAATATCCGCTTTGTCCAGGCGAGTGGTGAAGATCTGTCCCGCTTCCCCGATGACCATTTCGACTGGGTCCAGACGACGATGTTCCTGCACGAGCTTTCGGCGGAATCCATGCCCAGGATCCTGGCGGAATGTCGACGAGTGCTGAAGCCCGGCGGCCTGCTACTCCACGTCGAGCAGCCGCAATATGGTCCCGACATGCCGCTCTACGAGCAGTTCATCCGCGACTGGGATGCCTATAACAATAACGAGCCTTTCTGGTCGGCGATGCATGGGATCGATCTCAAGGCGATCATGGAAGAAGCCGGATTCCCGATCGATCACCAATTTGTGACCGGTGTGCGAGCAGTTCCAGACAAAAGTCTGTTCCCTGCGTCACCCGATGGCGAGGAAGAGGATTACGGACGCGCGGCGATCTGGAATGCCTACGGGGCCTGGAAGCCCCAGACTGCAAGCCGGGTCGCAGCAAAGGAGGTTTCGGCATGACGCAGGGACTCGACTGGATTGCGCGTTCGGGCGCTCGCGCCAAGGGCGGAAGGCCGGCCTTCTTCGACGAGATGGCCGTCGACCGGCTTTATTCGCTGGCGTTGTCGCTGACGGCCGAACTGGCCGCGACGCGGGAACGCCTGGATACCGTTGAACGGTTGCTGGAGGCGCAAGGCTCCATCAGCCGGGATGCCATCGAGAACTTCATGCCGGACAGTGAAGCCGGCGAGGAACGAGGCATCGCCATGAGGGCGTATATTGCCCGCGTCATGCGCGGCTTCCAGCAGGAGGTCGAAGCCATGGAGAATCCCGACCCGCCGGTCACCGACTGGGTCGAGCGGCTCTCCCGAGGCTGACGCGCAGTGGCTTAGTGGCGGCTTCCACATCTAAGGGGAAAGTCGTTGTTGGAAGAAGTATTGATCCTGCGCTGGGTCCACATCGTGTCCATGGTCTACTGGCTGGGTGGCGAGTGGGGGGTTTTCCAGACCAGCTTCAACATCATCAATCGCAAGCTCTCGATGGAGGAGCGCAGGCGGCACATGGAAACCGCCTATCGCATCGACATCCTGGCGCGGACCGGCATCATCCTGCTGCTCCCGCTGGGGCTGCACATGGGCCATATTTACGGCCTGCAGCCCTATGGCGGAAACTATCTGACCGCGATGTGGGTGTTCGTGGCTGGCTGGTTGGCCCTGTGCTGGAGCGCGTTCATCAAGCGCGAAACCGACACGGGCGTGATGCTGACCAAGCTCGACGAGAAGATCCGTTGGGTTCTGATCCCGACGATATTCGTGGTGGGCATCTCCTCGCTGCTCGGTCACGGTCCGCTGGAGGCGGGCGAAGGCTCGCGCTGGTACGCCACCAAGCTCACGCTCTACGGCTTCACCTTGTGCATCGGCCTTGGCCTGCGCTGGATCATGCGCTTGTGGACTGTCCGTTTCCGCCGTCTGGCCGAAGGCCCGAACCCGGCGGAGGAGGCCGCGCTCGAGCGCGAGTTCCTCTATGGTCGCCTGATGGCCTATGTGTACTGGATCACGATTTCGGGGATATGCTTTCTGGGAACGGTCAAGCCGTTCTGAGCCAGCGGAAATCGAACAAGGGAAGGGCGGTCCTGTGGGGCCGCCCTTTCCGTTGAGATACCTATTTTAAGATGGCATCCTCGCGGGCGAGTTCGGCATCGAGCAGAGCGGCATATCTGTCCGCCATAGCCTTGCAGGCGGCGGGAGCACGCATCGCATCAGGCGTCACACCGATTCGTCGCGCTATCGCACGCAGGTCCGCGCCGGAATGCTCTGCATGGTTCGACAGAAGAACATCGCACGGCTCATCGCGCAGCATGGTCAGACTGCGGCGGAAAGCGGCGACGAGTTCCGGATGATCCCGATAGCGGTAAGTGCCGTCGGTCAGGGAGTTGAGACTGGCAGCGAAGAACACCGGGATGCAGCCGGATACCGCGCTGCAGGACCGCCATGACCAGCCCATCGACCCCGGCGTGTGCCCCGGCATGGCGCGGGCCGTGATGGTGATCCGGCCGAAGCGCAATTGCTGCCCATCCTGCACAACGGTGACCTTCGCGACCGGAGGGTAGGCAATCAGGCCGGCGCGCTGCGGGTCCTCGGCGCCGCTTATTCCATGTTGGAGGGCGGTCGCGGTGGATTGCGAGGCATAGACGCGAGCGCCGCTTTCGCGGACGACAGCGGCGATCGCACCGGCATGGTCATAATGCGGTTCGGTGACCAGGATCCACTTTACCTGATCTACACGGTAGCCGAGCTCGGCGAGATGCACGCGCAGGATGGGCAGGCCTTCGGGCAGGCCGGCGTCGATCAGGACCAGGCCCCGGCCGGTGTCGATCACGGCCTGCTTGACCCGCCTTGGTCCGACATAGCCGAGGTCCGGCAAAACGCGCAGCGGCGCGTCCGGCTCGAGCCAGCGCGCCGCGTCGGCTCCGGTGATCGGCCGGGTCAATGGGTCGTCCCCGCCTTTTGCTCCCATCAGGAGCCCGGCGGCGAGAACGAGGCCCAAAATTCGGCTCAATTGCGATATTCTTCCTGCTTGAGCGCGAGCAGCTTCAAAGGATCGCGTGCGCCTTCGGGATTGACGCTGGCGAGCATAGCGATCCAGTCCTTGGGCATGCCCGAATAGCTGGTTTCCTTGCGACCGACGCTGCGCAGGCACTGATTGCCCATGCCCGCCGGCATCTTCCACCAGCGCGCATAATCGCCCAGGTCGGTGCCATAGCCCGTGGCGCTGGCGCAGTGGACACGTGGATCGAGCGCCTCCTTCGCCGGGCTGGTGATCATCGACATGTCGTTCAGGCGCCGCGACGGTAGGCCCGGCGTCTCGGTGACGGCAGCGGTATGGGTCTGGAAGCTGATCTGGTCGCCGATGTGGTAGAACAGCTCTGGGATATGCTCGACCGTGAACTTCGTGTTTGCGATGGCTCCGTCGAAGATCAGGTCGTTATTTGGTGTGTAACGCACCGTGGTGGGGCCCACCGGAACGAAAGGCACGTCGACCATCTCGCCCGTCAACGGATTGCGCAGTTGATCGGTGCGTTCGCTGCTGCCGGGCGCAGTCCGGAAGCCGAGCTCATATTGGGTCGTCTCTAGGCCGCCGTCGGGCAGGGGA
>Ga0233425_10007140_pt1 | contig 15916 bp, 8 predicted proteins | sample Watercolumn_Towu_2_FD_181712 | JGI IMG/M metagenome (GOLD analysis project Ga0233425, IMG submission 181712) | Freshwater microbial communities from Lake Towuti, South Sulawesi, Indonesia - Watercolumn_Towuti2014_140_MG | ecosystem: Environmental > Aquatic > Freshwater > Lake | place: Indonesia...
ACCCTTCTGCGATTTCAGCGCGATCCATTTTCTGCACCAGGAAATCCCTGAAGTAGTCGGGTTTAAAAAATCCCGGCTGGTCATCGAAGAATTGCAAACCCGAAGTCTCCGTCACATCCTTGATGTAAGCCAGCTTCAATTCAAGTTCTGACTGGTGATAAAAGACTACCGATAAATCACCGCCGTATTTAAATCTGTTGTCGCCAAGTCCGTACCTGAAATATCCGCCGGCACTAAACACCTGCGAAATCCTTTCGCCGGTATGTATTCCCGCTCCCACTGCAAGTCCTTCGTACTGGTTGTATTTTAAAAACCGGTTGATGTCAATATCAATTCTTTTCCATGGAATTTTACCGGTCATCAGGCTTTCGAGAGTTTTGGCTGCTTTATCAAAGTTTTCTTCTTTGCCAACGCTGTCAACAAAATCATACGTGTTGATCTCCTTCTGGGTAAGCGAATCAATCCTGAACTTTGCCCAATAATATTGGTCGCGGTGGCTGGCTTCAGGATCAACTTCCACTACAACACTTCCGAACTCATTTCTTTTCAAATCTGGATTCAGGCTGATATCCCTGATATAAGATTTGCCAAAGCCGAAAGGAAGCCTGAATACCCTGGGATTGGAAGTATCGGAAACCGGACTTATTTCGAGGTTCCGGGTCGAATCGGAATAAGCGACATTATTTAATATTGCAATTGTGTTCTGCTGTACCGGGAACCACTGCTTGCCCTGAATGAACTCGTACATCTGTTCTATCCTGAAGCTGAAAAGCCCTTTCTTCCCTGTAGGTTCGGCTATTACATTCTGGATTGCCCAATTATTTGAGTTAATTGATATAACGCCTTCGAGTCCTTCGAAGTTGGTGTTGATACGCGGTCGGAACGAAATAACGAAAATCGAGTCACCCTGGTCGGAATAAAGCGTATCCTGCAGCAGGAAAAAATACTTGCTTGTGCTCCCTTTGCTTATCGGATTGATATATTCCTTTTCGGCGATCCGGATGCGATCGCTGTAAAAAGTAGTGGACTGCATCTGCGAAAGGAGGAATACAAAAATCGGATCTTTAAAACCGGCAATTTTTGTGGCGATGACCTGCTCGTGGTTTTTGTCTGGAAACCTGAATTTCCGTTCCGAAACGGTTTCCATGATGAACAGGTGGTGCTTTTCGAGGAAATCGCGAACCTCGGTATCGGAGGTGTCGGCTACAAGCGAGTCCAGTTCGGGAATTGAGTCCAGTTCAGGAGTGAAGATCATTTTATCATAGGATGTATAGGAAAAGGATGGCAGCTTTTCGGGATCATTGAAATCACGATATGCAATAGCATTCTTAATGATCCGGTGGGCAGGATTTTCTGTCGGGAAAACCACGAATTCAGGAAGGACGTATTCGGTTCTTTTCAGTTTTATTTGCAGGTTTGGTGATGAGCCCGTTACATAAATTTGCTTCGGTTCATAACCGATATAGCTAAGCTTCAATGTCTTTATCTGCTCAGAGGATTTTAATAGAAATTTTCCGTCGATGTCGGATGTCCCGCATTTTGGTCCGTTATTGATCACGATGTTTACAAAAGGCAGCGCCACCCGCGATTCAGCATCGATGACACGACCGGCAATCTCGTGAACTTGTGCACGCAGGTCGGTGAGAAAGTTAAGGCTGAGAATAACTGCAAGAAAGTACCTCATGAACATTATTTTCAAGCGAAACAAATGTAAAACAATTTGCCAGAGATTAATTTCCGGTAATTTTTAAATAAACGATCAAAACTTTCTTTCGCGGGAAAACGCCCAGGCGGATTGGGATACCCGAAAGATTTTGCCGGATTGATGAATGATTATTCGGGTATCCAGACAACCTGAAGTTGACAGGGAATCATTCACAATTAAAAAAGTCCCGCCGGAATACGGCGGGACTCAATTTGGCTGTCATTTGCAAAGATGCAAGCAGTGCTGAATGCAGTTTGTTTTCAGGGTACTGTTTCCGAAGCTCCCCTGTTCACATACCACATGTCGTTTTTGTCGGGATTGCTCACATTTCCATCCATATTGAAGTCGGCAGAACGGTAGCCTTTTTGTCCTGCCTGAAGGGTCCAGAAGGAGTTTTTATCTGGGTTTTCGACGGTTCCATTAGCGTCTGCGTCTCCCGAAACCATCCCGAAGGCGTCCCAATCGGGACCAAGACTTTTCTGACCGTTCAGATATGCCATACCCAGAGCGGTTGTGAAATTATAGGCATACACACCGCTGATTTTCGCAAGCGGAAAAGCCGACATCATTCCGAGGTGGTTGCGGTGCCAGATCACCGCAAACAATTGATTTTGAATGGTGACATCAAAATCCAGATCAGGCTGACCATTGGGTTTAACAACAGAGCCGTCGGAAAGAAGCAGAGCCGCCTGCCGGGCGACCATCGTTGCAGCCGTAGCACTGGCTGCATCCGGCGCATCCCTGAGTTCGATCAATACCCAATCCACCTTATTGGGTATCGGAACAATCCCGAGGCTTTCGGTACCCGGATAATTCCATGGCGGCATGTTGTATGGCTGAAATACAGGTAGCAGGTCCAGGTCAGAGAGATCGTGGTTCATCCCTGATCCATTAAACGGTCCTTCAAGAAAAGCCGTAATATCGACATAAATCCGGAGGATGATGTCGGGCTGCTGGAATCCCTGGGTAAGAACCACATTCCCGTTTTCAAGGGTTTCGGTCGCAATTTCACCCAGTGTCCAACTCAGGGAAGCAGTCGTTCCCTCAAAATAATCTCCCGCACCCGCCACCACTGAGCGCTCGACCGACTGGCAGAAGGCATTACCGGTTACCATCAGGAGGCACATGAATATTAGAATTGTTTTTTTCATACGTGTTATTCTTTAATCAATGAATACGAGTTAAAAATTTCATTTTGCTGATTATTTCCGTGCTGACATCAGTGAACGTAAATCATCCCGTTATTTTTCAGCCTTATCGTTCCGCTGGTGATAGAGATGCCATCGGAATATTTCCCGTCGGAGAACAAATAAGATGTTCCTCCCGAGCCTCCCCAGAACGAAACCCCGTTGCCAGTACCGGTTCCCTTGACGGTTTTCCCTTCAAGGAACTGGATATACTGACCGGAATTGAACTGTGCATTCGATCCTGAAGCATCCAGATTGAAATAGCGCCACGGAAAGGTTGAGTTCTTGGTATAGACCCCTGAAAGACTCGACCCCAGGCTGACCGATGGGGACACTCCGAGGAGCATGTATTCTTCATCAAATCCGCCATAGAGGAGGGCATCCAGCGTGTACCAGGTGGTATGCGAATCATCCCAGCCATAATTCATGTGATACTGCTGAGTTGGCATTGTTCTCCAGCCATCGCACACAATGGAATGACCCTCGACCCTGTAATGTATTGGCTTTTCCATGTTGATAAAACTGACAATCTGTGTCCACCAGTCCTGAGGATCCACAAACCAATCACGATATAAAATCGCCGGAATGTCGTACCAATAGGACCCATAAACATTAGCCATATCGTAGGTATGGGCGCTTGAGCCATCACATGCGTAAGACATACCGACAAATATCCCGATATTGCGGGAAAGTAAAGCAACCGCATCCTGCTGTGCCTGAGGGGAGGTAGTCCACACATCATCCGGCATGTTTTCCCAGTCATACCACGTTGATCCCCCATAATGCCAGGGAGGATAAGCCCAATATCTCATCAACTGGGCGCCGGCAGTGGCTACGCACCCCACCGGTGCATTTCCGTTAGAAGTCTGCGAGCAACCTAAGTACGGACACAGGTTATTATAGGGAGGACCCTGGTCCCATTCCACCGTCAGCAAAGCACTTCCAGGAGTGTAACTGTCCGTGGATTTAGTTTCTTTTGAATAAGTGCCGGGAACATACCCGGTTATTTCTTCCCATTGAGAGGCATATTTAACCTGGCAAAGACCCTCTACGTCGTTATGATCCGCCGTTTCGATACTGCCGAATTTCGATTCGATCGCCCCGATCATGCCCGTCATTTTTGACTTAATGAGCGCGACCATGCCGCCTTCCTTCGAGGGATCGAAAGTACATTCCTCGGAGCTGGCTTTCACCGGCTCGAGTTCCTTGCGAAGCGAAACAACGATATAGCCCGACGGATTGACGTTGCAGTAATAACCGATCAGGCGATCTTTATTTTTTAGTTCCTGCATGGGTAATGCAATAGCCGTTTCGCTGCTGCCCCAGCCGCCCGATTTATCCTTCACAATTTCTATCCATTTGCCTGCTACCACGGCAGCTTCCTCCATACTGACGTACTGGCACGAAGCCTGCAGAGCAGCCAACAGAATTATGATGAGTATTGTATATTTAAGAATCATTTTCATAACAGCCTCCATTTATTGCAAGGTAACTAGAACCAGAATCAGTCCTTTTTCTCCCTTTGCCAGACCTTGCATCGCTTTGCCAAGGATAGCGCCCTGGGCTTGTGCGCTGTCTTTCACCTTCATCGCATAACCCTGAACCGAAGATGTAGTCAGCAGATCGCCCACTGCCACAGCCTCCGAAGAAGCATCCACATTACAATACACCCTTCCCGCCAAAGCCACATTAAAATCATGAATATCCCCGCCCAGGCTTATCCCTGTCCCCAGATTATTAGCCCCGGCTACGATACCGGCTACTTTTGTATCATATTCTTCCGAACTCATGATCAGGTTTCCCGGGTTTTCACTGTCGATGCACAAAACCGTTCCGGGTTCGATTCCCGTTTTATCAGTAACGTCGAATCCTTCGGCATAATCGAGACCGGTTCCCAGTTCAACGGCAATATCTCCAGAATTATTCCGGATTGTAACATTTCCCATTACATCCAGCCTGCTGGCAGGGGATGTCGTCCCTATCCCCACATTTCCCGACTGGTTCGCAAAAAACACTGTTTGAGCGGCGGTATTGTAAATCTGTAATCCGCCCAAAGTGGAATTATTGAAGATGTGCCATTTGGCAGTGGAACTTTCATAGAGCCTGATCCCCGCATCCTCCGAAGCATCGCTTTGAAGATACAGGAAGGAGTTGGGAAAGGCATCCCCAACAATATGCAAACCGGCGCCGGGAGATGTCGTACCAATACCGAGTCTGCCGGAGTTGATGTATGAATTTCCGGCGCCGCTGAATAGGACCGTATTGACTCCGCTACCATCATAAACATAAATGGACCCCGATTCGTCGCTGTTTTGCCTTACCCTGAAAATCAGTTGATCATCGCTTGAGTTTACATACACCCCATGCGTATAGCCCGAAGATTTTACCGTGAGATTTGTGGTGGGAGAATTGGTTCCGATTCCCAGATAACCTCCATTAAAATAGCTGATACCATCCCCCTGCAGCACAGCAGTAGCCACCTGACTGGCATTATAAATATTTACCGAGCCGCAACCGTTACTGTTCTGCCTCAGAATGATCTTGCTTTCTCCCAGCGAATTCCTGAATGCTGCAATACCTGTGCTGGTCGTGCCCGGCGCATAAATATCCATGCGGTACTGAGGGCTTGTGGCTCCAATGCCAATATTTCCATCCGGATAATAGATGTTGCTGCCGTTTTTTGTCCAGTACGAATCCAGCGAATTTTTTGCAAACTGCGCATAAGGAACACTAAGCAGTTCGTTTGAACCCATGGAAATATAATTGGTTCCACCGGTAATATCCACGAGAACTTCAATATATTTGGCATCGGTCCGCCAAACAATGGAGGAAAATGTCCCTATCGTCGGAGTGCCACTTCCGATATTTAAGTTCAGCACTCCATAGTCATTCGTAGCCATAGTATGGCTTTCCTGGTAAATGATCGTTCCTCCGGCTGAAACATCCCGGATGTTGATCCTGACTCCGACGGTCTGGTTCTGGACAATATCGCCCGAACTGTTACGCACCACCGCCTGGTACTTGAAAGCCTGAGGAGGCTGGCAGAAAACACTTGCTGAAACCAAAAGGACCAGCAACACAGAAGTAAATAATTTTTTCATGATAAACCTTTTTTTTATATTTGACAATAATCCATTTTGAACTTGATCGTCAAAATTAGAACCGGCGCACGGCTCAGGAAAGCACAAATGTTGCAATCTTTAACACGGATGTTGCAAAAGGGAGTTTGAGGTTTAAAGTTCAAAGTTCGACCCACCCGGACGACTGAAGTTTTTCAGTCAGGCGGGAGTTCGATGTTTCATATCTCGGAGTCTGACCTGCCGGGCTGTTCCCACCTGCAGCGAGACCGCCTGCCGGCTTCATCATTCTATCGATTCAACTCAAAGATTCAGAATTTTATGCAGAGGAATTTTTCTCGGTATATTCCCTGGGTGTGATCTCAAATTGCTTCTGAAAACACTTTGAAAAATAGGAAAGATTGTTGAATCCGACGGCATAAACAGTTTCGGCAATGGTACCGTGATGCTGCTTCAGCAATTGCGCTGCTCTTTTCAAACGTATAGTCCGGATGAATTCGGTAGCTGAAAGTCCTGTCAACGCTTTCAGTTTCCTGTGCAACTGCGACCGGCTAAGGTGTATTTCTTCGAGAAGGTAATCCACGTTCAGGTCGGGATCGGCGATATGTTTTTCGATTTTAGCGATAAGCTTTCCAATAAAGGCTTCATCCACCGGCGTTACGGTTATATCTTTCGGTTCCAGCCGTACCGTTTTACTGAACCGGTCAAATAGTTTCTGTCTCTGTTCGATCAGGTTATGGGCGCGCAAAGTCAGCTCTTCCCGGTTGAAAGGCTTTGCGATATAGTCATCGGCACCGGTCTTCAGACCCGTTAAACGGTTTTCGACCGAGGCGAGTGCGGTGAGCAGGATCACCGGTATGTGGCTGGAACGCTCGTCGGCTTTTAACCGGCTGCATAGTTCCAGTCCGTCCATTTCAGGCATCATCAGATCCGAAATAATGATATCCGGAACCTTATCCGTGGCTTTCGAAAAACCCTCTGCTCCGTCGGCGGCTTCAAGTACCTCATACCGGTCGTGAAAGCAGTCCCGGATATAATTGCGCATATCGGCGTTATCTTCAACGATCAGAACACGGGGTTTGTCATCGCAGGTTTCCTCACCTGTTATATCCATCCCATCCGCCGATGCTTCTCCGGGAGTTCCTTCAACATATTCAAATCCGTTTACAGTTCTTTTTTCTGTCGGGCATTCACCCGGAGTTCCGGTTTCCTCTGTTTGATAGGCTTGGCGGTCGGCAGGCAAATAAACCCTGAATATACTTCCTTTGCCCGGAACCGATTCCGCTTCTATATAGCCGTGATGCAGCTCCACAAGTTCTTTTGTTAAAGCCAGACCCAACCCGGTTCCTTCGAACTGCCTGCTGAGTTTAGCATCTGCCTGGTAAAACCGGTCGAATATGAAAGGGAGATGTTTGCCATCGATTCCCACTCCTGTATCGGACACGGTTATGGAAAGGATTCTGCCGGGAATTTTATGGACTTTTTGAGGCAGCGATTTGTCGGGTTTTTCCGTGGTCAAAGCCCATTCAAAAGAAACGGTGCCCTTTTCCTGAGTGAATTTGAAAGCGTTCGACAGGAGATTATATACGATTTTTTCAAGTTTGTCCTGATCGAAAAACGCCGAAAGTTCTTCAGCGGCAGCCGAAACATTGAAGTTTATCTGCATCCGTTCAGCCATCGAATGAAAAGACATTGCCATTCCCCTCAGAATAGGATTGATTTTGGATTCAGTGACCTTTAATCTGAGTTTGCCTGATTCAAGCTTCGAAAGGTCGAGTAACTGGTTGTCCAACACCAGCAACCGGGACGCGTTCCGGTGCATCAACCGGATCATTTCTTTATCTTCCTGACCGGGATTTGACATCAGTTTTTCGAGTGGTCCGAGCAACAAAGTAAGGGGAGTCCGGAACTCATGAGAGATATTGGCAAAAAACCGCGATTTGGTTTCATTGAGTTCTTTTAGTTTTACATTGACCCGTTTTTTATTTCTGTATCCCAGGTATAAAAAAATCAAAACTGCAATCGCAAGTATGATCAAACCCGCCATTAAATTCCGCTGCGCTTTTTGCTGTTTGAGCTTCATGTCCTGTTTCTCCCGCGCTGCGTTAAGCAGGGCTATTTCTTTTTCTTTTTTAGCAGCTTCAAATCTCGATTCCATTTCGGTGATCTGGCGAACTACCTCGATATTCTGAACACTATCCTGATATTTTTCATACAGTTTCTGAAAATCATAAGCCCGTCCGAATTGTTTAAGTTTTGCATAAGAATCCGATAATAGTTTACAGGCTTCGGATTGGCTTTTGATCAGACGATATTCGTCGGCAATTTCAAGCCCCTGCTTCGCAAACTGAACTGCTTTATTCGTATTTCCGAGGACATCATAATCATGAGCAAGGTTAATCAATCCTAAGGCAACGCCCGAGTGATCTCCTAACTTTTGGTTAACCGCAAGCGCTTTTTCATGGTGAGCGATTGCCTCCTGCATTCTTCCCTGTTCCCTGCACACTACCCCAAGGTTATTATAGCAGGTAACAAGACCGAAATGATCCCGGATAGCCAGTTTAATTTCTATTGCCTTCTGATAATTTTCTTCTGCAAGGGCATATTTCTTTTCTTCAAGAAAGACGTTACCGATGTTATTATAATTAACTGATATTCCCAATTTATTTCCGAATTTCGTGTTCAGGTCAAGCGATTTAATATGGTATTCGAGCGCTTTTTCAAATTGCTGCTGAGAAGTGTAAATACCGCCGATCATACTGAATATTCTTGAAAGCCTTTCGGAATAATTCCTCCTTAGAGCCAGGTTCCTTGCGCTGTCAAGGTACTCAAGTGCTCCGGTAAGATCATTCTGTTTGTTGCAATTATCCCCAAGATCGGTGAGGCACGAAACGATTCCCAGGGTATCATTCATTTCTATGAAATGGTTACATGCCTCCTTCAAATATTCGAATGCCTCCTGATACTGATCCTTGACTTTTTTTATTATTCCGATCAGCATCAGTGAATTTGCTATTCCTACTTTGTATTCCAGCGATCGGGAAATCTGAAGAGATTGTTCTGCATATTCCAGCGCTTTGTCGGGATCGCTTCTCCTGTATTCCCAGAATAATTTCCGGTAAAGGTCCGATTTCAGTGTATCGTTGGTTGTCAGGTTAATGATCCTTACAAGGGAATCTATTTTTACCGAATCCTGTGAAAACCCACCGATGAAAGAAAGCGGAATGCAAAAAAGAAGAATAAAAACTTTCACCTTTTCATACTTTTAAAAGAAATTATTCCTCCACTAAAGTAAGCAAATTTCTCATAAAACAGCCTTTCGCACCACTGGTTTGATTAATATACGGTACGCAAAATCTCCGGGATTTTAAATAATTCCATCCAGAACTCTTATCAGCCTGCCGGCTTCTTCCTCAGAATTGTAATGAACCATACTCACTCTTACCACGCCGTCGGTTTCATGCAGACCCAGGTGATCGATCAGCCGTTTGGCATAAAAATGACCGTAACGAATCCCGATTTTGTGAGAATCGACCAAAAGGGGTATTTCACTGCTTTTTCTTGCTTCCACCACGAATGAAATGGTGGGAACGCGGATGTTTTTGTGGGCTGATTGTTCGCCTATGATGCGGATATTTTTTTTAGATTTTAGAAAATCAAGCGTCCGGGCGGCAAGGACTTGCTCATGCTCGGTCATCATCCGGTAAACCTCTTCCAATTTTGATCGCAGGCTGCTTTCCTGACTATTGAAATGGTGATTATAAACAGCTTTAAAGTAGTCGATAATGCCGAGTGAACCATAAGTAAGTTCGAAATTAACATTTCCGGGCTGGAGTTTGTATGGAATTTCATTTTCTCCGATAAAATAATGCCCGATACCCGGCATTACCTCGAGATGCTTGCGTTTAGCATACAGCAGTGAATAGTGAGGACCGAACACCTTGTACAGGCTGAAAACGTAAAAATCGACATCCATGTCAGTTACATCCGGAAGCCGGTGAGGTGTATAGGCTACACCGTCGACGCAAACCAGCGATCCGTGGCTATGAATGAATTCGGTAATATCTTTAACCGGGTGAATGGTTCCGAGAATATTTGACACATGTGTAAAAGCTACTAACCGTGTTCTGCCGGTCATCATGTGCTTTAACTTTTCCATGTCGGGAAGAAGGGTATCAGGGTCAAGTTCCCAGATTTTAACATGAATTCCGGCTTTTTCCATCTGTGTCCAGGGACCGATATTGGCTTCATGGTCGAAATTAGTCACAATCACCTCATCACCGGGCTCGAAGAGCTGAACCAGCGATCTGCCAAGGTTCTGAAGCAACACGGTAGTCGAGGGACCCAGCACGATCTCAGCAGGATCGGAAGCATTGATCACCTCTGCCCAGGTTTGCTGAGCTTCGGCAATATGCGCCATTGCTTTTTGGGAAATCTCATAGGTCGCTCCCAATTGGACGTTTGAGGTGAATAAATAATCCTGTATTCGGTCGGCAACCTGCCTTGCTGTTTGGGTTCCTCCTGCATTGTCGAAAAAAATCCACTCGCCGGCAAGGGCAGGGAAATGCGAACGAATGTACGAAATGTCGGGAACGATCATATTCTATAAAATTGATCTGCGAAAATATGAGAATTCAAACAGGAAAAAGAGAAATCGCGGATTTCTTGTCAAAATTGTTTTCAGGAGGGGAAATGCCAGTTGTCACAAAAAAAATATAACTTGGCTGCTTCAAACTTTGCTTTCGGTAATATGTTGTTAAAAGGAAAGTCTTAGAGTAATAATCTGGTTAATTGTAAATTGAGTTTTATGAAAACTTCTTCTCTCGTTGCTGTCGTTTGTCTTTCACTTACGGTAACAGTAGTATTCAGCCAAAAAATGGTCCGGTTCGAAACTGATCTTTCCAAAGGAATTTCAAAGCCTGTTTTTGATAATTACGGCACTTCGGGATCCATCAATTCTGTGATCACGAACGCCGGCAAGGATGCAGGTATCAACTGGCAGTACACAGATGGCGCTGCAATCGGGTCAAAAGTTAAGGTTTCAGCCCAAACCGGTTATACCTTTGCTTCCTGGTGGCTGAACGATCAAAGGATTTCACTTTACGGAAATACCAGCACCGCCCTGTGGGAAGTACCTATCACAACCGACTGGGAATGGGCGATCGACATGACCGAGAGCGGACAATGGGCGGTATCGGCTCATAACAATATAGCCCAGTTATTCATGACTTCCTCGGGGGTTCCCTTTTGGGAATTAACCGTGAACGGAAACATCATGGGCGCAAAACTCAGCCAGGACGGCAGCATTTTATTCCTTGCGGATAACAACCACAATGGCACCGACAGTTCCTATGTTTCTGCTTACACTGTCGGAAATAGTACACCTCTGTGGCAGAAAGCATTTTTCGGCAACGGAACTGCATTTACCAAAAGCAAGGACGATTCCAGGATAGTTTTTTGCCAGTATGTGGGTGTGAACAAAATGTGGGTCCTCAATGGAGCCAGCGGCGAAAAAATCTTCGATGCTTATTATTACAACGAAAATCCACCGGCACTTAGCTATGACGGAACTGTCATTCTGAATGGCGATTATAGCGGCAATGCCTTCCTTTACAAATACGATGAGGATCTGCAAACCTATATCGAAAAATGGACTTACAAAGTTGGCGGAGGAGGTACTTCAGCATGGGTTTGCGGGATGGGCGTATCGGATGATGGCAGTACCGTTGCCCTTGGCACGCTCGTTTTTCTTGCCAGCGGATATGAAGGAGAAATTTACATGTTCAATTCCTATTCGCCGGTACCTTTGTGGGTCTTTTCGGGAACCGGAGATGAGGTCAGTTCGATCGATATCAGCGCTGACGGCTCATTAATGGCAGTGGCGTCATGGGGACCTATAAACCAGCAGAAACCCGATTTTTACCTTTTCCGAAAAGAAAGCGATGTGCCGGTTTTCAGCATTAATACACCGGGTTCTTTCTTTTCAGCCGATTTATCCTCCGATGGAACCCTGTGTGCAGTCACAGGCAAAGCCGTACATGCGCGTGAGTTTGGGAACGGCGGCTTACTGTACAACATCCACTCCGATCCCGGCGGTGGAATTGTCGCCGGCTGCGTTGATCTGGAGAATACCATGGATGAGAGCAATGCAAAAATCGTAATCAATGAGTTGGAAGATTATTACAACCGAAGCAAGCCGGACGGAAGCTATGCCATCAAATACATTCCTGAAGGCATTTTCACGGTAACCGCTTCCAAAATTGGCTATTACCCGGTAACCGTACAGGATGTAAATGTGACCGAGGGCGAAACGACGACAGTGAATTTTGAGCTTTCGGAAACCGGCAATCCACCTTATGGTCTTTATGCTTCCAAAGGAGCCGGTCTTACTGTTGATATGACCTGGAACTATACCAATTCATCCGGTTTGCTTGGATTCAACATTTACCGGAAAAGCCTGGAGGAGGATATTTTCCCTGACGAACCTCTGGCTACTGTTTCTAATCAGACCTTCGGATTCAGCGACCACCAGGTACTTCCTTTGACGACATATTATTATGCTGTGACCGGAATCATTGAAGCCGGAGTGGAAACACCCTATTCCGGCATCTCGGATGGCTGGATGAGCACGGGTTTTGTTACGGATGAAGTTTCCAGTTATCCCGGCAGTTCACCTGTTATTGACGGAACGATCTCACCGGGAGAATGGGACGACGCTTTTATGGTCGATGCCTCGGACTTTCTGGGGAAATATGACAACACAACCAATCCGGTCGGAAGTGTAACCATGTATTTTAAGAATAATCCCGGAATGACAGAGCTTTATGTTGCAAGCATCAACCTGAACGATTCAGTTCTTGAAGACCATGATGAAGTAGCCTTGTATATCGACGATAATAATGACGGTGTATTCCCGGCTACTGGCGACTCGACTGAAGGTAATTACTGGGCAGCCCATTATGCCAGCGGAAATGTGATCCGGTTCAGACCGATCTATAACACCGGCGGCGTGGGCTATGTTTACCTTCTCGAAAATCCTCAGATAGAAGTGTCGGATGCGACAGGTCATATAGTGTATGAGTTTATGGTTCCGATAGGCACTGATGCTAACTGGAAAATCAATCCAAATATTCAAAATCAAAGCGGATTATTCATGTTTACCCTCGACGATCCCACCGGCTTCGATGGCTACTGGCCCTGCCAGAACCCGCAGATATTCTCGCCTATGGGTTACGGACAAATTACCTTTAATGCCATCGATGATGTCCCGCCTCCACCGGATCAAATCAACATCTGGTGGACAGATGGACCGCCGTACACAGTTTTCATCGAATGGAGCCAGCCCGACATTAACGACTTCGATCATTTCAACGTCTATTATTCCGTGAACGCAGGAAACTGGGAACTGCTCACCGAAACCATCGGAAGGCAACTTCAATATTTTTCCGACAACGGGGATTACACCGAGTTTTATGTAACTACCGTTGATCATAGCGGACAGGAATCCGAAGCTTCTGCGACGGTAGTCTTTGATATTACCATTGGGATCCCGGAAGCCAATGAAGAGATTGAACTAAGTGTATTTCCAAATCCTGCACAGACCGAGATCAATCTTTCTCTTCATATTCAGAACACCGGCAATTACATTATAGAAGTACAAAATACGGCAGGGCAGGTAATTGCGAATTTATTCGAAGGTACATTGTCGTCCGGCGTGCAAACACTTCGCTGGAATCGTGCCGGTGTGGATGGAAAGCCTGTTCCTGGCGGATTGTATCTCCTAACCGTCATCGGTTCAAATCATAAGGAATGTTATAAAATCATTCTGAAACATTGAAAATGAAGAACCCGTTCCGTGACTTATTTACAAAAGTGCAGCCACAAACAGGTTTAAACAATCTTATTGTCAGTTTTTACTGTTGAAAGGGATCTTAATAAAACATCTCAATTGTTTTAGCTTACTAATGACGGTTATTTTATAACAGAAACTAAATGAATATTTTTGAATTAACAAAATCACAAAAGAAAATTGCCCGGCAGATCATCAATAAAGGATTGGAAAAAGAATTTCAGACCGGTTTACAGATGATCCGAAATACCCTTGATGAATGGAATGACAACAAGATTCCGAACGGCGATGCCTGGCGAAGAATTTACAAGGAACTTACGGATTATGACAAGCAAATTTCGAGGCGTTACGATAACAAGACCGGTTCGGAATACATTTACATAATCGCTGCACAACTGGGGGATGGAGTGATCGGAATGCAGGATATAGAAGCATTTGACGAAGAAATCAAAGGCGCAATTTTGTTTTTAGGCGGAGTTGAAAGGTAACAATGCCTTTAAAAACAGAAATTATTATTTTTGCGCGGCTTTCGGCCCCTTAGTTCAATGGATAGAACGGAAGTTTCCTAAACTTTAAATACAGGTTCGATTCCTGTAGGGGCTACCCCAAAGGACAACTGTGATTTTTTTTATCGGTTGTCCTTTTTATTTTGTTGGCTGGCAGAATTCGCGAAATGAACTCTGCTTTCAAACAATCTCCATATTTTTACCGGCGATATAAATTCAGTATTGAAGATGTTGTACAAAAAAACAGGCTGCCTTTTTCTGTTGCTTTGTGCCTGGTCAATCGGGATGGCTCAAACCATTTCCTGTAAAGATATTTCCCTGAAGCTGCAATCTTTGCAAAAAAATATTGTTCCTGATAAGCGGATTGCTATCCTTGAAATTGAATTAAAGGATACAATTCATCCCGTCGTTGTGGTTTCGGGCAGAACCAACCTGCCGGAAGCAAAAAAGCAAATTCTTCAATTTCTGACCGACCAAAAGGTCCCATTCGTTGATTCCATCAGGCTTTTACCGGATTCTTCGCTGGGTGATAAAACATGGGCTTTGGCTAAATTATCTGTTTCGAATTTACGTATTCATCCCAAGGATGCCTCTGAACTGGTTTCGCAGGTTTTAATGGGAACACCGATGAAAATGCTGGACTATGTGGATAAATGGTATCAGGTTCAGACTCCTGAAAATTATATCGGCTGGATGGATACAGGTGGATTGCAGCCGGTCACTCAAAAAGAATTGGAGCGATGGAAGGGATCTGATCGCAGTCTCTATAAGTGCCTGTCTGGCTTTGTTTACGATGTTCCCGGTTCAAAGGGTAAAATAATTTCAGATATTGTTCTGGGCGATCTGATTGAAGCTGAATCATCCGGTAGGAGATTCCTGAAAATAAGAATTCCCGACGGACGCATCGGGTATATCAGGAAAGCCGACTGCATCTCATTTAAAGACTGGACTATTCCAGAGCCAAAGGTTCAGCATGTGATATCGGTTGCAGAGAAAATGATGGGTTCTCCTTATTTGTGGGGCGGCGCTTCAAGCAAGGCGATGGATTGCTCGGGTTTTGTCAAGCTGGTTTACTTCATGGAGGGTATAATCCTTGCCCGTGATGCTTCGCAGCAAGCCAGGTATGGCGAACCTGTGGATTTCAGTAGCAGGAATTCCCTGCTGCCCGGTGATCTGCTCTTTTTCGGAAGCAACGGAGAGCACATCACTCACATGGGCATTTATCTTGGAGATGGTAATTTCATTCATTCTTCCGGCATGGTTCGCATCAACAGCATTGTTCCTGGCGATCCGAGATATGTCGAGGCTCGAAAAATCGCGGCTGCCCGCCGGATCATGAATTCATTGAATACCGAAGGTATTGTCAGAGTGAAAGATCATCCATGGTACAATCTTAAATCCAATCCACTTCAATAATGAAAACAAGCCGCCGAACATTTCTACGTTCTGCAGGATTATTGGCTATGGCAGGGATTACAGGCGTACCAAGGCTCTTAGCGACTTCCGGACACAAGGTTCTCCCTTCTTCGAAAAAAGGCTTATCGCTCAATTTCTTGCCTTATGAGTTGCAACTGCAGAATGTCTTTACACTT
>Ga0233425_10007141_pt1 | contig 15913 bp, 17 predicted proteins | sample Watercolumn_Towu_2_FD_181712 | JGI IMG/M metagenome (GOLD analysis project Ga0233425, IMG submission 181712) | Freshwater microbial communities from Lake Towuti, South Sulawesi, Indonesia - Watercolumn_Towuti2014_140_MG | ecosystem: Environmental > Aquatic > Freshwater > Lake | place...
CCTGTGATACTTCTATCACGCCCCCTGTGACGCTTCAATTGCAACCAAGTGAACACAGTCAAAATGACGTGAATCATCGCTCGGTTTCGGTGGGGTCCTTTTTTTCAGGACATGGGAAACAGCAGAGAATAGTATTCTGCTGTTTGTTCCGCCACTCTGGTTCAGGATCGGCTCAATTTTCTTCCAAAAAGATTTCGGCAGAAGTCGGCTTATCATCAAATAGTTTTCGTTGCGTGTTAGCAAGGCTGCAGGAAAAGGGGCTGATTGAGTACGAAGCGATGATCGAGGAAACACCCGAGGGGAGGAAATTTTTCAATGGCTTGTACAATTTTTCGATCACGCCAGCAGGGAGAAAAATCTACGACCTCCACTTTCACGAAGAACACCACCACCCCCGTGATACTTCTATCACACCCCCCGTGAAGATTCTGTCGCCCAACATTGGCCAGAAGAATCACACCCCTGGTGATGTTCATGTAAGTAGTAGTTTGGACTTAAAACAACGACTACATCCGAACCTTCACCCCCCCAGTGACACTTCCATCACACCCCCCGTGATGATTTCATCACCCCACACGGGAACATCCAACCCCGCCGCCCATGAGATCTCTTGGTCCTACTGGGAGGAGTCCGGAATTTCTGGTCTTAATATACCTCCAGTCGAAGAGTCTGTTTTGGCCCTTTCGATTTCTCGCATAGGGGTCGAAAAAACTCAGGAGATCGTTGACCGGGTGGCCTTTGTGGTTCAGCAACGTCAGTCCTCACCAAAACCAATAGACCTCCCAGGGCGGTTTCTTCGTTCATGCCTTATTGAGGGCGTAGTTGAAACGTCTGGTTTTTCCGCCAAGTTTGAATCACGTTCAGTGCGCACGGAACGGATCCTCATCGCGCAGCAGAAGGAAGAAGCTGACTCAAAAAAGAAACTGGCCCAGGAAAAAATCGAATTGAAGATCGAAAACATGAAAAGCGATTTTTCAACTGAGGATTGGCAAGAACTTGAACAGGGGATCGGTCAGGAGATGTCAGAATACGGCGAACGAGTTCCATCCGGTTCCCCTGGAGCGGCCATTCGTCGGGAAGCTGAAAAGAAGGCTCTATTCAAGATTGCCTTGAAAAAGGGGATTGTGACCCCGGGCGAATGCCGTTTTGCGGGTCTGGACACTACTTCATGACCGCCGTCGTTCTTGACTTCGAGACCACTGGGCTTTCGCCGGCCTATGACGACCGGATGATCGAGGTGGGTGCGGTCAGAGTTCGCGACGGCGAGATGCTCGACTCCTTTCACGAACTTGCGAATCCGGGCCGGCCGATCAGCGCTTTCATCGCCGGCTACACCGGGATCACCAACGCGGAGCTTGCCAAGGCCAGGCCGACGGCCGAGGTCATGGCTGATTTTGCGGCTTTCCTTGGTGATTCCCCCGTTGTTGCCCACAACGCTTCCTTCGATTCCAAATTCCTGAACGCGGAACTGCATCTCATAGGCAGGGGGGGCCTCGGACCGAGATGGCCTGCACGATGCTGATCTCCCGGCGCCTCTTCCAGGCTGCCCCGAATTTCAAGCTGGAAACGCTGGTCCGCCACCTGGGAATCACGCCGCCGAAGAAGTTTCACCGCGAACTCGCTGACGCCTTGGTGATTCGACGAAAGCTGATCGTCACGAGATAAAGAACTACTGAAAAAATATTGGAGAAAGACGATGATTATCACCTCACAAGAGTTTCATGTCACAACCAATGAGCCACGATGCCTCGTTTTCAATTTTGGAGAAATTCGTCGTGGTGACTGCACAATAACAAACGGGGTGTTTCGTTTTTACGAAAACGGTGCAACTCTTTGGGAATGTACAATTTTTAGTGCAGACTCCGGAGATGAATGGTGGAGCTCATTCTCTGGCGGGGAGTTAGGATATGATGGAAACCCGGAAACTTTAGATAAATTCCTATTTGCTGTCGCATTTCCATATCATTTCGATATCAGAGATGCAAATACGCCAAAATTCTGGCGCCAGGAACTTACCCCTCAATACATTGAATACAAGACAGGGATCGGACCATGGGAGACATTCAATAGATTGCGTTCTATCGCCGTCACTTGCAATTGCTGAAACAATAGTGCGACTAAGCGCCAGAAGAGAAACGGCAAAACGACATCTAAGTTCATGGCAGCCACCCCCTCAAAACGCGCGGCCGCTTTCGCCGCTCTCGCCCACGCAGGGCAGGTCCGGAAGTATACGGCGGAGCCGTTCATTGTCCATCCTGAGGAGGCGGTGGCGGCGCTGGTAGCCTCCGTCCCACACACCGAGTCGATGCTTGCCGCCTGGCTGCACGACGTGGCCGTCACCCTGCGGGAGATCCAGGCCGAGTTCGGCCCGGAAATCGCGGCCATGGTAGAGGCCCTGACCGACACGCCTCCGCAGGAAGGCTCCAACCGGGCGGGCCGGAAGGCCAGAGACCGGGAACGGCTCGCGCGGGCCTGCCCCGGCGTACAGACCGTCAAGCTGGCCGACCTCATCGACAACAGCCGGACGAGCTTTGCCTTCGACCATAGTTTCGGGCGAGTCTATCTCCCGGAAAAACAGCTGATGCACAAGGTTCTTCAGGCCGGTGACGCAACCCTTTTGCGTCAGGCGCGCGACATTGCCGCCAGAGGGATGGTGTAGCCATGCCCCTCGACGGGTCAGGCCACAGCAGCGCCTCCGAGTCCTGCCGGATCAACATCCTCGCCGCCAGAAAATTAATCCAGTCCGCCGAATATGCGGGAGATCTCGAGGCCATAGCCTTCTGGTCGGGGTACCGGCACGGGAAACACGACCCTGCCTACCGCCACGGCCGCGATCTGGGTCGGCGGGAGTTTTCTTATGAATTTCCGGGAGGAGGCGGCATGCGGGCAGGGTCTTGACCCCCTAGACTGATGGCCTGTTCGGGAGGGTAGGGGATGATTCGGGCTGGTTTTCAACTTGCCCCCGCCTGACAGAATGCTTGTTCATCGCGTCGAATGAAAACAGAAACGAACAGGCCAGCCAGCCCGCGGCAAAACCCAGAAAGGTGAAGAAGCCGAAAAGGCTTTTCACGATGCTTTCCGTATGCGAGCCGCTGATCCCGTTGAACAGAAAAAGTCCGGCCACAATGACGAAAGTGGCTGAGCCATAGACGCCTATATTGCCTGCACGATTCGTTTTCATTTTATTACGTTTGATTATTGGAAAAGTACGATTCCAGAAAAGCTGCCGGCCGCCCCCCGTGGGCGTGGACGTAGAGCCGGTCGCATGCCCGGGTGGCGATGACGTAGGCCAAAGACCTGTCGGTCGCCGTATCCCGGTAATTCTTGGCCGTGGCCTGCCAGAAGACGACCGAGGTGAACTCAACCCCTTTGACGTGATAAATCGAAACAAAGACCGTCCCGGGGGCAAACGAATGTTTGTCGGTCTCAAAACGGCAGCCCGGTACATCCGAACACTCCCGGAATAACGCCTCTGCCTCCGCCTTGCTCTTGCAGATCACCGCAGTCAACCCTTTTGGATCGGTCTCGCGCTCTCGGATGAGGGTCTCCTTGAGCCGACCGACCCCGGCAACCCGGTCATGGCACGCTGTGAACATCGGCGCCGGCCCATCCCGCCGGCCCTCCCCGGCGGTGTCCAATGCCTTGATGGCGTTGGCGACCTCCATGATCTGGCGGGTAGATCGGTAGCCCACAAGCAGGGTGCTTTCCATGACCTTTCCGGCCCCGAGATCATTGATGAACCCCGTGATCCCACCTGGCCCGACGAAATCCAAGATCTTCTGGCGGAAATCAGCCGCTACCGTCAGGCAACGCTCGTCTTGCTCATTGCGCCGGCAGAGATCGTAGATCACATCCAGGGTCACCCGGTCGTGGTCCTGGGCCTCATCCACGGCAATGGCGTCGTAATGGTTCAGGAGCGAAGACTGCTTCGCCTGCCATAACTGAAGAAGCCGAACCAAAACCGGCGCGTCTGAAAGCGAAGCCGCCTTGGAGCCTGCCTTTCCCCGGATCTTCCGGTAATACGCCGCAAACCCAGTCACCTTGGCCTGGGCGGCCTCCGTGATATGCCGGCGCAGGAGGTCCTCGTCCGAATACATATCGAGCATGGCGGCCAGCAGGTCGGCGGGCTGGGCCGGCGGACGGGCCGAGGCATATTCCCGCAGGGCTGCCGCCATCCCTGGGTCTCGGCGCACATACTCATGCGCGGCCGGGACATTGGTCGTGAAGTCGACATACACCTTCGCCGCCCGTAAGGCCCGCATGGACCACCCAGCAAAGGTTTCCACCGCCACCTTCGATCCTACATGTTCCTCGATGCTTGCGGCCAGATAATCGCGCAGGACCCGGTTGAAGACCAGGATGAGAGACTTCCCGGGGGAGATCCTGTCCTTGAAATTGTAGAACAACCAGGAGAGACGAAGAAGCAGGGCCGTGGTTTTCCCAGATCCAGCGACCCCCGTGATGGCCATAGCCCCTGTCCCGTACCTGGAAACGATCTCATACTGCTCCCGGGAAAGCAGCCCGACCACGTCGGGGAGCTGGTGCTTTTCCTCTTTGAGCTGGGTTGGGCTGATGCTTCTGGCGATTTCAACCCAAGCGCCGTCAGACCCCCTGTTGAACGTGCCGCACAGTTTTGAGGCAATCTGTTTCAATTCCCGTTCTTTGATGACGTAGGCGGCCTTGTCGCGGACCACGCCCTCCCGGTCCCTGGCGCCGATGGTCTCTTCATACTCCTCGCCCGGCAGTTCGTCGCCGAAGTAAAGCTTTGCCATGGGTGCGCGCCAGTCAACAACACTCACCTTGTGCGTGTCGTCGGCCAGGCCCTGTTTCCCGATCCAATATTCAAGGTGGCCGTCGACATTGTCGATCACCGAAAGCGAGGCGAAATAAGGGCTCTTGCTCTGGCTGAACGGAGGGAGCCATTTTTCAGGATGATACGCCTTTTTCGCCTCAATTTTGTTCGCAAGATCGCGCTTTTCCTGCCAGTTCCGGGCTGCCAGCCGTTCGGCTTCCAACGCTTTGACCTGCTTGATGAATGCCTCGATCTCCTGCTTTCTCCGGCTGTCGTAGTGGTCGACCAGCCCGCAGACCTCGGCCAGCTTTCCCTCCTCTCGTGCAATCAGCCGCTCCGCGTCTTTTTCGCTAAACTGTTGCATCGGCAGGTTCTAAATTGAGATGTTCGGTCAGAATTCGTTCAGTGCGGACCTCAACGTCAGAGCAGTCCCACATGCATGTCCACCGGAACGAGGTCGGCTCGATTTCAAGCAATGAAAACCGCGCGGAAAACGGTTTGCCTTTGATGGTCAGCCGGCCCCAGTCGGGAGCCTCGGACAGCACGCGGATATCATAAAGGCCGTGGGCTTTAACCAGTTTGGTCAGGTCGAGAATCCGACGTACCAGGGTATGGTCCAGCGTCACATCGACCGTTGGCTCGCCCAAATCGGTTGTGTCGATCAGGCAATGAGCATCGCTGAGTGATACCGGGACTCTAATTTTCAAATCTTTCTACCAATATCAGCAATATACATAAGTTTTTTGGTTAATGTTCCTATTTTGATGCCATTTTAATAATACCTGGCAGGTTCCGCAAGAATGTTTTATTTTTTTGCACTGATATGCGCAAAAAAGTAGCCAAATATACCTGTTTCTGGGTGTCCTTGCTGGTTTCGGCGATCTTTGCCCAAGACAAATCGGAAGCTCTCCACGAAGACAAAAGCAGCACCCCTGCCGCACACCTGCGTTCGCTGCTCATCGCGATCGAGGCCGCAGTCAACGACGGTGATTTTGCCAGGGCCAGAGATTTGCGCCTGGAGATTGAAGTTATTCGCCGGAACATCGTCACAACAAAACCTGCAGCCGGAAAGTAAATCTGTTGCGCCATATCTCTTAATAAGAGATGTTGTAGCTTATCCTTTTATTGTTTTATTGAAAAACATCGGCATATATGTTATATTCTATAAGTTTTTATCTTGGTTTGTACAGTTTTAGATAAATTAATATGCATTATGTATCATTAGTTCAATTGGATTCGTAGAAACCGCAAAATGGGCGGCAACCGGTACACCACCACTGGAGGCGGCGTTTCCTCCCCCATTCCTGACGGCAGGGGTTTCAACGCCGAAAAATTGATCAAATTCGCGGCAAACCCCGTCCTTTAGGGCGGGGAAGGATAGCGATTGGGCTCAATCCTGGTTCAGTCTCTGCTGCTCGATATACTGCCTGACTGCGGCCAGTGACGCCCCGCCACAACTTCCGGCAAAATAACTGGGGCTCCAGAGATGCCCACCCCAGAGTTTTTTTCGAAGGTCAGGATTATCCCTTTTTCTTAATATCCGGCTGGAAACCCCTTTCAAACTGTTTACCAAGGTCGAAACCGCCACCTTCGGTGGGTAGTTCACCAAGAGGTGGACATGGTCGTCCTCGCCGTTGAACTCCATGAGCTCTGCTTCAAAATCTCGACAAACCTCCGCGAAAATGAGGCCGACCTCCGCAAGGAGCTCAGGCGTAAAGACGCCCCGGCGCCATTTCGCTACAAAGACCAAATGGACATGCATCATAAATGTGCAATGTCTTCCAGTTCTTATTGGTTGCAATTTATCCATAGACCAAGTATAATTATTTGCATGGCGTATGGCAACGGAAAAGAACGCGAGGGGTGGTTGAAGCGCGCCTACCCCCTCGAAGTAGGCTCAATCTCTGACGAAAAACGCAGGCGTCTGTTCGATCTTCGGCGCAAGATGTTGACCCTCATGCGGGAGATGGCGATGAAGGGGTTTTCGGCCGAGCCCTTGGATGACATCATGCGAGGAACGACCCTTGACGACTTGCTTCTTGAAGTTCAAAAAACCGCCCAGGGGCTCAATTCGGTTTGGCGCGAACGGGCACGGATGCTCGTCAAGCCCGCTTTGGCGGAAACGAACCGCCACTACTTCCGGCGCCTGGCTGGTGGGCTTCGGTTTGTCGATAGCCCTATGCCCAAGATGGACAACAAGCAGGATGGTCGGCGGTATGTCCATATCCCTGAAGAAATCCAGGATCAGATTTCAGCGGCGGAGATCGCCGGACTCAAAGGTCTCGGAATTCGAGCCTTCCATGACGTGAAGAGAGGGAAACACCGTTTCACCGTCTGTCAGGTTGAAGTTCTCAAAGCAATCCATGCCAAGGCGTTAGCCCAGCATCAGCCCCCGGATTTTGGTGCCAAGGACGATTTCACACTCCAACTCCACCTCGACCTTCGGATGCAGCCTGTAAAAACAGGCCCGGTTGCCCTCAATCTACGGTCCGGGGTCGAGATGGTGTTGTTGACGGACAAGAAGAATGTGAAGTACCACCAGTTCCTTGATTTGGCGGGTGCAGCCGCAAGAGATCAACGGATCAGACTGCCGCTTGCGGTCAATAAGAAACTGGCGGGCCGCATGAGCAATTCCAACCCGAATTGGGCTTCATTGGTCTTGGAACTGTCGAAAGATCGGGTGGGTGTTCGCCTCGTGGTGGGCAAGGAACCACCTTCGTCCGAAACTGCCGGACTTACTCGCACGATTGGTCGAGACTTCGGGTACCGGAAAACCGTCTGTTTGTCCGTGGCTGAATCGGCGAACCGTGTTGACCATTCTGCATTGGAGGGGATGACTGACAAAGGGGCGGCCAAGAGTTTTCTCGAGTCTCATACCGCTGAAGTGACGATTCTCGACCGGGTCGTATTCCATGGCGCGAAATTCCTCGGGCGGGTCAACGAACGGAGTGAACGCATTGACCACCTCACGTCCAGGATCGACCAGAAATATCAGGAACTGGAGGCCCTGCTTGCACGGATCCGGAAAGATCTCGGTCTTGGCCAGGAGGAGCGTCTCGGGCCGGAGATGAAATCCAGGCATTCTGGGGTACGAGATTTTTTTGTGCTGCTGGGGTTGATCAACGATTTGAAACGGGCTCGGCGCAAACAGTACCAAAAGATCGCGGCCACAAAGAAATGTTGGTTTGGGTTCATTGCGAATCGAGAGGTCGCACTGGCTAAACAACACAATGCCGCTGTGGTTCGGGAAGACCTGACCGTGGAGGCGATCGAGAAGGACGCCCCGGGGTACAAGGGGCGGGCCTTCAACCGAATGATCAATCATGGCTCGAAGGGGCAGTACCAGAAACGGGCGACGGAGAAGATGCTGTGGAACGGTGTTCCGGAGATCGTGGTCCCGTCATGGTACACCTCGCGGGCGTGTGTGACGCACGGGGTTGTTGTAGACCGAAAATGTCGACAGGGCGAAAGAATCAAGTTCCCTTGTTGTGGGAAAGTCTTCGATGCCGACATGCATGCTGCGGACACCATCGCGAGTTATCCATTTCTCCGAGCCTCGAATCACCTGGACTGGCTAACCAGTCTTGGTGCGTGACAACCGCCTCAATGGGCCCCTGGCTCATTGAGAAGCCCCGTCCTTCAGGGCGGGGAGCGGTCACGGCACTGAGAGAATTGATTGTAGACCTGCGTAGCCGGATAAACCCGGTATACGCGAACCAACTTGGCACGGAAAGCCATGAGCGCAGGATGTGCTTGGAGGCACTGGAGACGCAGGCCGATGAGATTGACCGGTTGCGCGAAGCGTTGATGGTAGCTGCGGACTGGTTGCCATATCACGAACCCACCCACCCGGAATACGAAGGGGAAAGGTCGGACGCCGGACGAATGATTCGTCTGGCGCTTGATCCGTCGTGCGGATGCTCGCCGCCCAATTTGTGGAAATCACCGAAGCCCCATTCATCGACAACCTGCTCTGGAGGGAGCCGACCATCAGGGAGAAATTCGACGACGCTGCCTATAAGGGCTCCCGGGGGTTCCCGCTAAAAGCGGATAAAACGGAAAATTCAAGGAGAGACAAAACCATGCCGGATCAAAAAATATTGTCTTTTTCAGCCCCTGAATTTAGCGAAAACGCCCTGAAGGTGCTTCGAAAGCGGTACCTGAACAAAGACGATACCGGGGTGAGGGTCATCGAGGAGCCGGCTGACATGCTCTGGCGCGTGGCCGAGACCGTGGCCGAGGCCGAGGCGGCGTTCGGCGTCTCCGCTGCTGAACGGGGAAAGGCGGCTGGCGAATTCTACTCGATGATGGCCGCCCTTGAGTTTCTTCCCAACTCGCCAACGCTCATGAACGCGGGAAAGCCCAATGGCCAGCTTTCCGCTTGCTTCGTCCTCCCGATCGAGGATTCCATCTCGGAGATCTTCAAGACGGTCCGGGAGACCGCTATTGTCCACCAAACCGGCGGCGGCACGGGTTTTTCGTTTTCGAGGCTCCGGCCCAACGGCGACATCATCAGCACGACCAAAGGGACCAGCAGCGGCCCTTTGTCCTTCCTGAGAATTTTCGATTCGGTTGCCAACGAGATTAAGCAGGGCGGGACCAGACGAGGCGCGAACATGGGGGTGCTTCGGGTGGATCACCCGGATATTCTCGATTTCATCTCGTGCAAAAGGGAAACCAATGTCCTGACGAACTTCAATCTTTCGGTGGCGATCACTGATTCCTTCATGGAGGCGCTGGCCGCCGACGGCGAGTACGAGCTCGTCAACCCGAAGAACAAAGAGGTCTCCGGCCGGCTCAAGGCACGGGATGTGTACTCCCAGATCGTCGAACAAGCCTGGTTGACGGGTGAGCCTGGCCTTTTGTTCATCGATCGGATCAACGCCACAAACCCCACGCCCGATCAAGGGGAGATCGAGGCGACCAATCCCTGCGGCGAAGCAGCGCTTCTCCCCTACGAAGCCTGCAATCTCGGTTCGATCAACCTCGCGAAAATGTTTGACGGCGTCGGCGGCATCGACTGGGACCGTTTGAAAAAGACGGTCAGGACAGCTATCCGTTTCCTCGATGACGTGATTGAGGCCAACCACTACCCGTTCCCGGAAATCGACCGGGTTTCAAAGCGCAACCGCAAGGTCGGGCTTGGGATCATGGGGTTTGCGGACCTTCTGCTCCAGATGGAAATCGCCTATGCCTCGGCCAAAGGAGTTGCTCTGGCCAAAAAAGTCATGAAATTTGTCGATGACGAAGCCCTGGCAGCATCCGTCGAGCTTGGCCGCCTCCGCGGCCCCTATCCTGGCAGCAAGCTGAAAAAAGGGAAGGCCCCTCGAAACGCGATCCGGACCACAATCGCGCCAACCGGGACTTTGTCGATTCTGGCCGGGTGCTCAAGCGGCATTGAGCCGATGTTTGCGCTGGCCTACACAAAAACGGTGATGGATGGGACCGCCCTTGTCGAGGTCAACCCCTATTTCGAATCAATCGCCAGAGCGGCGGAATTCTACTCTGACGCCCTGATGGAAAAGATTGTGAAAAACGCCGGAAGCGTCCATGGGTTCGAAGAGGTCCCCGAATTCTACCAGAAGCTTTTCGCCACCGCGCACGACATCGCCCCCCACTGGCATGTGGATGTCCAGGCCGCCTTCCAGGCCCACACGAACAACGCGGTGAGCAAGACGATCAATTTTGCCAAGGAGGCCACGCCCCAGGAGATCGACGAGTCCTTTCAGCGGGCCTACAAATCCGGCTGCAAAGGGCTCACCATCTACCGGGATGGCTCTCGCCAGGGCCAGGTGCTTTCAGTCGCGGCCCCGGCCAAGGAGGAGATGAAAGCCGGTGGCCAGGCCCCATACATCGCACCGGTCAAACGCGAACGGCCGCCGAAACTCCAGGGGACCACCTACGCCGTTGAGACTGGCTGTGGGCACATGTACATCACGGTGAACCGAGATGCAGAAAGCCGGGGGTTCGAGCTGTTTTCATCCCTTGGCAAATCCGGCGGCTGCGCCGGGGCCCAACTCGAGTCGATTGGACGCCTGGTCTCACTGGCCTGGCGGTATGGGGTGCCGGAAGAACCGATCGTGAAGCAACTAAAGGGGATCAGCTGCCACAAGCCGCACGGCTTTGGATTGAACCGGGTAGTATCGTGCGCCGACGCGGTCGCCCAGGCTATTCGGCTTCACCAGAAGGACCATGGCAACGGGATGGAACACGAGAAGGAAGATGCTCCGATGCCTGGCGGGGCCTGCACCCTCTGCGGCGGGCCTATTCAAAAGATTGGTAAGTGTGAAATCTGCCACAACTGCGCGGCTTCGACTTGCAGTTAGTCAGTTTGGCCGGGCCGGGGGCTTGCCCTCCGGCCCGGCCAGGTCAGGGAAAAAATCGCGGAAGGTCCAGCGAACGAGGTCGAGGCTGGCCCATTTGATGGTGTCGAGGATCTGGTCGAAGATAATCCGGCGGGCATCCTCCGGGAGGTCAGGGTATTTGAGACGGGCGTTCTCGCAGGCCACAGCATAGGCTTTTGGGACGACACAGTACAGCGTGAAAAGGAATTTCCCGGCGACCAGGCTGATGATTCCTGCCAGGCCGAGATAGACGGGATTTTCAAGGTAGCCCACGACAACCCAGAAATTGGCGATGCCCGCCAAAAAAAGGATTTTCGATACGGTCGGACGCCAGAGGCTGGCGATCACTGGATCATCGCACACCCTCATTTCTCGTCCTTGGAAAGATTGGTAACCACGAGCGTCTTGCTCAGGATTTGATTGACTGTGTCGTTAAGACGATTTTCTATGCATTCCCGGATGAATTCCTGCATTGAGTAGGCTGTATTGTCGGCGATGAATTTCAGCTTGAGGTACATCGGTTCTGAGACATGAAGATTAACAATCCTTTTGATATCAGGCCTAACGCTTGATTTTTCCCAAGGCAGAAGTTCTTCCTCACGAAGGGCCTGCATCTTTTTATCGTGCTCAACGATAAAACTGCTTGGATCTTTCGGCTTGCTTCCAAGTGACAATTTTTTTTCGTTTTTCATGCGTCTAAACCAAAAATTTCACTAAAGAGATCTTTTATTTCATTGCAGGCTTTTTTATTATCTTCGCTGTGCATCTCCACAACACCTTTTCCATTTTTTGCAGCTCTTTTATAAATATCCCGTTCGTATACGACAGTTTGTAAAGTAGGGATATTCTCGTCAGCGAGTAAATCACGAATTTCTTTCAGCGACTTAGCTTTATAGTTTGTTGGAGCACGATTGATGACAAAAGCCCCCGAAAGTTCCGGATTAAGTAAATGCCATTCGTCAAGAATTTTCATCATGTGTTTGATGGTCCAAACGTCAAACTGACTCGGTTGAATAGGTATTATCACTTGATTAGCGCATAAACCTGCCATTCTCATTTCGATTGAATCGTGTCCTCCTGTGTCGATAATAATATGATCGTATCGCTTCGCCAAGTTTCTGCTAACCTCATTGGCGATACCCCGACCGTATTTCTGCACGCTATGAATGATTGGATAGGCACACACTTCGGATCGTTGTTCGATCCACGCTGATACCGATCCTTGCGGGTCAGCGTCAAGAAGCAGTATCTGCTTCCCGCGCGCGCTCGCCTCTACGGCTAAATTTGTGGCGAGGGTGGTTTTGCCTGTACCTCCCTTAGAGCCTGCTAACAATGAGATCATGTGTAGTTGACCCTGTTTGAGCCGGACACCCTAGTATGTTAAATAGCGACTAGGGGTACGACTATGTCAACGACTAGTAATTTCGAGGTAATTACCTCGGTCCAGCGCCGGAGGCGGTGGACAACAGCCGAGAAGCTCCAGATGGTTGAAGAGTCGGAGTTGCCCGGCATGAGCGTTTCGTGTGTGGCCAGGAAGTATGGCGTCGCTCCCAGCCAGTTATTCACGTGGCGCCGCCTGGCTCGGGAGGGTCGATTCTCTGCCATCCGGGCTGGCGAAGAGGTCGTGCCGGTCTCGGAGGTTCGGCAACTCCATGCCCTGGTCCGGGAGCTACAACGGCTCTTGGGCAAGAAGACCATGGAGAACGAAATCCTCAAGGATGCAGTGAAACTGGCCCATGAAAAAAAACTGATCTCGCGCATGCCCTTGCTACCCATGGAGGACACCCCGTGAAGCGCCTCTGTAAAACCCTGGGGGTGGCGAGATCGAATATCGTTGAACGGACAAAGAATCCTCGCAAGCCACGGGGCCATTACGTCAAGCCTGATGACACCTGGCTGCTGCCCCTGATTCGGGAGTTGGTTGATGAGCGCCCCACCTACGGCTACCGGCGCATTCATGCCCTGCTGCAAAGGCGCCTCCGAGTGGAGGGGAAGCCAGCCGTGAACCATAAGCGGATCTACCGGCTCATGAAGCAACATGGGCTGTTGCTCGCCAAGCATACCGGGAAACGGACCGTAAGGCCTCATGACGGCAAGGTCGTCACCCTGAAGAGCAACCTGCGCTGGTGTTCTGACGCCTTCGAGATCCCTTGCTGGAACGGCGAGGTGGTCAGGGTGGTGTTCAGCCTGGATTGCTGCGATCGTGAAGTCATGAACCACGTGGCCGCCTCCGGCTGGATCAATGCGGAGATGGTCCGTGATCTGATGATGCAAACCATGGAACGCCGCTTTGGCGCGGTTGACAAGCTGCCGCACAAGATCGAGTGGCTGTCGGACAACGGCAAGTATTACCTGGCCCATGAGACGGTACGCTTTGCCCAGAATATCGACCTGATTCCATGCAGCACGCCGGCCCACAGCCCACAGAGCAACGGCATGGCCGAGGCGTTTGTGAAGACATTCAAGCGGGATTACGTCTACGTCAACGACCTGCCGGATGCCCGGACGGTCATGGCCCAGCTGCCAAAATGGTTTGAAGATTATAATGAGCATCATCCGCATAAGGGCTTGAAGATGCACTCCCCAAGGGAGTACATCAGGTGTTATTCGCATGAAAACAGGTGTCCGGTTTTATAGGGGCAACTCCATCATGGCATTCGTTGTGTTGTGTTGTGTTGTGTTGTATAACACAATATACATATTTAATATCCTACCAAACCCAGGCGAAAAATAAAATGCCATTTTCAGCTGATCGGGATACCTTATACACCCGGACCGTCGTATTGGCTAACTAATTGACCCTATTTTTTCAGGGGGAAAAGGAGTCGTAAAAGTATAATGCGAGACTATTCTCCCGCAGAGGCCAGCGAAGAACTACGCCAATTGTTGGATTTCCTTGAAACCTCGGAATACAACCTATGGATTTTGCCGTGCAATTATCGTTATTTGCATACCGAAAACAAGCTGTATTTGGAGGCCGCTGACGGCACGCACGGCAGCTGGCTTGCTAATAACCTTGTTGGCAAAATTGAAAGGGGGCTTACCGAAAAGAAATCTAGCCCTGGGCAGGTCTTTATCGAATTGCCATCACAAAACATAAACAAGATCGGATCTTCAGCCAAACCTATCATTGATCCTCTTTTTTTGCCCCCGGTAATTGCAAAAAAACCGTTGTTGATGTCTGATGCTCAAAAATACGCAAAACAACTACATCTTTTCCCAACTGATTTGACACGGACCCCATTATTTCTACCTTGGGCCCGTAGATTTCTAAAACCATCATCACAGACGATGTCCGGCGTCCACGAAACACGTTTTGGGAGGATAGAGTATCGCGGACCGGCAATGGGAATGTTGGAAGAATGTTTGTGTATTTTTCTTGCTACACGTTGGTGCGCGAATAAATATCAAAAAACAAAAATATCATTAAATGATATATTAGATGCTTTAGGTTATAAACGCGACCCAAAAGGTCGACATCAATCTAGAAATCGACAAACAATCCAAGACGCACTGTATCGAATGACTATGAATGTGTTTTGTTGTACTATGAAATCAAAAAAAACAGATAAAAAAGGAGAATCAGAATCTAATGTTACTAGAACATTATCTGGCGTAACGATGTTAACGCTTCTAAAATCTATTCACAGCAATAAAGATAATGATAATGATTATATTGAATATTATTTCAATTCAGAATTTGCTGAGTCTGTAATTAATGGTTTCGTAACTGGAATTGACTTGAGCCTTCGTTTATCAATTAAAGGCGATATTGCTCAAGCTTTAGAACGATCTATCCGAAGCAATAAATATTTTCATGGCAGCGCTAACATTTTTGAGCTAGCAAAAACTTTAGTTTTGTATGAACACGTTAAATTTCATGAAAAAATATTTGATCTTAATGTTAAAGATGAAAAAATTGAGCGAAAAAAATATGAATATGTGATTAGGCGACGATTTAAGGAAGCAGTAGAAGAGTTAATAAGAGTCGAATTTTTGACAAAAGATTCAAAGATTACTGGAAATGAAATCGTGTGGTTTCGAACAAATAAATATAAAACAATATCAGGCCCACTCGTAGTCGAGAGAATACAAAACGATTGACCCCAAATGCCATTTACACAAAATTCTTTACAGGCCCAACGATGAAGAAATACAGATCTTTTTGACACCCCCTTCCTTTTATATAAACTCCTATGAACTACTAAATACTCCTACATGGCAATTTTTTTAATTAATTAGGATGTTTATGTCGATTTTTTAGCTTATCTTTCACTCCCTTCTGGTTTATCTTTCACTCCCTTCTGGTTTATCTTTCACTCCCTTCTGGTTTATCTTTCACGCCTATGGCGGGATCTCTTCCATCATGCCGGGAGCCTGAAAGGCAAGGATTTCAAGATTGACGGGCTCTGCGGGCCGATTTTTGGCGTATCTTTCACGCATGGCGCCAAGCCCTGCGGGGCAGCCTGGGCCAGGTCTGAAAAGGCAAGGATTTCAAGATTGGCGGGCTCTGCAGGCCGATTTTTGGCGTATCTTTCACGCATGGCGCCAAGCCCTGCGGGGCAGCCTGGGCCAGGTCTGAAAAGCAAGGATTTCAAGATTGGCGGGCTCTGCAGGCCGATTTTTGGCGTATCTTTCACGCATGGCGCCAAGCCATGCGGGGGCGCCTGGGCCAGGTCTGAAAAGGCAAGGATTTCAAGATTGACGGGCTCTGCGGGCCGATTTTTGGCGTATCTTTCACGCATGGCGCCAAGCCATGCGGGGGCGCCTGGGGCAG
>Ga0233425_10007142_pt1 | contig 15911 bp, 12 predicted proteins | sample Watercolumn_Towu_2_FD_181712 | JGI IMG/M metagenome (GOLD analysis project Ga0233425, IMG submission 181712) | Freshwater microbial communities from Lake Towuti, South Sulawesi, Indonesia - Watercolumn_Towuti2014_140_MG | ecosystem: Environmental > Aquatic > Freshwater > Lake | place...
GGTCCGAGCCTCGCTCCTCGAAGTCCTTCAGGAAGAATACGTCACCGTAGCTCGTGCGAAGGGCCTCCCCGAGCGGGAGGTCATCCGCCTGCACGCGCTCAAGAACGCCATGATCCCGGTGATCACCGTCATCGGGCTGCAGATCGGACGCCTGTTCGGGGGAACGGTGGTCATTGAGACGATCTTTGCCTATCCGGGGATGGGGCGTCTGGCCGCCGACTCCATCTTCTTCCGGGATTTCCCCGTGCTCCAGGGGGCGGTCCTCGTGATGGCGCTGGCGGTGCTTGCTTGCAATCTGCTGACCGATCTGTTGTACGCGTATGTGGATCCGCGCATCCGCTACGCTTAACCGCGGGAGTTCCAGAGTGACCCCACAGGCCAACGTCTCCAGCCAGTTGCTGTCGGGGCGACACCTCCGCCGGGGGCGCTTTGCCGCGTTCTTCTTCCGGCTCATCCGGATCCGCGGGAGCCTCTTCGGGGTGGCAGTCTTGACACTGGTGCTGCTCCTGGCCGTGACCGCGAACGTGATTTCACCCCACGACCCCAACAAGACCATTGGGTCCATCATGCAGACCCCCGGAACCAAGCACTGGCTGGGAACGGACCACCTCGGGCGAGATGAGCTGAGCCGTCTGCTCTACGGGGCCCGGGTGGCCGTCCTGGCCGGCGCCGTCTCTGTCGGCTTGGCGGTCCTGTTAGGCGTGATCCTTGGGCTGATGGCCGGCTACTGGGGCGGATGGGTGGATGATGTCCTCATGCGCGTTGTGGACGCCCTCTGGGCCTTCCCCACCCTGGTCCTCGCCTTGGCCATCGCCGCCAGTCTGGGGCCGGGTCTCTCCAACGCCATGGTGGCCATTGGCATCGTGTTCACACCGGCCTTTGCGCGCTTGGTGCGCGCCCAGGCCCTCTCGGTGCGCGAGCGCGAGTTCGCCAGCGCCGCCCGCGCGCTCGGGGCCGGGCCCCTGCGGATGATGTTCTGCCACATCTGGCCGAACGTCTTGGGGCCGATCATCGTGCAATCCTCGCTGATGATCCCCCAGGCAATCATCGTGGAGGCCTCCTTGAGCTTTCTGGGGCTCGGGATCGAGCCGCCGAACCCGAGCTGGGGCTCCATGCTGCGGCAAGCCTATCAGTATATCGAGCGCGCCTCGTGGCTGTCGCTTTTCCCGGGAGGCGCGATCTTCGTCACCGTGTTGGGACTGAACCTGCTGGGAGACGGCCTGCGGGTGGCGCTGGATGTGCGCCTCCGCCAACGCGGGACTGCCTGAGGGCGAATGGGTCAGCAGTCGCTCGACACCGGCCCCAGAGAACGTCGCATCGAGCCCTGAGGGTAGAGAGCCATGGCGTCTTGGGGAAAAACACTGACACATGTTCGTGGAAGGGAGGAGCAAATGCGGAAGAAGAGCGTAGTCGATCAACCCACCCGGCGAGAATTCATGAAAGCGGCGGCCTTGGTCGCAGGGGCTGCCGTGCCGCTTCCCGCGCTGGCCGCCCCTGCGCCAGCGGCATCCATCAAGCGCGGCGGCACGCTGATCCATGCCATCAACTGGACCGTGCCCACGATGGACGCACACCTCACCAGCTTGCTGGAGCATACGGTGTACGAGTCGCTGTATAACGGGCTGGTGCGACTTCAGTTGGCGGACCCGAAGACCTGGGAGCACAAGGTCATGGGCGACCTGGCAGAGTCCTGGCAGCAACCGGATGCCAAGACCATCATCTTCAAGCTGCGCCAGGGCGTCAAGTTCCATGACGGGAGCGACTTCGATGCCGAGGTGGCCAAGTGGAACCTGTTGCGGGCCCGGGACCACGCCAAATCGCAGTTGAAAGCAGCGCTTTCCCCCGTGGCTTCAGTCGAGGCGCTCGACAAGTACACCTTGCAGGTCAAGGCCAAATCGGACAACGCCGCGCTCTTACGAGTCTTGGCCCATAACACCGGGGGCCTGGTGCGCATGATATCCAAGGCTGCGATGGACAAGGTCGGCGAGGAGGCCTACGCCCGCAACCCGGTAGGCACCGGCCCCTTCAGACTCAAGCAGTGGATCACGGACGACCGTGTCATCATGGTGCGCAACCCCGATTACTTTGACAAGGGCGCTGACGGGAAGCCGCTCCCGTATCTGGACGAGTTCATCACGCGCTATGTCCCGGATCCCTCGGTATCGCTGGTGGACATGCGGGCCGGCTCCGTTCAGTTCCTTCAGTGGGTACTGCCCAAGGATGTCGCCACCGTCAGAAGCAATCCCGACCTGACACTGGAGGAGCTTCCCTGGGCCGGCCAAATCTATTTCAAAGTGGGGTACAACACCAAGGCGACACCCTTCAACGATGTGCGGGTCCGCCAGGCGGCCAACTATGGCATCGACCGAGTCGCCATGCACAAAGCGCTCGGCTTCGGTGTAGGGGCACCTCACCACTATCCCTATTGGATTCCCGGAACCCTGGGCTATGACGAGACCATCATGAAGTACGAATACAATCCGGCCAAGGTCAAAGAACTCCTGACGGCGGCCGGCTATCCCGATGGCGTCTCCATCGAGTTGAAAGTCATCGCTCGAGAGCCTGAGAACACCATCGGCGAGTTCGTACAGCAGATGTGGAGCGCCGTGGGCATCAAGACGAAGTTGGTCAGCATGGAGAGACTGTCCTGGATCGACGCCGTGCGGGCCAACCGATTCCAGGCCTGCTTCTGGCGGGGCGCGCTGTGGGCCTTTGTGGACCCCGAGAGCGCGCGGACGTTGATCGCCTGCGGCGCCCAGACGAACTGGGCCAACTGGTGTGATGCCGAGGCCGACAAGCTCCTGGGCGAAGGGCTGGTGACGCTGGACCCCAAGAGACGGCAGACCATCTACCGCAACATGTGGCAGACCATCCAGGAACGGGCGTATGCGGGTACCGGCTTCCTTGCGCCCATGCTGAATGCGTATCGCAAGGATGTGCAGGGGGTGACGTACAATTTCACGACCCCCACCATGGCCGGCGTTTGGATGAGATAGTCGCAACCGAGAGGGCAGCTAACCGCCGAAGCGCGAGGCCGATCATTGTAAAGAGAAAAGGTCGGCCTCGCGTTGCTAGACCGGTCGAACCGGCAGATCGTAGCTGTGGATGAAGACATTGACGAAGTCGTTGGCCGGCCTGTCATAGACTTCCCTTGGGGGACCGATCTGCTGAATCGCGCCCTGATTCAGCACCGCCAGCCTGTCACCTAACGCCAGCGCTTCGGGCAGATTGTGCGTGACATACAGCGTCGTCGCTTTGAGCTCGCGGTGAATTCTCAGGAGTTCCCCGCGCACGTGCAGTCGGTTCAGGGGATCCAGGTTACTCAGCGGTTCATCCAGCACGAAGAGCTTCGGCGGGAGTGCCAGAGCCCTCCCCACCGCAACCTTTTGTTTTTGCCCGGCGGAGAGCTGGTCCGGTTTTCTCGGGAAGAGTTCTTTCTCGATGCCGACCCTGTGCGTCACGCTAGAGATTGTCTTGACGATTTCTTCCGATAGGAACTTTCGAATCTTCAAAGGAAAATTCAGATTCGCGAAGCGTGTTTCATCATAGACCTTCAGATGGGGGTAGAGGGCATAGTTGTGGAAGACCATGCGCACGCCTCGTTCCGCGGGCGCCAGATCGGTCACCTTCACCCCCCCGATGTACACATCCCCAGCCTCAGGCGCCACGAGGCCCGCGATCAACCGAAGGAGAGTCGTCTTCCCGCTGCCGTTCGGACCGACAACGACAAAGAACTCGCCGTCATCGACAGTAAGGCTTACATCGTTCAGCGCGATGATTTCGCCGAACCGCTTCGTCACATTCCGGAGTTCGAGCTTAGCCATGTTCCTCAGGGATGAGAATCGCGGACCCCTTGTCACGCCCGCATCCGGACTTCTGCCTATCACAAGTATACTCCAAGGTGGACGTGGCGCAACAGGGAATCACCCGGATGCTCCCGAGTGCCTCCGTCTTCGACGGGTCACGGCAGGTCGAGGCTGAAGCTCGGGCCATTGGGGCGGATAGAGAGCTGGCGATCGCCGCACCCCGTTCCGCCCGGCGGCCGGGAGAGCCATCGGACCTGCCCGTCTCGCGAGCGTGTCACCTTCCATCGCGCGACGCAGGATGCTCCGGTCGTGGCTCTCACCGTCCCATTCGGCGGCACCTCAAAGGTTCCGAAGCAGCCGCTTCCCATCCCATGAACGATGTAGCAGACGCCCATGGCGTCATTGGTCATATTCTTGACCACCAAGACTCCTGCGTGCGCAGTCGCGGGAACAAGCAAGGCCCACGCAAGGAACAGGGCAGACAGCACTGACAGCAGACGCAAGGCCCACCTCATCCTGGAGCCCCATCTGGGACCGTTCACAGTCGCGAGAGCGCTCATCTTTGCGGTTGAACTGCAGCGTTCGGGGCTAACCCGTAGGCTCAGGGCGCCAATGGCAACCGAGGGAGGGTGAAGACCATCTTCTCACGAGGTCGGGGGGTGTCACCAGGCCTCGATTCCTCTACTTTGCTTTCGAGGCCAGGGCCGAGTCGAGCACTGGCTCAACTGACCCGAAGAGCAGGACGCAGACTTTCGAGGCGCGCATACCCATCCCGCAGCGTTACCGTCGCCTCCACACCCTGAGCGGCCCAGTAGGCGACAAGGGCACGCGCCAAGCAGCGCTCGCTGCACAGACTCGGCGTGCAACTCCCAGGGTCACTCGCCCGAGGGATGGTTCCGCCGCAGATACGGCAGAGACCAGGAAAACTCTCCTCATCCTCCCTGACCTGCGTCTGTCCCTCCGTGGCCAGGTCAGAGATCATTGCTCCCCTACGCTCCACCTAAACCTCCCTCGTCCCAGCACTGACCACGCGATCCACAGAGGTTCTTCGCTCTCCAGCGGGCGCGTGGTGAAATTCTACCGGCCCCCCAGATCTGAGACGCCCTGCCTTCTCGAGCGAGGCGACGGAGTCGAAACCGAAGTGCTCCGGCCACCTTGCACCGGGTATTGCGCCCCGAGGGGTAAAACGCAAGACCAGTTGCCGCTGAGGCCCGATGCCAACCGCAATTTCAGCCCGGTGTCACGCCCTAGTACTGGCGCCGGCCGCCTCCACCTCCCCGGCGCCCCCCGAAGCCGCCACCACCTCGTCGCGACTCGGGTTCTCGGGCCTCATTCACGGTCAGGGTCCGCCCACCCAACTGCATCCCGTTCAGGGCAGAGATCGCCGCAGTGGCGTCCTGCTGGCTTCCCATTTCCACAAAGGCGAAGCCCCGGGGGCGCCCCGTCTCGCGATCCGTAATGATCTTCACCTCGTTCACCTGCCGACCGTCTTGCGCAAACAGAGTTCGGAGCTGGGCATCATCCACATCGAATGGCAGATTCCCCACATACAACCGCGTCCCCATAATACCGATCCTTTCCGCTGGCATCCCAGCGCCGCCTCTAGCACGAACACCAATCATCCTGAATCGTTAGGCGTTTGCCAAGTCCTCGCGAGGCAACTCCCGCCGCCACAAAAAGAGAAGACGCCGCAAGAGTAAGCTAAGGTCCTCGCGGCGTCTCGACGAGTATGGTGGCGACCGCCTGAACCGTAGACTGGTCGCACTCTAGGAGAATGGCCTGCCTCTGTCAAGAAGATTCGTCCTGGAGGAATTGACCAGCAATTCAGGTAAGCCCGGATTATTCACGGCTCCAACATGAATTATCCGGGCTAGCGCCAATGGTGTTCACATAACGGCGGGTGGATGTGTTTCCTCTTGCGCAAATCCCCCCCATCCCCCCTTTTGAAAAGGGGGGCAAGGGGGGATTTCTCGCCCGGCAACGGCCTAAGTGAACAGTATTGGGGCTAGCGCGTGTAGGCAGATAAGATACGGTAGTGTTCTCGCACCCAGTCCTGAACCGACCTGCCGGGCAGGCTTGCCGAATGGACTGTCACCCAGCCGGCGTAGCCGACCTCGCGCAGGCCGGCGAAGACGCGATCAAGGTCGACGCCGCTCTTATCTTCCAGCGGGAGCGGCGTCACCCTGACCGGCCCCCCCCGTGTCTTCACGGGGGTCGTTCCCGCCGGATCAACTTTCAAGTTTTGCAGGTACACGTTGAAGATGGCATCGCCCAAGCGTTTGATCTGCTCTGGACCGTAATCCTCGCCGACGGCGAGCAGGTTCGCCGGCTCGTAAGTGATGCCGAAGTTGCGGCGGTTGATCCGCCGCAAGAGGTCCACGCACTCGGCGACGCGCTCGAAGAGGGTGCCGGTGTGCACCTGATGGCACAGGAGCAGACCGCGTTCGTTGGCTTCATCCGCTGCCCGCTGGGCATAGACCAGGTCCTCTGTATGGTGGATCATCACCCGGACGCGCTTGCTGCCCAGCGCCTCTGCCAGATCGAGGTACGGCGTGATGTTGCGCAAGGCGTCCGGCGCGTGCTCATCGTTCGCAGCCAGGTTCACATCGCCCGTGACCATCGAAACGGCAAGTCCGGCCCCGCGCATCAGCGCGTCTACGTCGGCCGCGCGATCCGACGCAGTGTGGATGCTCACCACCGAGGCCCGCATACAAAGGCCCTCGTAGCCGCTTTCAAGAGCCGCCGCCAGAATCTCCGGGAAGGGAAGGGTCAGGCGGGTCTTGTCTTGGAAGGATTCAGCCACCCGAACCGAGAGTGATAGTTTCATCATAGACACGTCCTTTGCCATTATCGCCCCATCCCTTTCGCTTTCTCCAGGATTGCCGGTCGGGCCTCTTCCATGGTCTCACGGACATCCGCATACCGCATGGTGCGCTCTTCGAAAGTCCGCTTCTTGAGGGCGCCCAGAAACCGGGATTCGAACTCCGCGAAATATGACCCGTACAGGTGGTAACTGTCGGCAATGTGGCAGTAGCGTGCAACCTTGACAGGCCTTCGCGAGAGTTCCGAGATTCGTTCAGCCATCTTCTTCTGCAATTGCACGAGAGCAAAGATATTCATGAATGCAGCTTTGTAGGCATCGTTGGAACGGAAACGCACGTTCATACTGAGTGCCGGCTCGCCATTCTCTTCGGTGATCCGGCACCAAAGACTCTGAAGGCAGGCCGGATCATAACAGGCATTGTCTTCCCAGACCTTCCAGGTGATCGCCTGCGCCCTCCTCGTATGAGGGGCGTCTGCCAGTTTGCGGCAGAGGGCCTCAATCTGGTCGAAGGTGCCCGCTGCCGGTACCGCATATGCGAACAGACGCTGGTGATAGGTGTACTCCCACCTGGTATCCTCAGGGTCTTTCGGGTTGCGGACGAGATGGTCTTTGATCCCCTCGCACACCTCCATCACGTACTCCTGAAGGTCTTCGATTCCCCCTGGGAAGTCCTTGTGGATCATGGGTTCAGAGAGAGGGTCGGCAACGGTGAGCACCATCGTGGCATCCTTGCTGGGAGGATCCTCGGGCTTATCGTACTGCGTCTGGATGGAACATCCTTTCTCGTAGAGGAGAATCAGCGATTCCTCCCAGGCTCTCGCAATGCAATTAGCTTCAACATGCAGAACCGGTACGCCGCTCATGCACTCCCCCTCACTCGATCCATTCTCAGCCCAAACCGAGTGAACTAAATCTCGCCGCGATTATTCGAGCGCACGTTCGTGAGTAATCGAGGTAATGACCAAATCCAAATGGCAAAATCCCAATGGAAATCCAGACCACATTAACCGGCGGTCGTTTGTCGTTTGCAGTTTGTCATTGGTCATTGGGGTTTGGGATTTCCATTTGTCACTGGAAATTGGTCATTGGTCATTTGGCCCGACGAATCTACTGGCTCCCTCGGGAATGATGCGGGCCAAAACTAGCACATGGGGGGCCGCTCGACCATGCGCTTGAGCCGCTCCACGTTCCGCCGCAGCGACTCGATCTCCCGGTTCTTGGCGTTTGGATCTTCCAACGCCTGGTACAGGATGCCGCCCTCGCAATTGGCCGGTACCGGCCATTCGGCCACGTGGCAAACCGTCGGTACCACGTCCACCAGGCGCACCACGCGCTCGATCTCGACACCTTGCTTGACCCCCGGCCCGACCATGATGAAGAGACCCCGCAGGTCCCCGATCCCCCACGTCGCCGTGGGGAGAAACTCGCCATGCTCCAATCCGAAGGCCGGATCCACCGCGTAGACGATGTCCCCCGTGCGCGGCCCGCCCAGCTCGAGCATCGCCGCGTCCTCGCGCTTCAGCGCCAGGACAATCGGCTTGCGGCCCGAGGCAGGATCCGTGTAGTCGTAAAGGAGCCGGATGATTTGCTCGCGCAGCTTCTCGTACTCCTCGCCCGGCGCCACGATCCCATGGGGATCGCGACCCTTGACGTTGAGGTAGATGTGAATGTGCCGCTGGGCAAACGCCTTGGTCTTTGCCCAGTCGATCTTGCGTTGCGGTCGCGCGCCGAGGGTGGTTTCCTTCTCCTCCGTCTTTGCCGGACCGGCGTCGGCATACGCCAAAAGCCCCGCCTTGTCCAAGAGCTCGTTGACCTTGAAGCGGGCGCCGGCTGCCTTGGCGCCGTGGTCCGAGACGATCACGACCAGCGTGTTCTCGTCCGCCGCCTCGAGGATGCGCCCCACGGCCCAGTCGCTCTGGCGGTAGATCTCCATCTCCAACTCGGTCCAGGGAGCGATCTGGCTCTTATCCTCGGCCGTGTTGGGATCCAGCTCCCGGCCCCAGGCGTGGTAGATCCAGTCCACCGGGTGGATGTGCGTGATGTAGAAGTCCCAGGGCTTGTGGGTCAGCAGCCAATGCGAGGCATCGGCCAGGAACTCGTGCTGGAACATGGTAATCTCGGCCAGCGTCTGCCGATCGATCCACTCGTAGACCAGCGCCTCCCAGCCCGTCTTGCCCGTGGGCAGGCCCCGGCACTCCTTGGCGAACTCGTCCTCGATGCCTGCCGGGAAGCCCCAGCCTTCGATGGCGTTGAGGCCAGGCGAGTACATCTTGAAGACCTGGCCATCTGGGGACAGCTCCAGCACCTTGAATCGGAAGGCGGCCTTCTTGGGCCCCGCCTCGGTCGGGAAAGTATCGTAGAGAGTCTTGCTCCACTCGCCCTGCTTGAGCGTGCAGTAGACCCCTTGCTTTGTCTTGGCCTTGGCCACGATCACGGTGTCGTAGACCGAGGAACCGGCCGACTTGTCGAGGGCGATGCAGAACTTCACCGGCTGCATCTGCCAGCGCGTTCGCCGGAGTTGGAGCGTCACCTCAGTCTCGAGGGCAGCCGGGGACAGGGTCACTCCGCTCCACCCGCTCGCCTTCTTGAAGCTCACCTCGTCGGCGAAGGGGTACATTTCGGTGGTGATAAAGAAGTCGAGCGTGAGACTGCCGTAGTTGCCGGCGGCGATGGGCAGGTCCACGCGCCAGTCGGTCAGCCCCAGACCGCAGCCGCCGATCTGATACCCGTTCTTGAGGGTGGTCGGCCAGGTGGTGGGATAGTTGGCGACGATGCAGCGCTTGCCCGCCTCTTCCAGCGCGTTCCAGAGCGGCTGGGCCAGCACCTCATCCGAGTTGTAGCCGTTGTGACAGTCATCCAACTCCCGGCCCGGGATGAAGACATCGTAATCCGTGATGCCGTGCGTCATGGGCCAGGCGCCGGTGGCGATCGTAGTCCAGTTCGGCGGCGTAATGGTGGGATAGGGCACGAGGCACCTGGGAGCGTACACCCCCCGCTCCATCAGCTTCTGCAGCGTGGGAAGCTTGCCCTCCTTGGCCCACTTGTACAGCCGGGGGACAATCGTCGAGTCGATGCCTATGACCATCACTTTGTTAGCTTTCTGAGCCATCGAATCCTCCTGTGCAAGTTATGTGTGCCTGTTTTGGCAGACTGCTGAAAAACTCGTTCTTGCCAGGCTGGTCAAAAAGGTCCAGATGTCCCGCGTCTTCGCGGGACGGCGCGCCGGGTACCCATTCACCAGAATGGGTGCAGGCGCGAGACGTACTTACGCGTACGTCGCAGCGTCGCGGGAGCACGGGGGCACCCACCGCAGGTGGGTCACCGCAGATGGGCCTTTTTCAGCAGCCTGCTAGCCCCTGTCCAACCACATATTCGTGGCGCGAAGATAGCCGTCGGCCGACCAGTCGAAATCCATCACGTGCTTGCGATAGGCGATCGTCCGTGGCACGGCGGCGACCGGGATGCAGAAGCACTCGTCCAGGATGATCTCGAAGAGCCGGTGGTAGATCTCCTGCTTCTTCTTCTCGTCCAGCGAGGCCATGCCCTCGTCGATCAGCTTCCCGTACTCCGGGGCGCGGAACTGCTCCGGATTCTCCTTGAACCAGACCATCGCCTGGAAGAGCTCGCCGGGCTCCTTGAGGCGGCCGTAGGAATGGATCGACATATCATACTTACCGGCGCTCCAGCGGTCGCTGCAGACCTGGGCCTCTACCTGCTCGATCTTCAGGGTGACGCCGATCTTCTTGAGGTCCGCCTGAAGGATTTCGGCCATTGTCGGCATACCCGGGGCCCGGGCATCGGGCCCGATCATCACCGTGGACTCGAAGCCGTTGGGATAGCCGCCCTCGGCGATGAGCTGCTTGGCCTTATTGAGGTTGTAGCCAATCTTACCCTTGAGGTCGGGGGCATACCCGATCGCGCCCTCGGGCAGCGGCGTCTCCCAGACTTCGCCGAACCCGAAGAGGTAGGCATCCACGAAGCGCTGGCGATCACAGGCCCAGGCGATGCCCTGGCGCACCTTCTTGCTGTCGTAGGGCTTCCTCGTGACGTTCATCTTCACGTCGAGGCACATGGCCGGGACGGTCGCCACCTGAAGGTCCTTGTTCTTGCTCAGGCGGGGCATCTCCTGGAACGGGGGATTGAAGGCGATGTCGGCGTGTCCGGACTCGAGCGCCGCCAGCATGGCCGCACGGTCGGGCCAGACCTTGCACTCGATCTCGTCCAGGACGGGGAGATTCTTGCGCCAGTAGTTCTCGTTGCGCGTGAGGCGCAGCATATCGCCCTGCCGCCAGTCGGCCACCTTGAAGGGCCCGGTGCCGATACCTTTGCTCTTGAGCCCCTTCACGTCCAGTGACGGGTCGGCGATCTGCGCCATATCCAGCAAGGTCAGGATCGGTGAGATCGGCTGCTTCAGGCTGAGCCGCACCTGGTACTTGCTCAATACCTCGTACTTGAGGATGTCCCGAATCCATGAGTTGTAGGGCGAGCCCTCCTTCTGCAGATACTTGAAGGCCGGCTCGATCACCTCAGCGGTGAAGTCGTTGCCGGAGTGAAACTTCACCCCTTCCTGGAGGTCGAAGGTGACCGCTCTGCCATCCGGCGAGAACCTCCACGCCTTGGCCAGGCCCGGGGTGAAGCGACCTTTCAAATCTCGTTCGACGAGGGTGTCGTACACCGTGTAGTAGATGGGTGACTGCGGGATGGCCACCCACGGGGCCAGGTGCAGTACATCGGCATCCGCGGCATAGCGAAGCTTTCCTCCCCGCTTGGCCTGAGCGGCCCGCGCCTGGGTCGCCGCCGCCAGCGCCATGGAAGCCAAGAGAAACTCCCTGCGGTTCATTGACGGTGCCATTGCGTGTTCCCTCCTTTGCAACCGGTAAACCATGCCCCTGCATTACTCGCGAAAACGCCTGCGAACAATCCACGGCAATGACCAAATCCCAATTGGCCAATGACCAAGCGAGCCACAAGCCACCCAAATATCGACACTGGGTCAGTCCCGTGCTGTCTTTTCCATTGGACATTGGAAATTGGTCATTTGTCATTCGCCCGCGAGGAGCTACACATCCATGCCTGAATCATCCGGGCAATGCAGCTCCACGCGGGCGCTCTAGTCCAAGCCGGCGCGGCGCGGGTCCAACACATCGCGCAGCCCGTCGGCCAGGAAGTTGAGGCTGATCAAGAGGAGCGCCAACGCCAAGCCGGGGAAGATGCCGAACCAGGGCGAGAGGCGGAGATATCCCTGGGCCTTGCTCAACATACTCCCCCAGGAGGGGGCGGGCGGCTGTGCGCCCAACCCCAGAAACGAGAGCGAAGCCTCGAGCAGTGCGGCAAAGGCCATCGCCAGCGCCAACTGGACCAGGAGCGGCGGGATGCAGTTGGGGAGAATGTGGCGGACGGCGATGCGCCAATCGCCCTGCCCCGCCGCCATGGCCGCCAGCACGTATTCCTTCTCCTTCTCCGCCAGGACGCCGGCCCGCGTGAGGCGCGAGAACGTGGGCAGATTGTTGATGCCCACCGCCACCGCCGCCGTCACCACCCCGGGACCCATGATGGCCGCCAGCACGACCCCCAAAAGGATCGCCGGAAAGGCCAGCAGCGTATCCCACGCCCGCATGATGATGGCGTCCACACTCCCGCCCCAGTAGCCGGCGACCAGGCCGCTCGCCACGCCCAGCACGCCACCCAGGCTGACGCTCAACAGCCCCACGGCCAGTGAGATCCGGCTGCCGTGGATGACACGCGAGAGCAGGTCGCGGCCCAGATCGTCGGTGCCCAAGAGGTACACTCGCCCCGGCGGCAGGAGGCGATCACGCGCGTGCTGTTCGAGCGGGTCGTAGGGGGCCAGGACGTCTGCCCCGAGGGCCGCCACCACCAGGATCGTCAGGCAGAGCAGCCCGACAATCCCCGAGGGGTTGCGCACCAGGCGCCCGAACGCGGCCATGGTTGGGCTGACCGAGCGCCGCCCCAGCGCGACCCTCTGACCTCCTGCGGCGAGCGCGCCGCTCTGTGCCGCCCCCTTCCCGTTCGCCGGCATCACCGGCTCTCGCCCACCAATCGGATGCGCGGGTCGAGCACCCCGTACAAGAGATCGGTGATCAGGTTCACCAGCACAAAGACGATGACCAGGAGCAGCAACACTCCTTGCACGATGGCATAATCCCGCTGGCCGACGGCCTGGATGATCAGCCGCCCCACGCCGGGCCAGGCGAAGATCTGCTCGGCGATCACCGCCCCGGCCAAGAGGCGCCCAAACTCCAATCCGACCACCGTTACCACCGGGATGAGCGCGCAGCGGAGCGCGTGGCGCGCCACCACCAGGCTCTCGGGCAGGCCTTTCGCTCGCGCCGTGCGCACATAGTCCTCCGGCAGCACCTCCAGCATCGAGGTGCGAGTGAAGCGGATGAAGATGCCCGAGGCCCGGACAGAGAGCGTCAGCACCGGCATCAGCAGGTAGCGCCAGGCGGTGCCGGGGTCCTCGAGGAAGGTCACCCGCCCCCCCGGTGGCAACCAGTTGAGCGCCACCACAAAGAGAATGATCAGCAAGAGCCCCAGCCAGAAGTTCGGAATACCCAGGACGGTGGAGGTGTAGGCGGTCACCGCGAGATCCAGCGCCGAGCCTCGGCGGAGCGCTGCGGCCACCCCGAGCGGGACGCCCACGAGCACCGCTACCAGGAGCGCTCCCACCGCCAGCTCTGCCGTTGCCCCCACCTTCTGGAGGAGGATTTTCCCGACCGGCTGGCCCGAGATGATCGATTCACCCAGGTCCCCGTGCAGCACGCGGCCGAGCCAGGTGAGATACTGCACCGGGAGCGGCTGGTCCAGGCCCAAGCGCGTGCGAACCTCCTGGATGCGCTCGGGGCTGGCGTCCTCTCCGGCGATGACCCGCGCGGGATCACCCGGAATCAAACGCATCAGCCCGAAAATGACGATGGAGGCCAGCACGAGCACCGGCACCAACTGGAATAGGCGGCGGGCAACGTACGCGAGCAAGCGGATCCCCTATCTAGTCCCAATACTGTTCACTGTGTCCATCAGCCAAGGGGATCCCGTCCGCCTGCTGCGCTTCGCTTCGCGCGGGCAGGCCTCTGCCCCCGTTTGCCAAAATCCCCCCTCCGCCCCCCTTTGCCAAACAAATCCCCCCTCCGCCCCCCTTTGCCAAACAAATCCCCCCTCCGCCCCCCTTTGCAAAGGGGGGGACGGGGGGATTTGAACTGGTCTTGCGGCAATCACGTTTCAACGACCGGTTTCCGCGTAGTATATGCGCACGTAGCGCCTTGCTTCAAGCGCTGCGCGAGGGATATCCGCCTTCCCGCCCCTTCACTTCCACTCGTTGAATCGAGTGCCGAGGAGTTCCTCGAACACGGTGGCGATGGCGGTGTTCGCTTGCTCCCCCTTGCCCTGGGCCAATACCAGGCTGAGCAGTTGGCGCACGGGGCTGAGTGTCCAGAGCGGCACGCGCAGGCTCGAGGCGTAGTCCACCGCCAAACCGACGTCCTTGTGGGCCAGCACCGCCTTGAAGCCTGGTTCGTGATCTCCCTGAAGGATCTTCTCCGGCACCATCGTATGGAGCGGCTTGTTGTCAGCATACGTCGAGCAAAGCACTCGCAGCAGGACATCCGGCTTCAGCCCCGCCCGAACCCCCATGGCCAGCGCCTCCACATCCGCGGCCACGATCGTCATAGCCAGGAGGTTGTTGATCAGCTTGACGCTCATGCCTGCCCCAGGCCCGCCGCAATGAATGCTTTCCTTGCCCATCGCATTCAGGAGTGGTGTGACTCGCGCCAAGTCCTCAGGGGTCGCGCCAACCATGAGAATGAGGCTCCCCTCTTCGGCAGCCGGGGGCATTCCCCCCATGCCGGCATCCACCATCCCGCACCCGGCCGCACGCAGCCCAGCGCCGATCCGGCGAGTGACTTCCGGGTCAATCGTGCTGCAATCGAGAACAATCGTTCCCGGTCGCGCCCCTTTCACCACCCCATCGGGCCCCAGCACGACGTGCTCTACATCCGGCCCGTTGGGCAGCACCGTGATGACGATATCGCTTTTCTCCGCCACCTGCTTCGGCGAGGCCGCCGATGCTGCCCCGAGCGCCGCCAGCCTGGCGACCGCCGCTGGATCGACGTCATAAGCCGTGAGAACGAATCCTTTGCGGAGCAGATTCTTCCCAATGCCGTGCCCCATTTTCCCGAGCCCGATGAGCCCAATTCTCTGCTGTGCCATACTCCACCCTCCAGTCTGCGACCTCGTTCTATGTAATGAACCAGGATACCTTAATCTCAAGCGGTGATGATCATCTACAGTCACTGCAGATCGAATGACCAATGACCAATTTCCAATGACAAATGGTGGTGGGCACGCCGGGTACCCATCCAGTAGGATGGGTGTGCCGTCCAGGAACTTCACGGTGATCACCTCCGCAATTGGTCATTTGTCATTTGTCATTGGGATTTCGTCATTCCCCGGATCAGTCAGCCAGTAACTCTCGGAGCAGATCTCGCATGCGGATGGTTTCGCTCAACACGTCCAGCCGATTGTTGTTCCAGCGTGGAGTGTGGACGTACTCCACACAGCAGAAGCCTCCGTAGGCGGCGGCCCGCAGCCGACCCACCACGTCCCGGAAGTCGATCGTTCCATCCTCCCAGATCGCCTGCATCTGCCCCGGCCTGGCCTGCCGGGCGTGAAAGTGAGCGGTATACGGAATGAGCTGATGCACGGTGGCCGGGTCACGTCCGGCCACCACGTAGTGTGAATAGTCGAGGGTGGCCTTCAGGCCCGGCACCTCCTTGAATAGGCGGCAGGCTTGGGCCGGATCTTCCACGATCGACTCGTAGTGGGCCTCGATCGAGAGGCGCACCCCAGCCTCCCCCGCCATGGCGGTGAAGGAGGTCAACTCGGCGCGAGCGAGATCGTATGACCGCTCAAAGCCCAAGTCTGGCCAAAGCACCCCCGGCAGCAGGGTGAGGCCAGGAATCGCCGCCTCCCTACACAGCTCCAGGTAGGCGGCGAGACGGCGGGCATTGGCCGCGCGAACCGTCGGGTCGGGTGAGTTGGCCGGCTGATCGAAGAACGACAGCATGTCCGTGTACATCAACTCGTTCTCACCGGCCAGCCGCTTGAGCCGTTCGGCTATCCTCTGCGGATTCTCCTCGATAGCGGGACCCGGGACCCCGACCGGCCGATCCACCTGCGTGCCAAGGTCGGCATACCGAAACCCCAGCAGCTTCAGAAGCTTTCCCGACTCCTCAGGCGTGAGCAGACTGAACGAGAAAAGCGCACAG
>Ga0233425_10007143_pt1 | contig 15906 bp, 12 predicted proteins | sample Watercolumn_Towu_2_FD_181712 | JGI IMG/M metagenome (GOLD analysis project Ga0233425, IMG submission 181712) | Freshwater microbial communities from Lake Towuti, South Sulawesi, Indonesia - Watercolumn_Towuti2014_140_MG | ecosystem: Environmental > Aquatic > Freshwater > Lake | place...
AGGGGTGATCCAGATCGAATGATTGGATCAGTACCCTAGATGATGCGGGCTATGATGTCAAGCAACCCTTGAAGGTCAAGGCCGCCCACTCCAGAAGGCCTGGTTCAAGGGGGGCGAGTAGTTACCTTCGTGGAAGCATTTGAGCAAGCTGAAGGTCTATTGCCCAGGTTTCCGAGAACAGCCGAAGATGCGGGGCGATGGAGGACCGGCTGGTGATCGTGAGGGTCTACATCTCCACGCCACCCAAATTCGAAAATCCCTACGTGAGAGGCTGAGCCATGAGCCAACATTGCGCCTTTTGCGGCCACAAGCACCTGACGGCCAAAGCTACCCGCTACATCCACCAGCAAGCCGACGAACCGCTCATCGTCGATGACGTACCCTGCCTGGAATGTGGCGACTATGGAGAGCAGTATTTCGACGCCGCCATATTGAAAGCGATCGAAGCCGAGCATACGGCTATCGTGCAGCATCGCAAGATGCCTCAAGCCGCCAAGCCTGTGGCGGTGGAATCCTTCGCTACTCTGGCCGGATGACGCCATGAGCCACCGCCTGCCACCCGTCGAGTCGCTGACGGTCGAGTTCAAGAGTGACCGCAAGCGGCTGTCCGACACCGAACTGGTCGAGGTCATCGTGTGCCTCGCGAATACTGAAGGTGGCGAGCTGTGGCTCGGCGTGGAGGACGATGGCACGCCTACCGGCCTGCACGCCGAGCACCGGCAGCTGACGGGCCTGGCGGGGCTGGTCGCGGCGCGCACCTCGCCGTCGCTGGCGGTGCAGGTTGAGCCGGTCGACTTCGACGGCGTTGTGGTGGCACGCATCTTCGTGCCGAAGGCGCACACCGAGGTGGCCACCAGTGGCGGGGTGTATCTTCGGCGCCGCATCAAGCACGATGGCAAGCCCGAGTGTGCTCCGCTGCTGCCGCATGACCGCAGCAGCCGCGCCTCGAGTTTCGGCCTGATCGACGTATCGGCGCAGCCGGTAGCCTGTTCCGTACTGGCGGATATTGACCCGCTGGAGCGCGAGCGGCTGCGTCAAGCGGTGCAGCAGTACGGTGGCGACCGCGTGCTGCTGGAATTGGACGACGAGGCGTTGGACGGGGCGCTGTCGCTCACCGCACGCCAGCCCGACGGCAGCCGCGCGTCCCGACCCTCACCGGCCTGCTGCTGGTGGGCCGGGAAACTGCGCTGCGGCAGCTCGTGCCCACCCATGAGTTCGCCTTCCAGGTGCTGGCGCAACAGGCGGTACGCTTCAACGAGTTCCGCCGCTTTCCACTGCTGAAGGCGCTGGACTGGCTGGAAACCAACTTCCGGCCCTACAATCCCGAGGAAGAAATTCAGGTCGGCCTGTTCCGCGTACCGGTGCCGATGGTGGACCTGGGAGCCTTTCGCGAGGCTGTGGCCAACGCCCTGATCCACCGTGACTACCATCGTCTGGGTGCGGTGCATGTGCGGCTGGAGGATGACGCCTTGGCGGTGAGCAACCCCGGCGGTCTGGTGGACGGGGTGACCCTGGCCAACCTGCTGGTGACCGAGCCGCGCCCGCGCAACCGGACACTGGCCGATGCGATGAAGCGCATCGGCGTGGTGGAGCGCTCGGGGCGCGGTGTGGACACCATCTTTCGCGGCATGCTCAAGTTTGGCCGCACAGCGCCAGACTACAGCCGTACGGATTCCAGCAGCGTGGTGGTGCGGCTGCCCACCGAGGCGGCAGACCTGGATTTCCGCCGACTGGTGGTGGAGGAAGAACGACGGCGGAATGGTGAGTTGCCCATCGATTCGCTGATTGCACTGGCGGCGTTGCGTGAGTTGAAGCGGGTGACCGCAGAGGAACTGGCCGCGCGCATTCAGCGTGATGCCGCCAGTGCCAAACGCACCTTGGAAGCGCTGACCGAAGCGGGGCTGGTTGAAGCGCATGGAACGACGCGGGGGCGCAGCTACACCCTTTCCGCGGCCCTGTACCGGGTCGCCGGCGAGAAGGCGGGCTACACACGTCAGGCGGGCTTCACCCCCATCCAGCATGAGCAGATGGTGCTGAGCTACGTGCGCCAGCACGGCCAGATTAAGCGGGCGGAGGTGATGGAATTGTGCCGCCTGAGTGAGGATCAGGCCAGGACACTGCTCGCGCGATTGAAGGGCGATGGGCGGCTGGTCCAGCACGGCGAGCGGCGCGGAAGCTACTACACTGCCGGCTCGGACGCCGGGTGACTAAGGGCCGTTATGGGGTGTTATGGGGTGTTATGGGGTGTTATGGGGTAGGAATGGATGAAAGTCGGACGGAAATCGGATGAGCGTCATCCGCGCTGAAGGAGCGCCAGACGGGCCGGACCCGCACGGCGAGGGCAGCGAGGCGGAGGTTTTGGCCCATTTGAGTACGGTCATGCCCACCCGTTCGGTGAGCCGCTTGTCCTGACGGCAACCCACCTGCCACTACCTGCCCTCAGATTGGAAGTATCGCGCTGGCCGTGAAAATTTCCGGATTTTGTCGGGTGGGCGCCTGGTTCTCGGTGGGGATTCGGCATCGGTGCGCTCTGTGCCAATGCGACGGTGGTGCGGCGCCCCGCAGTGGATGCGGCGTCAGATCCCGTACTTCTTCAGCTTGTACCACAGCGTCCGCTCGCTGATGTTGAGCAGCCGCGCGGCCTTGGCCTTGTTGGCGCTGGCCTGGTGCAGGGCCGCGCCGATCAGCCGGGTTTCCAGTTCGGCCACCCGCAGTTCCAGGTCGAGGTTTTCTTCCGCGGCGGCGGCCCCGGTCGGCTCGGTTGAGGGCTGGGCGGTGATCTCCGCCGGCAGTTGGCAGGGTTCGATGCGGTCGGAGCGGCTGAGTACCACCGCCCGTTCCATTACGTTTTCCAGTTCGCGCACGTTGCCGGGCCAGGGATAGGCCAGCAAGGCCTGTTGGGCGGCGGCGTCGAGCCGCGGCTTTGGGCGGCCCAGCCGGGCGGCGTATTTGTCGATGAAGTGGCCGGCCAAGAGCGGGATGTCTTCCCGCCGTTCCCGCAGCGGCGGGAGTTGGATGCCGACCACGTTGAGCCGGTAGTACAGGTCCTGGCGCAGCCGGTTTTCGGCCACGGCGGCTTGGGGCTGGCGGTTGGTGGCGGCGACCACGCGGATGTCGACCGGTGTCGAGCGGGTGCTGCCGAGGCGGTCGACGCTGCCCTCCTGCAGCACCCGCAACAGCTTGGCCTGCAGTGGCGGGCTCATCTCGGTGATTTCGTCGAGGAACAGGGTGCCCTCGTGGGCCAGTTCGAACTTGCCCGGCTTGTCCCGGTTGGCACCGGTGAAGGCGCCGCGGACATGGCCGAACAGCTCGCTTTCCAGAATCTCCGCCGGGATCGCCGCGCAGTTGATGGCGACGAACAGCCCGGTGCGGCCGGAACTGCGGTGCAGCGCACGGGCCGCCAGCTCCTTGCCGGTACCGGTTTCGCCCACGATCAGCACGCTGGCGGTGCTGGGGCCGACTTGCTGGATCAGCCGGTAGAGCTCGCGCATCGGTTCGCTGTGGCCGACGAAATCGTCCCAGCCGCGTTCCAGTTCATCGCGCAGGAACAGGTTTTCCCGCACCATGCGCTGGCGCTCCAGGGCGCGGCGGATCACCAGTTCGGTCTGGTCCAGGTCGAGGGGGCGCACCAGGTAGTCGACGGCACCGGATTTCATGGCGGCGACCGCGGTTTCCACGGTGCCGAAGGCGGTGACCACCACCACCGGGACGTCGTTGTGGTCGGCCCGCAGCGCCGCCAGCAGTTCCAGGCCGTTCATGCAGGGCATGTTGAGGTCGGTGATGACCAGGTCGGCGGGCTGGCGGGCCAGCAATTCCAGGGCATGGCGGCCGTGTTCGGCGCACGCCACCTCGCAGCCCAGGTCCTGCAGCAGCAGTTCCAGGGTGCGGCGGCCGTTGGGTTCGTCGTCCACCACCAGGACGCGGGCGTTAGTCATGGGATTGCTCCGGATCGTTCGGCAGATCGAGGATGAAACGGGCGCCGCCGGCGGGGCCGTTGTCCACCGCGATGGTGCCGCCGTGGGTGGCGACGATCTGGTGGGTCACCGTGAGCCCCAGGCCGATGCCGCCTTCGCGGGTGGTGAAGAAGGGATCGAACACCCGGCTGCGGCATTCCGGGGGGACGCCGGGGCCGTCGTCGGCCACTTCGATACGCAGGCCGTCGACCATGCGCATGGTGGAAACCACCACGCTGCCTGCAGGCGGCAGGATTTGCACGGCGTTGAGGATCAGGTTGAGGAAGACCTGGACCATCAGCTCGCCGTCGCAGCGGATCACGGCGGCGTCGGCGCGGAACTGCCGCCGCAGCTCGATTCCCTTCCTGCGGGCCTGTCCTTGCAGCAGCTCGACGGCGCGTTCGATGAGTTCGTGGATGTCGTGCGGGGACATCTGCGGCGGTCTGGGCCTGGCACACTCCAACAAGGTGGAGACCAGCCGTTCCAGGCGCCGGGATTCTTCCAGGATCATCCGGGTCATGTCCTGGTTGCGTGGACTCAGTTCCTTGTCGCGCTGCAGCATCTGCGCGGTGGTGTGGAGGATGCCCAGCGGGGCCCTCACCTCGTGGGCCATGATGGCGGCCATCTCGCCCACCACCGCCAGTTTGGCGGCGTGGACCACCTGGCGTTTGGAACTGTCCAGGCTGGTGACCAACTGGCCGAAGGCCTTGCCGAGGGCGTGGATTTCCGGGGTGCCGCCCACCTCCGGGGCGGCCGGCGTCTCGGCCCGGCTGAAAGACCGGGCCCAGGCCGTCAAATCCAGCAAGGGCCGCGACAAGCGGCCGGCGATGAGATGGGCGGCCCAGCCGGCACACAGCGCGGTGGCGGCGAAGGAGATGCAGAACAGCCACCACAGCGCCTGGATGGGACGGAAGGCCTGTTCGGTGGTCTGCAGCATCAGCAGCGACCAGCCGGTGCCCGGATAGCCCTGAAACCCGCGGGAGACCGCGTAGCCGGCCAGGACCTCGGCCGGGAACAGCGGGGCGCCGTCGCGCACGCCGGGTTGGGTCTCGGGACTCGCCGGCCGCCAGGGAGCCAGGACATCGCTCATCAACAGACCCTGGCCGCGCAGCCGGCTCGAAGCCGCCAGCAGCCGGCCGCGGCCATCCAGCAAGGCTACGTGGCGGTCGCCGGAAGCACGGGATGCCTGGTCGAACAGCCGGAACAGCCGCTGCAGGTCGAAGCTGCCGCAGATCTGGCCGATGTCGTCGAGCCCATAGCTGTCGGGAACCAGCGCCCGGATCACCAGGGAAGCGTCGCTGTAGGGCGGCTGCAAGACCGGGGTATCCATCAGCGCATCGCCGTTGGGGACCGGGATCGAAACCGTCTCGGCAGGAGGTGCCAGATGGCGTCCGATCCATAGCGGATCGCTGGCGGCGACCACGCGGTTGTCGTTGTCGGCGTAGTACAGCTCCCGGTAAAGGTCGCCGTAGCCTTGCTTCAGCTCTCCCAAAAAGCGCGCCAGCCGCTTGTCCACGTCGCCGATGCGGGCCTCCTGCATGATCTCCAGATGGCTCCAGGAATGGATGTTCTGGAGCCGCTCGAACATCAGCAGGTCCACCTGTTCCATCAGCATGGCCGCGTCGTTCTGCAGGCTGCGGCCGATCTCCCGTTCCAGGGTGGCCCTCGAAGCGATGAAGGCCAACGCCGTCAGCAGGCCCGCCGCCAGGAAGGACAGGGCCAGGAAGGAGGCCAGCAACAGGCGGCGGATGCTCATGGGGGCTTGGCGGGATCGGTGCGGATGTGCTGTGATTTTAGAGGAGACTCGGCCCGGAGCGGTTTGGGGCGCGGGTGATGAGATCGGGTCAATGCCGTTGAATTAAGCCCCTCTCCCCGCGGGAGAGCGAAGCGAGGGGGGCGAAGCCGGTTGGGGTGAGTGCCCAGACGCCTTGTGCTTGCGACCAGCTCGTTGAAACATCAGGCGCTTTGGCCCTCACCCTGCCGCTCCTCCAATCGCAAACGTCCGCTTCAGTCGCGGACCTTCCCGCGGGGAGAGGGTTCCATATTTCAATAGTATTGCGGGATCGGGTTTGGTCGGGAAGGTGATGGGATGGCGTACGGGTATTGTCCGAACTGCCGCTGCGGCGTGCGTTACCGGGTCTCTCCGCAACACCGCGCGCCGTGGCTGGCGGAGCTGGCGGCGGAGGTCGGCCGGGGCGAAGCGGCGGCGTTGCTGTGCTATGGCTGCTGGAAGCCCCTCGAGATCGGCGATGGGGTGGAGGTTCTCGATCCGCCGTTCTGGCGTCCGGAAATCGGTGGCCGCGCCAAGGGTACGGTCACCGGAATCAGCCGGGACGACGGCCACGCGGTCTACCTGGTGGAAGGGCAGGCCGCCTGTAGCCCCTGGAACTGCCGATTCTACCGCACCCAAATCAAGGCGCTGGAAGCCGCCGCGGCCGGCACGGTGCGGCTGATCCTCCGCGCCGATTGACGCCGCCGGTCCCCCGCCCAAACATCGGAACCGATGGGTAGAGGCGCAGCCGAAACCCATCCTACGAGCGGCCGCAGCCGCGGACCGATCCCGCGTCCGTGTGCTGGTTTTCGTTTACTGGCAGCCGGATTTCCTGACTGGCTTGCTGACCGAAGTGGACTCGCTCCCGGATTCCCCGACCAACAAGGTGGCCTTCACCGTACAAGGTGCCGACGCGAGCGCCCGTGGCGCGCTGTGGTAGTTCCAGCGGCCCTTGCCGTCGACCGTTACGGTGTCCAGCTCGCCACCGCTACCGTCGGTCAGGCGGACCCGGAGAGATTGGGCCAGAAAGCCGCGGGAAGCCATGACCCGGCCGTTGACGCCGATCGTGGAGCCGGCGCGGTTCCACCTGGCAGCGGCAACGGTCAGGCCCGGCGCCACTTGGAACACCACGTCCTGGGCCGACTGCAGCGGATTCCGGGCATTGTCCCGTGCTATGAAACCGACCGTGTAGCTGCCTTGAGCGAGTTGTGCCGCGCTGGGTTTCCATCGGAACAGCGCATTGAATCGGCCATCTGCGGGTGGTTTGGCTTTCAGCGAAGCGCCCTTGGGCATTCCGGTGGCGTCGAAAATCACCGTCGCGGTGCTGTCGGCCGCCGTTGCCGCCACGGGCAGTTGCAGCCGGGTGCCGATGATGACCGTCTGGGGCGAGGCGATGGTTTGCAGTTCCGGCGCCTGATCGTCGTGCACGGCGATGGTGATCCTGTGGCTGGTGGTTCGAGCCGCCGAGCCGTTGCCGGGGTAGTCGCGCGCTTTGAAGTTGATGGTGGCGGTGGTGGCTTCCGTGGGGGTCCAGGTCAAGCGCCGGCTGCCGGTTCCATCGCTCAGGCTCGCGCCGGCCGGCAGTGGGCCGGTACTGATGCTGACCCGGTCCCCGTCGGGGTCCCTGGCCGTCGCGGTGATCTCCAGGGTGTCGCCGACGTGAATGGATTGGCTGCTCCCCGCCGGGGACAGCGTGAGCCTGGGCGCATTGGCGTTGGCGGGTGGCGGCGGGGCGTCGGTCGCTCCGGCCCAGGCATCGGTGACCGCGTGCCGGTGACCGCCGCCAAGACCCAGCACGGCAGCTGCCATGAGGGCTGGGCGCAAGGCCCGTGTGGCGCGGCTCAAGCGCTGCCGCCGCAAGCTCGTTTTCGTATTCATCAATCGTCTCGGATAAAGGGAAAGGTCGCAGACCGTAGATGGGTAGAGGCGCAGCCGAAACCCATCAAGAAACCGCCCCGCGCTTACCAAAGAGCCGCCGAATACTCGGCGGCTCCCAGGGTCCGTGCTGTGACCGTGCCCGGATCAGTCGTCGTCGTGGCGCTTGTTCCGGTCGGAGTCGTGATCGTCGTCGCCTCCGCCGCCATGGTCGTCATCATGGTCGTCGTCGCCATGGCCGCCACCGCCACCGCCGCCGTTGGCACCGCAGCGCGCCACGCTCTTGGCGGCGGTCAGGCCGTTCAGCTCCGCCTGGATGCTGCAGGGCGCGCTGGCCAGCCCGACGTTCAGACTCCATCCGCCCTTGCGGTTGACGGTGGCGGTGCCCAGGGTCTCGCCGGTGGCGCCGTCGGTCACGGTGACGGCGAGGCCCTCGGCGATCCGCCCCTTGCTGCGCGCCAGCTTGCCGCGCACCAGGAGAGTCCCGCTGCCGTTACGCCACTGCGCCTTCTTGATGACGACGCGCTTGATGGTGGCGTCGGTGCCGCCGGTGGCGTTGACGTAGATCGCCACGTCTTCGCTCACGCTGGCCGGAGTGGCGGCATCATCGGTGGCGGTGAAGGTGATGACGTAAGGAGCCGATGGCGTGGTCACCTGATCCGCGCTCGGGGTCCAGCTGAACTGGCCGGTGGCGGAGTCGAAGGTGGCCCCGAGATCCAGCGGCTGGCCCGAGGCGCTCAGGGTGACGTTGTCGCCGTCCTTGTCGCTGGCTTTCACCTTGAAGCTGAGGGTCTTGCCGGCAACGGCGTTCTTGTCGCTGATGGCGGCGATGACCGGCGGATTATTGCTGGTGGCGTTGCTGGTCGACACATGGATGGTGACCGAGGCGCTGCCGGTGAGTGCTGCGGTGCCGTTGCTAGGCGCGTCGGTCGCGGTGAAGGTGACCGACACGGTCGGGGTGGATGCGGCGGTTCCCGCATCCGGGGTCCAGCTGAAGGTCCCGGTGGCGGCGTCGAAGCTGGCGCCCTGGGGCAGATTGGTCGCGGCGAGCGTGACCGCATCGCCGTCGGCGTCGGTGGCGGTGACGCTGAGGGTCAGCAGCTTGCCTTCCACCGCGTTGGCGGTAGCCTTCACCTTGACCACCGGAGCCTTGTTGGTCGGGGTGGACGAGCCCTTGCAGAAATAATCCAGATAGGCGGCATTGGCCGGAGCGGACCGCAGGTTCTGGTAGGGCGTCTTGTTGCCGTGGCAGGAACTGCAGGTCAACAGCGAAGCTTTCGGTGCCGGCCGGCCAGCGGCGGAACACCAGGATCGCACGTTGCCGTCGTAACCGTCCATGGCCTGGGCCTCGCCCAGCGCGCCGGCTCCCAGGACGACCATCGACAGCAGCCTCAGACTGCGTCCGAGGGAGTTCGGGCACCGAAGCGTGCGGTCGTCGGCGGATACCGGAAATTGTGGTTTGGGATTCATGAGTGACTCCTGCGGGTCGGTAAACGGATGTTCGAAGTCCACGGGCGGTGCGGGCTCGTTGCCCGCTGCCGCGATCGACTCTGAGACGGCAGGTGCACGCGGCGTGCCAACATCCTGACAGGCTGTCGTTGCTGGAACTGTGATGCGATTTGTGGGTTCGGAACAACGACCAAATTTGCAGCCCTGCAAGAAACGCCTGCAAATTTGGTATGGGAGTTGAAAAAACTTCACCCCGCGAAAGCCGAGGGGTCGCCCTGCTGGGTCGTGACGGCGGCGGCGCGAACAGGCGGTGAGCCGTCCCTGTTCAATGATGCGCACCGAATGACCAATCCATGCTGAAATCCTCCCGAGTCAGGGAAAAACGTATTCCCTGTTCGGTGGGCAGTCCGAGTTCCCGACAGCACGCCATGAGCTCATCGAGGCTCCAAGCGAGCCAGTCGTTGCCGATGCGAGGAGTCTCCTGCGGGGTGCGGGTAACCCAACAGGCATCCTTTCCGGCTTCCCTCAGCCACAGTCTGAAGCGTTCCGTCTCATCGACCATGGCCTCGATTTCCGGGGTGTCTTCCCGCAGGGGAAATTCCTCGTAGATCCCTTGATTGGCCCACCACGGGGTGTCGCAGTCCGTGTCAAACAGCCTCTTCTCCACCTTGGACAGCACAGCGGCGATGCTCCGGTTATCCAATTCGGCGAACGGGTGTCCGTCGAACATCAGGCCGGCGTCGATGGCCAGCAGGGGAGACCAATTCAGCAGTTCGCCGAGGTCGTGACTGCGATAAGGTATGTCGGTCGTTTCGAAACCGGGGCGGCTGAACGGGGGGTTCCTGCCGGCCAGCGTCCGCAGGTTGTACTGCATCACCGCGATATTGGGCGAAGACACGGCGAGGTTGCGGTGCCGGTTGACCCGGCCCGCCGTCTGCACGATGGAGCGCGTACTGGAAGGTTCGATGACGGCCCAGTCGAAATCGTGGTCCCGTCCCACTTCCTCCACCGGCGTGGCGACCACGATGAAGAGGATCTCGTCGGTGCCGGCGCGTTCCAGCAGTTCGCCGATTTCGCGGTCGTTTTCGATAGCCCGGTTTCCCTGCTTGCGGTTCAGCCAGCGATCCAGCCGCCGCTCTTTCAGGTAGCGTTGTACGCGGAAGTCGCGGGCGTGGTAGCAGGCCACCCGTGCCTGCGGCAGCGCCTTCGCCAGATGGCGGGCGGTGGCGATGGCCGGGGAGACGTTGGCGATGCGGACCAGACCGAAGGAAATGCGCCTGCCCGTGGCCCAGTGGACCCAGCCGTGATCACCATGGAGCCGTGAAACGGCGGCGGTCAACGACGTTCGCCAGCCAGCCTCGCTCCTGTCCTCCACGCGTTGCAGATACGCCAAACGTGCTCCCTGGCCGCCCATGGTTGGCCTGGCTCCGTCCAGATGTTTGCCGTAAAAGGCGGCAAACCCGTCCAGAGCCACGTTCTCGGCGATGCTGGGCTCGCCGTAGTTGTCGATCAATCCACAGGCGAAACGGCTTTCCTCTCCCAGTAGGGTAGCGCGCAACTCTGCGCCGCTGCGGTAGGCTCGGTAAACAGCGTTCGCCACAGGCTCCGCCAGGGTCGCGGTGGAGCAGATGACGTTGCGGCCGAACAAGGCCGCGATCTGCACCAGACGTAATATGGCGACTAGCGGCTTGGGGTCGTAGCCGTCGACTTCGTCGAGGATCAGGTCGCTGTCGGCGAAGCGCATCAGAGCCATGGCGTGGTGGCCTTGGCGCTGGGGCATGCCGGCGGCGATCAGGAAATCCACGGTGGAGACCAGCAGCGGCGCGCCGAGGACCGCCTTCAACACCGGCTTGGCCTTGGTCAATGGCTCCAGCCAGGCGGGCAAGTAAAACCCGTCGGAGGAAGTCTCGAACTCCGCCTCCGGTGTGTTGCCGTCGCAGTCCTCCCGGTCTCGCAGCTGGTGCAGGGCCTGGGTGATCCGGTCGCCGATGACGCAGGCCAGTTCGTCCTCGCCGATGTTCAGCTGCTGCCGGTAGGCGTCGCCGGTCTGCAGGGTCAGGGTCCTCAGGTTGAGAGAGACGGTGAAGCGCACCGGGCCGGTGGCGAGCACACAGGCCGCGCGGGCGTTCATGCGCGTCTTGCCGCTGCCGGTGGCGGCCATGTTGAACAGCAGCATTGGCGAACTTGACCGCTCACGAAATGCCGCCAATGCGTCCGCCGCCCGGTTCTGCCAGCGGTAGCCCTCGCCTGCCAACTGGCAGATGGATTCCACCGTTTCCTCGGACAGGCCGGGCAGTCTCAGGGTGGCCAGGCGATAGGCCATGTCCGCCGCGGTGCTGGCGACATTCTGCAGATGCCAGAACAGCGGCTGGTTCAATTGGCCATCCTTGGTGTTGGCGTGGAGCGCGGTATCGCCGGGGCGAGCTTCGGCCGACACCTGGTGGTCCGCCAGGATCAGGCCTGCGCGGGCGATGGTGGCGACCGCCCGCCAGTAGCGGTGATCCGCCTCGGGCGCCAGCTTGGCGATGCGCTCCAGCAAGCGCTTGGCCGTGTCCAGTGCCTCGGCGGGCAAGGCGGCCTGCGGTTTGAGTCGTGCCCGGTCCGCCGGTTGCTCGGAAAAGTGATTGCTGTGGTCGGGGCGGCCGGCTTTTCCGGTAGGTCCCATCAGCCGGTGATGGCTGGCGACAAGATAGTCCAGCGCGTCGTGAACGCTGGCAATGCCTTGGCCGAACGGCTCCGCCGTCAATCGTCGTTCGTTTCGCGCCAGTTCTTCCCATGCCTCGTCCCAGGACTTGCCGGTTCTCATGGCCTGTAGCAAGCGCATGGAAATCCACTCGTGGCGGACCCAGTCCCGCACCGCACCCGGCTGGCGCAGCTTGTCCTGGAACAGCACCGACGCTTTGCCGAGGTCATGGCACCAGCCGGCGGCCTGGGCCAGCAGCGAAGCGACACGCACCCAGTCCGGCGGCGGGGCCGACGACTTGGCGCGCGTCGTCCCTGCGGGATAGTGGCCGTCGGGGCCGAAGGCCTTGCGCGAACCCACCACCCACAGCAGCTTCATGCGCTGCCGCCCCTCGTTGCGGTAGCAGGCGACCGCCGTCTGCCGGGTGGCGGTGCGCTTCAGCGCGGCACGGATTTCCCGCAAGCCCTCCTGCGTCATCGGTGAAGCCCAGGATTGTTCGCCGGTGCGCAGGGCGTAGCTGTCCAGCACCGCGCGGGTGCGCTTGATGGCCCGCTTCTCGCAGGCGGAGACGAACAGGACGTGCATGGGAAAAGCCTATCCTCAAGTGGGTTGTCGAGGTTTCCTTGGGACCCGATGAATTCGCCATCGCGAGGGATGGCTGACCTCGGGGGGCTGTCCGGGTACTCGTGTCATAATTCCGGCCTGCTGGCCTGGCGCTTTCTCGAACTGGGAGGAAACCATGACGCTATCCGAGCGAATTTATCGGCACAGCCTCAATTTACCCGAACATGCCGCGCAAGAAGTGCTCGATTTCATTGAATTTCTGGAACAGCGCTACGGCGCGAATCCACCGGGAAGCAGTCAGGCCGACACCGAAGCCTGGTTGACGGGAGTTTGGGGCGCTTGTCCCGATTTTCCCGACAGACCGGAGCAAGGCCAGCTCCGCGACATCGAGCCTTTGTAACCGGTCATGACACTTGTGTCACCCGAGATCATGAATGCACTCGCGCCACGACCGGTTTCCCTCACCCCGGCCCTCTCCCAGAGGGCAGAGGTATCTACACGACTTCGCAAGGGTTTGACATTCAACCCCTCTCCCTGCGGGAGAGGGGCAGGGGTGAGGGCCAGGAGCGCTTAATCCTTGAGACGAACTCATCGAAATATCAGCGCCTTGGCCCTAACCCTAAATCCCTCTCCCGCAGGGAAGGTCGCGACTAAAGCGACGTTTGCGATTGGAGAGGGACTTGTGCCGATACCTTTGCCCAAGTAACTCATGCGGAAGTGCCTGTTCGACACCAATGAGTTTTCCCGCACTCCTGGTCTCCTCTGGGAGGACTGGCCGGCCTGACCCATCCCGCCACGGACTCGGCGGTCGCCTTTTCGAGATCCCATTCGCTACATGGAGTAAGACATGGACAACAAAGCTGAAAAAGACGACTGGAAGCCATATTCTCTGGCTGAATACCGGGAAGTGGCCGCTTCGCTGGTGCACTTCTCGGTCAAGGGGGTGAACTCCAACGCCGAGGCGGGAGGTGTTCGGTTGGGGCCGGAAGCCGGCCTGAATTTGCCCTATGTCTCGGTGCGATGCCTGATCGGACGGGGCATCCGGCTGGCGGTGGACTACACCAAGAACACCGGGAACATCGCCACGGTGGTCAAGCAAGTCCGCAAGCTCGAAGGCGCCGAACACGGGGAAACCGGCGAGCAGGCCGAACGGATCAACGCGGCCGTGGCCAACGCCCTGATCGGAGGCTTTGAGACCGGCACCGCCCAAGTCTCGCCCCGGTTGCGCCAAGTGCTGCTGCCCAAGGGCGAAGGCCACTACCTGGCCGCGACGCCATTGCCGGCGGGCGGCTTGAGCAAGGTCATCAACGAGCGTGTCGAGGCCCACAACACGTCCATTGCCGAAGCCTACAAGCAGGCGAAAGACACCGGCGCTGCCACTGCCGGCATCCCCCGCCGCCTGAACTTGAGCACGCTCGGCGTGGGCGGTGCCAATCCGCAAAACGTCGGCGCGTTGGTCCGGGAGATGCAAAGCCTGTTGGTGTTCGAAGCTCCCACGGAAAACCGCAGTCTACGCGAGGCCTACCGCATCCACTATCAAGGCATTCCGCTGCGGCCCCCGGCACGGGCCATGCGCGCTTGGCGGGAATGGCAGGATCGGATCAAAGACGTGCACGGCGGCGTACTGCCCACCGACATGGAGACGCGTGAGGCGGAGCGCGAATGGGTCGTTGCGATAGCCCTCGGTGTGCTGCGGGCCGGCGAACAGGCTTATCGCCTGCTGGAACGGCACCGCGACGAGTTGCCCGGCGGCGAACTGTTGGCGAAAGATCTGGAAGACGCCGTAATCCGCGGGCTGATCAATCCGGATGAGCGGGAAAGGGACTGGCCAAGGTCGTTCGGCCAACGGCTGGCGGAAGAGGTCGGCCGCTATCGAGGCTGGGACGGCGAGAGCTATCTGGTGCTGCTGAACAGCGAAGCCCTGGCGGCCATCGCCGGCTGGTTCGAGGAGGAAGCGCGATGAGCCTGGAGTACCTTCTCTTGCCCCGGTTGCAAGTCCAGGCTGCCAACGCCCAGGCGGCGTGGTGGCTCATCAATGCCGCGCCGGTGATGGCGGCGACGATGTTTGCCCACAACCTGGGCCGGCATACCGGGATTCTTCCGGTCGGAGTCGGCATCGTCCATCACGATGCGCAGTTACTGGGCGAAAAAGGAAAGATGTTTTACGGCCGGTTTCGGCCCCAGCAGCGCCGGGGCGCCGTATACATCGACGGAGACGACTACTCCTCCAAGAACAAGCACGCCCTCTCGCTCCAGCCTACCGCCAGTTGCCACCTCACCTGGTCGCTGCTGCTGGCCTTCGACGACAGCGAAGGCCTACCCGGCACCGCCAAGGTTGCCGACTTTCTCGCCGGCGCCCGGTTGGCCGGCGGTCAGATCGTGGACCATGCCAAGCCCCTGCCTTTGAGTACCGGCGAAGAGGTTCGCCGGGCGATCCGTTCCGGCTTCTGGCTGATCGAACGCCAGGACTTGATGGAAACCGATGATGGCGATCCGCTCGACGCCCTGATCCGAGCCACGACCCTGCGACATCCGCCAAAGATTCCGGATTCCCTCAATATTGAGGGGACCGCCTCTAGCTCCCTCTCCCTCTGGAGGGCTGGGGTGAGGGGATCGAATCGTGATGGAAACCTGCCGGAAACCGAACTCTCGCCCGGCGGCGAATCGCTTGTCCCGGCGTACCGGGAAAGTTGGATTGTCCCCACCACCCTTGGCTACGCCCCAATCACCGAGTTCGCCGACCGCACCGGCGCACGGGAAGGCTATCCCCATGCCTACGCCGAGCCTCTGGTTGGTCTGGTGCAATACGTCTCCGTCAACCGCTACGCCGAGTCTCCGCCGCCCTTGTGGCGTCACGCCTGGCTTCCCAATGATGTTTTCGTAGTCACTCAACAGGAGGTTTGAACCATGTCCGCAGCCGTTTTCAAGAAGCTCCCCGGTGTCTTGTCGTTCCAGCGCGGCATCGTCATTTCCGATGCCTTGTTCTACAACGAGATCGACGGCCAGTACGAACAGCATCCCTTGCCGGTGGTTCGTCATGGCATACGCGGCACCCAGAACGTCAACAAGGGGGGAGATGGCGAGGAAGGCGCAACCGCCAATACCGCCAAGCGCCAGGAAGTCTCCAACATCCAGACCACCGACACGGCCAAACTGGCGCCGGAGGCCGACGCGCTGGTCGTGAGATTTTCCCTGCGGTTTCTGGACTTCCGTAACGCACTGTTTGCCTGCGCGCCCGGACCTAAGGACGGTGATGCGGAGGTTGCAGCCCTGCGCGAAAGCATCGACAACTTCATCGCCCGTGCTCAGGCCGCCGACGGCTTGCTCGAAATCGGCCGCCGTTATGCCCGCAACATCGGCAACGGCCGCTGGCTGTGGCGCAATCGGCTGATCGCCCAAAAGATCACCGTCGACGTCAGCCGCGACAGCGAGCAATTGGCCAGCTTCGATGCCCTGAAACTTCCACTCCACGACATCGAAAAGCCGGGTCTGTTCATTTTTGTGTGGAAACCGAGTGGAGCAGTCAGGCATGGGTGGTGGCGAAGGGAGGGGCCGGCAGGTGGGTCAATCTGCCGGTGGTCAGGTAAACGATGTTCAGCAGGTGACGGAGA
>Ga0233425_10007144_pt1 | contig 15906 bp, 15 predicted proteins | sample Watercolumn_Towu_2_FD_181712 | JGI IMG/M metagenome (GOLD analysis project Ga0233425, IMG submission 181712) | Freshwater microbial communities from Lake Towuti, South Sulawesi, Indonesia - Watercolumn_Towuti2014_140_MG | ecosystem: Environmental > Aquatic > Freshwater > Lake | place...
CGTGGCGGCATCAGTCAGTGCGACGCGGTAGCCGGCGGGCAGCGCGTCGTCCGGCTTTCGGTAGAAGTCCGAGGGGAACGGCAGCATGCAGTCCCAATCGGCCGCGATGGGGTTGCAGCCCTCTGGAATGGCGAGCGGCGCCGGGTCGCCGGGGCCAGCTCCGTGGTCGGAGCCGCACCCGCTGGTCGCGACGAGCAAGACAGAGAGCGAGAGCGCTCGCTTCATGCGCCCTCCCCCGCCGCGAGCTGGCGCGCGCGCTCGAGCAGCGGGTCGCGCGCGTTGAGCTCCGGGTTCTCGATCACCTCGTCGAGCAAGGCCGCGAGCACCTTGCCCAGGCCGGGGCCCGCCGGCAGGCCGACCTCCTTCATCAGATCGTGCCCGTTGATGGCGAGGTCGCGGGTGGACATGGCCGCGCCCGCGGCCAGCAAGCGCGTGACGCGCTCCTTCAGGGAGGCCAGGCGGTCGAGGTCCTGGCTCGCGTCGCGCCCCTTGCCGAGCACGTCAGCGCGGTTCAGCTCGTACAGGTCGGCGAGGAGGTCCGGGGAGACGCGCTTCACCCAGCGTCGCACCGCCGCGTCCGACCAGGAATCCTCGTAGCAAATCAGGTGGTGACGCACGAGACCCACCACGCGTATGCGCTCCTCGTTCGAGAAGCGCAGGCGCGAAAGCAGCGGCTCGACCATCTCGGCGCCGATGCGCTCGTGCTCGTAGAACGTGTAGTCGTTGGTCTTGTCGCTGAAGGCCCGGGAGCGCGGCTTGCCGATGTCGTGGAGCAGCCCGGCCACGCGCAGCACGGCGTTCGGAGGGCACGCGTCGAGGCAGGCCATGGCGTGCCCCCAGACGTCGAAGCTGTGGTAGCGGTTCTGCTCGCAGCCCACCGACTCCATGAGCTCCGGCGCCGTGACCGCCAGCATGCCGTGGTCCTTCATCACGTCGAAGGCCCGGCTCGGGCGCCGTGCCTTCATCGCTTTCATCCACTCGTCACGGATGCGCTCGGGACTGACCTTGGTGTAGCTGGCCAAGGACGGCTCGATGGCGCGCGCCGTCTCGGCCTCGATGCTGAGCTCCAGCGTCGCCACGAAGCGCGCCGCGCGCAGCACGCGCAGGCCGTCCTCGGCGAAGCGCTCCCCCGGGTTCCCCACCGCGCGCAGCACGCCGGCTCGCAGGTCGTCCATGCCGTCGAAGGGGTCGATGAGCGATGCCTCGAGGGGATCGTAGGCCATCGCGTTGATGGTGAAGTCCCGCCGCGCCAGGTCGGCCACGATGTCGTCGACGAAGAACACCGAATCCGGGCGGCGGCCGTCGGAGTAGGTCGTCTCGCCGCGCAGCGTGGTCACCTCGTAGCCGACGTCGTCGACGAGCACGGTCACGGTGCCGTGCTTGATGCCGGTGGGGATGACGCGCCGAAACAGCCGCATCACCTCCTCCGGTCGGGCGCTGGTAGCGACGTCCCAGTCGTTGCGTACGCCGGCCTCGCCGCTGCCGCGCATCTCGGAGAGTACCTGGTCTCGCACGCAGCCCCCGACGACCCAGGCGCGGTAGCCCGCTTCCCCGAGCCGACGGCACAGGCCGCGCACCGCCTCCGGCAGGCTCTGCTCGAGCGCTCGGCTCACGGCGCTACTTCCACGGATCGACGATGGCCGGATCCCCGCCGCCGGTCTTGCCGCCGCCGGTCTTGCCGCCGGCGGGCTTCGGCGTGTCGGGCTTCTTGATCGGCGGGACGTACCGGGCCCCCGGGATGCGCGCGAGCTTCACGGACAGCTTGGGCTCCGAGGTATCGACGGTCAGCGTCTTGGGCTTGAAGCCGTCGCGCTTGATCTCGACTGTCTTCTTCTCGCCCTCGCCGAGCTCGAGCACGACCGGGCTCTGGCCGAGCTTCTCGCTGCCCGCGAAGACCTCGGCGTCGATGGGCTCGATGGCGAGCACCACCTGCTTCTTCGCCGGGGCGGCGGGTTGTGTCGCCTCGGCGGAAGGCTTCGGCGTTTCGGTCGGGGCCGCGGTCGCCGTCGTCGCCCCTTCGGGCTTGGCCTTGCTGTCGGACCCGAAGGCGAAGATGCCGCCGACGATGCCGACCGCGGTCAGCACCCCGGCGATGCCGGCGTAGACCGGCCACTTCGAGCGCACCAACCCGACCTCGAGCGGCGAGGCCGGCATGGGCTCCGGCATCCGCCCCTGGCCGCCGCTCTTGAAGTAGTCGGCCGGGACGTTGAACCCACCGGAGCGGTTCATCATCTCCGGCACCGCCGCCGGGATGGCCCCGGAGCGAAGCTTGTCCAAATCCGCGAGGATCTCGTCCATCGACTGGTAGCGCTGCTCGGGTCGCTTCGAGAGGCACTTCAGCACGATGGCTTCGAGGCCCGGCGGGACCTCCTGGGGCTGGGGCACCAGCGCCCGGATCGGCACCGGCGCCTTGTACATGTGCTGGGTCAGGATCCCCATGAAGTTGTCGGCGTCGAAGGGGACCTTGCCGCTCGCCAGCTCGTACAGGATGACGCCGAACGAATAGATGTCGCCGCGGTGGTCCACCGGCGCGCCGGCCGCTTGCTCCGGCGCCATGTAGTGGGGCGTCCCGAACACGGCGCCGGCGCGCGTGAGACGACCCTCCGTGCTGGTGGACACCTTCGCGATGCCGAAGTCGAGGATCTTGACGAAGTCCTTCTCGCCACCGCGGTTGATCAGGTGGATGTTGTCCGGCTTGAGGTCGCGGTGCACGATGCCGGCGGTGTGCGCGGCCGAGAGGCCCTCCGCGAGCTGGCGCGCGATACCCACCAGGCGCTCGACGGGAACGGGCTTGCCGCCCTCGACCATCTTGGTGAGCGGCTCACCCTCCAGAAACTCCATCACGAAGTAGGTGGAGCCGTCCGGCAGCAGGCCGAAGTCGCTGATGTCGATGATGTGCGGGTTACCGATGGCGGACGCGGATCGCGCCTCGTTCAGGAAGCGCTCCGTGACCTCTTTGTCGCGCGCCAGGTCCGCACGCAGCACCTTCATCGCGACCTTCTTGCCGATGATGGTGTGTGTACAGCGGTAGACGACGCCCATGCCGCCTTCGCCCAAAATGCGCTCGACGCGGTAGCGGCCGTCGATGGTCGTCCCGATGTATTGGTCGGCGCGCTCCTTCTCACTCGGGACGCGCGTGACCTGGCTGGTCTCGTACTCGATGTCCGTCATCGAGGACGTGACCACGGTGACGAGCTTGAGCGGCGCCGGCGGTATGGCGCTGGTAGAAGCGGTCGGCGGCGCGGTGGCTGCTTCGGCCACCGGTCCCGATGCTTTCTTTTCTCGGCCGTCGCTCATCCTGGGCGGTCCCGAACAAAGCTACGCTACGGTCCAATCTTACTCCACTTTTCGCAGGGTGCTGAGGGTAGCTGGGCCGATTAGTGGCACTGGTCAGGGGTTCATCCGGCGGTAGCACCGGGCGCCCGCGGGGCGTCCCGCGAAGCACGCGGGAATTCGCGGCTAGTTTGGGCTGTCGTTCGCAGCGCACCGTCTGCTACATGGGCCGCAAAGATGGGATTCCCGCTCGAGCTCGCGCTCCGCTACATGCGCTCCAAGAAGCGGGCGTTCGTGTCGGTGGGGACCGTCTTCGCGGTGCTGGGCGTCGCCCTCGGCGTCGCCGCGCTCGCCACGGTGATGAGCGTGACCGGCGGCTTCCGCGCGGAGTTCCGGGAGAAGGTCCTGGGCGTCAACGCGCACGTGCTGATCCTGAAGTACTCGAGCGACTTCCGCGAGTACCGCGAGGTGATGAAGAAGGTCGAGGACGTCCCGGGCATCACCGGCATCGCGCCCTTCGTCATCAACCCGATGATGGTCACGCACGGGGAGAAGACCGCCACCGGCGTGCTGCTCAAGGGCGTCGACCCGGAGCGCATGCCGACGGTGCTCGACCTGCCGCGGCACATCGTGGAGGGCAAGGTCGAAGGCCTGCGCCTCGCCGACGCGAAGCCGCCGGAGCGACGTCGCAAGAGCCTGTTCGACGAGCCCACACCGCCACCCAAGAAGAGCGGAGCGGACGCCGGCAAGAGCCCGCTGATGCGGGAGATCGAGAAGGAGCTGGCGCTCGGGGAGGATGCGGGCGCGGCCGACGCTGGCGCGCCGCTCGCCGACGCCGGAGCCGGCGGCGGCGCGGACGCGGGAGCCGCGGAGGGAGACGAGGCGCTCGCGGCCGAGGACCTCGACGCAGGCGCCCCCTCCGGAGCCATCGAGCCGGATGGGGGGTTCGCCACCGCGCTCCCCGATGACGACGTGCTGCCCGCCGACGTCGACCCCGACCCGTGTCGCGACCCGGAGAACGTCAAGCGACTCCCCGGAATCATCGTGGGCAAGACACTCAAGGAAAATCTGAAGCTCGAGCTCGGTTCGTGCGTGCAGGTGACCTCACCGACCGTGGGCTACGCCTATTCCCAGGGCGCCGTCCTGGCGCCGGTCGCCAAGCAGTTTCGCGTCATCGCGGTGTTCGACGCCGGTTTCGACCAGTACGACTCGAAGCTCGTCTACACCGACCTCTACGAGGCGCAAGCCTTCGGCGACTCTGGGGACAGCGTCACCGGTATCGAGATGAAGGTGAGCGACATCGAGGCGGCCCGCAGCGTCGCGCGCAAGCTCGACGAGCGTCTGGCCGACGGCATCTACCACACCATGGACTGGGAGGAGCTGAACCACGGGCTCTTCACCGCGCTCCGCATCCAGCAGATCCTGATGAGCCTGGTGCTCGCGCTGATCATCGTGGTCGCTGCCTTCACCGTCATCGCCACGCTGATCATGGTGGTGCTCGACAAGAAGAAGGAAATTGCCGTGCTCAAGGCCATGGGCGCGAGCGACAGCGCGCTGCTCAGGGCGTTCCTCTACCAGGGCGCCATCATCGGTCTGATCGGCGGCTCCATCGGGCTCGCGCTGGGGCTCTCCTTCTGCAAGGTCCTGCTGGTCTACGGCTTCCCGCTCGACCCGAAGGTCTACTTCATCTCGCGGCTACCGGTGCAGGTGAAGCCTCTCGAGTTCACGATGGTCGGCGTGTTCGCCGTGCTCGTCTGCCTCGTCGCCACGGTCTGGCCGGCCATGTACGCGGCTCGCCTGCGCCCGGCGGAGGCCTTCCGCGAGCAGCAGTAGTCAGGTCGAGCGCGCGCCGCGCACCGAAGGCGGGGGCATCTGAGCGCGCCGGATCAGCCCGAGCACGCGCGCCGCGAGCTCCGGAGCGCGGAACGGCTTGCTGACGAAGTCGTCGGCCCCGGCCGCGAAGGCTTCCACGATGTCGCTGGTGGAGGAGTGCGCGGTGAGAAAGAGCACGGGCAGCCGGCTCATGCGCGGCTCTTTCCGCAGGCGTCGGCAGAAATCCACGCCGCTCATGCCCGGCAGGTTCCAGTCGAGCACCATCAGGTCGGGGCGACCCTGGCGCAGGGTGTCGAAGGCCTCCTCCGCGCTCGACACCGCGGCGGCCTGGAAACCCGCGGCGCGCAGCATGGCGCAGACCACGTTCTGCAGGTCGTCGTCGTCGTCGACGATGAGCACGCTGGCGTCTTCCGGCGCGCGGATCTCGAAGGCCGGGAGCGGCATGCTCGGCGGGGGGATGCTCGGAGGCTCGCTCGAGTTCGCGAACTGCCAGAGCCGGGACCAGTCGCGATCGGTGAAGGCGAGGCGCAGCCCGTCGCCCCGGTCCACCACGCAGGCCGCCACCGCGGTGCTCTCGTCACCGACGCAGAAGGTGGCGAGGACCCACTCGCCATCCTTCAGGCCGTCGGAGCAGGGCAGCTCGAGCTCCTGCTCGTCGCCCCCGACCTCCATCTGCAACGCGAGCGCTTCGTAGCTCTCGGATTGAAGGACTATGCCCCTCACGGCCGCGGGAGCCTAGCGCGCGGTCCAGATTCGGACCAGCTCTCGACAATTCGGCGAAACCCGGGACTAGACTGGGCCCCGTGGGCCGGAAAACCCCCTGGATATCCCTCGGCTTGCTCGGCCTCGCGAGCGCGTGCGGCGGGCGAGCCGAGGTCTTCGGCGCCCCGCCCGGGGCGTGCGGCGCGGTGAGCGCGGCCGAGCCTCTCGAAGGGGCCGGGCACGTTCCCAACTGCTATCCGCTCAGCTTCGAGTCGAACCCGCCGTCCTCGGGCGCCCACTACGAGAACTGGGCGGCGCACGGCGTGTACCCGTCGCCGCTGCCCCGCGGGTTCTGGGTCCACAACCTCGAGCACGGCGCCATCGTGCTCACCTACAACTGCGACGACGGGTGCCCTGACGAAGTGGCTCGCGCCGAGCAGCTCATGGACGAGCTGCCCCCAGACGCCTCGTGCCCCGGCGGGCGGCGCGTCTTGCTCGTGCCCGACCCATTGCTCGACGTGCGTTGGGCGGCGAGCGCGTGGGGCTACACACTGCGCGCCGACTGCTTCGACCCGGGTACCTTCCTGGGCTTCTACGTCCAGCATTACGCGAAGGCGCCGGAGGACGTCTGCTCCGAGGGCGTCGAGCTGCGCCAACCCGACGGCAGCCTCGATCTGCCACCGGGCTGCGGACAATGAGGTGGTGCCCAGAATCCGTACGGCGAGAGCCGGCGCAGCCGGCCCGCGTGGGGTAGTTGGGTCGGGGAGGCGCGTGCCTCCCCGAGTCAGCGACGCACGCGCCAGAGACCGAGCGCGGCGTACGCGCAAGCGAGCACCACGAGCGAGAGCGTCGCAGACCACTGCGGCAGGGACAGGACGGGCTCCGCGCCGAGCAGGTTCCGGACGTGACCGCGAGGCCAGAGCACCGCGCCGGCGCCCGCGCCCGCGCCCGCAATCCAGTCGACGATCAGCGCGACGCCGCGACCGCCCCCGCGCTTGCCCAGCGTCGACCCCAGGGCGAAGAAGCCCGCGTAGCTCACCCCGGCCAGCGCGCCTATCCAGGTGCTGGTCACGACGTCGCGAGCCAGGAGAGGGTCGGCCGGCGCGCGCACGACGACCACGCCGGCAGCGGCGATGAGCGCCCCCGCCACGGCGAGAACGAGCCCCAGACCCACGACGACGCCGAGAGCGCCGACCCGCCGATCGCCGCCATGACGACCGAGCTCGGCGAGCGCGTCGTCCAAGCGCCGGCCACTCAAAGCGCGCGCCACGACGCCGTGTGCCAAGAGGGGCAGGACCACGCCCAGCGCGACGCCGGTCAGCACGCGGTCGGTGGCGAGGCGCGAGCCCGTGCGGCGCTCGAGCAGCGCCACGACCAGCACGACCAGCAGAGCGACGACGAGCCCGAGCGCGCTGCTGGCCGCGACGAGGCGGCGCCGCACGAGGCGCGCTCCCGCCCAGAACGCGGTCACGGCGCTGCACCGCCTTCCGTCTCGGGCGGAGGTGGCGGCGGAGCAGGCGGCGCCGAGGCGGCGCGCTGCCGAGCCAAGGCCTCCTCGCGTTCACGCGCTTGCGCGGTCGCCGTGCGGAGCGCGCTGTCGTAGGCCGCGCGCCAGAGCCCCGCGGTGGCGGCGCGGACTTCTTCCATGGCAGGAAGCGCCAGCGAGAGCGAATGGAGCGTCACTCCGAGCTCGCGCGCGTGCTTCAGCACGGCGAGTGACAGGCGATCCACGTCGGGCCCTCGCACGCGAAGCTGCTCGGGGGCCAGCGTGTCGTCCCAATCGACGGCGGTCACCGCAGCGTCGCCCGCGAGGGCCGCAGCGAGCACGCGCGCTCCAGGCGTGCTCACGAACAGCGTGGCGGCCGCGCCGGGCACGAGCTCGGGCGCGAGCGGCACACCGGGACGGCGCACGAAGCGCCCGCGGTCGAGCAGCACCACGGACCCCCCGAGCTCCGAAGCGTCGCGAAGGCTCGCCGTGACGACGAGCACGGGCACGCCCCGCGCCGCGCATGCGTGGAGCTCTTCACACGTCCGTTCCCGCACACCGAAGGCCAGCGGCTCGTGCACGATCAGCGCGAGCGGCTCGCTGATCGCGAGGGCGAGGGCCCAGGCCAGCTGGCGACGGGCCTCGGCGCCGAGTCGGCTCGGCTCCGCGGCGCCCCAAGCAGCGAGCCCCCGCCGCTCCAGCAGCGCGCTGGGCTCCTCGCGCAGGCCGCGCAGCGCCATGGCCTGGCGCAGCCCTTCCGTGACGGTCCGCGACTCGAGCGGGGGCTCGTCCGCGAGCACCAACCCGAGCTTCGCGCGCACGTCGGGCGTCCTGGACGGATCGCGCCCCGCAACGCGCACGGCGCCTCGGCGTGGGGCGACGAGCCCGCCGAGCACGAGCGGCAGCTCGGCGCCCCCGTCCTCGGGCGTGCCGATCACCACGGTCAGCCCGGCCGGCACGGACAGCGTCGCACCCTGGAGCGCCCCGGAGAACACCGCGTCGAGCTCGAGCGTGGTCATCGGAAGAACGCTCCGACACGGAGCAGCTCCGCGCCGAGGAAGCCCGTCAGCGCAGGGACGCTCGGCACTCGCGGGAAGAGCTCGTGGAGGAGGTGGGGCAACACCACCAGCGCGAGGAGCGCCGAGCGCGGGCGCTCGGGTCCCAGCGCGCGCGACAGATTCACCAACACGGCGACCAGCGCGGCGAGCACCAAGACGTAGCCGACCACGCCGAGCACCAGCAGCGCGCGCGCGGCGAGCAGCGCGGGGGTTCGCGCGAACGCGAAGGCGAAGAGCGCGAGGAGCAGCGCGGGCGCGCCGACCACCATGAGCGTGCGCCGGCCGCTCGACAGGAGCTCGGCGAAGCCCATGGCGCCCCGGGAGAAGCCTCGGTAAGCGGCCAGGTCTCGCGCCGGACCCTCGTCGCTGCCGTGCCCCACCGCGGAGAGCGCGAGCGCCGCGGCCGCAGTCCAGGTCAGCCAACCGAGGGCGCTCACGACCACCGCGTCGCTGGCGTCGCCGGACGATGCGCGCGCCGCGAAGGGCACCGCGATGGCGTGGCCCACGCTGATCAGCGCCGCGAGCAGCTTCCCGAGCTGAGCCCCGAGGCGGCTCTTCAGGCAGCCGTCGTACAGCCGCACCAGCGGCCAGAGGCGGCGCTTGGGAGCGGCGGGGCTGGGTACGGCGCTGGCCACGGCCGCGGAAGCATACCCGACCCGCTCAAGGAGCCCCGATGTTCCGCGTGGAGCCCGGCGCGAGCTGCTCGGCGCGCGCCTTCCAGGCCGCTCTGCCGGGGTCGTCGAGCTCGGCGAGCGCCGCGGCCATCACGTAGACGGAGACCGGATCCTTCGGGTCGAGCGCGAGCGCGCGTTCGGCCGCTCCGACCGCGTGCCGAGCGCGACCCCGCGCGAGCTCCGCGGTCGCGAGCCAGCTCAGGGCGGCGACGGCCACGTCGTCGCGCGAGCGCGCCAGGGGCGTGAGGATCTCGACCGCCAGCTCGATGCGTCCGCGCCGGAGGAGCCCACGTGCCCTCAGAATCGCGAGCTCCGGGGAGCTCGGGAAGCGCTTCACACCGACTGCGATCACGTCCTCCGCCTCCGCGTGCCGATCGAGCTGGAGCAGGCTCTCGGCGAGGCCCACGAACCCGCTGGCCTCGCTGGGCGCCACCTCGGTCATTCGCTTGAACTGGATGCGCGCGTGCTCGAAGCGTCCGGCCTCGAAGTAGAGCCGTGCGAGATTGGCGCGCGCTGGACCGAAGCCCGGGTCCACCTTCAGCGCCTCGTCGTAGTGCTTGGCCGCCAGGTCGGGCCGACGCTCGCGCTCGGCGAGCACGCCCAGGCCGTGGTGAGGTTGCGCCACGTCGGGATTCAGTCGCCGCGCGCGGGTCAAGAGCTGGCGCGCGCGGCGGAAGTTCCCGCGCTGCATCTCCACCAGCCCCTGGTTGACGAGCGCCTCGACGAAGCGAGGGTTGTACTCGAGGGCCAGCGCGAAGCGCGCGTCGGCGGTCTCGAGGTCCCCCTGCTCCAGGGCTTCGACCCCAGCCCGATTCAGCTCCAGGGCCTTGGGCGGGAGCGGTGCCGCCCCCTTGCAGCCGGTGACGACCACGAGCACGAGAACCCCGACGAGGACGGCGCGCATTTGCGGTCCTCATCGGTGGGGCGGCGGACTCAGTTTCCGTTTTTCTGCAACGAGCCGAGATCGCAGCAGAAATTCCCAGTTGCAGAGGGCCTCGGCTCCGTGGATGCTTCGTGCCCCATGGCGGACGAGGACAAGCGCGACGACGCGGAAGACGCGGGCGACGACGCCGACGAGGAGCGTGAGGACGCACCTTCCGCGAGCGACGAGAGCGCGGACGACGAGGACGAGGACGACGAGGACGAGGACGAGGACGAAGCGCCGCCTCCTCCGCCCAAGAAGAAGGCGAGCGCGAAGCTCGTGCGCGAGCCCGAGCCGAAGCGGCGTAAGCGCGCCGAGCCCGAGAAGGTCGTGCTCCCGCCCGAGAAAGCGATCGGCGCGCCCAGCCGCCAGACCCTGATCATGCTCGGCGTGATGGCGGGCGCCACGCTCCTGATGTGGGGCTCCGCGCGCTTCGCGTGCAACGCCCACCCGGCCCAAACGCGCAAGCCGCGCGACGTGACGACGGCCGAGCTGTCGCGCGAGCCGAAGGGCGCCGCGCTCGAGCTGCAACAGCGCTGGAACAGCTACGACTTCAAGGGAGCGCTCGAGCTCGCCAAGGGCGGCATCGCAGAGGAGCTGGCCAAAGCGCAGTCGGACTGCGAGAAGGACGCCGCCGGGTGCGAGGCGAAGCGCAAGGCTGTCCAGGACCAAGCGCTCGCGACGGCCGCGCTCCTGTCGCGAGGACCCGGGAGCGCGAAGGTGCGGGTGATCTCGCGCGGCGGCGCCGGCGGCAACCAGACCGTGGTCTACACCGTCGAGCAAGAGGGCTCGCAGTGGAAGGTGAGCGGGCGCGGCGCCGAGGACCCCACGCCCGCACCGAAGCCTGCCCCTGCACCCGCGCCACCCGCTCCGTCCGGCTCGGCGGCCCCCGCGCCGAGCGGCGGTCACTGACGCTCTAGAGGCGCTCTGCGCCCACTTCGGCGAGCCAGCGTTCGACGTCGGTCTCGCGCGGCGCTCCCGTCGAAACCCGGCGGATGCGGCCTTCCGCGTCGATCAGCACGAAGGTGGGCAAGATCGTGATGCCGTAGCTCTTCGCGAAGCGCCCGTCGTCGTGGGCGACGTCGTACGGGATGGCCCAGCTCTGCGCCAGCGCACGCGCAGCTCTTGGCTCTTCGTCCAAGCTCACGGCGAGGAAGCGCACGTCGCGCTTACGCGGCGCGCGCGCAGCGGCCGCTACGGTGGGTGCCGCGCGTCGGCACACACCGCACCAGCTCGCGACGACCTCGACCAAGACCGGGGTGCCCTTGAGGGCAGAGAGCTGAACGCGCTCGCCAGCCCCGCTGACCAGCGGCAGCGAGAATTCGTGGGCGACGCTGCCCTCTTCGGGCCCGGACGTGCGGCGCCCGAACCAGTAGAGCGCGACGCCCAGCGCGACGAGCAACACGAGCAGCCGCAGCGAGCCGGAAGGCCGCTTCGCGCTCGCGGCGCTCACGGAGCGAGCCACTTGCGCCCGAGAAGCCAGCCCGCGAGCACGAACACGACCACGGTGCTGCCGTGCGCCAACCACAAGTGCCACGCCTCGTGGGTCGGGCACGCGACGCCGATGCCCGTCGCTCCCGCGAGACCCCCGCACAGACCGGCGAGCGCACCCGAGAGTCCGGGCGTCAGCGGGTCGGTGCGCCGCCAAGCCAGGAGCGTGCCCCCGGCTGCCGCCGCCCCGAACACCAGCGTGAAGAGGCCGCACACCGGGGCGTGCGTGTCCTCTGCGACGAAGCGCCCGAACGGCAGCACCGAGCTCGCGGACAGCGCTAGCCAGGCGAAGAATGCGAGGGGCAATCCCAGAGCGAGCGCCCAGCGCAGCTCTCGCGAGCCTCGCTTGCCCGGTGGTCGCGCGAGCCCGACGACCAGCACGGCGAGGTGCACGACGCCCCAGCCCGCTGCGCCGAAGAACGCGGTGCGCAGGGCGGCGTCGTGGCGATCCTGCGCGAGACCCATGGCGAAGAGCGCCGCCACGACCACCCCCGACGCGAGCACGGACAGCATCGCTCGCTGCCACGCGGCGAGCCCCTTGGCCTTCGCGAGGTCGCGCGTGCAAGTCTGCTGGATGGCCCGAGACACCTCGGCGCTCGGCACGGGCGCATCGCGCCAGGGCAGATCGGGAAGCAGCTCGTCGCGGCTGGAGGTCATCGGCGTTGGTACTCCTCGAGCTTCTCGCGAAGCTGCACGTACCCGCGGTGCACGCGCAGCTTGAGCGCGGTGGGCGTTGCGCCGAGGACCTCCGAGGCCTCGGCCAGCGAGAGGCCCGTGATCTTCGTGAGCACGATGGCCTCGCGGTAGGCCTCGGGCAGCGCGTCGAGGGCGCGCTCGAGCGCCTCGGCCACGTCGTTGCCGAGCCCGTCGTCCTCGCCCCGCGGCTCGGGCAGCGTGCCGTCGTGGCTCAAGTCCTCCGTCCGTACTTTGGCGGAGCGGCGCTCGTCGAGGAACGACCGGCGTGCGATGGCGATGAACCACGGCAGCACGGGAGCGCCCTTGAGGTAGCTCCCACGCGCGCGGTGCACCTTCGCGAAGGTCACCTGGAGCAGATCCTCGGCGCGCGCCCTATCCCGCGTCAGGCGCAGGATGTAACCGTAGAGCTTGGGCGCTGCGCGCTGGTAGAGCCGATCGAACGACGCCGCGTCCCCGTCGACGTAGCGCTCCATCAGGTCCTCGAGCGTGACCTCCGAGGGCGCAGCGTCGCTCACGACGAGCCCCGCCCCGAGCACGCCAGCGCCGAGGCCGGCCTCACCCGCGACGGACATCTGGAGCAGGGGCGGCCACTTGGACGATTACGCCAGGGGCCACCCCGGGGTTTCGGGCGACCTGGCCCGGACCCCCCGGTCGCCCGCAGTTGGCCGCAAATTGCCGTCAAATCAGGGTCTTGAGGTCGAGCATTTCCTCGACGTCCGGCATGATCACGAGCTCGACACGCCGATTCGACTGCCGGCCAGGGTCCGCGCCGTTGTCCGCGACGGGGTCCGTCTCGCCGTAGCCGGCGGCGTGCAGGCGCGAGGTGTCGAGCCCTCCGCCGCCGCCCTTCGCGTCGGTCGCCGCAACGAGGTAGAGCAGCACGCGCCGCGCGCGCATCACGCTGAGGCCCCAGTTGTCGCCGAACTGACCGCCCTTGAGCGGCTTGTTGTCGGTGTGGCCCGCGACCTGGAAGAAGCGCTTCTTCAGCTGATCGTCGCCGCGGATCACGTCGGCCACCGCTTGCAGGACCTTCTTGCCCTCGTCCTTCAGGTCGTCCTTGCCGGACTCGAAGAGCACGTCGCCGGGGAGGCGGATGACCATGCGGTTGCGGCGCACCTCGACCTTCAGGCCCAGGTTGGTCAGCTTCTTCAGCTTGTCGCGCAGGAGCTCGAAGCGCTGCTTGATGCGCTCGAGCTGGTCGGCGCGCGCCTTGTACTCCGCCAGCGCCTTGGTGAGCTGCTCGAGGTTCGCGGCCAGCTCCGCCTTCTCCGTGCCCGTCTTCTGCAGGGCAGCGTTGAGCTGGTCCATGTCCACGCCCATCTTCTTGAGCTGGTCGGTCAGGTCGTTGACGCGCTTCTTGGTCTTGTCCAGCTCGGCGCGGGTCTTCGCGTGGGCGGACTGCTCGTCCTTGTACTGCTTGTCCAGCTGCCCGTACTTCGCGAGCTGCGCCTGCCACTCGTCTTCCGAGTAGCCGCACCCCATGGCGGTGACCAGAGCCAAGCAAGAAACGAAAAGGCACTTCCGAACCACGAGAACCTCCAGGGTGTTCGGCGGAGAAATTCCGACCGCGCACAGCCGGCGTCAACCTCGGCCTCGAGACGGCGAGAAAACCCCAGCAAAGCCGGACGAAAGATGCTGAATCGTTGCGGGGCGTCCACGCCACCGTCACCTCGACAGCGCACGCTTCGGGCATGCGCTTCTCGCGCGTGGCTCTGTCGCTGTTCGGGCTCGCGGCCGGGTGCGTGGGACTCTCGCAGAACGACGCGGTTCCCCGGCCCCAGCCGACCCCAGCGGCCGCGCGCCCCGCGCCGCCCCGCCTGGTGGTCGTGGCCGTGTTCGACCAGCTCGGCGCCGCGACGCTGGCGCGCCTGGCACCGATCTTGGACGAGGACGGCGCGATCCGAACCGCGATGGCCAACGGAGTCGAGCTCCGCGTCGCGCACCCCCACGCGGCCACCTACACCGCGCCCGGGCACGCCACGCTGCACACGGGGGCCGCGCCCAGCGCGAGTGGCATCCTGGCCAACGAGCGCTGGCACCCGGAGCGAGGCGAAGTGTCGTGGCTGAGCGACCCGAGCGCTCCCGCGTTGCACGACCCCGGTGCCTCTGCGAGCCCGCGCGCGCTGCGGGCCGCGACGGTCGCCGACGCACTGAAGAGCGCGAGCGGCGGGCGCGCGAAGGTGGTCAGCGTCTCGGTCAAGGATCGTGGCGCCGTCATCCCGGGTGGCAGAACCCCGGACCTCGCGCTCTGGTACTCCTCGACACGGCGCGGCTTCACCACCTCGCGCTACTACCGAGAAGCGCTCCCGGAGTGCGTGACCCGCTTCGAGGTCGAGCACCCCCCCGAGCGCTTGCTCGAACCTTGGGTCGCGGATCCTCGGGTGGCGACGCTGGGCCCCGACGACGCGCCAGGCGAAGGCGAGTACCTGGGCTGGTCGCGGGTGTTCCCGCACGACCCTCGAAAATCCTCGGCACCTTGGTCGGTGCTCCGCGTCACGCCGGCTCTGACCGAGTACTCCATCGAGCTCGCGGGTGCCTGCGCGCGCAACCTGGGACTGGGTGATGACGACGTCCCTGATTTGCTCGCGCTGTCGCTCTCGGCCACCGACTACGCGGGACACGTCTACGGTCCCGAGTCGCTGGAGGTCGCGGACGCTCTCGTGCGCACGGATCGCGCGCTGGGGCGTTTGATTCGAGCATTGGAAGCGCACACACGAGTCGCCGTGCTGATCAGCTCGGATCACGGCGTGTCTGCGCTCCCGGAAGGCTCGGGCTCGGGCGGCCGCATCGACCCGAAGCAGCTCGTTGCCACGCTGAATTCTCGGCTTCAGGCCAGGCTGGGGCCGGGGAGCTACGTGGCGGCGTTCGTCGCTCCGTTCGTCACGTTGACGGCGAGCGCGCAGCGGCAGCGCGAGCAGGTGCTCCCGGCGCTGCTGGCCGAGCTGGGCGCGCTGCCCGGCGTGCACGCCGCGTTCGACTCGAGGACCGGCGCTCGGCTCAGAGCCAGCGGCAATCCGGTCGAGCGGGCGGCGGGGCTCTCGCTCGACGATCAGGCGCCAGGGGATGCCTTCGTCGTCCCGGCCGAGGGGTGGTCGGTAGACCCCCACATGGCGGTGGGCGCCGGGACCAGCCACGGAGCTCCCTGGCCGTCCGAGCGCGAAGTCCCCGCGCTGTTTTGGGGTCCCGGCGTGCCTCGGCTCGCTGCTCGCGCTGCGCTGGACGCACGGCGCGTAGCCCCGACGCTGGCGGCGTTGCTCGGGATCCCGGCTCCAGCTGGCGCGCGCCAGCCGCCGCTGCCGGGCGCGCCTTGAGCAAGCTCGTGCGTGACGCCCACGCGTCCGGCGCCACCGCGACGTTTCCACGAGTTTTCCACAGCCTCACTCGGATGGACGCTTCTCGACACCCTGGCGTGCGAGATCGGTTCTCCGATGAAACACGACAAGCTCATCGGCCCGCTCTTGCTCGTCAGCTCGTGCTTGCTCTGGACGAGCTGCACGGGAGCCCGCACCGGCATCCCCCTTCGACCCGGGCTGCTGGTGCCCGAACCTCCCCGCCCTGCCGAGGTCAGCCTCGACGTCGGACACACGGTCGTAGTCGTGGCCCTGGATGGAGTGCGACGCGAGGACGTCTTCGCCGGCGTAGACCCCCGCCTGGCTCGCGCTCAAGGGCTCGAGCCGGATGAGATCCTCTCCGCGCGCGATCTGACCCCGAACCTGCATGCGCTGATGGACCGCGGAGCAGCCCTGAACGGCTCGATCTCCGCGAGCGGAC
>Ga0233425_10007145_pt1 | contig 15905 bp, 14 predicted proteins | sample Watercolumn_Towu_2_FD_181712 | JGI IMG/M metagenome (GOLD analysis project Ga0233425, IMG submission 181712) | Freshwater microbial communities from Lake Towuti, South Sulawesi, Indonesia - Watercolumn_Towuti2014_140_MG | ecosystem: Environmental > Aquatic > Freshwater > Lake | place...
CGACAGTCTGACTACCTTTATGATCATCGGAACACTGATCGGGGCGAGACTGGGGCACTGTCTTTTTTACGAACCTGACTATTTCCTGAGCCATCCGGGGAAGATCCTGGCTGTGTGGGAAGGAGGACTGGCCAGTCACGGGGCGGCCATCGGGATCATCCTGGCACTGATCATTTTTTCTGTCGCCTATAAGCGGCCATTTCTTTGGGTTATCGACCGGATCGTTATTGTTGTGGCCCTGGCCGGATGCCTTATCCGTATCGGGAACCTGATGAATTCAGAGATCTTCGGGCATGTAACGCAACTGCCCTGGGGATTCATCTTCAGGAAAGCTTCCAATCCTCTCGAGGCGACAGATCCAAGGCATCCTACCCAGATCTATGAGGCCCTTTCCTACCTGTTGATTTTTTTCTACCTGATATGGCACTATTATCGGAAGGACGGGAAGCCGGCCCCGGGGTTCCTTTTCGGGATGTTCCTGATCCTGATCTTTGGTATCCGGTTCCTTATCGAGTTCCTTAAGGAACCGCAGGTCGGTTTCGAAGCCGGTATGGACCTCAACATGGGCCAGTTGCTGAGCATCCCGTTCATTCTTGCAGGGATTGTGTTTGCGGTGAGAGCCGGGAAAACAGCAACGGGGTAGAACCGGGGAGAAGGATTAGCCGCTTCCTCCGAGAAGCCGGCCGATATTCGTTTTCAGTTCCTTATAATCATTCTCCAGTACAAGCCCAGGGTAGTTTTTCGACATTTCCAGGGCATAGATAAGGTCGAAATCGCGCTGGATCATAGAAAAATAGATCTTCCGGTCCATCAGGTACCGGGCAAGGTACTCCTGCTCGGTCTGTCCCGGTGTGGGGATCAGGATCGCGCGCTTTCCCAGGGCGGCAATGTCCATCAGGCTGGAATATCCCGACCGGCAGATCACCAGCAGGGACCGGCGGATATATTGTTCGAGCACCGCAGATTCCAGATGGGAAACGATCCGGATCGTTTCCGAAAACTGGTATTCCTCGTTCTTCTCGGTCATTCCCCTAACGATAACTGCTTTTATCGTGGTGTTCTGAAGCTGACTGAGGATCTTCTCTTCCAGGATGGAGCGCTGCGGTTCCGGACCCGAGAGGAGTGCAAGGATCTCAAAATCGGGGATTTCAGTTTCTGAAAGCCATACCGACGATCCGGGGAAGCGGGAAAGGATGCCGATATAGGAGGCATTGCAGGGCAAGCGCCCTGGATGGGAGAGATCTCCGGCAAGTCCCATATGGTTTTCAAAATCAGGAATCCAACATTCGGAATACCGCCGGATAAGGGCATAATTCATTTTTTGCAGGAAGAACGCGAAAATCCTGAGGTACTTCGGTGTCTTGATCTGCAGCTGGTGGGAAAGAAAGATGCAGGGAACTTCTCTTGTCCAAAGTCCGAACCGGTTGTCCGAAAACACAATGTCCACCTGTTTCTCCCGGATGATACGTTTCAGGAACAGGTGTTCTTTACGGATCCCGGCGATCAGCTTATGCACCTGAAGGATCATTTTCAGGGTCATCCACGATCCCTGCGGGTAGTTGATATGGATTCCCGGAAAGATGCAAAATTCCAGGGAAGGGAACTCCCTTTTCAGGAAAGCCAGCGGGCGGCGGTCGGAAGCAATGATCACCCGGCAACCGTGCTCCAGAAAATTCCGGATCACCGGTACGCATCGTGTGGCATGCCCGATACCCCAGTCGAGGGGACAGATCAGTACGGTTTTCTTCTGTTTCTCCTGGTCCATTTGCAGCAAATATATAAGCCGGAGTAACGATTATGACAAAATTGTGAATAACTGGGTATTACTTTTCCGGCTTCCGGCCGATTAATGCCAGACAATAATTCCTATGCTGATCTATCAAATTGCATTGACCCTGATTCCGGGGATCGGAGATGTGCTCGGGAAAAAGCTGGTGGCTTTGTGTGGGAGTGCGGAAGCGGTTTTCCGCGAACCTAAACGGTTCCTGCGCAAGGTGAAAGGGGTAGGGGAGGTCCTGAGCAATGCGGTTGGCGATAAAAGCATCTTCCGCAGGGCAGAACAGGAGATCGGTTTTATCACGCGGTTCCGGATCTCCCCGGTATTCTTTCTTGATCCTGGTTATCCGTGGCGGCTGAAGCATTGCATCGACAGCCCGGTAATGCTCTATTACAAGGGAACAGCAAACCTGAATGCCGAAAGGATCATCGGGATTGTCGGTACCCGGTCGGCAACCACTTACGGAAAATCAGTGTGCCGTGATCTGATCACCGGGATCGTCTCTCATGAGCCACTGGTAGTGAGCGGACTCGCATACGGAATCGATGGTTGTGCACACCGATGGGCACTGGATGCAGGCCTGGCGACTGTAGCCGTCCTGGGGCACGGACTCGACCAGATCTATCCCTGTGCCCATTCCGCCCTGGCGGAAAAGATGCTGCAGAAGGGAGGGCTGGTTACCGAATTCCTGAGCGGGACCAATCCCGACCGGGAAAATTTTCCAAAACGAAACCGGATCATCGCCGGGATGTGCGATGCCCTCGTTGTTGTTGAAGCGGCGAAAAAAGGCGGTGCCCTCATCACAGCCGATATTGCCAATTCCTATAACCGGGATGTGTTTGCAGTTCCCGGCAGAATAGGCGATACCTGGTCGGAAGGAGCGAATTATCTCATCCGGACGAACCAGGCACATCTTGTCCAGTCGGCCGAGAATATCGAATACATCATGGGATGGAAGAAACAGGAGACGACGCCTGCCCCGCAGCGGAAGATTTTCCTGGAACTTGCCCCCGATGAACTAAAGATTGTTCAGGTGCTGGAAGCGGCAGGACAGACCGGGATGGATCAACTTTCGCTGGCTTCGGGGCTGACACCGGGGAAAATCTCTGCAGCGTTGCTGAATCTGGAATTTGAAGGTATTATCAGGTGCCTGCCAGGGAAGATATATGTTCTTGAGTAAGCGGTATCAGATCTTGTCGAGTGGTTCCGGTTCTGTGGAAGCGGCCTTGATCCCCAGGATGAAGACGATCAATGTGGAACCGAAGGCAAACAGGCTCAACAGCTTGAAATCATATGTCAGGAGGCAGAAATTGAAAAGACCATGGAAAAAGGTAGCGGCAAATAATCCGGTCATGTTGTAAACAATCCTGGATTTCAAAAACTTAGCCAATCCTGAGAAAAATCCCATGATCACGGAAAAGATCAGGTTTGCCGGTACAAACACAAACAGGTAGAGGTTGGCCGGGAAGTTCACAATGGTATGGAACAGATCCATGGGAAAAAGGATAATCCGGACTGTGGAAAAACCCAGTGCGACCATGATGGACATGGTGATGGCGTGAACCGGCTTGTCCAGTTCTTTCCGCGGTATGACAAAGTACCGGAATAGCAGGTACATGCCCAGTTCAGACGCAAAACCAATGGTTACAAATGAATAGAACAATGTCCGTTTCAGGTTTCTCAGTTCGTTCAGACCCAGCAGGGCGGAGAGATATTCTGCGGCAAGCAGGACAACCGTACCGAGTATCCCGAGAAGAAAGCTTCTGATCAGCAATCCCGTGAAGCCCTTATGATATCTCCCGGAGAAATACCACAGGATGATGGCAGCAAGTACAGGCGCGAAGAAGAACGTCATGTATGCGTACGGTTTCATAGGGATTGGTTTGGGATTTATGCAGTAAATGTAAGATATTTTATAACTTTACCCCTGCATTTGTTAAAAAATCCAAAAGAGTGAGTAAAATTACTATTCAGAAATTGAGCGAATCCGAGATTGAAAAACGAAGGATCCGTTCATGGCCTGTCTGGACGAAGGAAGTTTCCCGGTTTGACTGGACCTATGATAGTGATGAAGAGTGTTTGTTCCTGGAAGGGGAGGTGACCATTGAGACGGGCGATGGCCGGTTTGAGATCAGGCCCGGTGATTTTGTCACTTTTCAGAGCGGCCTGAAATGTATCTGGGATATCTGCAAGCCGGTGAAAAAACACTATAATTTCCCCTGATTTGACTTCCCGCAGCAGGATTCAGGAAGGGCTTGTGGTAAAATCCACAGGTAGTTGGATCCTTGTCGGAACCGGGTCGGGGGAGAAGATCCCCTGCAGGATCAAGGGCCATTTCAGGATCAAAGGTATCCGCACGACCAACCCGGTCGCCGTAGGCGACCGGGTTGAATTTTCCGCAGACCCGGAAAACAAGGAAGGGCTGATCCGGAAGATCTTTCCCCGTGACAACTATATCATCCGGAAAGCCACCAAACTTTCCCGCGAAGCACATATTATCGCGGCCAACATGGACCATGCCTACCTGGTTGTCACACTGGTCAGCCCGCGCACTTCCACCGGATTCATCGATCGGTTCCTGGTCACTGCCACCGGGTATTACATTCCTGCCGGACTGATATTCAACAAGCTGGATCTGTACCGGAAGCAGCATTTGGAAACCCTCCGGGAGCTTTTCCGGATATATGAAGATGCAGGTTATCCCTGCCTGGCGGTATCTGCCCTGCGGGGAGACGGTGTGGACAACCTGAGATCGCTGCTGCAGGGAAGAATCAACCTCTTTGCAGGCCTTTCCGGCTCAGGCAAATCAGCGCTGATCAAAGCGATCGATCCGCACCTCGATCCCCGGATCGGTGTTATATCAGAAACGCACCAGAAAGGAATGCATACCACCACTTTTGCAGAGCTGTATCAGCTTCAGAACGGGGGCTGCATCATCGATACTCCCGGAATCAAAGAATTCGGACTGGTCCATTTCGAGGCAGCAGAGATCCCCCGTTGTTTCCCCGAGATGGACCGGCTTCTGCCTCAATGCCAGTACAATGATTGCACACATACCCATGAGCCACGGTGTGCGGTGAAAGAAGCCTTGGAAAACGGAAAAATCAGCCGGATCCGGTATAATAGTTATCTTAGCATCCTTAATGAAGACGCTAAAAAGGAATCCCGGACATGATTGCCCGTGACCTGATCACCGAACCCGACATACTGGATATGGAAACATACGGGGATCCCGGTATGATTACCGGACTCCTGAAAAGCGGTTCCTTCGTCAGGGAGAACCAACCCGTTTTTGAGGTGATCCAGGCTTTTGCCGACCTGAAAACCAAAGCTATCCCTGTCCTCTCAGAAAATAACCAGTACCTGGGCACAGTCACCCTGGAGAAACTGGTGCGCTCCCTGGCCAGGATCACTTCTGTGGAAACCAAAGGGGGGATCATCGTTCTGGAGGTCAACACCCGGGACTATTCCCTTTCGCACCTGGCGCAAATCGTGGAGGCCAACGATGCCAGGGTGCTAAGCGCCTATATCACCTCCTTCCCTGAACCCTCCAGGCTGGAAGTCACCCTGAAAGTCAATACACAGGAGATTGGCCCTATCCTGCAAACCTTCGACCGGTACGGATATACCGTCAAGGCTTCCTATTCAAACCAGGATGCCTATACCGAAACGATCAGGGAACGGTATGACGCCCTGATGAACTTCCTGAATATCTGAGTGCCGGTCATGAAGGTCGTCATCCTGACCGGGCTGTTCCTGTGCTTTTTTCTTCCGGCCATCAGAAGTAACCCCGACACTTCCGCGAAAGTCGTTATCGGGCAGATCACGCTGGAGGGGAACAGGATCACCCGGCCACGGATCATTCTCCGCGAGCTGAAGTTTAACACAGGAGATACCGTTTTTATCCAGGACCTGCCCGATATCCTGGTTAAGAGCCGGCAGAATGTATTCAATACCGGGCTTTTCAACGTGGTGAGGATCGACACACTGCGGGATGACCTGTCGCCCGGGAAACTGAACATCTCAGTATCTGTGATCGAACGCTGGTATCTGTGGCCGATTCCCTATCTGGAATTCCCGAACCGGAACTTCAATGCCTGGCTGGAAGAACCGGATCTCAGCCATCTCACCTGGGGAATGAATGTAAAGCTGTTCAACGTACGCGGTCGGAATGAAACCCTGACCGCCATAGTCTATATGGGGTTCAATCCCCGTTACGGATTCACGTACCAGACTCCTTACCTGAACAGGAAACAATCCTGGGGCATCGGTTTCGGGGCCGGTTGGGGATTCAACAAGTCGCTGATTTCAGGAACCACCGGGAACAAGGATGTGTACCTTTCTGTTCCCGGAGAGATCCTGAGCACACAGGTGACAGCGTACGCTGAAACATTCTTCCGCCCAGGCCTGTACAGTTATCATACCTTATCGGTAAGCTACAGGTATTCCGATTTTGCCGACACCCTATTGAATACCCCTGGCTACCTGACCTATCCGACAAGGTATTATTCCTTCTTCTCCCTGTATTACAAGTTCAAGCTTGATCACAGGGATGTCAGATATTACCCCCTGACAGGCTATTATTTCGACGTTGAACTGATCAAGACCGGCCTGAGCGGGCACCCGGTCAACCTTTTTTCAGTGCAGTCGTCGTTCAGGAGGTACGATCTGCTTCTCGACAGGTTTTATTGGGCTACGGGGATCACTCTCAAATGTTCCTGGCCTTCAGAGCAACCGTTCGCATTCCAGCAGAATCTCGGGTACGGACGGGATTATATCCGCGGTTTTGAATATTACACCATCAACGGGAACTGGTTTGTCATTTGGAAGAATAACCTGAAGTTCGCGCTCGTCCGGCCGCGCACGGGGAGTATTTCGTTCATCAGGAATCCGAAATTCGGTGTAGTACCCTATGGCATCTTCCTGAATCTCTTCGCGGATGCCGGCTTTGTCAACGAGCCGGCGGCCGGGGATCCCGCCGACAATCCGCTCGTCAACCGGTTCCTTGGAGGGTACGGGATCAGCGTTGACCTGGTGACCTACTACGATATTGTGATCGATCTCGGACTGGCAATGAACAGCCTGGGAATCCCGGGGATCTATATCCATTTCACAGCACCGATCTGAACCGGTGGTTTCCCCGAAATTTCATTTATCTTTGCGACCTGGAAATCAGACTTATTCATGAATCTAGCCCTTTTTGGACGTTCGGTTACCGATCCGATGCTTCCCTACTTCCAGGAACTGGTGAACAAACTGGAGGAGATCCGCGGCGCCACCTGTATTTATCTGCCCTTTTACCGGCAGCTGGAAGGCCGGATCCGGTTCCGGTTCAAGCCGGAGATCTTCCAGCATCACAGCCAGATCAAGGAAAAGATTGATTTCCTGTGCTCCATCGGCGGAGACGGGACCATTCTTGACGCAGTGATCCAGATCGGGGATTCGGGCATCCCTATTATCGCCATCAACATGGGGCGTCTGGGTTTTCTCTCGGGTGTTTCCAGGGATGAGATATTGCCTGCCCTGGAGAATATCCTGAAGGGGAACTATACTCTCGAGAACCGTACGTTGCTCGAGCTTCATTCCCCCGCCGGAATATTCACCGATTTCCCTTTTGCCCTTAACGATCTGACGATATACAAAAGCGACCACCAGACCATGCTGACCATCCGGATCAGCATCAACGGGGAATTCCTCAATTCTTACTGGGCCGACGGCCTGATCATCGCCACACCGACCGGTTCCACAGCTTACTCCATGAGCTGCACCGGTCCGATCGTGACCCCCGGATCGGAGACCTTCGTCATCACTCCGGTTGCCAGCCACAACCTGACCGTACGGCCTATTGTGATCCGCGACGATTGCCGGATCAGCATTACGGCGGAAGGCGAGAGCAACGAATTTTTCGTCACTCTGGATTCCCGGAAACAAAAGGTTTCCACAGGAACAGAACTGGAAATCACCCGGGCCTCATTTGAGATCCGGCTTGTCCGTCTCCCTGGCCGCCATTTTTTCAAAACCATCCGTGAGAAGCTCAACTGGGGGCTCGACGCCAGGAATTGAGAGGGAAGCTTCAATAAATCCAGGATTTCAGCGTTACTATCATTCCTTTGGGATTGGTCAATACATGAAAAGAGGTATATTTCCGGCACTGCTGTGGTTCGTTGCATTGTATGCCGCTCAATCACAGGATTTTGAAGTGGGTATTACCGGAGGGGGGGTGTATTATATCGGAGACCTGAATCCCTCTTCCCACTTTCGCGAAATGCAACCTGCTTACGGGATCCTTGCCCGATACAATATCGATACCCGTTGGGCGGTCAAACTGAGCGGGACCCGGGGAAAACTGATTGCCAGCTCGGCCGATTCCTGGTTCCTGCCCGAACGGAACCTGCAGTTCTCAAGTTCGGTTACGGATATTTCAGCGGTAGCCGAATTCAATTTCCTTCCGTATTTCACCGGCAGCAAAAGGAACTGCATCACACCGTTCGTCTATGGCGGGATCGGAATCTTTTTCTTCAATCCCATGTCGGGAGGAGTTGAACTTCAGCCACTCGGAACCGAAGGGCAACAGGCAGGATATGAAGGAAGAAAGCCATACCGGAAGTGGAGTGTAAGCTTCCCTTTCGGAATGGGAGTGAAGGTAGGTTTCGCAAAGCGGTTCGGATGCACCCTTTACTGGGAATTGCATAAGACCCTTACCGATTACCTCGATGATGTGAGCCGGACCTATTATCTCAACGGAACCCAGATAGATCCGGCAAATCCCCAGCAATACTTTTCTGATCCGGCGATGAGCCATCAGCCCGGGATGCAACGGGGGAATTCGAAAAATCAGGACTGGTATTCCTTCTGCGGAATCACAATAACTTATAAATTTGCACTCGCCGGAAGCCGCAGGTGTAAGGATGTGTACAATAATTAATTCGGTGGGGCCCGCATGGGATTAATTAACCAGATCAATAAAGAAAAACTTCCCCGGCATATAGCCGTGATCATGGACGGGAACGGGCGCTGGGCCAGGAAACAGGGATTTGCCCGGGTAAAAGGCCATGAGAAGGGAGTGGGAGCCGTTAGAGCAACGGTGGAAGCAGCAGCGGAATTAGGGATCAAATTTCTGACCTTGTATGCATTCTCCACAGAGAACTGGAATCGTCCGAAACACGAGATCGATGCCCTGATGCGCCTTCTGGTTAAATCGATCCACAATGAGATGAAGACGCTGATGGAAAATAACATCCGGCTGAAAACCATCGGCAATTTCGGGGCATTGCCCGTTAAAAGTCAGCAGGAGCTAAGCAAAGCCATTAATAAAACTTCAGGCAACACCGGACTGACCCTTGTGCTGGCACTGAGCTACAGCTCCCGTTGGGAGATACTGGAAGCCACACGGGGGATCGCGCGCCGTGTGGCTTCACGGGAACTGATCCCCGAAGAAATAGATCTGCCTGTATTTACTTCCCACCTTTCCACCCACGGGATTCCGGATCCGGAGCTGCTGATCCGCACCAGCGGGGAATACCGCATCAGCAACTTCCTGCTGTGGCAGATCGCCTATACCGAATTATATTTCACTCCCACACTTTGGCCCGATTTCACCAAAGATGAATTTTACCGGGCCATCCTGGACTACCAGCACCGCGAACGCAGGTTCGGACTGACCAGCGACCAACTGGCTCCACCGGGGAAAATCCTGAAGAACTGAACTACATGAAGCTGCGATCCGTTATCCTCCCGCTCCTGACCTGTACCCTCCTGCAGACAACCATGGCACAGATCTCCCTGGGTGATTTCGGGATCGATTACAGCCGGCCGAAAGAATTTGAAATCGGAGGCATCACGGTCAGCGGTGTGAAATACCTGGATGCCAATGTCCTCATCATGCTTTCGGGCCTCACCGTTGGCGACCGCGTGGAAGTCCCGGGAGACAAGATCACCGATGCGGTGAAGAAACTGTGGGACCAGGGACTGTTTGAGAATGTACAGATCTCCGTTACCAATGTAATCGGAAACCAGATCTTTTTCGATATCTACCTGAAGGAACGACCCCGGCTTTCCAGGTTTTCTTTCACCGGGATCAAAAAGGCCGATGCCGACAACATCAGGGAAAAGATCCGGCTGACCAAAGGAGATTACGTGACGGACAATCTCCTCATCAAGACCAGGAACATCATCCGGAAGTACTTCGAAGAGAAAGGTTTCCTTAACGCTGAAGTGGACATCGTGCTGAAACGGGACTCCGCCGCATCGAATAATGTGTCCATGACGATCAATATCAGCAAGAACGGGAAAGTCAAGATCTATCAGCTGAACGTTCACGGAAATGTACACCTGACCAGTGAACAGATCGCGACGGCTTTCAAGGATACCAAGGAAATGGCGATCTTCAATCCCATGGACGGCCTGGATCTGATGATCTGGGAGTCGGTGAAAGCCGCTTTCCATGTTGATTTCGTGGAGATCGCCAACATCATCGAGCAGCATATCTTTGAGACAGTACGCCTGCGGATCTTCAAGGCATCCAAGTTTATCCCCGATGATTATGAGGAGGATAAGATCAACCTGATCACCAAGTACAATTCGCTCGGATACCGGGATGCCAGGATCCTTGCCGATTCTGTTGTGAAGAACGATGATAACACCATAAATGTCAATATCTGGATTGAGGAAGGCCCCAAATATTATATCCGTAGCATTGCCTGGATCGGGAACACCAAGTACAACGACCAGTTCCTGTCGAGGTTCCTGCGTGTCAAACCCGGTGATGTCTATAACAAGGAAGCGCTGGATGCGGCGCTGACATACGATCCGAACGGAGGAGATCTCAGGTCCCTTTACATGGATGACGGATATTTGTTCTTCGATGTGGTTCCGGTCGAGGTAAGGGTGGAGAATGATTCCATCGACCTGGAGATCCGGATGCATGAGGGGAAACAGGCAACCATCAGCAAGGTGACCATCAAGGGGAACACCAAAACCAATGACCATGTCGCCCTTCGGGAGATCCAGACACGCCCGGGCCAGCTCTTCAGCCGCGACCGGCTGATCCGCTCTCAGCGGCAACTGGCCCAGCTTAAATATTTTGACGCGGAGAAGCTGGTTCCCAATATTGATCCGCATCCCGAGGATGGGACCGTGAACATTGAATACACTGTGGAAGAAACCTCTGCCGACCAGATCGAGCTTTCAGGCGGATGGGGATATGGCCGCATCATCGGGACCCTGGGCCTTTCATTCAATAACTTTTCGCTCCGGAATTTCTTTAACTGGAAAGCTTGGAAGCCAATCCCTTCAGGTGACGGACAAAAGCTGAGCCTCCGGGTACAGACCTATGGCAAAGGATATTTCAGTTACAGCTTCGCATTCACCGAACCCTGGCTTGGAGGAAGAAAGCCCCTGGCACTCAGCCTGTCCTACGTACATTCGAAATACACCAACGGACTCTCCAAAGGGGATTCCCTGTATGGCTATTTCAAGATCGACGGCATGTCGGTTTCCCTGGGATCAATGCTTCGCTGGCCCGATGACTATTTCTCCCTGATACACAGTATAAACTACTTCTTATACAACACCCGGAACTATTCAGCCATTTTTACTTTCGGAGGCGGAAACGGCTCCTACAATGCACTTTCTTACGGAGCTCTCCTGGCCAGGAATTCCATCGACAATCCGATCTTTGCCCGTGCAGGATCCGAACTATCACTCTCCCTGGAATTTACCCCGCCGTACAGCTTGTTCCGCGGTAACGTGAATTACGATACGATGCCGTACAGCGAACGATACAAATGGGTGGAATACTACAAGATCAAATTCAAAGGAGCCTGGTACATCACCCTGGTGGACAAGCTGGTGCTCTCACCGAGGATCCAGATCGGTTTCCTGGGAACCTACAACACCCGGCTGGGAGTGACCCCGTTCGAGCGGTTTTACCTGGGCGGAGACGGCCTGACCGGTTACAACAACATGGACGGCAGGGAGATCATCGGGATGCGGGGCTATGCCAACAACTCGCTTACACCCGGTTACCCCAACACCCTGGGCGGAGCTGTGTATACCAAGAATACCCTCGAGTTGAGATACCCGGTTTCTCTCAACCCGAGCGCCACTATTTATGGTCTGGCTTTTCTGGAAGCCGGTAACGACTGGCTGCATTTCAGCGATGTGAATCCTTTCAACCTGTACCGGTCGGTGGGATTTGGAATCCGGGTATTCCTGCCGATGTTCGGCCTGCTTGGACTCGACTGGGGATACGGACTGGATCCGGTCCCCGGAGTGCCTGGCGCCAACGGCGGACAGTTCCATTTCTCGATCAATTCATCCATAGATTAAATGGTGAAAAGCATGCAAAAAAAGAAAAATCTATGAAAAAGATTGCCTTCCTGTTTGTCTCTCTGGTTTGCCTGGCAGGGATAGTCCGGGCCCAGAAAGTGGCTTTTGTGGATACCCAGTATATCCTTGATAATATTCCCGAATATGCCGAGGCGCAGGCGCAGCTGGATGAGATCTCTGTACAGTGGCAGAAGGAGATCGAAGAGAAGTTCGCCGAGGTCGATAAGATGTACCGGGATTACCAGGCGCAATCGGTTCTTCTGCCGGAAGACATGAAGAAGAAAAAGGAACAGGAGATCGTGGATAAAGAAAAGGAGGCGAAAGGTCTTCAACGGAAGTACTTCGGAAAGGACGGGGAATTATTCAAGAAGCGCCAGGAACTGATTAAACCCATCCAGGAGAAGATTTACAATGCCATCCAGCAGATCGCTGATGATAACAATTACGGGATCGTGTTTGACAAAGCCGGGAGCCTGACCATCATGTACTCCAATCCCAAATACGATATCAGCGATGATGTGCTGGACCAGTTAGGCGCGGCCATGGGATCCCGGACACGCAGTAAAGCTTCACAGGGAACCAAACCCGGAACCGACGTGCGTCAGGGTTCCGACAGCCGGCCGCCCGCCGACCTGAAACCCGCCGGTGGCGATCCCCGAAAATAATCAGTCCGGGTATATGCCATTGAATTTTTTCATATTTTTGCCAACCCAAGCAGAAATTTAAGCATAAGACAATGAAAACTTTCCTCAGGATTTTTACATGGATTATCCTTTTCACAGGCATTGCATCCATTGCACCGGCCCAAACTGTTCAGAAGATCGGATTTGTGAATTTCAATGAACTGTTACAAGCCATGCCCGGCATTGACTCGGTCAGAACCACTCTTCAGAAGTACCAGGAAACCCTGACTGACCAGTTGGATCAGATGCGGACTGAATTCGAGAACAAGTACCTTGATTACCAGTCCAAGTCGGCCGGAATGTCGGATATCATTAAACAGAACAAGGAGCAGGAACTGACCCAGTTGCAGGAACGGATCGACGCCTTTCAGCAGAAAGCCCAGACCGATTTGCAGACCAGGCAGCAACAGCTTCTCCAACCCCTGATCGACAAAGGAAAAGCAGCAATAGCCGAGGTGGCAAAAGAGCATGGTTATACCCAGATTATAAATGCTATCGAGGATGTAGTGCTTTACACCACCCCAAGCCATGATGTGATGGCCCTGGTGAAAAAGAAACTCGGAATGGAATGAGATGAAAACCCCGGAAACGGGGTTTTTTATTTTCCGGGCCTGGAGTAATCCAGCGAAAAGTGCAGGCCCCGGTTTTCCTTCCGTCCAAGGGCCTGTCTGATCACAAGATAAGCCACACTGATCATATTCCGGAGCTCACACAGTTTTGGCGTAAGGATCGATTTGTCATACAGGTCCTCTGTTTCCCGGAAGAGCAATTCCACCCTGTCGGCGGCACGCTGCAAACGCAGGTTGGACCGTACGATCCCCACATAGTTGCTCATGATCGCCTGCAGTTCTTTCTGGGATTGTGTGATCAGTACCAGCTCTTCTGTAAGGACCATGCCTTCGGCGTTCCAGTCGGGTATGGCGTTGCAGAAATCGATGGTTTTGATCTCCTGCAGGGCATGCTGGCTGGCCCAGTGGGAAAATACGATGGATTCAAGCAGTGAATTGGAAGCCAACCGGTTGGCGCCATGCATCCCGGTGCTGGCGCACTCTCCCGACGCATACAGGTGACGGATCGTGGCTTGTCCGTTCTCATCGGTTTTGATGCCGCCGCAGATGTAATGAGCCGCCGGAACCACCGGGATCATATCGCGGGTGATATCGATGCCGATGCTGAGGCATTTGGCATAGATCCTGGGGAACTGGCGGATCAGGTCGTTCTTGTTGAGGTGGCGGCAATCCAGGTATACGAAATCTTCTCCGCTGATCTTCAACTCATTGTCAATAGCCCTGGCTATGACATCCCGGGACGCGAGGGACAGGCGTGCATCGTATTTGTGCATGAACTCCTGTCCGTCATAGGTTTTCAGCATCCCACCAAAACCACGCAGGGCTTCCGATATAAGAAATGAGGGCCGTTCCTGCGGATTGAAAAGAGCTGTCGGGTGGAACTGGATGAACTCCATATGCTCGATGACCCCGTGGGCACGGTGCACCATGGCTATCCCATCGCCGGTGGAAACGGTCGGATTAGTCGTGTTGCTGTAAATATTGCCTGCTCCGCCCGTGGCCAGGAGGGTGACCTTTGCCAGGATCGTATCCACCAGGCGGGTTCGGGGATTCAGGATGTAGGCCCCGTAACAGGTGACATCGGTCGTACGGATATTGACCTGCACCCCGAGGTGATGCTGGGTGATGATGTCGATCGCATAGTGGTTCTCAAGCACTTCGATGTTCGGATGTTTCCTTACCTGCTCAATCAGGGTTTCCTCGATCTCCTGCCCGGTGCTGTCTTTATGATGGAGCACACGGTATTCAGAATGGCCGCCTTCCTTTGCCAGGTCGTAGCGGCCTGACCGGGTTTTATCAAACTTCGCACCCCACCGGATCAGCTCCCTGATCCGCTCTGTGGATTCAGCGATAGTCAGCCGGACGATATTTTCGTTGCACAGGCCGTCCCCAGCGGAGATCGTGTCGCGGATGTGCTTCTCGTATGAATCGGGCGTGTACATCACTGCGGCAATCCCGCCCTGGGCATAACTGGTCGCCGTGTCTTCCATGTGCTGCTTGGTGACGATACACACTTTCCCGTGTTTCGCCACCTTAAGGGCAAAAGTCAGCCCGGCCACACCGGAACCGATCACCAGGAAATCCACATAGTTTCTCATACCGTCTGCCTGGTTGTATCTGATGATAGCATCTGTTCAGGCTCCTCGATCAATTCCTTGATCCGGATCACGAATCCCACCGACTCTTTTCCGTCAATCACCCGGTGGTCGTACGACAGGGCTATGTACATCATGGGATGGATCTCGATCCGGCCTTCCACGGCCACCGGGCGATCCATGATCTTATGCAAGCCCAGGATCGCACTTTGCGGGGGATTCAGAATAGGGGTGGAGAGCAGCGATCCGAAAACACCGCCATTGGTAATGGTGAAGGTACCTCCTTTCATGTCGTCGATAGTAATCCGGTTTTCCCGGGCCTTTGAAGCCATCTCCTTGATCCGGAGCCCGATCTCCTCCATATTCATGGACTCGGTGTTACGGATGACAGGAACCATCAGCCCTTTGGGTGTGCTGACCGCGATCCCCAGGTCAACATACCGTGGAATTATCAACTCTTCACCATCAAGGATGGAATTCACCTGCGGAAATTCCGATAACGCAACCGTGCAGGCTCTGGCAAAGAAGGTGATCAGGCCGATTCCTTCGCCATGCCTTTGCTTGAAATCTTCGGAATATTTTTCTTTCACGCTCAGAAGTTTCCGCATGTTGATCTCATTGAAAGTGGTGAGCATGGCGGTTTCATTCTTCACTGAAACCAGCCGTTCGGCTATCTTCAGGCGGAGAGTGGAAAGCTTCTTCCGTTCTTCGGCCCGGTTCCCCGGAGCTTCCTGCCCCGGAAATTTCCTGGCAAGGAACTTTTCCACGGTTTTCCGTGTGATCTTTTTCCCGGGGAATTCCCGGCCAAGATTCCCGAGGTCGAGCCGGTTCTCGCCTATCAGCTTCCGTGCCAGAGGCGACGCAGAGATATGGGCCGGCCCGGGCGAAGGGGTATGGCCTGGCGCAGCCGGTGGATGACCAGTCACCGGTAACGGTGCGCCCGGGACTGACC
>Ga0233425_10007146_pt1 | contig 15905 bp, 8 predicted proteins | sample Watercolumn_Towu_2_FD_181712 | JGI IMG/M metagenome (GOLD analysis project Ga0233425, IMG submission 181712) | Freshwater microbial communities from Lake Towuti, South Sulawesi, Indonesia - Watercolumn_Towuti2014_140_MG | ecosystem: Environmental > Aquatic > Freshwater > Lake | place: Indonesia...
CTTTTTTTGATTTGTTTCTCATATTGTTTGAATAAATTTTTATGCTGTAATTTTAGCTCAAAATCAAACTTCGAGCAAATTTTTATTTTTCATTACCATCCTACCAAAACCTAAAAAAGAAAGCGAGGCAAAGAATCTTCTGACATGCAGAAGATTCTTTACTCCAAGTTTTTATCAAAAAATTTATTTTATGTTGCGATATCCTGTTCCGGCCGGAATAAGTTTGCCGATAATAACGTTCTCTTTGAGTCCGCGCAAACGATCTTCTTTACCGGCTACCGCCGCACTAATAAGAACTCTCGCCGTTTCCTGAAAAGACGCCGCCGAAAGAAATGATTCTGTGGAAAGTGCGACTTTAGTGATGCCCAAAAGCAATTTTTCACCTCTGGCCAGCTCCCCGCTTTCCGCTTTTGTTTGCGCATTAATTTCATTGAATTCATCTCGTTCCGCAATATCGCCAACCAGCAATGTCGTATCGCCCGAATCTGTTATCAGAATCCGGCTAAACATCTGCCGAATAATAACTTCTATGTGTTTGTCATTGATACCTTCACCTTGCGAAGCATAAATTTCTTGAATCTCTTGGACAATATAGCGATGCACTTCCTCCCAACCCATCGTCTTATACAATGTTTTAAGATCAATATTGCCTTCATTAAGTTTTGATCCCTTGCCTACCAAGTCTCCTTCGGCCACTTTAAGCGTACTGCCGGCCGGAACTTCATATTCCTCTGTTTTTTTAGTTTTATCCTGCACTTCTATTTTTATAACAATGGTTTTTTCTCCGGCGGAAATTTCCGTAATTTTTCCATCGATATTGGAAATTATAGATTCGCCTTTGGGCGGACGAGCTTCAAAAATTTCCTCCACACGCGGCAAACCTTGAGTAATATCCGATCCGGCCACGCCTCCGATATGGAAAGTGCGCATGGTAAGTTGTGTTCCCGGCTCACCGATAGCCTGCGCTGCCACAATTCCAACCGCCTGTCCCAATTCCACAACATTTCCTCTGCCCAAATCGACACCATAACATTTTTGACAGACTCCGCGCGTAGTTTTACAAGTGATTAATGTCCTGATTTTTACCTTATCCAATCCGGCCTTCTCGATTTCCTGACCTTGTTCTTTGGCAATAAGACTGCCTTTTTCTGCAATAATCTTGCCGGTCTTTGGATTAATTGCGTCTTCCGTAAGTACTCGACCAATAACTCGAGTGGCGAAACTTTGCCCGATCCTGTCGGAGTCTTCGCGATAAATATAAGCGCCGATTTTGTCTTTACAATCGTTTTCCCGCACAATTACATCTTGAGCCACATCCACTAGGCGGCGCGTAAGATATCCGGCTGTTGCGGTTCGAAGAGCGGTGTCCGCCATGCCTTTACGGGCACCATGAGTGGAAATAAAATATTCCAAAACATTCAAACCTTCTTTATAACAACTCTTAATCGGAAGTTCTATGGTTTCTCCGGTCGGACCAGCCATCAAGCCTTTCATGCCAGCCATCTGAACCACTACTGATTCGGAACCGCGAGCCTTGGAATAAATCATGTAATAAACCGGTCCTTCCTTATCAATTGAACCGCGTACCGCGTCAGTAATTTTATTTTTGGCCGTGTTCCACACTTCAATGACCTGGCTTTTTCTTTCTCCTTCGGTCAAAAGTCCCAGATTATATTGCTGCTTGATAGTTTTCACTTTTTCTTCCGCTTGCTCCATAATTTCTTTTTTCTCTTTCGGCACTGCCAAATCACTCATGCCCCAACTGATACCGGAACGAGTCACCGACTCAAATCCTAAATCCTTTATGCGATCGACAAAGAGAGCTGTTTCGGATTGTCCGCAGGCTTCTAACACCTTTCCAACCAAAATTTTAAGTTCTTTCTTGGTCATTTCTTCATTAATGAAACGCATTTTTTCCGGAATAATTTCATTCAATTTTATCCGACCAATGGAAGTTTCTAACAATTTACCCTTATACACAACTTTTATTTGAGCGCGAATATTCACTAATCCGCGGTCATAAGCTATAATTGCTTCGTCAGTCGAACCGAACATCTTTCCTTCTCCCAAAACACCCGGAGTTATGTGTGTGATATAATAACAGCCCAAAACCATATCCAGTGTCGGCGTAGTTATCGGTTCTCCGCTGGCTGGTTTCAAAAGATTTTTTGTGCTTAACATTAAACTGGCGCTTTCTTCGCGCGCCCTGTCCGTAAGCGGTACGTGCACCGCCATTTGATCTCCGTCGAAGTCGGCATTGAAAGCCGAACAAACCATGGGATGAATTTGAATAGCCTTTCCTTCAATAAGTGTCGGCTGAAAAGCCTGAATACTTAAGCGGTGAAGGGTTGGAGCGCGGTTTAACATTACGTAATGATGAGAAATAATTTCATCCAAAATTTCGTATGACTCTTCACTTTCGGATTCCACCATTTTTCCGGCGTTGCGCACATTATAAGCCAATTCTCGTTCGATTAATTTATTGATAATGAAAGGTTTAAAGAGCTCCAGTGCCATTTTTTTGGGAAGACCGCATTGATGCAATTTTAATTTTGGCCCAACAACGATTACCGAACGTCCGGAATAATCTACACGCTTGCCCAAAAGATTTTGGCGAAATCTTCCCTGCTTGCCTTTCAAAGTATCCGCCAGTGAACGCAAAGCTCTTTTTTGCCCTGTGGAAGCCGTAACGCTTACCTGACCGCGTCTTGCGCTATTATCAAACAACGCATCCACCGCCTCCTGCAACATTCTTTTTTCATTGCGGGTAATAACTTCCGGCGCGCCGATTTCAATCAATTTCTTCAGACGGTTGTTGCGATTAATTATTCTTCTGTACAAATCGTTAAGATCGGAAGTTGCGAAACGTCCGCCATCCAATGCCACCATCGGCCGCAAATCCGGCGGAATAACCGGAATTACCACCGGCAACATCCATTCCAGTTTGAGACCGGATTTGACAAATCCCTGCAAAAGTTTAATTCTTTTTGTGCCTTTTTTAGAATCCACGGATTCACTTTCTGTCATTTCTTTTTTGGTTTTTGCGATTTCTTTTTCCAAATTCAGACTTTCCAAAATTTTTCTTACGGCTTCGGCGCCAATGCCCGCGGTAAAAACCTGTCCATAACGCGAAGAAAGATTGAAGTATTCAACTTCAGAAATAATCTTAAGCCGACTCAAACTTTTCAATTCTTCTTTGGCGGAACGATAAATATTTTTAAGCTCTTCGGTTTTGTTTTCAATCGCAGTCGTTCTCTCAAGTTTGTTAATTTCTTTTTGTTTATTTTTATATTCCTGCTCAAGCTGTGTCAACGCTCTTTCCCGCTCTTTTTCATCCACATTTAAAACAATATAACTGGAAAAATAAATTACTTTTTCCAGGTCTTGCGGACCCATGCCCAGCGCCGAACCTATTTTGGAAGGTACGCCGCGCAAAAACCAGATATGCGAAACCGGCACCGCTAATTTAATATGCCCCATCCGTTCCCGACGAACACTTGATCTTGTCACCTCTACTCCGCATTTGTCACAAACAATGCCTTTATAACGAATACGCTTGTATTTTCCGCAATAACATTCCCAATCGCGCGAAGGTCCGAATATTTTTTCACAAAATAATCCTTCTTTTTCATAGCGCTGAGTGCGATAATTGATAGTTTCCGGCTTGGTAACTTCTCCATTCGACCAGTTTAAAATTTCCTCAGGACTCGCCAATTTAAGTTTTACGCTATTGAAATCACTGACTTTGGTTATTGGATCCATATATTTTAAATTTCATTAATCATTGATCATTGACCAACGATATTTTAATTGTTTAATGATTAATGATTAATGATTAATGTTATGCCTGTGTCGGCTCTTCTTCTTCGCCCACTTCCTCTTCTTTTTCAATTCCAGTCAATTCCACGCTGAGCCCCAAGCCTTTAAGTTCGTTGACCAAAACATTAAAAGATGTCGGCACATTCGGACTTTTAATTAATTCACCTTTAATGATAGATTCGTAAGCCTTCGATCTGCCCATAACATCGTCTGATTTAATAGTCAACATTTCCTGAAGAGTATAAGCCGCGCCATAACCCTCGAGCGCCCACACCTCCATCTCACCGAACCGTTGTCCGCCAAATTGCGCTTTACCTCCCAACGGTTGCTGTGTGATCAAAGAGTATGGTCCAATGGAGCGCATGTGAATTTTGTCGTCAACCAAATGATGTAATTTCATCACATACATCACTCCCACCGTCGATTCACCGTCAAAATATTCCCCCGTGCGTCCGTTTATTAATTTTATTTTTCCGGTTTCCGGCAGATTGGCTTTTTTCAATTCTGTTCTGATTTGTTCTTCCGTTACTCCGGCAAGAGATGGCGAGGCCACCTTGTATCCAAGTTTTGACGCCGCCCAACCTAAATGCGTTTCCAGAATTTGTCCGATATTCATACGACTGGCCACGCCCAAAGGATTAAGAATCATATCCACCGGTGTTCCGTCTGGAAGATAAGGCATGTCTTCCACCGGAGCCACGCGTGAAATTACGCCCTTGTTTCCGTGACGCCCGGCCAATTTGTCGCCGACTGAAATTTTTTTCAATTGGGCGACTGAAACTTGAATTTGCTGAATGACCCCCGTTTGCAATTTATCTCCCTGTTCACGAGAAAATATTTTTATATCCACAACCTTTCCGTATTCTCCGTGCGGCAAATAAAGCGAACTGTCTTTAACATCGCGCGATTTCTCACCAAAAATCGCGCGCAATAATCTTTCTTCGCTGGTTAAATCGCCTTCGCCCTTGGGAGAAATTTTTCCAACCAAAATATCGCCGGAAGACACTTCGGCGCCAATGCGTATAATTCCTATTTCGTCCAAATTTTTCAGACGCTCTTCGCCGATATTGGGAATATCGCGAGTTACAATTTCCGGTCCCAATTTTGTATCACGCACATCAATAGAGAAATCTTCTATATGAATAGAACTATAGCGGTCATCCTGCACCAATTTCTCCGAAATAATAATTGCATCTTCATAATTGGATCCTTCCCAAGGCACAAAAGCCACTAACACATTTTGTCCCAATGAAAGTTCACCGTGATCAGTGGAGGCTCCATCCGCCAAAAGCTGGCCTTTTTTAACTTGCTCTCCTTTTTTAACTCGCGGAATTTGATTCATTGAAGTGAAAGCGTTTGATTTTACAAAACTCTGTAAGCGATATTCTCTTTTAAAATAAGGCTTCTTGGCTCCGACTGGCGCTGTTTCCTTAATAAGAATATGATCGCTGTCGACTTCAATAACTTCTCCGGCTTGACGTGCAATCACGACTTGACCTGAATCAGAAGCCGCTTTATCTTCAATACCCGTTCCAACCAACGGTGCCTGCGGTTTCACACAAGAAACAGCTTGCCGTTGCATATTTGATCCCATCAACGCCCGGTTGGCATCATCGTGTTCCAAAAAAGGAATGAGCGAAGTAGCCACTGAAATCATTTGTTTAGCCGAAACATCTATATAGTCTATTTTTTCCGCTTCAATCTCCGCCGCGTTGCCTTTGACTCTAGCCTCAACAATGACGTCTAAAATATTTCCCCGTTCATCGATATTGATTCCGGCATGCGCAATATTTTTACGGTCTTCAATCGTGGCATTTATGTACTCTATTTTTTGGCTAATCCACGGTTTTACTTTAACCGTTTTTAATTTTTTGTCTTTGATGATTTCGTCCGCGATTTTTTCATTGATCTCCGTGTCTATATCAAAAACACCCGTTTTTTCATTTAAAATCCTGCCTATCAATTTCTCTTTATCATTCTCCACTTCCTGACACACTTTGAGATATGGAGTTTCCAAAAATCCATATTCATTTATTTTGGCGTAAGTGGCCAGATGTCCCACTAATCCGATATTCGGACCTTCCGGAGTTTCCACTGGGCAAATTCTTCCGTAGTGTGAATGATGCACATCGCGTACTTCAAAGCCGGCGCGTTCGCGAGTAAGCCCTCCCGGACCCATTGCGCTTAAACGCCTCTTGTGTTCCAGCTCAGCCAGAGGATTAACTTGATCCATAAATTGAGAAAGCTGCGAACTGGAAAAAAATTCCTTGATAGCCGCGGCAATCGGCCGAGAATTAATCAGTTGTCCCGGAACCACACTTTCGATGTCACAAGTACTCATGCGATCTTTTATATTGCGCGCCATTCTAGCCAAGCCTACGCGCAATTTATTTTGCACTAATTCACCCACGGCGCGTACGCGGCGATTGCCCAAATGATCGATATCGTCCGCCTGGGATCCAGAAGTATTGTTTAACTTAATGATTTCTTTAATAATAGCCACCAAATCTTCTTTAAGCAGTATTTTATGTTTTTCATCATTCGGATAATTGGTTTCCAATCTTTGGTTTAAACGATAACGTCCGACATCGCCGAAATCATAACGCTCAAAATCAAAAAACATCGATTCAATCATTTGTCGAGCATTATCTTCAGTCGCCAAATCTCCCGGGCGAATCCTTTTGTACACTTCTTTATATCCTTCACCCTGACTTTTAGCCGAATCTTTTTCAATGGTTTTTTCTATATGCCTGACTTCACCCGTATCCACATCTTTAAACAAATCCAGCAGTTGTTTATCGGTTGAATACCCAAAAGCGCGCAACAGCGATGTAATCGGCACTTTGCGCTTGCGATCTATTTTTACGGAAATCACGCCATCAAAATCCGTATCCAACTCCAGCCAAGCTCCGCGATTCGGAATAATTTTAGCTCCAAAAAGTTTTTTTCCTTTTTGATAATCCATGGAAAAAAACACTCCGGGACTGCGAATTAATTGACTAACCACTACGCGCTCGACTCCATTGATGATAAAAGTTCCTCTGTCCGTCATGATCGGAAAATCTCCGAGATATATTTCCTGTTCTTTTACTTCGCCTGTCTTTTTTATAATCAGCTTAATCTTGCAGCGCAATGGAGCTTCAAAGGAAATGTTTTTATTTTTCGCAATAACTTCATCGTATTTCGGCTCGTCCAGATAATAATCTTCAAAAAAAAGTTCCAATCCTTTTCCGGTAAAATCCGTAATGGGATTTATTTCTTTTAACAACTCTTTCAAGCCTTTTTCCAAAAACCAACTATAGGAATTCAATTGAGTTTCAATTAAATTCGGTAACGACACCATGGAAAAAGATTTGAAAAATTTTCTTTTGGATAAGGAAGATTGAGAACCGAAAGCATCCTTGACCTTTAAGGACTTCTGGGCTTGGAACATAAAATAGCACTCATCAAACCGCTTATTTCGCTGAGATTCTTGGAAATAAGCATTTTAGACGAGCTTTAAATGAGTTATTTAGCTGTGATTATGTTATATTGAAGCAAGGTTTTACCCTTATTTTCATATCTTCCCCTATTAACAATCGATATGAAACTTGACAATACAAGTTCATTATACACATTTTAGAAAATCGCGCAAGTATTAAAATCTCTTTCTTTGTCAAATTTGGAAGTTTTTTTAATTTTTAGCTTATTTAAGCCACTTAAAAAATGAAAGGGTGTTTAGAAATTATGATATGCCAAAGTTATCCACACCCAACACAAAGTTAATGCCGAATACATGCTCTACACTTACTGTTCCAGTTCCAGCTCTCCGCCACTGTTTTCGCTATTCTATAAGTTGTAAAATTCGGCCCCAAATCCGATTTCACGGTTATCTTCGCAATATCTGTTGGTGCCAATTTATTTTTCTTGATCAATTTGTCAATTTCCGGCAGCAGCCTCTCTGAAAGCCGCCGCTCTTCGGAGAAAATAAGCGAATCCATGGTTTTCTGCTTTTTCCTGAGAAGCAAGGCAACAACGCCTTTATTAATTAGGATTTCTATGGTCATTTTTTTACCCCTAAGCTTGGATGTTTTATAAATTTCCGGTTTGTATGATTTCAACCGAATTATTTTTGTTTTTTCCAGGCCAGTCTTTTTAAGTTCTTCTTTTAATCCTTGAGTAAAATACTTTTGGTCATATCCCAGACAAATAACATCTGGACGATATTTTTTGATTGCTGCATATTTATCAACAAGACTTCCCAAAATTACCTCGTCTGCCAGTCCGCTGTCTTTCATATTTCTCAATCTTTTTCTTTCACCATTTTCAGGCCTGCCTTTTATTTTTTTAACAGTCTTGTCACGCGCGATAACAACGATTAGATATTCGCCATATTTTTTTACTTGCCGCAAAAAGCTCCGGTGTCCGGGATGAATTATGTCAAAAGTTCCGAAAACTATTGTTTTTGCTTGCATCAAAATGTTTTATTTGTTACCTTTCTCCAGTCAAAATTCCACGGGTCATCCTTTCTTATCGGTGCAATCTGATTATGACCTAAAATATATTTTATTTTGTACTCTGATTTCAGTTGGCTTATCAATTTTTTAAGCGCAGCGTATTGGTCATCTGTCGGCTTTTCGGTTTTACTATTGACAAGCTCAATGCCGATGGAAAAATTATTCGCGTCTGTACGTCCGTCTGGCATCTGACTTTTGCCGGCATGATAAGCAATGTTCTCATCAGCCACTAGACAATAGATTTTTCCGTCGCGGTCAATGATGTAGTGCGGGGCCACGCCGTATGATTTGTAAATAGAGAGAATTTTTTCCAGACTAAACTGATCTCCGCCCAAAGAATTGTATGTCGAGTGGATGATAATGGTGTCAATTTTTCGCCCGCTGGCTTTTTCATAGCCCCAACTCACCAATCTGTCGATAATGCCCAGCTTGTCTGCCGGCGCGTTTTTTTCGACCGTTGTTTCCTTTTTGTCCTGGTGTTCAATTATCGACTGTTCTATTTCTTTGGAAATATTATTTTTTACTTCTCCAGAAACGGCCGTATTATTATTTTCCGCAATTTCGTTTTGAATTTTAATTTTTTTAACACCTCTGTCAAAAAAATATTTATAACCAAAAAACCCACCTACAAAAAAAATTAGTGTTATCAAAATAATCTTTATATATTTTTGCTTTTTCATTTTTGAGCGGGATACGAGAATCGAACTCGCGTCTCGACCTTGGGAAGGTCATATATTGCCACTATATTAATCCCGCGTAATTTCAGACTATCAAAATACCAAATAAAATCAATAGCCGCTATTGACCTAAAACCGATTTAAAGATATGCTTTATAGGTAATAAACGGGGCGTTGTGTAATGGTAGCGCGCTTGGTTTGGGACCAAGTAGTCCGAGTTCGAGTCTCGGCGCCCCGACCAGACGAAACTTTCCGATTTTTTAGCGCTTTTGGTGTGCTCGCTCGCCCCGCCTTCGGCGGGACAAGCGAGCCTTGCCTACCGGCAGGCGAGCAACAAAATGCCTCTGAATTTTCAAAATGTCTGAACTGGTCGAAAATCCTGGATTGGCGTTTTGGATGTTGTTCATCCTGTGCTTTATGGAGCGCATAAAGTTTTATGTTAAAAAATTATTTATTGGATTCTTCTTGACGACGCTTTTGTAGTTTTTCAAAATCGGATTCAGAAATTTGGACATAGGTAATTTCTAGCACGCGGTAAAGTTTCTGCGCGTATTCAAAGGCAGTCTTGCGGTCAAGTTCGACGCCGAAGCGTTGTTTGTAGAGATATTGGAATTTTGTGATGGAGTCATCGCTGAATTGCATGAGTGCGAGTTCGGCTGGAATGTTTTTGAAAAAACAAAAAAGCCAGAAATAAATCTGACTTCATAATAGAAAAAAGTGGGTGAGCGTTTGCGACTCACCTTACTCACTTTTGTTACCTTTTCTCACTTTTCAATAATGCCTTTCTATGGCGTTGTTTCTTCTGGAAAAAGTATTTTGTTTGTCTTGATTTCTTTTGCAATACGTTCATTTAATCTTTGCATTGTATCCATAACAGCTTTTCTTTCTTTTTTATGTCGTCAGGTGATTTTTCAGTCATTTCTTCATAGATTTCATCCCACGAAGCAAAATCGCCAATATTATGAGCAAACATGACTTTACAAAAATAGTATTCATTTTGTAGGGTTTGATTTTCATAGCTACGCCTTCGAATGTAAGTATTGATGAAGTTGTATCAAAATGCGTGCCCTCAATAGGCATTGTTGTTTTAGATAAATTGTTGAAAATGTTATCGAATTGCGGATGCAGTATTTTGATTTTGAATCCAATAGGTTCCGATTGCAAATCCGCCGCGGACAGCTTTTGGCTGACTCACATTTCTCTTTAATCCGACCCAAAACCTAAAGCTGGTGCTGGTTGTATGACTCTTTGCTCATGAGTCCAATATATCAAGAAAATGGCTGAAAAGATAGACGGAGGGTAAAAACATGATATAATGCGAGTAATCACAACTACTAAAAATTTAATTAACTTTAATAATCAAAACAATGAAACAAATACAAAAAGATTCTATGGTCTCAATTGCCGTGATAATTGTAGTGGTTGCAATTACCGCTGGCGTTATTGGTTGGCTGATTGCGAGAAATTCTATTCAAATTTCTACACAAAATACAGCCACTATCCAGCCCGATAAGCCAACTTTCAAAAATCAACAAGCAAAATCAGATACGCAAATAACTGAACCGCAGATTCCGGAACCAGAAAATTCTGCGAATGTTTTCATATTAAAAGAATGCCTAGAGGATGATAATTGTTTATTCATAAAGGAAACAAACAAAATTGCTAAAACATCCTCAGCTGATAATGGTGAAGCTTTGACAATTTTAAACTCTGACGGAAGTAATAAGCAAGTTTTAGTTGAAAGAAAATTCTCACAGTTTGACGGTAAACTCATGGACATCATCGGATATTCTGATGGTGGAAAGTATATATATTATTCACCAGAACAACCTGATGGATTGGGTGGGGCCTATATATTTGGCGGTGTTTATGGTGGAATGAATAAGGTCAACACTGAAAATAAATTGGTAGAAAAAATTCTCACAACTGAAAATACTGGAGCAATATATAATGTGTCCAAAGATGGCAATTGGGTAGCATATGAAACTTATGCTGGAGATAATATACCCTACTATTATCCGCGATTAAACAAAAAGGCTGTAGATTTCAACGGGTTAATTTTAAAAGCTCTTAAAAACAACGGGGAAAGAAAAATTTCTCACCGCAAAGGATACATAAGATTTGGCAATTCTATCTTTTCCCCAGACTCCACTAAAATAGCATATGAAGAAGAAAAAGGAGAAGACCCCGAATTAAGACAATATGATGCGGTTGTTGAAAATGTGACTGATGGCAGTGGGAGAGCAATTTTTGAAAATTGTTCACTGGCCGCAAGTGAATGGGAAAAGAATAAAAATTCATGGATTAATAACAGATATTTACTAATTCATTGCTCTGATAAAAAATATTATCAAGTAGATACAAAAAATAACAACAACAAGGAAAAAATAAAGCCGACCGAAGATATGAAAAAATGGAATATATCTGACTGGAACAATACAAGCTGGTAAGTTTAAACTTCAAAAAACCGAGTGCTGCAGAAAGCATCGGTTTTTGTTTGAAAAAACAAAGAATTGGAAACATAAGCACCTCACATACTGAAAAGAAAAAAGCCAGCGAACGCGCCAGCATAAAAAAATTTGAGAAAATTGAGTGAATTTTTTACATTACAGCGGATACATCCGCAACATGGACATACTCATTTGTCTGCTGTATGATGGTTCTAACACGATTCACAATGGCCGACCAGATTGGAATAAATTTATATTTTTGATAGAATTTTAATAAAGCGAGTGTCGTATATCGGTATTACCTCAGCTTTCCAAGCTGATGAGAGGGGTTCGACTCCCCTCACTCGCTCCAACAAAAAGAGCTTTTTTTAGTACCCGTAAATGGCATAGTAGATTTTAATAATAACAAACAGTATCAATGAAATTTTAGCTATGCTTCATGCCAAAGAAATTAACTGGCAAAATGTTAATTTGAAAGATACTTACTTTGGAAATTTTTTTCAATAACAAAATCCCTTGGATAATTTAAAGGGATTTTGTTTCTATTTTCTAAAATATATAAACGAAGATTTTTAAAAAGTAGCTTATTTCACCGCTTCTTTAAGGGCTTTGCCGGCGGTAAATTTCGGAATGTTCATAGCCGGAATGGTAATTTTGGCTTTAGTTTGAGGATTAATGCCTTCGCGCGCAGCACGTTTGGAAAGACGGAAAGTTCCAAACCCTGTAAGCGTCACTTTATTGTCAGCTTTGATGGATTTAGTTATTTCTTCTGTAAGATCATCAATAACAACTTCCACATCCTTTTTGGACATATCATTTTTTTTGGAAATCGCGTCCACCAGCGCATCTTTGTTTATACTCGCCATGATTGTCACCTGCCTTTCTAGTTTTTTATATTATTAATTAATGCATGTTTATCTGGCTATTTCAACCGCCCGGATTTCCCTGATAACATTCACTTTTATCTCACCGGGGTATTTTAATTCTTTTTCAATCTTATCGGCAATCGCGCGAGATAATTTAATAGCGCCCAAATCGTCAATTTTTTCCGGTTTTACAAATACTCTGATCTCTCGTCCGGCTTGAATAGCATAGGTTTTTTCCACTTCCGGGAAAGAGTTTGCCACATTTTCCAACTCGCCCAAACGTTTGAGATAATTTTCCAGAGTATCCTTTCTAGCTCCCGGTCGGCTGGCGGAAATAGCATCCGCCGCCGCGACAATCATAGACTCCGAAGATTCAAACGGATAATCTTCGTGATGCGCTCGCATAGCATTAATGATTTCTTTACTAATTCCGAATTTTTGCAATATTTTAATGCCAATCTCCACGTGAGTACCCTGCACCTCGTGATCTACGGCTTTTCCGATATCATGCAAAAGTCCGGCCTTTTTGGCCAACACCGCATCCACTCCAAGTTCAGTCGCTAGCGATCCTGACAAGTGAGCAACTTCCAGTGAGTGCAATAAAGCATTTTGTCCATAACTCGTCCGGTATCTAAGTCTTCCTAAAACTTGTATTAATTTCGGATCAAGACCAGCAACCCCGACATCATAAGCCGCCGCTTCCCCAGCTTCCTTTATTTTGTTGTTTATTTCGTTTTTAGCGTATTCCACGGCTTCTTCAATACGCGTTGGATGGATGCGCCCGTCCGCAATTAATTTTTCAATGGCGATTCTGGCCACTTCGCGCCTAACCGGATCGAATCCTGAAATAACTATAGTTTCTGGCGTATCGTCGACAATAATTTCAATGCCAGTTAATTTTTCCAAAGATTTAATATTTCTGCCCTCGCGTCCGATTATTTTTCCTTTCATTTCATCAGACGAAATATTTACCGTGCTGGTCGTAGTATCGGACGCGTGCGAACCGGCATATTTTTGAATCGCTTGAATCATGATATTCTTAGCTTTTTTTTCAATTTCTTCCTGACCCTGTTGCTCTAAAAATTTTATCCGCTTAGCAATTAAATTGCGATTTTCCTCCTCTGTAAGTTGTAATAATACTTTTTTAGCCGCTTCTTTTGAAAGCCCGGCGATTTTTTCCAAACGCTTAAGCTCTTGTTTTCTGGTTTCTTCCGCCTCTCTTCTGATTTCCCGAATTTCTTCCGCTTTCTTTTCCAAAATCACGCGCGCGCGATCAATCTCCTCCATTTTTCTATCGAGACTTTCCTCTCGCTTACCAAGACGATCTTCCTGGCGCAATATTTGATTTTCTCTTTCCAGTTCCTTCTTTTTAGCTTCTTCCAAAATTGAAACCGCTTTGTTTTTAGAATCGATAATTATTTCCTGAGATTTTTTTTCAGCTTCTTCAGTTAATTTATTAGCCTTACCTTCAGCGGTAGATAGCTGTTGTTTAGCGATAGTTTGACGCGCGATATAACCCAATACTGCTCCCACAGACAAGCTTAAAAATCCAACTATAAGAATAGTCAAACTTACTTCCATATATTTTTGTTCTATTCAATTGATAAACCATAAAAAATCCTGTTTTTCATAACGTGCGCTTAAATGCACCATTTATCAACAAAATTAGATTAAATTTAATATTTGCTTACCTTCCCAGCTTATTATAATTAAATAATTTTGTCAAAACCGCGTAAAAATGATAAAATTGAATCAATAAATTGTTTTATTTGTTTTTTTATGTACAAACCGATAGTTTTAGTTGTGCTTGACGGCTGGGGACTGGGCAAATCAGACAAAGGAAATGCCATAGCTCAGGCCAAATTGCCAACCATCGAAAAACTGAACAAATTTTATCCTCACATCGCGCTTCAAGCTTCAGGCATTTCTGTTGGCTTGCCTTGGGGAGAATCTGGAAATTCAGAAGTTGGACATATAACATTGGGAGCGGGTAAAATTATTTATCAAAATATGCCACGTATCACCATGTCCATCCAAACCGGCGAGTTTTTCAAAAACCGAGAATTTTTAAAAGCCATCGATCACGCGCAAAAAAACGCGAGCAATCTACACTTAATTGGACTGATTGGAAAAGGGGGTGTCCACTCATACATGGATCATCTTTATGCTCTTCTTGAGTTATTGCACAATCAGAAGATGCAAAAAGTTTTTTTGCATCTTTTCACTGATGGACGTGACTCTTCTCCCACTTCCGGCGCTGAAATTATTCAGGACATTCAGCAACGCCTAAAAAGATATGGGATTGGAAAAATTGCCACGCTTTGCGGAAGATATTTTGCCATGGACAGAAATAACAACTGGAATCGTACGGAAAAAGCCTATAAATTACTCACGATGGGTGAAGGCAAAAAAATAACCGATCCGCTTGCCTACTTGCGACAATCCTACGCCAAAGAAAATTTTGATGAATATCTTGAGCCGGCAATCGTTATTGAAAACGGACAGCCAGTGGCCACTATCAATGACAATGATTCTTTAATCTTTTTCAACTTTCGCGAAGATCGCGCCAGACAAATAACCAAGGCTTTTGTTTTGCCAAGCTTTTCCAAATTTAAAAGAAAAACCTTAAAAAATATCTATTTTGTGGCCATGATCAGATACGAAGAAAATTTACCCATAAATATAGCCTTTCCTCCGGAGGTGGTTTGTGAATCTTTAGGCACTATTATCAGCCAAAACGGTCTGTCGCAATTGCGTATCTCGGAAACGGAAAAATTCGCTCACGTTACATATTTTTTCAGCGGCGGAATAGAAGAAGCTCTGCCGGGAGAAAACAGGATTATCGTCCCTTCCAAATCAGCCGAAAGCTTTGACAAAATTCCCGAAATGAGCGCGGAAGAAATTACCAACCGGGTTTTGGAAGAAATTAAAAAAGACAGGTACGCTTTTATTCTCATAAATTACGCCAATGCCGATATTATTGGCCATACCGGCAATAAAAAAGCCACCATCAAAGCAGTTGAATATGTTGACAAATGCTTGGATCGACTCATTAAGGCCGTACTTTTAAAAAAAGGCTGTCTTTTTATCACTGCCGATCACGGCAACGCGGAAGAATTATTAAATTCTTCAACAGGAGAAAAGGATACTGAGCATTCGATAAACCCTGTTCCGCTTTGGTTTATTACCGGAGAAAATCATCGCGACAATCAACGAAAAGAATCAGCCAATAAACAAGAAGCTACCGGACTTTTAAGCGATATTGCACCAACAATTTTAGAACTGTTAAAATTAAAAAAGGCTCCTGAAATGACCGGCGAAAGCCTGTTGGAAGTTTTAAAATAAATTTATCGATAAAATTTTTACAAAAAACAAAAATTAATTTTTTATGTTTTTAAAACTTCCTTTAATTTCGATCAATCTCACAACCTATCTTGGCTTCTTTTTCATTTAGCTCGATTTCGATTAAATCTCGCTCTAATATGAATTTGAAATTGTTTATTTAAACAATAAATATTTTCTATCTAATAATCCTGTCCACAATCCCATATTTTTTAGCTTCTTCAGCGCTCATAAAGTAGTCACGCTCGGCGTCTT
>Ga0233425_10007147_pt1 | contig 15900 bp, 10 predicted proteins | sample Watercolumn_Towu_2_FD_181712 | JGI IMG/M metagenome (GOLD analysis project Ga0233425, IMG submission 181712) | Freshwater microbial communities from Lake Towuti, South Sulawesi, Indonesia - Watercolumn_Towuti2014_140_MG | ecosystem: Environmental > Aquatic > Freshwater > Lake | place...
GCCTTCACGCTGACAATTTACAGAATAAATATTTGGATGTCGAAATCGGAGTTTCTCTCCCAAGGATACAACCCGAGGCTGGCGGATATAAACCGAAATATCATGTAAGCGACAGAGAACTTGTGCAGGCATTAACCGCGCTAAGAATATTTCTTCCAAGAGCGGGAATCACTATCTCCACCAGGGAAAATGCCGGCTTAAGAAATAATCTTGTAGGCCTGGGAGTTACCAGAATGTCCGCCGGATCTCACACAGAGGTCGGAGGATATTCACTTTCAGATAAGACAAGCGGACAATTTTGTATTTCGGACACAAGAAGTGTCAGCGAAATAAAAGAGCTTATTTATTCCAAAGGATATCAACCGGTGTTTAAAGATTGGGGAAAGATTTAGAAAATGAACGATTTTAACCTAATGTTGGAAAAATACTTTAGCAAAAATGATTTGAAAAAAATCCAAACTAAAACCATCGGCATTGCCGGACTTGGCGGACTCGGGTCAAATTGCGCGCACTATCTAGTTCGCTCAGGATTTATCAATTTTGTTTTGTGCGATTTTGATAAAGTAGAACCGTCAAATTTAAACCGTCAGTTTTACTTTTACGAACAGATTGGAATACAAAAAACTGAAGCACTGAAAACAAATTTATTACGAATTAATGGCGGATTAAATTTAAAACTGTTTAGCTATAAAATATCCGAAACAAACGCGGGTGAAATATTCAAAGACTGCGACGCGGTTGTTGAGGCGTGCGACACGGTAGAGGCAAAAAAAATGCTCGCGGAGTCGTTTTCTAGATCAGGCAAGCTCTTTGTGTCAGCGTCCGGTTTAGCAGGTTGCGGCAATTCGGACAATATAAAGGTTAATAAAATTCACGACAATTTTTTCATAGTCGGCGACGCGCTTTCGGAGGCGTCCCAAAACAATCCGCCATTGGCCCCCAGAGTCAACATTGCCGCCGCGAAACAAGCGGACATTGTACTCGCATGGGTACTAGATATATTAACGACAAATATGTTATAATGTTGCTGACATGAGGTGACGAATGCTGCCTAAAAATATTGAAGAAGAAATAAAGAATATATCAGAACAAATCATAAACAAATATCATCCCGAAAAAGTTATCCTTTTTGGTTCGGCAGTCACGGGCAAATTTGGGGCAGACAGCGATCTCGATTTTTTAATAGTAAAAAAGAACACTCCCTTACTTGGCAGGGACAGGGCCAGAGAATTACGTAAAATCATAAAAAGAAAAACAGCGGTGGATTTTCTTGTGTATCGTCCTGAAGAACTGTTAGAAAGAACTTCTCTGGGCGACCCATTTATAACAACGGCACTAAACAAAGGCAAAGTTATTTATGGTTGACATTAAACTCGCGCACGAATGGATTATCAAGGCAGATGAGGTTTTTTATTTTGCTGCAAAAGCATTTAATGACGTTAGCAATACATTTTACGCGCAGATGTGTTTTCATTTTCAGCAAGCCGCTGAAAAATACCTAAAAGCGTATACTGTAGCCTATCATCTTGAATTTAAAAAAATTCATGATTTAACAGAATTGCTTCGCATTTGCGAAAAACACAATGCCAAATTTGGAAATTTATTAGATGAAGCTGAATTCTTAACTGATTTTTACATTGACACTAGATACCCTATGCATTGGCCGGTTCAAGTCAGCAAGGAAGAAACCAAAAAAGCTATGGCTTCCGCAGAACAAATAGGTAATTTTGCAAAAACTTTCATGCCTTCAGTTTAATGTATTCATTGTTAGCTTGTAAACGTTTGGCACAATTCTAAAATATGACAAGAAAATCATTAAACAACATTATCCACGGGCTTTACTGCATAACATCCGAAGAACATTCTCTCGGGAAGAGCAATGTTGAAGCAGTTAAAGAAATGCTTAGCGCCGGAGTAAAGATTATTCAATATAGAGAAAAGGAAAAGAAAAATTTGGCCAAATATAATGAGTGTATCACCATAAGAAAACTAACTAAAAAAAGCGGGGCTATTCTTATAGTTAATGACGACGCCGGCCTCGCCCTTGCTGTTTCTGCAGATGGAGTACACATAGGACAAGACGATCTGCCAGTAGAAGTAGTCCGTAGCATAGTTGGAAAAGATATGATTATAGGCATTTCCACGCATTCACCAAAACAGGCACGGGATGCCGTAAAAAGAGGAGCAGATTATATAGGCGTAGGTCCTATATTTCCTACAAAAACAAAAAAAGACGTTTGTCCGGCAGTAGGACTGGAGTATTTGGACTATGTCGCAGCTAATATTAAAATTCCTTTTGTTGCAATTGGCGGAATAAAGCTTCAGAATATTAATGATGTACTACTTCATGGCGCTAAATGCGTCGCCATGGTCACAGAAATAGTCGGAGCAGACAACATAACCGGCAAAGCAAGAGAGATAATGAACTTATTCAAGGTCTGACCTTGAACACTATACGGGGAGGGGTCATGAAGCTTTTATTTAATTTAATCACGTATTCCGGAATATTAGCGGCGATACTGCTCGTAATCACTTTTATTTACGGCATCGCGCACCTAAATTACGAAGTCCATGAACACCTTGGTGTTTTAACCCTTATTGCCGGGCTTACTCACGGCGGACTTATCGGCTTAAGAAAATATTTTATAAACAAAAAAACCAAACAACGTATCGATGCCCAACCTCCCTCCAAAGCGGCGTGAAAACCAATTTCATAAAATTTCTAGGGACTGCCGGAGCACGCTTTGTCATGATACGACAGCTTCGTGCATCCGGCGGCATATGGATAAATATAAACGGCGCCAATATGCTACTTGACCCGGGGCCGGGAAGCCTTATCCAATGCCATAAACACGCGCCACTCACAAACCCGGAGACACTCGACGCTATAATCCTAAGCCACAAGCACATTGACCACTGCAGTGATGTAAACGTAATGATAGAGGCAATGACAGAAGGCGGCTTTAAAAAACGCGGCACCGTATTCTGCCCCGCCGACGCCATCGAGGGAGATCCGGCAATACTCAAGTACGCGCAAAAGCTTCCTCAAGAAATAGTCATACTAAAAGAAAAAGCGCGATATGAATATCGTGACTTTTCTTTCGAAACGTCCATGCGGCATATACACTCATCCGAGACATATGGATTAAAATTTCATACAAATAACGGCACATTAGCTTTTTTGACGGACACAAAATATTTTCCTGAACTAACTGACTTCTATAAAGCGGATATCGTCATTATCTCAACAGTTTTTTACAATATAAGACCGGACGTAGATCACCTTTCCGTACATGAACTAAAAAATATTATTCCAAAGACAAACGCTAAAAAAATAATACTAACCCACTTCGGACTTAGAATGTTAGAACACGGCCCGTCAAAAGCCGCCGAAGAATTATCTAAAGAATTCGGCATTGAAATAGCCGCCGCCGAAGACGGGATGGAAATAGCGCTGAAGAGCTAGAAGGTTGAAGAGCTGAAGTGAAAACAAAAAACTCAACAGCACAAGGTTATATGGCAAATTATAAAAATCTTTTAATTTGGCAAAAGGCTGATAAATTAGCGTTAGCGATTTATAAATTGACTGACAACTTTCCAAAACATGAGATTTTTGGAATAACATCTCAATTGCGAAGATCAGGATTATCCATACCGACAAATATAGTAGAGGGATACAATAGAAAAAGCAAAAAAGAATTATCTAGGTACATAGATATAGCCCTAGGATCCCTAGCGGAAACAGAATATTTACTGGAATTTTGCAAAAAACTCGGTTACATTAGACATGGCTTTGCGGACGTAGAAACTTTAATTGTTGAACTTGGAAAGATGCTGTGGAGTTTTCAGAAGTCTCTTTGACTTCAGCCTTCAGCTCTTCAGCGCTTCAGCTCTAATATGGCTTCTATTAACAAGTCTTTCAATAAATTACTATGGCTCATGGAAAAGCTTCGTTCCAAGAACGGATGTCCTTGGGATAAGAAACAGACACACAAATCCCTAAGACCATATCTCGTTGAGGAAACGTGCGAAGTACTGGACGCTATTGATAAAAAAAATCCAGACAAACTCGTTGAAGAACTCGGGGACCTACTCTATCAGATCGTATTCCACGCTAGAATTGCGGAAGAAAATAAAAGATTCGACATCCAAGACGTCATAGATAATGTTTACGCGAAACTCTATCACAGACATCCACATGTATTCGGCAACGTAAAAATAAAAGGAGCAGAGAACGTCATAGACTACTGGCACAAGGCAAAATTCAAAGAGGCGCGTAAAAAATCTAAAAGGATGTCCGTCGTATCCGACATCCCCATGGTCCTCCCTGCCCTTCAGAAGGCAGGCAAAGTTCAAAGAAAGGTGGCCGCCGCAGGATTTGACTGGAAGCACCTTCATCAAGTCATGGACAAGGTTGAGGAAGAATTAGCAGAAGTAAAAGATGCTATACAAAAAAATAAATCATCAAAGATCGCAGAGGAAATAGGAGACCTGCTTTTCGCGATAGCAAACCTGTCGAGATTTTTAAAAATTGAGCCGGAGCACGCCCTTCACCGGACAATCCATAAATTCATAGTCCGTTTCAGAAAACTTGAAAAACTCTTAGCAAAACAAAAAAAGAAAATCGAAGACTGCCCGGTTGAGGAGTTGATTGTTGAGTGGAATAAGTGCAAATAGAGCTGAAGACTTCAGTTTCTTCGTTTTTCAGTCACGGGTCTAATTTCCATACATTGTCTAATTCCGCTACACGGCATACTCAACATATCCATTGAATAGCAATCACTTACATTCACGGCATGGATTATGCTTAATAATGCAGTGCTGAAGGCTGAAGCTCTGAAGTCGGCAGTAAAAACTGTTCAAAAAAAATTTTCTTCAACTCTTCATCCTTCAGCGCTTCGGATTCGTCTGTAACTTTTTTCGCCCCCCTCTTGACAAGAGCGGATTTGTAGGGAATACATATATCAGGGAACAGTTTACAGTGAACAGTACACAGTTTAAGACAACACCTCCGCGGTGACGCTCGTCGGCTCCGCGGAGGTGGAATCAGGTATGAGTGGCAAACAATGAAAAATATTTTTCTTAAATCTATCTCATTATTAGTGGCCTTTTCTTTTTTAGGGCAAGGGGTGTATCCAGAAATCGCCCGCGCGGATTTAGAAAAATACTGTCTTGCAAAAAATTCTTTGGTAGACGAGGTCGGGGCACCAAAAGCTGCGAAAGTGGCCGAAGAGAGTCCCAGTGTTATTTCTTTACTTGCAACCAATCCCAAGATAACGGATTTACAAAACGCAAGAAGGACGTCACAAGGATCCACGTTTACAAACGATGAAGAACTTTTCAACGAACTCCCGGACTTGATCGAGGTACTAAGGGATATTTATTCCGCGGCAATATCGGATAAAGACAAAAACGCTCAATTAGCCACAGCAATCATAGAGCTCGTCTCACGCTATAACAAAGAAAACCCTACCAGGCATTTATATTTGACGGACGCACTAACTCCCACAGGAATTGGTTTATTTAAAAAACAAGAACTTGAGAAAAAGGCAGGCAAAGGCGAATGGGACGAGTTAAATCGTATCGCTAATGACAAAAGCGAAACTGAACCTGTAAGAAACTATGCCAGACAATTGCTTTTGAACAGCAGTAAGGTTAAGGAGGCGGAATTATTTCTTGCCACATTAAAGAAACGAACCGGAAAAGACAATCCAAAGATAACGAACATCTATACCGACCACACTGTAAGCGGCCCAAAAACGGTCGCAAAGACATTTACAGATACGGCAAAACAAATAGGAATGGAAGATACGGTATCTGAACAGGGGATTGAACTAGATGATGACCAAAAGAAAGTTCGTACCACTATGCGATATAAACTACAGGGTGAATCAGGAGACCTAGATACATCTGCATGGGATGCCTATATCGCATCTTGCAAGGAAAAATTTAATGCAATAAGAGGATCTCTTGCAGACCAAGACGTCATAATCCTACACGACCATGACTTTTTGGGCATGGTTGACTTGATCAAATCAGACAAACAACTGAAAGATAAAAAAATCATCTGGCACTGTCACTTGGATCTGGACAAAGCAAACCCGGTTGTATGGAGAAAATTAAGGGGCTTTGTCAACAAATGCGATGTAGTAATTATGCAACCAAGAAACAGCGATAAGATGGTTATGTTAAGAAGACGGCTTGGAATAAAGCCGCCTGTCATTTTTATGCCTCCAGCGGCATTGAATCCTGCCGGGAAGAAATTCAGCGTCATAGAAAGGGTTGAAATGGGAAAAATAGGCCGCGCTATAGCTTTGAAATTACAGACAGGAGGACAGCCTGTTTTTGACATTGCAAAAGACAAGTATTTTCTGACAATGGGAAGGCTCGATATGCATAAGGGATATCACCGAGCTATTCTGTCTTTCAGGGACGCTTTCAAAGACATGGATCCTGGTAACGTCCCTCACTTAGTTATAGCGTTTCCTGAAGCAGAAAAAGAAGTTAAAGCCGGTAAAGATAAAAAAATATGCGATTTGTTATCAGACGCAATAAAGAAAGTACCGGAAGGACTCAGAAGCAAAATTCATCTATTACCCATCCCGGAGGAACATAATGAACAATGGGAGTCTGCGTTACAACAAAATGCGATGGCGGGACTACAATTGTCCGTTAAAGAAGGATTTGGCCTTTTCACGGCAGAGATGGCGCTTCGAGGAAAACCGGTTATAGGAACACGTAGGGGAGGCATAGAGACTCAAATAGCTGACGGTCTAACCGGATACCTGGTTTCAGCATCAGCGGAACCAAAAAATGCAACGGATATAACAGCGGCACAAAGAATGAGGGATGTATGGGAAAGTGAGTCTTCCCACAACACTGTCGGTGAAAACGCCAGAGTTGCCGCAAGACAAAGGTATGTATCCAGTTCCCTTGTCGCAAATTATTTTTCCGCGGCTACGGTCGCTTACGACGCGGAGGGCACCCTTTTAGGCAAAGAAGAAGGCACTGACGTGGAATCATTAAACAAAGATATCTGGACCGCAGGATCAACCGATATCCAAAAAGACGTTTTAGATAGTCTATCCAACACAGACACATCCGATGAGGCGCAAAAGGCGAAATGGACAGCCCTCGACAGGCTAGATGTTTTAAAAAGTCATTTATTTAAACTCTATGCCGGTGATTCCGCAATGATACTGCGTGAAAAACTGGAGCAATTTATAAAATGGAAGGCCGCCGGGAAGATGCAGGAAGATATCTCAGTCACCGCGATTGGACTTCCTTTTGGAGCTTTAAATAAAATAGGCTACCAAGAAACCAACAATTTCAGGGCGGCGTTTTATGGAACTATAAACAGATTACTAGCTGAAGAGGCCTCAAAAAACCCACAAATTAAATTCTCCGCAGGTTTCGCAAGAACTACCTTTATCATTGCCTGTACTGGAATTGACAATGAGACACTAAGCAAGATAATAGCCAAGGCGAAGGAAGATGCACTTCTTGCCGCCGGAGTGGGCCGGACACAGCATAAAAATTACGAAATATATGCGGGCCAGGCAGTCATAACTGATAAAAAACTTCGAGACGCGGAAATTATAACAAGTACGGAAGTCGATCATCTTGTGATGGCTAAAAGAATAGGTGATTTTATTGAAAACAATGTCAGACGAGATGCTGTAGGCGCCGCAGAAACTGCGGAAAAGAACACAAATGTTCGAAAAAAACTGGGAGAAATTAGAGACAGAACATTACCTACTACTATTTTGACAGAAGCAGACATTGAAACACTTGATCAGGGGAAGGGAAAGAAAAAAGTTCGTTCTGAAGTAACGAAAAGAGGCGATGATAAAGTTTTGGCCGAACAAATATACTCTATGCATGACGATGGTAATCCCGATCCGGAACATGGGACAACCCACCGACCGGAGCGTTTATTAAAACGTATTGAAGAGTTGATTCTTCAGGCAAGAGAATCTCTTATATTTAGCCCAGAAAAAGACCTTGGCGACGTTACACCTGAACTTTTGTATGAAATGAATAAGCTTTTCATGCTCGCGTTTACCGATCTTCGTTATCCTAAAAGCCTAAAATTTGACATGCTGGAACTCTTTTTCTCAGATCAAATAAGGCCGGATACGGCGGCATATGTGGAATGGTTAAAAACTTTGAGACAAAAAGCCAAAGATATGCCTAATGAAGAAGCAAAAAACAGGATAACAAAATTCTACGACAAGGCGCTCGCGTTTTGGGACAGCCCGTTCTTCACTGCCGAAATGGGCGATGAAATGTACCTGGCATGCAAAATGGAAGACGGTTCGTACAACTTCGTATTTCTAGAGTTAGACAAATTTAACGCCTTAAACCAAAAATACAAAATGGCCGACGGCACAGACCCAATGTATCACAGAATAATTGATGAGATAAGGAAAATAGCGAAAAACCAATTAGGCTCCAAGAGCAGATTCACAGCCGCTGATTTAAGGACAATCTCAGATAGAGTACAAAGAGAGGTTTTTGAAATTAGTGTTCCCGTGGCAGGAGGTACACACATTTTCAAAAAAATGCGTTTCCCGTCCAACGAAAAAGTGAATATAAACGGCTCAACAATACGGCCGTTTTTGTATAGAGCAACTATCAAAAAGGGCGACGGCACGGAAGAAAGAATAGACGTTGTTAAATCCGATGGCAGGTATTACAGGGCTGAAGGTAAAGCCAAATATCCCGCCACAGATGTTACGGATTTGGTAACCAAAATTCGTAGGACGTTTGTTACAAGGCCTAACGGGACAGTTACACGTGGAGTGACAGATATAAGTGTTACCGCGCTAGGAGATAGAAATACCGAGCAAAAGGGCAAAGGAATCAGGGTCGCAGAAGACGCTGAAATAATGTCGGGGGAAATATTAACCACTCTAGAAAAAGAAAAAATAGCACATAAAATTGACAAAACATGGCTTGCGGATGAAATAAGAACTGCACTGGTAACAGGGACTACCGCAGATGATAAAAAGGCAGCAGTTATAGCATTGGTCGAAAAACTAAAGAGTAACGGTGTGCCCAATGATAGATTTTTCGCTTGCCTAGCGGCAGTCCACAAAACCCTTTCCCAAGTCATGCCATCCATGCAGGAAACACGCGAAAGATTGCTGTATGAGATATTGGACGACATGGCTATCAGTGACAATATATTTACACCAAACAAAACGGCCCAAAAAGGCATTGGGTCTTCATTCTCGAAACGAAGAAGGGCCTTCTTGGCCGCTCAAGTGCGCGCCAAAGAAAGGTCAGACTGGCAGGCAAGTAAAGACGCGGAGCTAACACTGCTTGAAACCATAAAATCTCTTGCTAAATTAAAGGGTGTAAATTCCGATTACGTTGAAAGCATTTTCGAGACCTTGTCTCAGGGGCTGGATGTATTAATAATGTATCCGGAACTTGATGAAGGACAAATAGATGAAAACTACTTCCTACTCGTGGATCAGCTCGAAAAATTGACGGATATTCCTCCGGGAACTATCCTTACTGCATTTAATAGAATTGTACGCGGGAAAGATGAGGGTTTTCAAATTGCTTCTCGCACCAGTGCAGTTACGGTCCTAGGAAGTCCTTTGGAAAAACTAAAAGACGAACTCACGACCTACAACGCTCAAGAGGCGGGAAAAGATAAATATGAACTGGCGGATGCTTCTGAAAAAGTATTTTTGACGGAACTTAAGGAAACCACAGCCGGCAAAAAAGTATATCTAAAAGCCGGGGCCAAACAGGATCTATCCGCAACCCGCAATAGTTTCTTGTCAGGCATTCAGGCGGTTAGAAGAGATTTGAAAAAAATAGTAAAAACAGTATCTGCCCGCAGTCCTCCTGTTATGGATTTCGTAAATGACAGGACTCCTTCCGCTGTAATTGTGGATTATGAAGATGTAGTTTTTGAAGCATCAAAGATGGGAGACACAATCGATTTTAGGATGAGCCCATGCATAGAGGCAGTTTTGAAACAATTAGAAGGAACACAAAACAAATTGGCTGTTCGTGTAGCATCTAAAGATATGGAATTCGCCAGAATTATTTTTAGCGCGGCAAATTATAAAGAAAGAATTGTTCTCATCGAAACTGACGGTAAATCCATCACAGAACAGGAGGCCGTCTTAACAGCACAAGGAATACAAACAACGAACATCGTGTGGTTAAGTAAAAAAGCACCCGCAGATGATGCTTTCAAAGGCAGATTACAGAGAGGCGAAACTAAATACGTACAATTTGATAAAGACTCAACGTTTCACTCCACACTTTTATTCGGTTTCCTCTACGCCAAGTCACCGGCCGTAACAGGGAATCAAATACCTTCGGAAACACACGAACTTATCTGGCAGTATTTTAAGGTATGTTCTGATAATAAAGACGACAAAACTATAAGGGACGCCATAGAGGCACTAAAAACAAACGGATGGCTTAATGTAAAATTCGTTTCAATAAAAGAAACTCTTAAGATTTTAGAGAACACAAAGCTATACGTAGATACAGCGGCATAAAATAGAACTAAAGAGCTGAAGGCTGAAGAACTGAAGTAAGCAAAAATGATCACCTCCGCGGTGACGCTTGACGGCTCCGCGGAAACAGACAAAACAACACCTACGCGGTGACGCTTGACGGCTCCGCGTAGGTGGGGCTTTTCGGGAGAAAAACATGAAAACAAAACTTTTTAAGCTTTTATCGTTGGTCACGGCGGTGTGTTTTTTGTTTAATTCAACAGCGGTTATGGCCGAGATGTCTTTTACAAAGGCCGATCTGCCTGCGGCCCCTTCTCTCTTCGCTAGACCCGACGCAAGTTCCCTAGAAAACCTCCGCATACCGGAACAGTATGGAAGGATAGAAAAACAATCGCAGACAACAAAAGATCCTTCAGCTCTTCAGCTCTTCAGCTCTTCAGCTCCCACAGTAGTTCTAGTAAAGGACGCTCATTGCAATTACGAGGCGCAGAAAAACATAATGGGGATACTTGAAACGCTCGTGCGTGATTATAAGACGGGCCTAGTCTGTGTTGAAGGAGCGGCAGGAGACCTAGCTAGACTCCCGGAACTTCAGAACGCGACGAAAAACGACAAGGTAAAGGATAAAGTTACTGACAAATTTATTAAAAACGGGTACCTCACCGCCTCTGAAGCGCTTGCCATAAGAAAAGGCGATAAACTCCCTTTCACTATCCGGGGAGTAGAAGATAAGGAACTGTATTTAAAAAATGTCTGTTCCTTTAGGTCAGTGTACAGGGGGCATACCGAGGCGCTTGAGACAATCGCCGCGCTAAAAGAGGTCACAAACGCGCTAAAGCCGAAGATATATAATGAGGAGCTTTTAAAATTTGATGTCAAAGCGCAGGAATATAAGACAGACAAGATTGGATTGATTGATTGGATAAAGATTCTAGGGAAAAACGAAGCACATGGTAAAAATGTAAACCTTCTCATGAGGGCGGTGGCGCTTGAAGAGATGGTTAACTACGAAAAGGTCGAGACAGAGCGCGCGCGGCTTTTAAAATACCTCGAACAGCGTCTGACAAAGGAAGACCTGCAGGAGCTCGTGCAGAAAAGTCTTTATTTCCGCCTCGGGAAAATCACGTCGGCGGAATATTATAAGTTCCTCGAGCAGTATCTGCCGATAGTTTCCGCCAAAAACATGACGGAAGTAAAATCGCTTCAGGATCTGCGCGCTTATATTCACCTAATAAAACTTCATTCCGTCATAGACGAGGATAGCTTATTCACCGAATTAAAAACCGCCGAGAACGATGTTTACGCGTCCCTCTGCCAGACAGAGACAGAAAAGGAATTGCGCGTACTGGACGAAAATCTATATGTATCCGAAAAACTTTTAAACATTGAGATCACACGCGACGAACTGAATTGGTTTAAGACAAACAAGGAAAATTGCGATATCACAAAGGCAATCACATTTTTAGAAACACAAGCGGCTATTTTTTCAATACAGTTTCCTGTCATTTCAAAAGATATCGGCTCCGACTTTTGTCAGACCGCCGAGAAGTTTTACAACGAAGCTCTTGAAAGAGACAATACCCTCACCGCCAACCTCCTAAAAGAAATGCGGGACAAAAATCAGTCCGGCGCGGTACTCGTAACCGGCGGATTTCACTCCGACGGCATAAAAAGGATTCTTGAAAAAGAAAACATAAACTACATCGTAATAATACCAAAAATCACAAAAGAACAAAAAGACTGCCCTTACCTGTCGCTGATGCTAGACAAAAACATGGACGTAGAAAGCCAGCTAAACTCCATGACCAAAGCAACAGTGGCAGTGCCGCTGACAACTGCTGCCCAAGCGCCCGGAACCGAAGACAGGGTGGCCGAGGTACAAGCTGATCTATCAAGGAAAACTACTTCTGAAAAAGCTTCCTCCACGAAGACTATTTCTGAAAGCGAACTTAGGACGTCCCGCGGGGTAGTTGACGTAACAAACGCGGACGGCACCACGCCTTTTACGCTTGCATGGATAAATGAAAGGCAAAATGGCGCGCGTTTCTCCGAAGGCGACAAACCACAGCCAAATGTTTTATTTGTGGATCTAGATAATTTTCCCTCCGCAATGTTTGAGAGCATAATGGTACAAAACTTGTTTTTTGAAGCGTTTTGCAATATGGCTAGAGCAGATGCCAGAAAGACTCCTACAAGCAGGTTGTTTGCGTCATTCATTCCTCTAGAAAGCAGGAAAACTCATTTAGTGGTAAAATCTAAAGGAGAAAAACGAAGAGTCCTTGAGATGCTTCGTAATTTTATGGTAGCCAGGGACGCAACTTTTTACGCGCAATATAAGCAGAAGTTTATTGATGCCGGATATGCGGAAGATATCGCCGAAGCATTATTTAAAGAATTTGCGGCAAATAGATCATTTGCCTTCCCCGGTGCGTTATTTGGAGGACTAACTGAAGAACAGATTTTGGAAAAAATAGACGAGACAATTATGCCTGTCAGTGTGCTTGATGAAGATTCCCCCGTTACTATTACAGAAGGTGTTGACAGCATTACGATAAGCCTAACCGATAACGACTATCAAGTTACACATGGAGATTCTATTTTTAGTATCAGCAGAAGGGATGTAGATTCTATCAGAAAAGGAGATGAATCCTGTCTCGTACAACCATGGACGACTGAACAAGTTGACGCAGTTAAAAGCGCGTCAAGATTATCAGAACTTGACGGCGGCAATATGCAAATTACGGCCTTGGGCAATGCAGATCCCTCTCCTTGGTCAGGAAAACAGGATTATACAAATCTCTCCATTGACTACAACGGCAGGACCATACTCATTGACGCTTCGGTCCAGACAATAGTAAATCGCAAGAAAAATGGTTTAATGGACAATGTTGACGCCTATTACCTTACTCACTGCCATGGAGACCATTTTGGCGGTATAGCATATCTGGTTTATGACATCATAAATAAACAAGCAAAAGGTGAAAGTTGGGATAGAATCAACCTTATGGCCGCAATGCCTGTATATGTATATATGCTTACTTCGCTGTCTTCCATGACGGGAAAAACAGAAGAGGGGATCGCCGCATTATTCAACCATGCACCATCAAATGTTGAAGGAGATAAAGAAACCGTAAATTGCGGCACAATCAACAGCAAATTAGATGGATTAAAATTAACTTTACACAGGACATTCGGGCATCCCCTGCCCTGTTATGGTTTTAAGGCAGAGGCAAAAGGCATAAAAATGGCGTATCTCCCGGATTCGAAATTACCTACCGCCACACCCGTATCGGAAGAACTTAATAAAGATCACCCGCGTTATATAGATATGGTTCAATTCTTCGGCGATTGCGATCTGTTAATTTCAGAAAACGGCGCAAAAGGCGTGCACATAACAAACACCCAGTTACTAGACGCATTTAAAGACCACGTAGCGGACGGCACAATCTATACGGTGCATACAGCCGGCCCGCAAATGACATACGGCCTGCGCCGACTGCAGACATTTACCCCCATAAGAGTAATTGAACGCGCAAAAGAAAAAGAATACACGAAAAAATTAAAGACAGACCTTGAGCTTATAGGATCAATTATGGGGATAGAAGCACCAAGCAGTGAATTACTAGAAGGCCTGGCAAAATATGGTAAGGTTATTGAACATGAGAAAGACACTACCTTATATGAAGAGGGTGAAGAAGTCAGCCAAAACCCTTTCGCGTATGTTGTTATTGGAGGAACGGTTGACATAGATGGCATAGGGAAAAGAGGTCGGGGTTCTATCGTTGGCGAAATGGGAATATTAAGAAAATGTGTGGATGAACAAAAATCCGCCGGAGATATTAACACGATTGGCGGATTTAGGTCTCTAGAAGAGTTGATTAGAACACAGGTAATAAATGGCACAACGTATTATGTATGGGCGTATGAAGTAACAGAAAAAACTATCGAAGATAAATTTTCCGGAGATGCAAACAAAGCAAAGAGAGAGGCCGCGCTAAGAATTTTTAAATCATCCAAGCGTCCCCCTAGAAATAAAACGATTATAGCTGATTCAGGAGCCGTCCTACTTAGAATTGACGCGGATGAAGTAGTAAAATTATCTGCTAATGTAAGGGCGGCAGAAGTTGCACCAGAAAAGGCCACTAGTCCAACAGAATCGGAAATGGTAATATCCGCGCTACAGAGATTAATGAGAAAAAGAGAAGAGGAAAACAAAAGAATAGAATGGCTATTGTCAGCGATTACCTATAATGAAGAATTATTCACCGCTACAGCCAGCATTGCTGAAGGCGGATTGCCCGGAGAATCTGTTTTTGCTACTAGTAACAAACAAAGACCATTAGATTTAACTGTTGGCACAAGCCTGTGATTAACTGCGGCGTAAGAATAGAACTGAAGTGCTGAAGGCTGAAGGGCTGAGGCTGGGAACATCCGTTAGAAGCATACACTTGATATTTAAAAGTGTGCTCCTCATAAACCCGGATTTGCATTTGCAAAATTCGACCGAAGGGCGGGCTTTTCGCCGCCCTTTAGGGTTTTGTGCATACAATGGGAACCATCTTTCTACGCCACGCGCGCGCCCCGCTAATAAATTGGCATGACTTTGCCTCAATTTTCTCGCGCTTAAACCGGAAAAGAGGCAGATTCAATGAAAAAGTCTTTTGATTGTTTTTCTCATGAGGGCGTTTTATCATGATAATCTTCCCCTATCAAGCATCTAAGCACAAACAAAAGGGGTAGCCTTTCATGCCTCAGCGTATATCCGCATTTAAAGACTCCGCACGAGCGTGGGCGACTTTGCAGAAATAATCAATAACTGAATCCATCTCACCGGTTTCTAAATGAGCGTGCGCGGGACACCAGAGGCATAGGTTAATAAGACTACATTTACGGCATTTCTCCAAAAATTCCTTGCGGCTCGAACGCATATCACGCACCTTTGGCACAAATTTTTCCCAGGCCTCTTTCAGAACACCTTTTTTAAGGTCATATGTGGTGTCCGGATGCCACAGCGACGAACAAAGGCGAAAGTAACCGTCGTAACTGACGCAAAAACTGCCCTTCCCCGCGCCACAGTGAAACAGATGATTGCAATTAATATGGCAAAATGATTCATTTATGAGTTTATCGCAATTCTTTTTTAAAGAACCGAACCGCTCGTCGTCAGCGCGTTCAACGGCGGCGATTTCTTCGGCGGATAACCGCTCAGACCTAATAAGATTATTTCTTTGCGGGTTTCTGTCAAAACGAAGGTGCAACTGCGGATCAAAACGAAAATAATCTTTGGTGCGCTCCCTGCAAAATTTGGATATCAGCGGAAGTTCATGCACGTTAGAGCGTATTGCCATGGCCTTAAATCTCACCCTAACACCACTTTTTAAAAGCAGGTCAAGCCCTCGCATAAAGGCCT
>Ga0233425_10007148_pt1 | contig 15900 bp, 14 predicted proteins | sample Watercolumn_Towu_2_FD_181712 | JGI IMG/M metagenome (GOLD analysis project Ga0233425, IMG submission 181712) | Freshwater microbial communities from Lake Towuti, South Sulawesi, Indonesia - Watercolumn_Towuti2014_140_MG | ecosystem: Environmental > Aquatic > Freshwater > Lake | place...
CGGCGCTGCTGGCGAGGCTGGTCCCGTGGCGCGGGCCCGGGCGTCGCTCATCGAAGGAGGTCTGGCACTACCCGCAGGGCCAGCCCGGCATCTCCGAGGTGTTCCGCCTGTATTTCGACTACCTGTCGGCCGGGCTGGAACGGGGGATGCGCCTCGACCGCTTCCGGACCCCGAACGAGCTGATCGGAGCGCTGTCGGAGTCGCTGCCAGGCGCCCCCGTCGAGCTCATGACCGACCGGTTCAACGCCGCCTGCTACGGCCACGAGCCGACCGGCGCCGATACGCTCGCGAGCCTGGCCGCCGGGCTCCAGTCGGCCCTCGAGCACAGGCCCGCCACGGCGCCTGCATAGCGCTCGCCGGCCGCGCCGGGCCGGGATCCCGCGGCGCTATTTGCGCGGGCGCGTGGGGCGACGCCCCTGCGCGGGCCGCCTGGGACCGATCAGCGAAGGCGGAAACGGCGGCTTCGGCTCGGGCACGCTGATCACCCGCAACAGGTTCGTATGCCCGGGGACGCCGATCGGCATGCCGACCAGCGCCGCGATGTAGTCGCCGTCCTTCGCAAGCCCCGTCTTCCTGGCGGCGCGGGCGGCCTCGAAGAACATCCACTGGACGCTGTTCAGCTTGGGCGCCTCCAGCGACGTCACTCCCCACCTCAGGGCCAGCCTGCGGCCGGCGGCATGGTCGCGGTAGAGGGCCAGGATCGGCACGCTGGGCCTGAACGCAGACACACGTGCCGCGGTCGATCCCGATTCGGTGAAGGCGACGATCGCGGTCGCCTTGATCTCCGATGCCGTCCAGCACGCCGAGTAGGCGATCGCCTCGTCGACGTGCTGGTTGATCCTGGCCGCCCGCCGCCTCACGAGGGCGTCGTGGTCGAGCAGCTTCTCGGCCTCACGCGCGGTCTCGGCCATCACCGTGGTCGCCTCGACCGGGTGCTTGCCGATCGACGTCTCCGCCGAGAGCATCACGGCGTCGGACCCGTCCAGGATCGCGTTCGCAATGTCGGCGACCTCGGCCCGGGTGGGGCTCGCGGCGTGCACCATGGACTCGAGCATCTGCGTCGCCGTGATCACCACCTTGCCGAGCTCGTTCGAACGGCGAATCAGCCGTTTCTGCACGCCCGGCAACGTGGCGTACGGCATTTGCACGCCGAGGTCGCCCCTCGCCACCATGACGCCATCGGTCGCCTCGAGGATGGCGTCCATGTCCTCGACCGCCTGCTTCAGCTCGACCTTCGCGATCAGCTGTGCGTCGAGGCCCCGCTCCCGTATGTACGCCCTTGCCTTGACGATGTCGTCGGCGGTGCGCACGTAGGAAACGCCCACGAAGTCGACCTGCTGCTCGATCGAGAAGTCGAGAGCGGCCCGGGTCTCGTCGGTGATGTACGGCAGGTTCGAGATCCGGCCCGGCGCGGCGACCGCCTTCCGTGTCTTCATCACGCCGCCTGACACGACGCGGCACCGTACCTCGCCGCCCCTGATCGAGTCGACGACCAGCGTGATGGCACCGTCGTCGACCAGGATCTCGTCGCCGGCGGCCACATCGCGGTCGAGGCCCTCCGGGAGCACCGGCGCACGGCCCGGGCCCGCGGAATCGCCACCGCCCGTGAGCGTGAAGCGAGACCCATCGTCGACCTGGATCCCCTGGTCCGGCAGGATGCCCAGACGGTATTTCGGCCCCGGCAGGTCGGTGAGGATCGCGATGGGGAGCCCCCGCTCACCGGCCACTTGCCGGACGTTTGCGATCGTCTCCCGGTGAACCTGGTGCGTCGAGTGCGACAGGTTGATGCGGGCGACCGACATCCCCGCCTCGATCAGCTTTGCGATGACGGCGGTCGAGGAGCTCGCCGGGCCGAGCGTGCAGACGATCCGGGTGCGGGGTTTCTTGAGGATGTAGGGCGGAAGATAGTAGTCGACCACCGCGCTATCTTCTCGCCGGGCGGCGCGAAACGGCAAGCGTGTTAGACTCCAGCGTATCCCCCCGGCAGTTCCGCAGGCCACCAGGCAGACTGATTCCTCGACTTGACTTCCGCAAAGAACCTCCTTGACCTTCAGGAGTTCGACCACCGTCTGGCCGAGCAACGGGACGCGTATCGAAAGATGGCGGTCGAGCTGAAGGCGGAAGCCGGCCTCCCGGGCCTTCGTGGCGAGGCCGAGACGGCCAGAGTCAAGACGCTCGAGGCCAGGGTCCAGCACTCCCGGCTGCTGAACGAGGTCTCGGCGTTGCGGGAACGCCTGCAGCAGATCGAGACCCGGCTCTACTCGGGCACGATCACGAACATGCGGGAGCTGACCGCGCTCCAGGAAGAGCAGAACACTGCCAAGCGGAACCTCGCGCAGGCCGAGGAATCGGTCGGCCCGGCGGCGACCGCGTCCCAGGAAGCCAACCAGGCGTACGAGGAGAAGCGGACCGATCTGGCGAAGCGCGAGGACGAATGGAAGGCCCGTGAGGCGACCCTGAAGTCCGAGAGCCAGGCCCTGGCGCGTGCCTATAAGAGGATGGAGCGCGACCGGAACGCCACGGCCGCGCGCGTGAAGCCCGAAGACCTGGCCGTCTACGACTCGATCCTCAAGCGCAAGGAAGGCCTCGCCGTTGTTCGAGTCGAGCGCGGCATCTGCCAGTGCCCGAGGCGTCTGAAGCTGCCGCTGCGGGAGACAGCAAAGCTGAAGGACACCGAGGCGCTCGTTACCTGCAGCAGCTGCGGCCGGATACTCCTGGCCACCTGAACTCGTGAGGGCGGTCGGCTACATCCGGCCGTCCGCGGCCGCAGTCCCGGAAGCCCGGGGCGGCGGGGACGCCCAAGCCCGGTTCGAACAGTACTGCCGGGACCGCGGCCACGAACTCGAGGCCGTGCTCACCCCGGAACCGACCGGTGGCGGGCAGCCGGCTTCCGACGCCGACCAGTTTGCGGGCCTGGCCACCCGGTGCGACGACCCGGCGGTTGCACCCGGGATCGTGCTCGTGCCCGACAGCACACACCTGGCCGGCGACCTCGACACGTTCGTCGACCGTGTCCTCTGGCTGGAGGAGCGGGGCATCGAGGTCAGATGCACCAGCTCGCCGCTGGCGGACCCGCTCGAGAACGGATTGAAGCTGCTCTCGCCTGCGCCCGGTGTCAGCGAGCGTGCGACGCGGGTCCGCGAGGCGGTCGCAGCCAAGGCAGCGCGCGGTGAGGTGCTCGGCAGGACGCCGTACGGGTACCGCAAAGGACTCGACGGCCTGCTGGAGCCGGTCGATGCCGAGGCACGCATCGTGCGCGAGATCTTCGATCTCTACACGCGCGGCCCGGGCGACGGAAGCGGTCCGCTGGGCCTTCGCCGCATCGCATCGCTTCTCAATTCGAGGGGCACGACCACACGGGCCGGAGGGCTGTGGAGCACCGTCAGCCTCGCCGGACTCCTCAGGAATCCGGTGTATACCGGCTCGTACCGACGACGGTCCGTGAAGATCGCCGGCAACCACGCTCCGATCATCGACAGCGTCATGTTTCATCGAACACAGGAGGCGGTTGCGCGACGTCAGCCGCGACGCCGCCATAGGACCCGAGAACCGTACCTGCTCGCGGGCCTGGCGTTCTGCTCGGGCTGCGGGAGAGCACTCCACGGCTTGCTGAGGCAGCGCAGCTGGCGGCGGGCCGACGGCGGACAGGTCACCCGGACATACCGGTACTACGAGTGCCCGTCGAGACCGCAGAGTGGCGCCATGCGGGATGCCCACGCGAGCTGGCGCGCGGAGGAGCTCGAGCGCGCGGTGCTGGAGCGGGCAGGCGAGGGCAGGGCCGGGCACCGCGCCACGGTGCCGGCGCGCCAGGAAAGGGCCGGAGTCGATGAGGCGGTCAGGAGCCTGCGGGCCGCGATCCGTAGGGTGGCGGCGGGGACCGGCCAAACCGCCGAGTTTACGCAGGCCCGCACGCGGTTGAGGCGAGCACGCGCCGCGGCGTCGGCAACGGCCGGCGAGGAGATTAGCGTCGAAGAGGCGGTCGCGACGACTTCGTCTTCAGATCGTGACCTGGCTCACAGGGCCGTGCGGGCGCTGGTCGAAGCTGTCCGGGCGGGGCCGGCCGGAACGATCGAGGTGAAGCTGCGCGAGGTACAATCGAAGTGACAAGGCGGACGGGCGGCCGCTCCGGGAATACCGGAGAGGAAAGTCCGAGCACCACCGGGCAGGATGCCCGCTAACGGCGGGGCGGGGTGACCCGACGGACAGTGCAACAGAAAGCACACCGTCCCCGCGGGCCGGCGAGAGCCGGCCCACCGGGACAAGGTTGAAAAGGTGAGGTAAGAGCTCACCGTCCCGATGGCGACATCGGGAGCAAGGCAAACCCCATCCGGTGCAAGGCCTAATAGGGGGACGCAGGAGCCCGGCCAGTCCCCGGGTTGGCCGCTAGAGTCCAGGCGCAAGCCGCGACCCAGATGGATGGCCGCCTAAAACAGAACTCGGCTTACGGTCTGCCTTGTCGACACGGTGAGGGCCGTCCCGGAACACGGGGCGGCCCTTTCCACTCATGCCACGGAACCGACGAAATCGCGCCGTTGACGATGTATAATGCATACATCGTGAAGCGCACACAGATATATCTCGACGACTCACAGGACTCGCGGCTCGCGAAACGGGCGGCCGCCGCAGGCAAGACGAAGTCCTCGCTGATCCGAGAGGCAGTCGAGGCCTACCTGATCGCGGCCAGCGCACCGGACGAGCAGCTGGCCCGCCTGCGAGAGGCGGTCGAAGAACTCAGGCGGTCTCCGCTGACGATGGAGGACGGCAAGTCGTACGTAGAGCGGATCAGGGCCATCGACCGGCGGCGCCAGATCGAGCTCGATAGCCAGCGTAGTTGAGCGTCCTGCTGGATACGTCAGTCGTGATCGACATCCTGCGTGGGGCCCCGCAGGCGCTCGACTACGCCGGGAGCCTGCACCGTGTCCCCGGTTGCTCCGAGATGACCCGTGTTGAGGTCATGAGGGGCGTTCGCAGCGCGGAACGACGGAGGACGGAGCGCTTCTTTGGTGTCGTGCGCTGGATCGAGCTCGACGAGGCAATCAGCCGCCGGGCAGGTGACCTGGGTCGGAGGTTTCGGAGGACCCATCCGGGCCTCGCGGCTGCTGATCTGGTGATCGCCGCCACGGCGCTGGAGTCCGGGCTCGACATCGCGACACGCAACGTCCGCCACTTCCCCATGTTTCCGCGCCTGGCTCCGCCGTACTGACGGCGCGTCGGGCCAGGCTAACGGGGCGACTGCCCGCGCTTGGCCCAGTCCACCTTCTCGAACATCTGCAGCCCGGGGTCCTGGACCACGCCGTCGACGATACGCGGCGGGTGCGCCCGGATGAACTCCTCGTTCAGATCGACTCCCCAGCCCGGCCGGTCGGGGACGCGGAACTCGCCGTCGACCACCTCCGGGTAGTTCGACCCGGCCTGCTTGATGCTCTCGTCGGCGAAGTCGTTGAAGTGCTCGAGGATCTTGCCGTTGCGAAGCGTCAGGCACAGGTGCAGGGCGGCCATCGTCGACACGATCCCGCCGACGTTGTGCGGAGCGGTCATCACTGAGTGCATCTCGGCGGTCGACGCGATCTTCTTCGTCTCGAGAATCCCGCCGCACTGCGTGATGTCGGGCTGAACGATGTCGACCGCGCCGAGTGCGAACAGCTCGCGGAACTCGGGGGCGCCGTAGAGACGCTCGCCGGTTGCGATCGGGAGCGGCGTGTGCTGGCGCACGGAGCGAAGGGCAGGCAGGTCGCCGGGCCGCGTCGGCTCCTCGATCCACGCCGGCGCGAACCGCTCGACCGCCAGCGCGATCTCGCGGGCCTGGTGAGGCGAAAACCTGCCGTGCATCTCCAGCATGATCTGGGCGCGGTCCTTGGTCACAGAGTGCACCGCTTCGATGAGTCCCAGCGACCGGTGGAACTCCTCGCGGGTGAGCTCGAGGTCGCCGGCGCCGAACGGGTCGAACTTCATCGCGCGATACCCGCGCGCGATCACGCGCTTCGCCGCAAGGGCGAAGTCCTCAGGCTTGCGCTCGACCGTGTACCAGCCGTTCGCGTACGCGGGCATCGAGTTCCGCACCTTGCCGCCCAGCAGGCGGTATACCGGCTCGCCGCAGGCCTTCCCGATGATGTCCCAGCACGCCATCTCGACCAGCGCGAGCCCGGTATGCACGATCTCGCCGGGCTTGCCAAAGTCGAACAGCGTCATGCGTCGATACAGCGCCTCGATGTCGAACGGGTCGAAGCCGACGACGTGCCGCCGTGCGTCCTTCAGGTACTCGAGGACCGTGTGCGTTTTGCTGAGGACACGCGCCTCGCCGACCCCGGTCAGTCCTTCGTCGGTTTCCAACACGAGATACGTCAGGTTGCGCCAGGGCGTGCCCAGCACGAGGGTGCGGAAACCCGAGATCTTCATCGGACCGCGGCCAGGCCGCCTACTTTTCGAACCGGGACATCTTCGATTCGAACGCGGTGTGGACGTCGAGTAGCGCCGACTTGCCCTCCGCGTTCAGCTGCTGTGCCTTCTTGAGCGCCGGCACGATTTCGGCGGGCTTCGTGACCTTGATGCCGACCGCGCCCAGACCTTCTGCGATCCTGGCGTAGTCGCCCGTCATCTTCGACGTCCCGTAGACCTCGAGCGCCACTGGGAGCGCGCGGTCGTACCCGCCCATGCCCCCGTTGTTAAGGACCACGGTCGTGATCGGTGCGCCGGCCCGGACCGAGGTCTCCAGGTCGAGCCCCGACATGCCGAAGGCGCCATCGCCCATGAAGTTCAGGCAGAAGCGGTCGGGGTGGGCGAGCTTGGTGCCGATCATGAGCGGCAGGCCGTAGCCGAGGTGGGTCGTCTTGCCCCAGCCGATGTAGCTGTGCGGCACGGTGGCCGTGTAGAACGGCATGATCTGGTCGCGCGGGTGGCCGGCGTCGTGCGTGACGACGCTCTTCTCGCGGTCGAGGGTGTTGTTGATGTCCCAGAGCAGCCGGTAGGGGCTGATCGGGGACTGGTCGGAGGTCAGGAGCGGCGCCCACTCCTTCAGCCAGGCATCCTTCGCCTTCTTCACCTCCGGGGCGACCTTCGACGGCAGAGGCTTGCGGCCGTCGGTCCCACGGGCAGCCTTGACCTCCTCGATCAGGTCTCTCAACACGAGCTTGGCATCGCCCGGCAGTCCGACGTCGACCGACTGGTCCTTGTTGATGTCCTCGATCGACTGCACCGAGTGGATGATGACCTTGCCCGGCGGGATGTCGAGGCCGTACTGCGTGCGGGTAAGGCTGGAGCCGATCGCGAAGAGGACGTCGCTCGTCTGCAGCCAGTCCCACACGGCGCGGGAGCAGGTCCGGTTCGCGGCGCCGAGCGCGAGCGGGTGGCGCTCGTCGATCGCGCTCTTCCCCGGCATGGTCGTGAGAACGGGAATGTCGGTTAGCTCGGCGAACTGGGTGAGCTCCTTCGAAGCGTCCGAGTACAGCACGCCCTGGCCGGCCCAGATGAGCGGCTTCTTCGCGCCGAGCAGCAGCTTCACGGCGTCCTTGACCTCGCCCGCCGACGGCCGCTGCATCGACGCCTTTGGCGAGTGATAGTTCATCGCGGCGTCGGGCACCTGCTGCGCGCAGACGTCGCCAGTCATCTCGACCAGCACGGGTCCCGGCCTGCCGTTCCGAAGGGCGTGGAACGCGCGCCGCATGATGCTCGAGACCTGGTCGATGCGGTTGATCGCCTCGGCCGACTTGGTGATCCACTGGTAGTTGCGGACCGCCGAGAAGACCGGCCGGATTCCGACGCGGTCGAGGCCCAGGCCGGTCGGGAGCAGCAACACCGGGACGTTGTCCGCCCACGCCTGCGCGATGGCGCCCATGGAGTTCTCGGAGCCCGGGCCGCCCTGCATGCAGAAGACGCCGAACTTCTTGCCGTTCATCATCCGGCTGTAGGCGTCGGCCGCCATGATCCCGCCGCGCTCATGGCGGAAGAGGATCGGGCGTATGCCCTCTTTGGCGGCGGCCTCGATCAGCGGGTTGGCCGGATAGCAGGCAAGCCACTCGACGCCTTCCAGCTTGAGTATGCGGGCGACGGCCTCGATGCCGTTCATAAACTCCTCCAGGTAGCCTCGGTCGCGACGCCGAAATATACAGGTCGATGGTGGATTGCGATACTACGCTATACTGCGGCTTCGCTGGCGTAGCGCAGTCGTATCTGCTTACGTATGGCCGCTGGATGCGGCCGCGTGACATGCGGTAGGGAGCCTTGCCACCCCTGTTCGGGCGCATAGAGACGCTGGCCTGGGAGTCGGCGCAGCGGTACTCCGGTGACGGAGGCGACTGCTTGAAGGCCGGCCTGAACCGGCCCTACAGGTGCGTGGTCGATAACGTCGGCAATCTCCTCATTGCCGACCTCGGCAATCGTCGAATCCGCCTCATCGACCTCGTCACGCGCACCATCTCGACCTACGCCGGCAGCGGGCGTGGCGACAATGCCGGAGACGGCGGGCCCGCGCTCCAGGCCAGCTTCGGCGAGCCCGCCGGCATCGCGATAGGCCGCAACGGCGACGTCTACATCGCCGATCGCGCACACAACGTCGTGCGCAAGGTGGACGCCGCGAGCGGAATGGTGACGACGCTGGCCGGCAGCGTCTGGCGCGAACCGTCGGACGTGGCGGTGGCGCCGGACGGGCGCGTGATCGTCGCCGACACCGGTGCAGGCCGCGTGTGCACGATCGGGGCGGGCGGCGAGGTGGCGATGCTGGCGGGCTCGCTGGAGTTGCCGGTGTCGGTGGCGTGCGACGCCAGCGGCAACGTCTACGTCTGCGAGCGGAGCGCCCACCGTGTGCGGCGCATCACGCCCGACGGGGCGATCGGGCCGTTCGCCGGCACCGGCGCACCGGGCAACTCGGGCGACAGCCGGTCCGCCGAAGGGGCCACCCTCCGAGAGCCCACGTGTGTAACGGTCGACGGTGCCGGCAACGTCCTGATCGCCGATACCGGGAACCACGCCATACGGTTCGTCGAGCGCGCCAGCGGCAACATCTACACGGTCGCCGGCGGACGCCGCGGGTTCCGGGGCGATGGCCGCGACGCCTCCGCCGCCGCCCTCGACACGCCCTCCGGCTGCGCGGTCGACGCCGACGGATACATCTACATCGCCGACACCAACAACAACCGGATCAGGTCGGTGGTGTCGGCGGCGACCGAGGACGACGGCTTCGGCGAGGACGATGGCCTGGGGCGGGGCGCAAGGCTGGGCGGGGGCGGACGGCGCGGCAGGGGCGACGGCCAGGCCGACGACGAGTAGACGGCTGGGGCGGCCGGCCGTCAGGCCACCCGGTATTTCGCTATCGTCTTCTCGTTGACTTCGACGCCCAGCCCGGGGCCTTGCGGGACCGGCAGATAACCGTCCCTCATCTCGAGCGGGGTTGCGCAGAGCTCACGCACGAGTGGCCCCGATGCCACGTTGAACTCCAGGAACAACGACTCCTTCAGGTAGGCGTTCAGGTGGAGCGACGTGGCGCTCAACAGGTCGGAGAGCCAGGCGTGCGGGCACACCGAGACATTGCGTAGCTCTGCGAAGTCGGCGATCCGCTTCGCCACGGTCAGTCCACCGCACCTCGACATGTCCGGCTGGGCCACGTGCACGCCGCCCTCATCGATCAGTCGCTCAAAACCCCAGATCGTCGCTTCCTGCTCGCCGGCAGCCACCCTCGTGTCGACGCGCTCCGAAACGTAACCGTAGCCTGCGTAGTCCTCGGGGTGCATGAAGTCTTCGACCCAGAACGGGCGGAACTCCTCGAGCGAACGGATCATCTGCACCGCCTCGAACGGCGTCCTTCGTACGTTCCAGCCGGCGTCGACCAGCACATCGACCTCGTCGCCCGCCTCGGCACGTGCCGCTCGTACCAGCTCGACGTCGCGCCTCGGGTCCTGCCCGAAGACCCCCCAGCCGAACTTGATCGCGGTGAAACCTCGCTTGAGGTAACCGGCTACGGCGCGTCGCATGTCGTCGGGCGTCGGCCGGAACAGCGTGCTGGCATAGGCCCGCACACGATCGCGGTATCCCGCGCCGAGCAGCTTGTAGGCGGGCAGACCCAGCGCCTTGCCCTTGATGTCCCAGCAGGCGATGTCGATGCCGCTCATCGCCTGGATCGCGACGCCACGACGACCGAAGTAGATCGAGCCGCGGTACATCCTGTCCCACAGCCGCTCGGTCTCGAACGGGTCTTCCCCGATGACAAGGTGCTTGAGCCCTTCGAAGGCGCCGCTGCCGGACGGTGGGGCGTTGACGGCCGCGCTGGCGACGTGCGGCTGAGTCTCGACGTCCGAGTAACCGGTGATGCCCTCGTCGGTCGACACCTTGATGAGGCACAGGTGCCGTATGCCGTGCGCCTCCTCCGAGCCGGCCGGCGCGGCGTAAGCGGCGGTCGACTCGAGGACGATGACTTCGACGTCGGTGATCTTCATGGGCGCGCAGGATACCTCCACACGTGTGTCCTTGACACGCTATGCCCTCGGGTTTAGTGTCGCTGCCTGCTTCACGGCCCAGCACGGTCAGAGCCCCCCTTTGCGCATCTCAAACGTCGAGGTCTTCCCGCTGGTCAGCGAGCGCCCGCCGCTGAAGGTTGGCCATTCGATTCATCCAAGCTGGTGGGGCTACGACCAGACCCTGATCCGGATCGACACCGACGATGGCATTTCAGGCTGGGGCTGCGCCGGCACTCGGTGGGAGCTGGCCGATGCCGTACGCAAGGTGCTCACCCCGCACCTGATCGGGCAGGACGCGACGCAGCCTGAGGCAGTCACCGAGAAGCTCCACCAGTGGACCTTCTGGTACGGCCGCGGCGGCGCGATCACCAACTACATCGGCGCAGTTAACGTCGCCCTGTGGGACATCCTCGGAAAGAAGACCGGACTCTCGATCTCGCGGCTGCTCGGCGGCCGCTTCGTCGAGAGGTTGAAGCCATACGCGTCGATGCTGTTCTCGTGGCCATTGAAGGAGCAGACCGCCAACCTGGAGAGCGGCCTCGAGAAGAACTTCAGGGCGTTCAAGCTCGGGTGGGGCACGTTCGGGAGGGTCGACCGCAAGCGCGACGAGCAGCTGGTGAGCAGCGCCCGCAAGACGATCGGGACCGGCTCCGAGCTGATGATCGACGCCGGCGGGAGCGACGTGTTCTGGCACGGCGACCTGAAGTGGGCGATCGAGACGTCCCACATGCTCAGGGACCACGACGTTACGTGGTTCGAGGAGGCGCTCCGGGCCGACGACCTCGAGGGCTACCAGCAGCTTCGAGACCGTTCCCCCGTGCGCATCGCTACCGGCGAGGTCCTGACTCGCCGCCAGGCGTTCGAGCCGTGGGTGCGCGCGCGCGCCGCCGACATCCTCCAGCCCGACCTCACGATCTGCGGCGGCCTGTCGGAGGCACGGCGGATCTGGCAGATGGCGTACGACCGCAATATCCAGGTCGTCATGCACGGGTGGAACACGGCCGTGGGTGCCGCGGCCGACCTGCAGCTATCGGCCTCGATGCCCAATGGCAAGTACCTGGAGTACTGGCACCCCGCCCCGTACGTGAGCGGCATCCTGAAGAGGCCGTTCCTGCTCGACTCGGACGGGATGTTGCCGATCCCGGACGCGCCCGGGCTCGGGATCGAGATCGACGAGCGATCGCTACGCGCCCGCGGGAAGGGCGCCGAACAGTACGCATAGGAGGGAACATGGCGTTCACGTCTCGCTACGAGGACCTGACCTGGCCTGAGGTCAACGAGGCCGTAACGAAGGGCATGATCCCCGTCCTGCCGGTCGGCACGATGGAGCAGCACGGGCCGCACCTGCCAATCAAGATGGACCGCTGGACCGCCACCGAGGTCGTGAACGAGGCGGCGAAGCGCCACCGGGGCAGGCTGCTTGCGATGCCCCCGGTCGCGTACGGGTACACAACGCACGTCATGGATTTCCCGGGCAGCGTTACGGTCCACCACGAGACGTTCATTCGCTACGTGGTCGACATCCTGAAGAGCATCGCCTACCACGGGTTCAAGCGCATCATCATCGTCAACGGGCACGGGTCCAACATCCCTCCGCTCGACCTGGCCGCGCGCCGCGCGATCCTGGAGTCGGACGCGATGGTCGCCATGACCTCCTGGTGGAGCCTGACTGCCGCCAACCCTCAGTACATGAAGAAGTGGCGGAAGTCGCACTTCCCGGGCGGCTGCGCACACGCATGCGAGGCCGAGACGTCGATGGCGCTCCACATGGACGCCAGCCTGGTCCAGATGGACAAGGCGAAGGACGTCGAGATCGAGATCAACGCCGTCAAGTCGAAGTACCACTGGGTCGACCTGTGGGCGGCGGGGCCGGTCGCCGTCACCGGGTGGACCAGCATGTACACCGACAACGGGACGGCCGGCGAGCCGACGCTGGCGACGAAGGCGAAGGGGCGCAAGCTTTTCGAGGAGGCCGTGCGAAACCTGGTCGAGTTCTCCGAGGAGTTTGCCGGGCGCAAGTACGGGCCGCGCAAGGACCACCACGCCGTCAAGCCGACGATGCCAGTACCGGGCTAAACGATTCGCGGCTGGCTAGATTGCCGCGCCCCCGTCGACGATCAGGTTCGAACCGGTAACCATCGAGGCGTCTCCCGAGGCGACAAACAGGAACGCCTTCGCGACGTCCTCCGGCATCACAAGACGCCCGAGCGGTGTGCTCGCAAGCCGCCTGTTGTAGTTCTCGGGATTGTCGATGCTGGTCGACCAGTCGTTCGGGCTGTAGGGGTTGTTGCCGCGGATGAACGGCGTGTCGACGTGACCGGGCGACACCAGCATGCAGCGGATGTTGTCCTTCGCATAGGAGTGCGCGGCCGAGCGGGTGAGCCCGACGAGCCCCATTTTCGACGCCGCGTAGCCGGGGCTGCCGCCGCCCGGCCTGACCGCCGCGAGGGAGCCCATGTTGATGATCACGCCCCCGCCAGCGCGTCGCATCGAGGGCACGACCGCCTTGATGCCGAGGAACGAGCCGGTGAGCCCGGTCGCGATGATCTTGTTCCACATCTCCTCGGTCTGGTCGTCGAAGCTGACCCTGAAGTTGGCTCCCGCGTTGTTGCAAAGGATTGAGATCGGTCCGAACGCCTTCTCACACCGGGCCACCGCAGTATTCCATTGAGCCGATAGCTCGACGTCGAGGCTGGTGGCCAGGGCTCGCCCGCCCGCGGCCTTGATCTCGGCGGCCACCTTCTCACCCTTCTCGACGAAGAGGTCGGCGACGCACACTGCGGCACCCTCCGATGCGAACAAGCGCGCCTGGGCGCCGCCCATCGCGCCACCGCCGCCCGTGATGAGTGCGACCTTGCCCTCGAGCCTCATTGCACCATACCCACCTTGCGCCTGAGCGCTCCCACCGGAGCGCCCTTACTGTCCGCCTCTATCTGAGTGCGACCGAACCGTCGGGCCGGCGCGACTGGTCGCCGCCGCCGGCGGAATACGGGTGCCGCTTCATGCCTGCCTCATCGATCTCGATCCCCAGACCCGGCGCATCCGGAATCTGCAGGTAGCCGCCCTTCAGCTCCGCCGTCTTCTTGACCACATCTGCTCTCGCGGTGCCCGCCTCCCGCACGTATTCCTGCAAGTCCCAGTTCGTGGTCGCCGCCGCCAGCTGGACGCACGACATCGTAACGATCGGGCCGAGGAAGTTGTGCGGTATCACGCGCTGGTGGTGCGATTCGGCGATCGCTGCGATCTTTCGTACCTGGCTGATCCCGCCCGCCAACCCGACGTCGGGGCGGACGAAGTGGATGCCGGCACGCTCGACGAACTCGCGGAACTCCCAGATCCCCGTGTTGCGCTCACCTGCCGCGAGCGGGATCCGGATCTTCTCGGCCACCTCGCCCATCGAGAGCACGCTGTCCGGCCCGATCGGGTCTTCGTAGAAGTAGGGCAGGAACTTCTCGATCGACTGGGCGAACACGATCGCCTCGCTCGGGACCATGTTGCGATGGATCTCGATGCCCAGGTCGAAGTCCCAGCCGACGGTCTCCCTTACGGCGGCCACGATCGCGGTGTTCTGCCTGATGAGCTCAGGGTAGGAGAGCTGCGACCAGCCGGTCGGGAAGGGCGTGAACTTGGCGGCTGTGAAGCCGTCGGCCACCGCCCGCCTGGCAGACGCCACGAAGTCGTCGATGGTACCGCCGTCCAGCAGCACCATGGCGCGCACCCGGTCGCGGACCTTGCCGCCGAGCAGGTCCCAGACCGGCGCGTCGAGGCGCTTGCCCTTGATGTCCCACAGCGCCTGGTCGATCGCGCTGAGGGCGCTCACGATTGCGTCGCTGGGGAAGCTGAACTTGCGGTACTGCGAGTTCCAGATGAACTCGATGTTCCCGGGGTCCTTGCCGACCAGGTCGCGTCCGATCGCCTGCGCGATCTGCTCGACCGCTCCGGCGTAGCCCCAGAACGTGCCCTCCCCGACCCCCTGGAGGCCGCTGTCCGTCGTCACCCGGACGGTGAGCCACCGCGACACCAGCCACGTCTCGAACCTTTCGATCTTCATTTTGACTGCCCTTCCGGACGTATCAGGGTTATAGCTGCCGCAGCCTGGGGTCGAACCTGTCTCGCAGCCAGTCGCCCAGGAAGTTGAAAGCGAACACGACCAGGAATATGGCAAGCCCCGGGAACAACGACATCCAATAGGAGGTACCGATGTAGTCTCTGCCCTCTGCAACCATCGAGCCCCACGCCGGCCGCGGCTTGGGAATCCCGACTCCCAGGAAGCTCAGGGTCGCCTCGGTGAGAATCAGCTGGCCCACCTGCAGGCTCGCGAGGACCATCGCGGTGTTGATTACGCCCGGCAGAACGTGCCGAGAGATGAGCCGGAACGACGAGGCGCCCGCGATCCTGGCCAGGGCCACATAGTCGGTTTCCCGGATGCGCAACGTCTCCGCCCGCACCGCACGCGCAAAGCCGCTCCAGCTGAACATGATCAAAAGGGCGATGATGAGCGGGAAGCTGGAACCGAAGACGACCACGGCAGCGAGCGCGACCAGGATGAACGGTATGCCGAGCGTCAGATCAACCAACCTCATGAGGAGCTCGTCGGGGATTCCGCGGAAGAAACCTGCGACCATCCCCAGGACCGTGCCCCCTGCCGCGCCCGCCGCCAGGACGATCCCGGCGATGATCATCGAGTAACGGGCGCCCCATATGATGCGGCTGAGCACATCCCTTCCGAGGGCGTCGGTGCCCAGAACGTACTTTGAGAGTGATTCCTTGCCGCTGATCGGCGACCTCTCCTGCCAGATCGGCGGCCGATCGGTGTCGAAGATGTTCCCGACCAGGGGGTCGTGTCGGGCGATGAGGGGCGCAAAGACCGATGAAATCACAAGGGTGACAACCACGACGACGGGCAGCACCGGATAGCGGCGCAGGAACCTGTATGCCCTGACCGCGGGCCCGGAAGGCGCCTTCGTGGTCGAAGCCGAAACCGCCAGCGGGGTCACCCGTGACGGATCCTTGGGTCCAGGATCCCGTAGAGAAGGTCGACGCACAGGTTGAGCGCGAGGTACAGGGCGGTGGCGATCAGCACGATGGCGCTGATCACCGCGAAGTCTGTTCCGAACACGGCCTGGACCGCGAGGCGTCCCAGGCCCGGCCAAGCGAAGACGGTCTCGGTCACGACCGCCCCTGTCATCAGGCCGGCAAACAGGAGGCCTGCATATGTCATCGGCACTATCAGGGCGTTCCGGAAGGCATGCTTCCAGACCACCTTCCAGCTGGCCACGCCCTTTGCTCGCGCGAGCTTGATGTACTCCGAGTCGAGGACTTCAAGCATGGAAGACCTGGTCAGGCGAAGCAGGGCAGCCGCGGCGAACCAACCCAGCGTGATCGACGGCAGGATCATGCTGTTGAGGCCCGCGCGGCCCGAAGGCGGTAGCACCTGCCAGCGAACGGAAAAAGT
>Ga0233425_10007149_pt1 | contig 15899 bp, 9 predicted proteins | sample Watercolumn_Towu_2_FD_181712 | JGI IMG/M metagenome (GOLD analysis project Ga0233425, IMG submission 181712) | Freshwater microbial communities from Lake Towuti, South Sulawesi, Indonesia - Watercolumn_Towuti2014_140_MG | ecosystem: Environmental > Aquatic > Freshwater > Lake | place: Indonesia...
CGAGGTCCACGCATTCTCCGCGACAGCTCTCCAGGTCGGCGGTGCAGTCTCCGTTGTCGGGTGAGCAACCAGAGGCCGCGAGGAGCACGGCTCCGAAAAAACCGATCAGCCTCATCGCATGTCCCCTTTGAATAACGTTTTCCTCAAAAGAGAATACCAGGGAGGGCCCTGCCGAGGAAGTCCACGGAGCCCGGGCGAGGGAGCCCGGGCTATGAACGACACGATGGAACCGAGGCTCGTTCGAGCGTTATGATGGTCGATCCATGCTCCCTGCGGTGGTCGAAGAGGAGCTGAGACTCCTGGAACTGGTGCTCGAGCGGCTCGGGCCGCTCGACCTGCCCGACGCTCTCCCCGACTATGACGGTCTCCTGACGACACTGCGGGACGCGGTGGCTGCCGCCAAGCCCGAGGACCTCCCGCCGCTCGTCGAGCAGATGCACACCCTCGCCGCGCTGGCACAGCAGCACGGCAGGGGCCGGGCCCTGTCGGTCGATCGCGGGTCTCCGTACTTCGGTCACCTGCGCCTCAGGGAGCGCGGGCGCTCTCGCGACGTGCTCATCGGTCGGGCGACTCACATCGACGCGCGGAGAGGCATCCGCGTCGTGGACTGGCGCAACGCGCCTGTCAGCCGGTTGTACTACTGTTACGACGAGGGCGACGAGTACGAGGAGACCTTCGGGACGCGCGTCGTCTCGGGGGCCGTGGAGGTCCGGCGCTCGGTGACTGTCGGTGACGGGGTGCTCCGGCGAGTCCGGAGCCCGGGCGGGACCTATGTCGTCCAGCCGGACGGCGACTGGAAGCCCGTGGCCGCGCAACGGTCGAGGCTCGCCGGAGGTCAGGGGACGGCGCTCAGGCCGGCGTCGCGCCCGGAGAAGAGGAGGCGCTTCGGCGTCGGGCCGGACGGTCAGCTCCGGGAGGACAAGCACCTCCCCGAGATCACGGCGCTGATCGATCGGGAGCAGTTCGAGCTCATCACGCGGCCCGACTCGGGCGTGGCCGCCATCCGTGGAGGCGCGGGGAGCGGCAAGACCACGGTCGGCCTCCACCGGATCTCGTTTCTCAACTTCGGGGACCCCGAACGGTACCGCCCCGATCGGATGATCGTCGTGGTCTACAATCACGCGCTCGAGCAGTACATCGGCCAGGTGCTCCCGACGCTCGGCCTGTCCGGGGTCAGGACCGCGACCTTCGGCGCGTGGGCCGCGTCGCTGCGTCGCCGTCACCTCCCCGGGATGCCCGCGCGGGCCGCGAACGACACCCCGCTCGCCGTCAGCCGAGCCAAGAAGCACCCTGCCATGCTCCATGCCGCGGCGGAGGCCGCCACCCGCGCGGCCCGGGGCACGAGCCAGGCCGTCACGGACACGTGGCGCGAGCTGCTCACGGACAGGGGGCTCCTGACACGCCACCTCGGCCATGCACGGCACAACCCGCTCCAGGACCACGAAGTCTCGCACCTGATCGACTGGAGCGTGCGCCAGCAGCGAGCCATCGACGAGGCGACCGAGGAGGAAGACAGCGGCTGGCTCGACCCCGAGGACGACGCGCTCCTGCTCCTCCTCCACACCATGATCGCGGGAAGCCTGTGCGCGTCCTCGGGGCATCGGCTCTCTTACGAGCACCTCATGGTGGACGAGGTGCAGGACATGTCTCCCGTCGAGCTCGCGGTCCTGCTCTCGACCTGCGTTCCCCGGGCGTCCATCACGCTCGCGGGCGACGCGGCCCAGCGACAGGACCTGGACAGCGGCTTCGTGAGCTGGTCGGATCTCTTCGACGTCCTCGGCCTCGATGCACCGACCATCGCGTCGCTGAGGATCGGTTATCGCTCGACGTGCGAAATCATGGACGTGGCGCGGGACGTGCTGGGCTCGCTGGTCGGGCAAGACGACGTGTGCGAGGCCACGCGGTCCGGCGCCCCCGTGGAGCTGCTCCGGTGCTCGCACGACGGCGAGGCCGTCGCGGTGCTGGGCGAGGCCCTCAGGGAGCTCGCCGCCCGAGAGCCGCTCGCCTCGGTCGCGGTCGTCGCGCGCCATCCGGCTCGCGCGGACCTGTACCACGACGGGCTGCGACGATCCGAGGTCCCGCGGCTCCGCCGGGTGGCGGACCAGGACTTCTCCTTCCTCCCCGGCGTCGAGGTCACAGACGTCCACCAGGTGAAGGGTCTCGAGTTCGATTACGTGGTGCTCATCGATGCCGATGCGGCGTCGTATCCGGCGACCGACGAGGCGCGGCACCTGCTCCACATCGGGATGACGCGCGCGGCGCACCAGCTCTGGCTGGTCTGCACCGGCTCGCCGTCACCGCTGCTGCCTGCCTGGCTCCTGGCATGACGCCCGGGCGGATGCTCATCTCCGGGTCAGAGGCCGGGAGCCCGTGATCGGCTCCTCGCAGACGAGCGGCACCCCGGCCTCGACGCGTTTCACGAACGAAAGATACGGATCCTGCTCGCCGGTCTCGAGCCGGCAGCTCCCGACCGCGTACCACAGGCTGGGGCCCACCGCTCCGTCGAGCTTGTACCGTCCGTCGCTGGATGCGGCGGCCCACCCTCGACGGAAGAGGAAGCAGGTGGTCAGGCAGTCGCCGGTCCGGGCGTCCCAGAACCGGATCGTCGCGTCGTCGGCTGAGCTCGCCAGGATCGCGCCGTCCGGCGTGAAGGCGAGGCCGGTGATCTTGCCGGCGTGCCCCTCGAGCACGAGCAACGTCCCGCCCGTGGCCACGCTCCACAGTCGGATGGTCCGGTCCGAGCTCGCGCTGGCCAGGGTCGAGCCGTCGGACGAGAATGCCAGGGCGCTCACGCGTCTGACGTGGCCGAGCAGCTTGTGGATCTGCTTGGCGGTCCTGGTCAGCCAGCAGCAGACCAGGCCGTTCGACAGTCCGGCGGCCATCAGGCTCCCGTCCGGGTTGAAGGCGACGACGGAGACCCCCTTGCCTCCGGCCCTGAGCGTCCCGACCTTGCTGCCGTTGGAGACACGCCACAGCCGGACCGTGTCGTCGCCCGAGCCGGTGATGATGGCGGAGCTGTCCGGGCTGAACGCCAGCGACTCCACGGCCTTCTGGTGCCCTTCGAGCACCACGAGGGTCGTCCCCCCGGCGTGATCCCAGATCCGGATCGTCTTGTCATTGCTCCCGCTCGCCAGGAGCTGGCCGTCGGGGCTGAAGGCCAGGCAGTTGACGGGGAACTGGTGCCCCTCGAGGACGCGCGCGGCCTCCTGGGCTTCCACGCCCCATATCCGGATGGTCTTGTCCTGCGAGGCGGTGGCCACGAGGCTGCCGTCCGGGCTGAGCGCGACACCGCTCACGCGGTCGCCGTGACCGGAGAGGCACCTCAGCTCGCGGCCGAGCGCGGGGTCCCAGAGGCGCACCTGGTCGTCGCCCCCGCACACGAGGAGGGAGCCGTCGCGGCTCAGGCTCAGGCACTGGATGGCGCACGCGTCTGTCCCGAAGGAACGGCTCTCCTCGCCAGTGTGCGCGTCCCACAGCGCCAGCTCGTCCCCGACGCCGCTGGCGATGGTCCGTCCGTCGGGGCTGAAGGCGACGGTCCCGCGGCTTCTGGCTCGAGGGGTGATCGCCTTGAGGAGCTCGCGTCTGTCGAGGTCCCAGAGGATCACCTCGTCGGGCGAGGCGCTGACCACGGTCCGGCCGTCGGGGCTGCACGCCACTGCGCGGGCGGCCGACTTGTGTCCCGAGAGGATCGTGGAAGCCATCGGGTTGGCCACGTCCCACACCCGCACCGTCTTGTCCTCGGAGACGCTGATCACGAGCTTGCCATCGGGGCTGAACGCCACGCTCTCCACCGAGCGCGAGTGGCCCGCGAGCAGGGCGATCGACCTCCACGTCTCGGTGTTCCAGAGCTTCGTGGTCTGGTCCGCCGACGCCGTGGCCAGCATGGAGCCGCGGGGGCTGAACGCCACGCTCTCGACCGAGCGTTCGTGGGCGCCGAGCTGGCGCACGAGCCGCCGCGTCGCCAGGTCCCAGACCCTGACGTCGCCGTCGTGCGACGCGGACGCGAGGAGGACTCCGGACTTGTCGAACGCGACCGTGTTGACGCGGTCCTTGTGCCCGAAGAGCACGGCCTCCTCGCGCCCGGTCAGCACGTCCCACAACCGCACCGACCCGTCCTGCGAGGCGCTGGCGAGCAGCGCGCCGTCCGGGCTGAAGGCCACGGCGAGGACCGCGGCCTGGTGGCCGTCGAGCTGTCGCAGCCCCTTGCCCGCTCGCGCGTCCCACAGCCTGACGGACTCGTTGCGGTGCCCGGTGGCGAGCAGCCGTCCGTCCGGGCTGAAGCACAGCGAGAGCACGCTGGACGGGGAGAACGAGACCGGGGTGTTGACCAGCGGGCTGGGCATCGCGGCGCCGGCCACGTCGATGTAGTGCCACGCGTCGTCGTCGAAGGTCGCGCCGATCAGCTTGGCGCCGCGGAAGGTTGTGGACGGCGAGAAGATCGCGCCGCGGAAGTCCGCGCCCATCGCGGCGACACGCGTCAGGTCGGCGCCGCTCAGGTCCGCGCCGCGGAAGACGCACCGGGTGGCGTCGGAGTCGGCGAGACGCGCTCCCTTGAGGCGCGCCGCCGAGAGGTCCGCCCCGGAGAGCACCGCGCCTCTGAGGTCGGTGCCTCTGAGGTCGGCGCCCTTGAGGTCTTCACCACGCAGGTCCTTCGTCCTGAGGTCCTCGCCAGGGTGCTCGAACAGCTCGGTGGGCTTCTCCACGGGGATGACCGCCCTCACCGTGGGCGCCTCCGATCGCGATGAGGCGTCGGAGGGAACCGTCTGGGGCGCCGCCGCGGGCCGATGTGCTCCGGAGGCGACGGCGGGCGGCGCGTCCTCGATGAACCCTTCCTCGAGCTCATCGACGGCCTCGACGAAAGCCGGGACCTGCCAGGACGCCTCGTGCTCGATATCCCCGGCATCGACCTCGAGCGACTCGACCGGTGTCCGCTCCTTCGTCCTCCTCTCGGCGGTGGTCTCGACCGAGTCCTCCTCGTCCCGGACCTGGCTGTCCAGGCGCTTGCGCTCCCGTTGGCGTCCGCGGGCGAATGCTTGCCGCGCGGCCCAGGCGCTGGGGTACCTGTCCTCGGGGAGGGGAGCGGTGCAGCGCTTGTAGAACTCGAGGAGCCACGACGGGATGGACGGCAGCAGCTCCATGAGCGTGTCGCGCGAGCCGCTCTCGGCCCAGGCGAACTGCTGGATCATGGCCTCCCAGTTGTCGGGAGCCTCGGGCGAGTTCGGGAGCTTGCCGGTGAGCGCCTCGTGGAGCAGGACCCCCACGGCGAAAAGGTCTGCCCGCCCATCGATCTCGCACCCCTCGATCTGCTCCGGCGCCGCGTACACGATGGTCCCGACGAACCCTCGAGGCTGCGTCAGGCTGATCCCTCCGAGGACCTTGGCGATCCCGAAGTCGAGCACCTTGACGCCGTCGTCGGTCAGGATCACATTCTCCGGCTTGAGGTCCCGATGGAGGACCCCGCGGCTGTGCGCGTACTCGAGCGCGTCGAGGAGCTGCTCGAACACGTCGAGCGCCTCGGGGACATCGAGCGGCCTGCCCTTGATCGTCTCCTCGAGAGAGACGCCGTGCACGAGATCCATGACCAGGTAGAACGTGTTCTCCCAGGGGCTGACCTTGAGCACCCTGGGGATCGCCGGGTGCTCGAGCCGCGCGAGGATCAACGCCTCCTGGAGGAAGCGCTGTGACAGCTCGGGGTCCTTGGCGTGGTTCTCGTGGAGTATCTTCAAGGCGACGGGCCGGTCGGGCCGGGCCGGGTCGATCGCCTCGACCACGCACCCGAACGACCCGTTGCCGATCACCCGGACCGTCTTGAAATTGTGGATAGCGTTGAGATCCACAAATCGACCCCGTATGGAGAATACAAAGCTCATCACGATTGGAAAAGGGGGTATCATCCACGCCCATGTCTCCGGTGTCTCCAGGGGGCCGGCCGATGACGACCCGGCGCGAGGAGGCGGGACCTCGTGGGTGAGCTCGTCGAGCTGGCTCAACGGCTCGAGCTGACGGGGCATCTCGTGGCCCTCGTCCTCGTGCTGGCGCGGGTCACGCCGCTCGTCGTGCTGCTCCCGTTCCTCGGCGGATCGTCGCTCTCGCCGGCGGTGCGGACCGTGGTGGCGCTCGCCGTGGCGGCGGTCGTCTTCCCCGCCGCGTCGTCCGGCCCGCTGGGAGACCTCCCGGGCGGCTTCGTGCTGGTGTTGATGCTCAAGGAGGCGCTCGTCGGCACGTGCCTCGGGCTCCTGGGCGCCGTGGTGTTCCACACGCTGGCCATGACGGGCCAGCTCGTGGATCAGGCGCGGGGCGTGACGACGGCGTCCGTCACCGACCCGATGACCGGCGAGGAGATGAGCCCGCTGGCGTCGTTCCACCTCCAGCTCGCGGTGGCGCTCTTCCTGCTGATGGGTGGGCATCGCGCGTTCCTCGCCGCGGTCGCGGGGTCTTACGAGACCATCCCGCTCGGCGAGCTGCCGATCTCCGACGCGGGGACGCGGGACGCGGCGCTGCTCCTGGCGAGGCTGGTGGGAGGGGCGATCGCGGCGGCCCTGATGCTGGCCGGGCCGGCGATCTCGGCCATCGTGCTGACCGACCTGGCCCTCGGGCTGCTCGGCCGGACCGCGCCGCAGATCGGGACCTACTTCATGGCCATGCCGCTGCGCGCGGCGGTCGGGCTGGCCATGGCGCTCCTCTCGTTGAGCGTCGTGTTCGACGAGATCGGCACGTTCCTCGGGCAGGCGGTCGCCGTCGTCCAGGGCGCGGTCCGTCTGCTCGGGCCGTGAGCCGCGAGTCCGTGCCCCGGCGGGCGCGTTGACGCCGTTCTCAAGTTGGGTCACACTGAAACCATCGTCACGGAGATGTCATCGACAACTGAGCACGACAATGCAGAGTCAGCCTTCCCGAATCATGACTTCTCGTGTGAATACAACAATCGTCTTCTTTCTTGCGCTCCTCATTGCTGGTTCTTGTCACCCGACTTCAACAGAACCTGAAGCTCCTATCTTCGAGACACGAGTCAGGCCGAATGGCGACGCCGTAGATCTGCTGTTAGTCATCAGTAATGCATCTGACATGGCGGAAGAGCAATCATACTTTTCTGACATGACCTACTATCTTTTATCCGCACTTGCAGGTCAGACAGGGGGGAATCGGTATATCAACGATTTGCATGTGGGTGTCACTACCACGGACGCGGGTACAGGAGGATACAACTTCCTTCGTGACTGTGCCCATCCGGAGATGGGTGCACTTCAGGGGCGGCCAGTAGTCAACGGATGCACTGAGGAATTCGACCCCCCGTATTTCGCCTACAGTACGTCGAACACGAGTGAGAATCAGCCGGCGTACCGGGATATCCGAACGCTATTTGATGATCTCCAGTGCGTAACAAGATACCTCGAGTTCGGATGCGACTACGAACAGCCCTTCCAATCCGTACGGTTGGCAATGACAGAGAGGGTCGAAGACGGGACGAACGCGGGGTTCTTCCGCCGGGGAGCGATGCTGGTGGTGGTGTTCGTGCAGGACGATGACGACTGCACGGCCATCAACCCGGAGCTCTACGACCCGAATCGTGAAGACCCCGCCAAGTACCGTGTGCCGTGCAGCCTGTACATGGACGAGCGAGCGCCGGTGGAGGAATTCGTGAACGAACTGCGCTCTCAACGGCCTTCAGGAAGGGTGATCGTGGGAGGCTGGATACCCGTACCTATCGCTTGGGACGGGAGTCTCGAAGAGCTCGAGCTCGTGGTCGATCCCGAGACCGACAGGTATGGTCACCATGCCAACATCCTATGCGGTACGGGACTGGGCATGGCCAGCAAGGCACCAAGACTTGCCGAGATGATACTGCTCATGGGGAGTAATGGAGTCGCCTGGAGCATATGCCTGGGTTTGAACGAAGACCAAATGGAAGCCTTCGGACAGCTCGTCCTGGATCACCTGGACCCGGTGGCATGTCTCCCATCGAACCCGCCAGCGAACACCAGGTGCGAGGTGACACTCAATCTCCTCGATGCATCGGATGAGTGCCCCCAGGGGACCCGGGAGATCGAGCCGGGGATGTGCGAGCTGAGAGAGGAGCAGTGGAGGCTGCTCGAAACGGACCGGTGCACCGAGCTCCGGGCGAGCGACGAAGTCGCGGTGCCGCCGGGGGCATGGCTGGCTCTTCGATGCTTCGCTCGATAGACCGGCAGCGGGCCGTTTTTTCCGGTTGATCTCCCGCCCCCGTACTGATAGAGCCCCACTATTCAACCAGCGCCATCACTGAAACCACGAGCGAAGGGAGGACGCGAGACATGGCGAACCAGCGGAAGAAGACCGGAAAGAAGAAGACTGAAAAAGCGAAGGGCGCGGACGTGCGCCAGAAGAGGAGGAGCTCCAAGAAGGCCGAGGACAAGGCCGGCTCATCCAAGGAGCTCGCCGCGGGTCGCGAGAAGTGGGAGTCCCTCCGTCGCGTCCTGTCGAAGCTGAAGCGCCGCAACGAGCGTCTGGCGCCGGTGGACGTGTTCGGCGTGACCCGCGAGGTCACCGCCGTCCGCAAGGAGAAGGTCGAGCCACTTCGCAAGGACATCGAGTCCCTGCTCTCCGGGCGCCAGGCCAAGCTCTTCCACGCCGCGCTCGAGCGGCTCGGCACCGACTGCACCGCCCTGAACTACGTGTATGCCATGCTCCAGGTCGAAGGCGAGCGCGCGGTCAAGGCCCTCCGGGAGGAGCTCGACGACCTGCTCGATGAATCGGGCACCCTTGTCGTCGCGGGCAAGCACTGGATGGGCGTGCTCGAGGCCGTGGGCCGGCTCGACCCGGCCTTTGCGGCGGCGATCCGTGCCGGCACAGGCTACCTCGACCGCGCCATGGACCTCCAAGTGCTCTCGCCGAAGCTGGAGGACGGGTGGTCCATCCTCGGGCCGTTGCAGCAGGAACAGAAGGACGAGTCGCTTCGCCTGAGCTTGACCTCGATTCGACGAATGCGAGTCGTCGGCACCAAGCTGGAGGAAGCGCTGCGTGGGGAGCTCGACAAGAGCCCGAAGGGCGTGGACTGGCGAGAGCAGGTCCTCCTCGTGTTCCAGCTCCTCGAGGACGACTACCACATGGTCCGCGAGGCCGCGAGGTACGCGTTGCGGAACGACCACCGGTTCGAGGAGGCGGAGGAGCTCGGGACGCTCATCGCCCTCCACTGGCGATCCCGAGGCGGCCGCCCGGCGAAGCCTGCCGAGACGACCGACACATCCTCGACGCCGGCGGACTCGACTCCTCCTCCGACAGCGTGAGTTTTCTCCTTTTCGTTTGCCCTCACCCCTGGCCCCTCTCCCCGAGGAGAGGGGAAAGTCTGTTGCCCGAGCTCTTCCACGGTTCCCGGGGTCACGAAAGTCTGTTGCCCGACCTCTTCCACGGTTCCCGGGGTCGCGGAAGTCTGTTGCCCAAGCTCTTTCACGGTCTCCGAGGTCATGAAAGTCTGTTACCAACAGAGGTCGACTACAGCGCACCCAGGACGTCGAGGAGCTCGATCGTCCCCGCCGCTGCGCGTCTCCGGCCGGCGGCGCGGCACGAGCAGCCGCCGTCGTCGCCGAGGACGGTGAGCGCCTCCTCGAGTGTGGCCGCGGCGCCTCCGGGGTTGGTCACCACGAGGTCGCGCGAGCCCGGGGCCGCGTCGCCGGCGACCTCGACGTTGAGGTAGGCGCGCTCGCCGTCGACCACGTCCACGGACGTGACCTCGATCCCTTCGCCGAGCGTCGCCGTGGCTCCGCGGAGCAGGCCCGAGCCCACCAGGGTGAGCACACCGGTCTCGCCCGCGTCGAGCTCGCTCGGGTCCAGGGAATCGAGGACCGGGGCCGGGGCGGCGAGGACCTCGAAGCCGCCGGCGAGCACGCCGGGATCGCCGCCAGGGTTCGTGACCGACACGTCCCGGGCGCCCGGCTCCGCGTCGGGCGCGATATCGATGATGGCCGTGAGGGTCCGGAGGTCGAGCACGTTCACGCGGCCGACCGAGATCCCGGGCCCGAGGTCCAGCGTGGCGTCGGGATCGAGGGGCTCCGCCGTGACCGTCACCTCGAGGCCCGAGATCCCCGCGGTTGCGGCCGCGGGCTCGATCGCGGTCACCGTGGGCTGCCGGAGCAGCTCGAGGGTGTAGGTCGCGTCGGCCGGCCGGTAGTCCAGGCTGGCCGGGTCGATGTCCCCGGTGCCCAGGTTCGTGAGAGCCAGGACCAGCGAGTCGAAACCCGCGGCGGGCACGACGGCCTCCGCGTGGCCGTCCACGGGCTCGACCGAGGTGATGGTCGCTTCGTCGGGCGGGTGGATGCCGACGACCTGGACCGCCCACCGCGTATCCGTGGCGAGGTCCACGGCGACGCGGAGGCGCTCGGGTCCCTCGAGCGCGTCGGTGAGCACGCGGACGTAGCTCGTGCCCGTCGGCATGGGCGGCGAGCCGACCGGCTCCTCGGTCACGGGCAGCTCGCCGGCGTCGAGCACGACGTCCATCGTGGGCTCGCCGCCGACCCACGACGCGCCCTGCCGGAAGTGGTTGCCGTCGTCGAACGACCCGAGGAGGAGCCGCCACTCGGCGAACTCGGTCACGGCCGCCTCGAGCGTCGTCTCGTGCTCGTCCCGGAGGACCCGGACGAGGACGTCGAAGATATCGGGGTCGTTCGGCGTATCGGACTCGACGTACCAGTCGACCACCCTGATGTCCCCGTCCTGCCGAGCCTCTTGCCAGAGCTGGACCGCCAGGCGCGCGTCGCTCGCGCCGTACCGCTCGTCGAGGAACTGCGCGAAGAGCCCCGAGCCGAAGTGGTAGTACGGGTTCGTCCGCGACATCCAGAACACGGGGAAGTCGGGGTTCGTCTGGAAGTAGGGCAGGAACAGCATGAACTCCCAGTTGTCCTCGATGAGCACGTTCATCGTGTGGACCCCGAACATCTCGAAGGCCGTCGGGAACTCGATGGCATCCTCGGAGAACTGGATCGCGTGGTGGATCTCGTGCTGCACGGTTTCGAAAAGGTATTCTTCCTCGTTCTCGCGGTTGATGTGGCACCGGACGAGCGCGTCGGTCCAGCTCGTCAGGCCGTTGTTCGCCAGCGGCTCGCAGTACCCCGACGCGTCGTACGGCACATCGACGACATACACATCGAGACGTGGGACCGGCTCGCCCTCCTCCTCGCCGACGGGCGGGGTCCAGCCGAGCAGGTCGACCTGTGCCGCGAGGCTCTGCTCGGCGTAGTCGAGGACCGTCTCGGCCATCTCGAGGTCGTCCTCGGTCTGGTAGTACACCCGGATCGGGTAGCCATCGGTCGAGTCGATCGAGCCGGCCGTGACGGGCGGCGGGCCCAGGATGCGGCGCGCATCGTCGCGGACCCGGGGGCCGGCGGTCGCGAGCGAGCGCGCGGCCTCGAGCGCGACCGTGGTCAGGCACGGCGCGCTCATCGGGAGCTGCCGGATTGCCGGAGGCAGCAGCTCTGGGGCGTGGAGGAGCGAGAGGAGATAGAGCCCTCTCGTTTCCTCATCGATCTGTCCGGAGTCGCGCAGCGCATCGATGGCCTCCAGGCGGCTCATCCTGGCCGGCTCCGACGCCGCGGTGAAGGGATACACATACATCATCAAAGCCATCATCGACAGGAACGAAAGTCGTGTCATACCGCGTCCTCTCTGGGCCATGATATCGTGCGATGACCGTGCCATGCGCAAGAGCGTGCCCTGATAAGGCCGAATCGTCGAGTCGCCGGTGCGCGACGATCCCCGGGGCGTTAGCCGATGAACGGCCGGTGTGCGCCGCGGTGACGCCCCGAGGCTGTCGTGTGGACGACGATACCCAAAAAACGTGAGCGTGAGCGTGAGCGTGAGCGTGAGCGCCACCCCCATCCCTCCTTCAGCTCCACGGCACCGGCCTTGCACAGGAACGGAGCGGAGGTCGCCGTGCATCGGTTTGCGAACGTCATCGTGGTCGTGCTGGTCGTCTGCGCCGCCTCGCCTGCGTTGGCTGAGGATCTGGTGCTCGTCCCGGGGGATCTGCCACGGGTGGTGGGTCTGCCACCCGGGGTGACCGCCGACGAGGTGCGGGTCGAGGTGATCGACGTTCATTACGTCGCGATGGATCCGACGCCGCAACCGTCGTCCCGCACGTTCTTCGTCGGCCGCATGCCCGTGTCCGTCGCGAGGACGGCGAGCGCGAGCCCGATCGATGTCCGATCCGGGACGGTCCACGGCCGGCCGGTCCTCATGCTCGGGGCCAACGCCAGGGACCGGACGGGGCGGGTCGCGTCGGTCGTGGTCCGCCTGCTGATCGCCCGCGGCGGCCCTCGCGTACCGCTCCCCGACGGCTGGCGCCCGGTCCGGCCCCAGCCCGAGCCGGTGCTGGCCATCGTCACGACCGGCCACATCGCCGAGCGCTCGAAGGTCCTCGATCGGTACGTCCGCTGGCGCGAGGCCCAGGGGCTCAGGGTCATGGTGGGCACGGAGGCCGACTGGGACGTGTCCACAGGGCAGCGTCCGGACCGCGCGCCGGAGCGCATCCGGGCGTGGCTCCGGTCGGTGCGCGACGAGGTCGGGCTCGGCGCGGTGCTGCTCGTCGGCGACCCGGACCCCCAGGGCCGCCGCGGCGTGCCGATGAAGCTGACTCACCCCCTGAGCGCCATCATCGGCTACTACCCGCCGGACCTCGCGGCCGTGCTGGAGCCGGTTCCCACGGACCACTACTATGCCGACCTCGACGGCGACTGGGACCTCGACGGCGACGACCGTTTCGCCGAGTACCCCGACGACGAGGGCGACGGCGGCGTGCTGTGGGACCCGCAGGCGCTGGTCGGCCGCATCCCGGTGTATCACGACGACATCGATCGCCTCGACCACACGCTCGAGGCGATCATGGGCTACGAGTCCGACCCGGACCCCGGCTTCCGCCACCGTGTGCTGCTGGCCGCGGCGTTCATCGGCTTCGGGGGCCAGGGCGCGCCGGGCGGAGGGGTGTACGAGGCGACGAACGACGGGGCCGTGGCGGCCGAGGCGCTCCGTCCGGACGTGCTCGAGCTCGATGGCGCAGCCGAGGTGCTGCGGTTCTACGAAGAGGACGGCATCGTGACGAGCGGGTACGAGCACGAGCGTCCCCTCACTCGATCCGACATCCTCACCGAGTGGAGCCAGGGCGCGGGGATCTTCGCGGCCTTCTCGCACGGCTCGCACGAGGGCGACTACCGCACCGTCTGGGACGGGGACTGGAACGAGGACGGGATCCCGGACTGGAGCGAGCTCGGCGGCGACGCATTCATCTCGTCCGGCGATTCCATCGCGCTCCTCGAGGCGCCGCCGGCGTTCACGTTCCACTCGGCGTGCATGAACTCCTGGCCCGAGGCGCCGAACAACCTCGGGGCGAGCCTGCTCGGGTCCGGTGCGATCGCCACCGTGGCCGCGACCCGCGCCGCCATCGGCTCCGACGTCGACTTCGAGCCCGACCCCGGGTTCGCCGACGCGGACACCATGGCGTACGCCTTCACCCGGCTCCTGCTCGAGGGCCACACCGCCGGCGAGGCCGTGGCCTACCTGCGCTACGGGCTGCCCGCTGACGAGTGGGGCTTCGAGGAGGGCATCCCGCTCAACGGGTACGGCTGGCTCGGCAAGCTCGAGTTCAACCTGTACGGCGATCCGCTCGTCGGGCTCGGCCGGTGCGAGGACGACGCCGACTGCGACGACGGCTCGGCCTGCACCGGAGCGGCGAGCTGCATGGACGGGTACTGCGTGCGCGGTGAGGCAGCCGACTGCTCGCACCTCGACGATGCGTGCATGATGGGCCAGTGCGACGCGGCCACGGGCGAGTGCCGCTCCGTGCCCCGGTCCGACGGCACCCCGTGCGACGACGGGTCATACTGCACCGTGGATGACGCGTGTGCGGGTGGCGAGTGCGTGGCCGTGCCCCGGAGCTGCGGCGAGGCGCCGCCCGGGTTCGTGACGGCCTGCGACGAGGAGCTCACGGCCTGCGTGCTCGAGCCCGACGTTGTGCCGCAACCGGACGCGGGGCCCGATGCGGACGAAACGGACGCCTTCGACCTCCGCGGCGGCGGCGGGTGCTCGGCCGCGGCGCGGCCCGGCTCGCCACCCGGACTTTCCTGGCTTTCGATCCTCGAGGACCTGTTGTAGAAATCTCCGTCGAGGAGAGCGATGAAGCCGACGACGGCTCTCACCTTCGTGACGTTGACGCTCGCATCCTGCCTCGACTGGGCACCTCCACAGGTCCGGGACGACGGAGCCGCGGACGGTGACTCGGACGGAGACGTCGACGGCGACAGTGATGTCGACTCGGATATCGATACCGATGTCGATACCGATGCGGACACCGATGGCATCGTCGATTTCGACCTCGACACCGATGAAGACGAGGGCGGGTGCGAGCTTGCGATGGTAGAGGTCCAGGAGATCCTCACCACGCACGGTTGCCCGACCCTGGACAGCATGCTCCCGGAGATCGTGATCGAGGGCCCGTGCACGCTCGACACCGAGAGCTGCGTCTTCACCGGCTGCGATCCGGTACCGGCCCAGAGCACGTGCTCGATCCCGACAGTCGGGGGCGAATTCTATCCGACGGACACGCAGATCTGCGTGGTCGTGGCCCGGAGTATCAGGGTGGGGAGCGGAGCGACGCTGCGGATCTCCGACCCCAACCCCGCCTTCTTCGTGTCCGACGACGACATCGTGATCGAGGGCACGGTCGACGCGAGCGGACATGGCCAGTCCGACAGCCCCGGCGGCGCCTCGGGCGGCGACATCTGCTTCGACGGGGGCGGCCCTCCGTCGGCGCTCATCGCCGGTGGACGGCTAGGAGCGCCGGGATCGCTGGTCGGAGGCGGCGGGGGCGCGTTCATCGGACCGGGCGGTCGGGGGGGCTGCGATGGCGGGCTTGGCGGCACGCCGTTCGCGTCCTGCCCCGACCTCCCATTCAGATCAGGGGCCGGAGGAGGAGGAGGAGGCTGGAACGGCTCCGGAACGGAGTGCAACGCCGTCACTTTTCCCGGAGTCGGTGGCGCGGGAGGCGGGACGATCCACATGGTCGCGCGCCGGAGCCTCGTGGTCGGAGCGGCCGGCGAGATCTCGGTGCGCGGGGCCGCCGGGGGCGATGGCTGCATGACCGGCAGATTGGAAACCGACTACCGCGTCGCGGGCGGCGGCGGCGGGAGCGGCGGTCAGATCGTGCTCGAGTCGGCGTTCGTCCAGGTCCGGGGCGGGCTCGACGCCCGCGGCGGCGACGGGGGAAGTTGGATGGAAGGCGCGCTCGTGACCATCGGTGGTGGCCCCGGCGGGACTTCGTTGACCATGGCCGGGACAGGCGATTGCGACATCTCGATGGACCCCCCGGTCGGCCCGCGTGGAGGCGGAGGGGGAGGCGGGGCCGGGATCGTGGCGATCAAGGCGGCCGTCCGCGATCTCGGTGGGTCCGTCGTTCCCGCCATCAGCGCATGCACCGACATCGTGGTCGATTGCGTGCCTCTGTGACAGAAGAGCCGTCCTACTCCGACTCCCAGGCACACCCGTTGACGAGGCCGAGGAGCGAGTGCGAGCCGCTGTCCCGCGTGTAGCGTCCGGCGCCCTCGTCGAAGCGGAGGAGCAGCTCGGTGGTGCCATCGACGCTCGCGTGTCGCTCCGGGACGAAACCGGCTCCCTCGTAACGCCTCCTGGAGGAGATCCTGACCTCGTCGATCGCGCCCTGATGCCAGAAGGTCATGCCCGCGTACCGCGCGTGCCCGACGACGAGGTCCTCGTCGTTCTCGGTCACGGCTCCCCAGAAAGACCTCCTGTTGTCCTCGTCCCCGTCCACGTAGAGCGCCATCTCGCTGAACGAGACGGCCAGCGCCACGTGGTGCCAGTCGCCGTCGATGATGGGCGTGTGCGACCTGACGGTGCGCAGGTCGCCTCCTCCGGCCGAGAGCCCG
>Ga0233425_10007150_pt1 | contig 15897 bp, 12 predicted proteins | sample Watercolumn_Towu_2_FD_181712 | JGI IMG/M metagenome (GOLD analysis project Ga0233425, IMG submission 181712) | Freshwater microbial communities from Lake Towuti, South Sulawesi, Indonesia - Watercolumn_Towuti2014_140_MG | ecosystem: Environmental > Aquatic > Freshwater > Lake | place...
CCGCGCTCGGGTACTATGAGCGCAGACCCGGCGGAACCCGATCGCCACGGGAGGCTCGGCGCATGTCTGCGCTTCATCTGCTGTTGCTGCTCGATCCCCACGCAAGTGCCCAGGAGCCGGTGCTGGTGGCCCGTTTCCCGCTGGATGAGGGGGCGGGCACCGTGGTGCGGGACGCGGGGCCCCACGCGCTGACGGGGGACGTGCACGGCGCCACGTGGGTGAGGCAGGGGCAGGGGCACGTCCTGGCGTTCGACGGGGAGGACGACTACGTGAGCTGCGACGCCGCGGCCTTGGACGTGCGCGGGCCGCTGACGCTGAGCGCGTGGGTCTGGCCGGAGGACACGCCTACGGGCGAGGTCGGCATCGCGGGGAAGCAGTTCTCCAGCTACCTGCTGACCTACTACATGGACCGGAAGACGTGGTGGTACATCGGCTCCGGAGGCAACCACGCCACCGCGCCGCTGCTGCCGGGGATGTGGTCGCACGTCGCGGGGACCTTCGACGGGCGGACGCTGCGGCTGTATGTGAACGGCGAGCCGGTCAACGAGCGGGTGTCGGATGTCGATGCCACGCCTCCGGGCGGCGTGTTCACCATCGGCTGTGTTGTGGGCGACCCGACGGCGGACGACCCGGCCTACGGGCGGTCGGGCTTCTTCCGTGGCTACATCGCCGATGTGCGCCTGGAGGCCGGAGCCCGGAGCCGGGCGGAGATCTCCGCTGAGTTCATCGCGACCGGCCGAGAGCGATTCGCGGCCTCCGTGGAGGAGTGCCCGCCGATCCACGACGGCCTCCGAGTCGCCGGGGACGGCCTGCGGGTGCGCGTGGGGCCGTCGGGCGCACTCCAGATCAGTCGAGGCGCGGGCTTCTGCTTAGCTGAGAGCGCGTTCTCCCACCCCGGGCAAGCCCTCGGGTGGAACCGGCTCTCCGAGCGCCAGGCGGAACGTGAGCCCGCGTGGCAGCCCGAGGTGCGGAAGCTGGGCGATCGCTCAATCCGCGTCTCCGCACAGGGCGCGCACTACGCGCTCGAGCGGGTCGTGCGAACCCACCGGGGCCGCGTCGAGGTCGCGGACACCTTGACGAACCTCACCGACGAGCCCGTCGGTGTGCTGGTGAACCACCATGTCGTGACGCAAGGGCTGCTAACGGGCGCTCGGTTGGGGTACGGGGCGGCCGATCCGTTCATCTTCGCGGGACAGCCCGCCCACGACGTCGGCGTCCTGGCGGAGGACGACATCTCCCGCGCGCAGTTCTCCCCGTACGCCTCGGCGAATCGGCTGGGCTTCCGGCTCGAACACATGGCGCTTCCGCCCCGGTCGAAGCAGACGCTGCGCTGGGCGGTGTACATGCTGCCTGCCACAGGCGACGCGTTCCCGTTCCTAAACGCTGTCCGGCGCGACTGGGACACCAATCACACGGTGCTGGGACCGGGGAGCTTCTTCGATGCGAACGACCCCATCATCGGCGATCCTCAGCGGCTGAAGGCGTACCTGACGCGCCGGAAGTTGCGGGTGGCGATGCTCTCACCGTGGCTGGACTACGACCCGGGCTCGATGGACCGCGTAATGCCTCGGGACGAGTACCGGTCGATGATGCAGCGGGCAGCGGCGGCGCTGAGGGCCGCGGACCCGGAAGTGCAGTGCCTGGGCTCCATCGAGACCGACTGGGTGACGATCGACCCCGAGACGATCCCCGGCGGTGAGAAGCTGCCGGTTGACGGCCCGGGCGGACACGGCCCCACGTGGATCAGCGCCGAGGCGACCGCGATGCTCGATGCCTCGGACTTGCCCTGGAAGGACAGCCTCAAGCGCGACGTCGACGGTCACGCGATGCTGGAGCTGTACTCGCGCGGCGGGAAGCCCCAGACCGCGCTGGGCGTCTATCCGCGAGTCGGCAACTACCAGGCGCAGTTCCTGCTGGAGCAGGCGCGGTTCTTGATCGAGGACTGCGGGCTCGACGGCTTCTACATCGACGAGTTCGCGCCCTACTGGGTCCGCAGTCACGACCGCTGGGACGGCGCTACGGTCGACATCGACCGGCGGACCGGCGCCGTCGTGCGACAGTACACCGACGCGGCGCTGGTGGGGGCGGAGTTTCGCCGGCAGCTCTGCGAGTACGCCGTCTCGCGCGGGAAGGTGATGGTCGGCAACACCTTCGCCACGACGGGCGCCGAGAACGCGCTCCCCGTGATGCGCTTTGCGGAGACGTGGAGCGCCTTCGATGTCCTGAGCCTCCCGCAGTCCGGCAAGCCCCCCTTCAACCAGTACATCGCCTCCGGGCAGCTCGGCACGCCCATCGGGCTGGGGGTGCTGCAGCCCTCGGGGCACGCGCCGAGCGCCGACCTGCTGATGCGGGGGCTGATCCTGTACTTGCGGCATGGGGTGCTGCTGTACCACTACTACTATGGCGATGTGCCCGAGACCGGCGAGGGCAGCGGGGAGTATGGCCCGATCAACCACCTGTTCCCGATCACGCCGGTTGAGCTCTTCGAGGGCGGCATCATCGGCAAGGAGCGCATCGTCTCTTGCGTCTCGCGCGAGTTCGCCTGGCCCGGCCGAAGGCCGCCGACGGTGCTGACCTTCGACATCGACGGGCGGGAGGTCGAGGGACGGCACCGCATCGCGCGGCGGAAAAGCGGCTGGACCGTGAGCGTCACGCTGCGCGACTGGGAGCAAATCGCCGTCATCCATTGAGGAAGGCGACGGCAAACTCCGTGTGAGGCGTGTTCGCGACGGCCTGTCACACGGTGCCCGCGTCGTCGGCGCTGCCTTCCCGTGAGCCGTCGAGGTGGCGGCGGAGGGCGTTGGCGAGCTCGGCCATCGGGGCGGGCTTATCGAACCAGGCGTCCGCTTTCATCCACTCCAAGACTTCCTTCGGATTGCGGCTGAACTCGAAGCCGGTCTCGCTGACCACCGACGTAAGGATGACGATCGGCGCGCGGCGGAAGCGCGGATCACGGCGGAGCTGCCGCGCGAGACGCGCCCCGGAGTCGGCGCGCTCCATCATCAGGTCCAGCACGAAGGCGTCGGGGATCTCCCGATTGGCGACCTCCAGGGCCTCGTCGCTGCGCTCGGCGGTGACGACCACGAAGCCCATCCCCTCCAGCATGATGCGCTCCTGCTCGAGGAAGTCCGGGTCGTCATCGACCACGAGGACCTTTGCGCCCTCGGCCGTCGCGGCGGGGGCGACGTCCATCGGGACGAGGATCGTCACCGTCGCTCCGGAGCCGTACTTGCTGTCGATGCGGATGTCGCCGCCGTGGGCGTGCACGATCCCGTGGGCGACCGCCAGGCCCAACCCCGCGCCGCGACGGGCCTTGGTGGTCACGAAGGGCTGGAAGGCGCGCGGCAGGATCGCGGGATCGACACCCGGGCCGTTATCGCTGATGATGATCTCGGCGCGGGGCTCCTCCTCGTCGGAGGCGCGGGTCGTGACCCGGATGATCCCCGCGTCCTTCACAGCCTCGAAGGCGTTGGTCAGGACGTTCACGACCGCCTGGGTCAGGCGGGATGGGTCGGCGACGATGGGGGGGAGGTCCGGGGCCAAGTCCGTCTCGACGCGCACCTCGGGTGAGGCGCTGCGGAGGGAGACCTCGGCCAGGGCGCGCTCGACGATCTGCGAGACGTGCGTCTGCTCCCACTGCGGCTCGCGCTGACGCCCGAATTCCTGAAGGCTGGACATCACCTCCCGGCAGTGCAGTGCCTCGGCGAGGATCGTGGCGACATCCTCGCGCTGAGCGTCCTGCTCCGGGAGCGCATCGCGGAGGAGTTGCGCGAAGACGATGATGTTGCCCAACGGGTTGCTCATCTGCTGGGCGATCTCGCTGGCCAGCTGCCCCATCGAGGCCAGCTGCCGCGCGCGCGCGGCGAGCTCGCGGGTCTTCTCCAGCTCGCCCTTGCTCCGCGCGAGGCGCTCGAGGTTCACCTGCATCTGCTCGATGAGGAAGGGCAGGCACATCTCCGGCTCCGCCAGCCCCTCATACACCGCGACCGCCTTGTCCCGACAGCTGGCGTAACCGCAGGCGCCGCAGTTCAGCTCATCCTCCGGGCCGATCTTGTTAGTGCGGGCCAGGATGTCGCGGATCTCGGTCTCGGTCGGCATCGCCGCGGTCACGGGCTGCGCCTCGAACTCCCGGCGCACCTCGATGCTCGCGACCCGAGCGAGCCGCTCGGGGAGCTCCTCGGCGGCGGTGGCCAGGCTGCGGACGTGGGCGGTCACGCGCTCACGGCGGTAGAGGGGCGAGACCTCCTCGGGGAAGGCCGGCCCGGCGATGCAGCCCTTGCAGAGCAGGGCGTCGAGAAAGCGCGCCGAAAAGGCCCCGTCCCGCAGCTCCTGCAGCGCCGCCCGGCAGGAGTTCGGGCCCTCCACGATGATGATCGAATCGTCCAGCGGGTCGGCCTGGATGGCCGCGGTCTTCAGCAGGCCGCCCGACATCGGGAAGAGCGCCCCATACCGCGGCAAGGGCGGATCGGGCGCCGAGGGCTCCAGCTTGCGTGGGTCGATGCCGCGCGCCACGAACATCTCGTCCAGGCCGCGAAACGTAATGACCGCATCGATGGCGTCGTCCACCTCCGGCTCGTGGATCTCCGCCTTCTTCGCCACACAGGGCCCGATGAACAGCACCGCGGCGCCGGGGACGTAGTCGCGCTTCACCGCTCGGCCCAGCGCGATCATCGGCGAGACGACGGGCGCGAGGTTCGGGACCAGCTCCGGCACGTACTTGCGGACATAGGTCACGAGCGCGGGACACGGGGTGCTGATGAGCGGATGGTCGGGCGGGTCGGCCAGAATCCGCGCGTACTCCTCGGCCACCATCTCCGCGCCGAACCCCACCTCCATCACATGCTCGAACCCCAGCGCTCGCACGGCCGCCACGTACTGCCCCGCCGAGACGTCCCGGTAGGCCGCCGGGTACGAGGGCGCCAGGATGGCGACGGTCGGCCGGTCCTCGGCGAGCAGCCCCGCCACCGCGCCGACGGCCGACTGCGCCTGCTTCGCGTTCTGCGCGCAAACGCGGATGCAGTTGCCGCAGCCGATGCACCGCTCCTCGATGATCCGCGCCTGGCCGGCCTGCACGCGAATCGCCTTCGCCGGGCAGCTTCGCACGCAGTTGTAGCACCGGCGGCACTTCGCCTCAATGGTCGTGACCACGCCGTGGGGAGGGGGCTCGTAGGGGGTCATTGGAGTTCAGTTCGCAGGTTCACAAGTCGGCAGGTTCCCAAGTTTGAAGGTCCACGGCAAGCCACGCATGAGATTGCCTCCGTGGACGCCGTGGACCTTCGAACTTGCGAACCCGTGGACTTGCGAACCGTCGTTACGTCGTCTCGACCGGAATCTGCACCGGCTTCTTCGTGCGCGCCGTGTAGTGCGTGTGCAGCAGGTGATGGCTCTTCTCGCTGAGCGGCTCGCCGAGGAAGCGCTCGTAGATCGCGGTGATCGACGGGTTCTCGTGCGAGCGGCGGATGGGCATCTCCCGGTCCGCCTGGTAGATGGCGTCCATGCGTTGCTTGCGGATCGTCGGGGAGGTCGGGATCGGCTGGCCGCCGCCGCCCAGGCACCCGCCGGGGCAGCACATGATCTCGACGAAGTGCCAGTCGCCCTCGCCCTTCGCGATCTTGTCCAGGACCTGGGCCGCGTTGTGCAGCCCGTGGGCCACGGCGGCCTTGACGGGCAGCTCGCCCACCATCACGGTGGCTTCGCGGACGCCCTCCATCCCGCGGACCGCCGTGATGTCGAGGTCTTCGAGCTTGGACTCAGTCAGTACCTCATAGGCGGTGCGGAGGGCGGCCTCCATGACGCCGCCCGTCGCGCCGAAGATCACGGCGGCGCCGGTGGACTCGCCGAGGGGGTCGTCGTACGCGCTCTCCGGGAGGTCGGCGAAGTTGATCCCCTTCTCCTTGATCATCCTCGCCAGCTCGCGGGTGGTGAGCACGAAGTCGACGTCCTGGTGGCCCGAGTCGTTCATCTCGGGGCGCGCCGCCTCGTACTTCTTGGCGGTGCAGGGCATGATGGAGACGCTGACCATCTTGGCCGGATCGACCCCCGCCTGCTGCGCGTAGTAGGTCTTGGCCAGCGCCCCGAACATCTGCTGCGGCGACTTGCAGCTGGAGAGGTTCGGGAGGAGCTGCGGGTAGAAGTGCTCGATGAACTTAATCCAGCCCGGGCTGCAGCTGGTGAGCTGGGGCAGGACGCCGCCCTCCTTCACCCGATGGATCAGCTCGAAGCCCTCCTCCATGATCGTGAGGTCGGCGGTGAAGTCGGTATCGAAGACCGCATCGAAGCCCAAGGCCCGCAGCGCCGCGACCATCTTCCCGGTGACGATCTCGCCGGGGGGCATTCCCAGCGCCTCGCCCAGGGCGATGCGCACGGCGGGAGCGGTCTGCACCACGGTGAACTGCTCGGGGTCTTCGAGCGCGGCCCAGACGCCGGGGATGTGGGTCTGCTCGATGAGCGCCCCGGTCGGGCAGCGGTTGATGCACTGGCCGCAGTTGACGCAGAGCGCGTGGCCCATCGGCGTGTCGAAGGCCATGCCCACGAGGCTGTCGTAGCCGCGGCCCCTGATCCGCAGACCGTTGACGCTCTGGATGTTGTCGCACGTCTGCAGGCAGCGGCGACAGAGGATGCACTTGTCGGGGTCGCGGACGACCGAAGGGCTGGTCGCGTCCACCTCCAGGCCGCGCGGCTCGACGCGCACGCGGACCTCGCGGATGCCGAGTTCCTCGGCCAGCGACTGCAGCTCGCAGTTGCCGTTGCGGTCGCAGACCACGCAATCGGACGGGTGGTCGGACAGCAGCAGCTCGACCACGGTGCGGCGCGCCTTCCGCACGGCGGGGGAGTGGGTCTGCACGACCATGCCCTCGCGAACCGGGAAGGAGCACGACGGCTGCAACGTGCGCTCGCCCTGGATCTCGACCAGGCACACCCGACAGGCGCCCATGGGCGGGAGGTCCGGGTGGTAGCAGAGCGTGGGGATCCGGATGCCGGCCTGATCGGCCGCCTCGAACACGGTCATGCCCGTGCTCGCCGGCACTTCCTGACCGTTGATGGTGATGGTGAAGTCTGACATTCGCTATCCTCCTGCGCCCTCAGATACTCGGGCGGGGGCGCGTCCGCCGGTCGTGTTGCTGTGGCCCTGCCTGTCACCGGTCACCTGTAACCCGTCACCTGGCCGTATCACGCTTCCTCCTCCACCATGACGTAGTCACAGTGCAGGCAACGCGTCGCCTCGCGGCAGGCCAAGTCCACCGAGTAGCCGAGCTCGACCTCGGTGAAGCTGCGGACGCGCTCGTCGTCCGCGATGAGGGCGGCCGGGATCGCGGGGATCTCCTCGTCGGAGCCGGCCTCGAGTGCGGCGAGGACCTCCGCGGCGACCTTGGTCTTCTTCGGGATCTTGGGCGCGGGCAGCGGCTCCCCGGAGAGGAAGCTGTGAATCGCCGCCGCGGCCTTGTGGCCGTCGGCGATGGCGTCGACTGCGGTCATTGGGCCCGGGGTGGCATCGCCGGCCGCGAACACGTTCGGCATCGCGGTGGCCATGGTCAGCGGGTCGGCGCAGACCTTCCCGCCCTCCACATCGACGCACACAGCGGTCTGATCGAGGCGCTGACCGATCGCGGCAATGACGGTGTCAACCTCGAGGGTCACCGGGACGGCCTCCTCGGACTTCACCGGCCGGCGACGGCCGCTGGCGTCCCACTCGCCGAGAGTCATCTGGTCGCAGACGAGTCCGGCGGCCTGTCCGTCCTGCACCGCGACCTCACGCGGGGCCATCAAGTAGTGGAGCTGCACGCCCTCATGTGCGGCGGCTTCGATCTCCTCCGCGTGGGCAGGCATCTCCTCGCGGGTGCGGCGGTACACGATGTGGACTTCCTCCGCGCCGAGACGCAGGGCGGAGCGGGCCGAGTCGATGGCGGTGTCGCCGCCGCCGATGACAGCCACCTTCTTCCCGACCTTCGGCGTCTGGCCGCGCGCGATCTCCTTCAGGAACTTCACGGCGTCCAACACGCCCTCGGCGTTGCCGCCGGGCACATCGAGCGGGATGCCCACATGGCAACCGACCGCGAGAAGCGTCGCCGCGTAGCCCTGCTTCTGCAGGTCGTCGAGGGTCACATCGGTCCCGAAGGCCACGCCCGTCTTCAGCTCAACGCCGAGATCGAGGATGTCCTGGATCTCGCGCTGCAGGACCTTCTCGGGCAGGCGGTAGTCGGGGATGCCGTAGGCCAGCATCCCGCCGGGCTTGTCTTCCTTCTCGAAGACCGTGACATCGTAGCCCTTCCGGATGAGGTCGGTCGCGGCGGTGAGGCCGGCCGGACCGGCGCCGATGACGGCCACCTTCTGGTGGCGCTTCGGCTGCAGGGCGGGCACCCACGGCTTCGCGTAGTTGTCGGCCGCGGCGCGCTTGAGCAAGCGGATGCTGACCGGCGCGTCAAGCTGCGCGCGACGGCAGGAGGTCTCGCAGTACGCGGTACACACCCGCCCGCAGACCGAGGGGAACGGGTTCATCTCGCGGATGACCTCGTACGCCTCGTCCAGCCTCCCGTCGGCGATGAAGTTCACGTACGCCGGGACATCCACGCCCGCCGGGCAGCTGTTCGCGCACGGGGCCTTCATCATCTCCGCACAGGTGCCCGCGCGGCAGTGCTTGTGGCGGATGTGCTCTTCGTACTCGTGGCGGAAGTAGCGGATCGTGCTGAGGACGGGGTTCGGCGCGGTCTGTCCCAGGCCGCACAGCGAGGTGAGCTTGATCTGCTCGCCGAGGTCGATGAGCAGCTCGATGTCGCCCTCGCGGCCCTTGCCCTCGCAGATGCGCTCGATGATCTCGAGCATCCGCTTCGTCCCGATGCGGCACGGCGGGCACTTGCCGCAGCTCTCGTCCTGGACGAAGTCGAGGAAGAAGCGGGCGAGGTCCACCATGCAGGTGGTGTCGTCCATGACGATCAGGCCGCCGGAGCCCATGATCGAGCCGAGCTCCTTGAGGCTCTCATAGTCGATGGGGGTGTTCAGGTACTCCCGCGGGATGCAGCCGCCGGAGGGCCCGCCGGACTGGGCGGCCTTGAAGTCGCGCCCGCCGCGAATGCCCCCGCCGATCTCGAAGATCACCTGGCCCAGCGTGGTGCCCATCGGCACCTCGACCAGACCCGTGTTGTTCACGTGCCCGGCCAGCGCGAAGACCTTGGTGCCCTTGCTGGTCTCGGTCCCCATCGCGGCATACCACTCGGCGCCGTTGAGGACGATGGCCGGGATGTTCGCGTAGGTCTCCACGTTATTCAGCAGTGTGGGCTTGCGCCAGAGACCCTCGTTCGCCGGGAAGGGCGGACGGGGACGCGGCTCGCCGCGCTTGCCCTCGATGGAGGCCATGAGGGCCGTCTCCTCGCCGCAGACGAAGGCGCCGGCGCCCATGCGCAGCTCCAGGTCGAACTGGTGCTCCGACCCGAAGATGCTCTCACCCAGCAGCCCGTAGTCGCGGGCCTGCTGGATGGCGATGGAGAGGCGCTCGATGGCGAGGGGGTACTCGGCGCGGATGTAGATGTAGCCCTTGTTGGCGCCGATCGCGTAGCCGGCGATCGCCATCGCCTCAATGACGCTGTGCGGGTCGCCCTCCAGGACGCTGCGGTCCATGAACGCGCCCGGATCGCCCTCGTCGGCGTTGCAGACGACGTACTTCGGCGCGCCCGTGGCTTTCGCGGTCAGCTCCCACTTGAGGCCCGTGGGGAAGCCGCCGCCGCCGCGACCGCGCAGCCCCGAGCGCTTCACCGTGTCGACCACCTCGGCGGGCGTCATCTCGGTGACGGCCTTGGCCAGGGCCTCGTAACCGTCCCGGGCGATGTACTCCTCGATCGAGCCCGGATCGATCTCCCCACAGTTGCGGAGCACGACCTTCTGCTGAAGCGCGAAGAAGGGGATCTTCGTGATGTCGAGCTCGGGCTTGCCGTCCTCGGGAGCGACGTACATCAACCGCTCGACCGGGCGCCCCTTCAGCAGATGCTCCTCGACGATGAGCCGACCGTCTTCGGGGTTCAGCTTCTGGTAGAAGACCCCTTCGGGGTACACGACGGCGACCGGGCCCAGATCGCAGGAACCCATGCAGCCGGTGCGGACGACCTTGATCTCCTTGTCCAGACCAAGCTCGCCGATGGCGCTCTCCAGGGCCTCGGCCACGGCGTGGCAGCCGGACGATACGCAGCCCGCTCCCGCGCACAGTAGCACGTGTGATCGGAACGTAGGCATGAGCTGGTTTCTCTCCCTTTCGCAGCAGCGTGCGCGAGCGTTACGCGTACTTGTCCAGCACGTCGGCCACCTTCGTGGTCTTGACGCGCTCGTAGATGTCGTCGCCCACCGTCATGACCGGCGCCAGGCCGCAGGCGCCGAGGCAGCGGACGATGTCGACGCTATAGCGCTGATCGTCGCTGGTCTCACCGACGCCGCAGCGCGTGTGCTTCTCCACGGTCTCCAGCACGCGCTTGCCGCCGCGCACGTAGCAGGCCGTGCCCTGGCAGACCTTGATGAGATGACGACCGCGGGGGACGGTGGTGAAGAAGCTGTAGAAGGTGATGACGCTCTCAACGACGCCGGCCGGAACATCGAGCTTCTCGGCCACGTACTCTTGCACGGCCTGCGGGAGATAGCCGACCTCCTGCTGGACGGCGTGGAGGATCTCGATCAGGGAGTCGGTCTGCGCGCCCTTCCGCTCGATGATCGCGTCGATCTTGGGGTAGACCTCAGCACAGATGCACGCGGTTTCGACAGCCATTGCGTGTCACGCCTCCGTTCCGGCGCCGATGGCGTACTCGTTCACCACCTGGCCGTTCACGAGATGATCGGCGACGATGCGGCGCATCGCCTGCGGCGTCAGCCGGCAGTAGGAGACCCCCGGCTGACCCGGAACCACGACTTCCACCATCGGCTCCCGGTCGCACAGGCCCCGGCAGCCGGTCTGGGTCACGGAGACATCACTGAGCCCGCGGCTGGACAACTCGTCCAACAGCGCGCTCATGATCTCTCGTGCCCCGGCGGCGATGCCGCAGGTGCCCATGGCGACAACGACGCGAGGGCCGCCCTCACTGTCGCGGACAGCGAGAGCCGCCTTCGCGCGCTCACGTATGGCCCGGAGTTCTTCTCGGGTTTTCACGCCTTCGCTTCTCCTTTCAGCGTCAACAGCGTCTACGCTTTGCTTCCCGTCGACACGATGCCGTTCTTCACGAACTCGGCGAGCCAGCAGAGGACCCGGGGGTCCGTCACCGGCACGCCGCCCAGCTCCTTGCGCAGCTCATGGGTGTCGAGCTCAAAGCGCCTCGCCGGCGTCTGGTGCCGGTAGCGGAGGGACGTGCGGTCCGCCTCCAGCGCCAGGGCCTGGACCACCTTGCCCATGTCGCCCAGCGGCGGGCGGTCGACGTGGGTGAGGCGCATGGTCCCGTGAACCTCCGTGCCCTCGCCCGGGCGCGAGCGAACCTCGAGTGTCCCCCCGCAGCGCTCGCACGTTGCCCGCAACAACGGCAGCCCGAGCCCCACCTTGCGCGTCTCGCGCGTGGTGAAGAAGGCGTCGGTGGCGCGCCGCGCGGTATCCTCATCCATCCCGCGCCCATTGTCGCGCACGGTCAACTCCAGCGTGTCGGTGGCCGGCTGCTCCGCGACCGTGATCTGGAGCGCCGTAGCTCCGGCCTCGATGGAGTTGCGGGCGATGTCGAGGATGTGGAGTGACAGTTCCCGCATGGCGGCCTCATCCGCTCGGCCCCAGGAGTTCCTGGGCGAGCGCCCGGCCCCACTGGGCCGGCTCCAGACGCGCTTCCGCCGTGTCCCGCGAGATCCGCGTGGGCGAGCAGCCGACGCCTTCGAGGTAGTGGGCATCCGATCCATTCACCAGGGCCCGCGTCGCCAGCTCGGGCCAGGTCTCGCACGCGGCGTCGGGACGCAGGTGCGAGGACAGCTCCCACAGGTCCGCCCGCAGCCCCGGCGGGATGAACCCCAGCACCGGGAGCAAGCCGTTGGCGCGCCGGTCGATGTGCGCCGGTACCGCGAGGCCACCGTACCGCCGGATCAGCCCGGCCACGGCGTCGAGGCTGAGGTCCACCGCCGACATCAGCAGCCGAGGGTCCTCGCCGACGATCTCCCCCATCGGGTCCAACAGATGCTGCTCACCGAAGACCTCGGGCCGGTTCGCGCGCTTCGGGAGGCACTCCGCGATCACACGATCCAGCCCCATTGCCGCCTCGGCCGAATCGAACAGCGCGAGGATGTGCACGCCCTCGACGCTCTCGATCTCCAGGCCCACCAGCACCCGCAGGTCGAAGGCCGGCGCCGCCTCCATCACCGCCCACGCGTTCCCGGCCGTGTTGTGGTCGACGACGCCCACCACCCCGACCCCGCGTCGCTCGGCGGCCAGGAGCACTGCCGGCGGCGTCATCCCCGCGCTCGCGCAGGGCGACAGCGCCGTGTGCACGTGCAGGTCAATGCCGAGGCGGTCGTTCATCCGGCGGCCTTCCGTGTTACGGCAGACGACGGGTCAGCGCACACCGAGTTCGTAGAGCTTACCGGCCAGCGTGAAGGCGTTCTCAGGGGAGGTGAACAGGCCCATCTCCTCCTCCTCGGCGCGGGCGATCGTCTCCGCCTCGGCCTCGAAGCCCCCCGCGATGACGATCGCGTGCATCCCGGCGAGGCCGGCGACCGCCACGATGTTCGGGTGGGTCTGGATGGTGATCCAGACCTGCCCGCGGCGGCCTTCGGCCATCACGTAGCTCAGCAGATCGCTGACCTGTGCGCCGGCGATCTCCCCGTCGAGGTTGGCCTCCACGCAGGCGGTCAGCCCCAGCGCCTCAGCCGCTCGTCCCACCATCACCGGTTGCAGGCGCTCCATCTCCGTTCACCTCTCGCTTGAAGGTCAGGTACAGGCGTACGCCTTCGCCCTTGGCGGTCTGGATCTCCATCTGATCGGCCTGGTCTCGAATGTTCGGCAGGCCCATCCCGGCCCCGAACCCCAGCGCCCGCGCCTCATCGGTGGCCGACGACCAACCCGGCGTCATCGCGAGGTCCACGTTCTCGATTCCCGGGCCCTTGTCGAGCACCGACACCACGATGCGGTCGGAGTAGATGTCCAGCGCCATGTACCCGCTCCGCGCGTGGAGCACGACGTTCATCTCGGCTTCATAGCAGGCCACCGCCACCCGCCGGATCGCCGCATCATCGACGCCGGCCTCGCGCAGGACCTGCTTGATCGAGGTCGACGCGCGCCCCCCCAGGAAGTAGGCTCTCCCCAGGATCGGGAACTCGTGGTGTGCCAGGCGGCGCGTATCCATGAGTTGAGGGCGGCGCCTCTTCGGCGGCTTCAGGCGCCCTTGCGGTACGGGCGCAGGCCGGCCTGCATCAGGAGCCCGCAGGCCTCGTACTTGGACAGGGGGGTCTGGTAGACGGGCACCCCCTCCTCGCGAGCCGTCTCGACCAGGTCGCTGTGGACCGGCTTGCCCTCGATCACCACGACCGCGACCAGGTGCTTGATGGCCGCGGTGCGGATGGCCTGATCCGTGGCAAGCCCCGTGATCAGCAGCGAGCCCTCCCGCGCGAAGGCCAGCACGTCGCTCATCAGGTCCGCCGCGAAGCAGCCGCTGAGCCCGACCTGACCGTCGGGCGCCGCCACGACGGGCTGCGCCTTGAGCACTTCTACGGCTCCCGATAGTGTCAAGCCCTCATGCCTCCCGGGTACGGGCCGGCTGACTGACCGACGGCCTCATTCTACGGGGGGACTCGTCCGTTGCCGCTACCCGAACGGGGGAATTCACCCTCCCCCGAACGGGGGAGGGGCTTCCCCGCAACTCCTTCGGGTCAGTCGGCCGGGCCTCCTGCTGAGGAGAGAGGGCCGCGAACGGTCGCCTTCGGCAGGAACCTTGCACCGGACTTGCGAAGTCTTGGAGGGGACGTGGAGGGCGGACCCCGCAGCACAGCGTTCATCAGCGCGCCCCAGGGGCGCGCGTCCTGCAAGGGAAGGGCGGTGAGCGAATGCGAGGCGTTCTGAGGGAGGTTCCCACCGGATGGCGGGCGTTGGCAGTGTGTCTTGGCCTGTCGGTCGTACTGACGAATTGGGGTCTCACCCAACCTCTCGGGGTCGAGGAGGAGGAGACCGTACTCCCCCGTCGGGCGCCGACGTTGGCGCCCGGCCGCGACGTGGAGGGCAGGCTCACGGCGCGGACGCCACAGGCCTGGTACCGGATTGACGTGCCGAAGACCGGAGACGTGCGGTCACTGCGGGTGACCATGTCTCTGCCTGGGGGGGCGACGTTCGACGCCGACCTGGCGGTCTTCGATGCGGAGGGTATGCAGCTGGCCGCCGCCGAGGGGGTCTGCGCCGAGGAGCGGTGCCTGATTCCCATCGAGGGCCTGGCACGCGTCTTCGTCAGGGTGGAGCTGTACGCGCCGGAGGACGTCGAGGGACAGACGGAGGGGTGCCCGTTCACGCTGCGGGCCGAGCTGTCATCCCGACAAGCCGTGGCGGGCTTGCCGGTCTACGCCGACGGTCTCTCGTCGCTGCAGCCGGGCAGTCCGGTCTCGGGCGAACTGCCGACCGACGATGAGGACTCGCCGACCGCGTGCTGGCACACGCTGGAGCTGCCGGAGACCGGCGCCAATGTCGCGCGCCTGAAGCTGACGACCGGCGACCCGAAGCAGGCTGCCCTGGGGTTCGGCGTGTGTCAGGCGGGGGGCAACGTGCTGACCCAGTCGGCGGGGTCTGGTGACGTGCAATCCCTGTGCCTGCCGCTGGAGGGCGTGTCCGGTCCGGCATACGTGGCCGTGTGGCTCAATAGCCGCCAGCCGGAGGGGGCCACGGACTACACACTCGCCGTGGAGTTCACGGAGGAGGAGTCCGGTCCTGAGATCATTGTCCGGAGGACGGCGGCTGGGCCCAAGTCCTTCACAAACGGCCAGCGTGTCTTCGGGCAGGTGGTTGACCCGGCCGAGCCCTTCTGTGCGTGGCTGCTGAATGCCTCCTACGGGTCCTCACAGCTCTTCGTGTGCCCGGACCGGCGGGAAACCGGGTTGAGGGTAGTCATCCGCGACCAGATGGGATGGGCGGTACGCGAACAGACGGTTGGCGGCGACCGTCTCACCCCCATTCCCGTGCCCGACGGGAGGATGCTGCTGGTGGAGGTAGGGTCTGACCGCCCCTGCGGCTTCGGGATGCTGGCCGTCGAGGCGCGCGAGGGGCCGACCTTCGATCCGGCGACAGCCCAACCCCTCGCCGCCGGCGCTCCCGTCACGGGCAAGCTCGAAGGCGGAGGGACGGCCGTCTACCGCATCGAGGCCCCCCCGGCGCCGACCGTGCCCCGGGTGTCCCTGGCGGCCGATCCGCTCTACGCCGATCTGGACTTGTCCGTCTGCGCCGGCCCCGGCGTACTGCTTTGGAGCTCGGCCAAACCGGGCGGCAGCGAGGGCGTCGCGGTCCTGGCCCCCGGTGCCGCGCCCCTGTACATCGTGGTGACCGCAGCCAAGGGCGCCGCAGCGGCCTACGACCTGACGGTCGAGGAGACGCCCGCGGCGTTTGCCCCGGTCGCCGGGATGGACACCACCGACTATCTGCTGAGCTACTACGCGCAATACGCGGCGTCGGCGGCCGGCGACGTCGAGGTGGACGACCCGCTGGCCGACGAGCTGGGCCCGCCCGAGCCGTTTGGCGGAGGGTGAGGGTAGACCCCTCCGGGCAGGTGGCCCGGAACACGGGGAAACACCGATGGCGCAGGCCTGTGGCCTGCGCCATCTGCGCTCAAGGTCTGGCGACTGTGCGTCAACTCGCAGCGGCCGCGGGAACCGGCGCATCGGTCAGGTGCTGATGGATCGCGGCGGCGGCCCGCCGTCCGGCGCCCATGGCCTCGATTACGGTCGCCGAGCCGGTGACGATGTCCCCGCCGGCGTACACGCCGG
>Ga0233425_10007151_pt1 | contig 15897 bp, 15 predicted proteins | sample Watercolumn_Towu_2_FD_181712 | JGI IMG/M metagenome (GOLD analysis project Ga0233425, IMG submission 181712) | Freshwater microbial communities from Lake Towuti, South Sulawesi, Indonesia - Watercolumn_Towuti2014_140_MG | ecosystem: Environmental > Aquatic > Freshwater > Lake | place...
TGGTTCGAAATTTCGTAACTTGGGGCAGCCACTAAGACATCTTTGTCATATAAATCTTAAACATAATAATAAGACCCCATATTATCTATGAGGCCTTATAAATAAAAGTATTTGAAAGAAAAGGTATAGGACTTAAGGCTTTCCTATTACAAACTCCTGCAATATATGGCCTGCTTCATGAAATGTCTTTACGGTATACATTCCATCAGGAAGGTCTGCTACAAATTGTGACCGGCCTTTAGGAAAATCTATCTCCCATACAAGATTACCTGCCATGTCAAATATCTGTACATGGTTGTTATTGTAATATTCCCAGACAAATACAAATTCAAACTGGTTAGCTTCATTTATCCATACCTGCCAGCACTGCATCTCATGGTCCCGTACCCAGATTGGTATTTCAGTCTCTTCTGATTGGGTATCATTACATGATTTAATAAAAAACATTTCGAAGTCATGAGCACTATATATATTAAACTGCGCTAAGTATAGCCCTTCAGATAATAAGCACCTTTCAGTGTGTGACCAGGGGTCGTCATCCACTGGAGCAGTAAAAAAGTATTTTTGTTCCAATTCAGGACTTCCAATATATTTTAATATCCTTAGTGCCCAGGCATCATTAAGACCAAAATTTGTACAGCTCATATTAAATTTAGTTTCTGAACATGCCGATCCGACATCTACGTCTAGCTCTGTATTATTACCATGCCAATCAGTAACCTTGAAAAATCCGGTTACTGGATTATAATTATTAACCGTAAACTCTAGACTATAAGTTCCTGTTTCGGTAAGCATTACTTCAATAAATTTATACCACTGTTCATCATTGATTGTGCCAGTTTTTTTATAAATCTCTGTAGAATCTTTAGTTATAATAAATTCATATGTTAAACCACTACAATTGTCTGCATATAAAATAAAGTATGATGGTTCTAGTGGGCTGTCCGAATATAATTCAATACCAAAGGTACCACCATTTGCATATAATGTAGCAGGCAACACAGTGAATATAAGAATTGCTGTAATTAGGATTAGAGGTAAAATTTTAAATATCCTGTTCATTTTTAGATCCCCACCTTACCCCTGATAAATTTATAATCATCATTTTATATAATTATAATACTAATATAATAAATATCAATTATTTGAAATAATCTTTTAAATGCTATTACAAGCCAAAAGTCAAATTCGTTTTTGTTTAATTTCCTCAGTTTTACTAGCCAACAGCGTAAATAAAACTAAACATAATGCAAATACAAAAAAAATAGCAGTTTGAGCCCAGTAATATGTAGGCGGAATGGCAAAAACTTCAAATTGCTGCCCTGCAAATATCACCCTCTGGAGAACGCGTAGGAATAAAAGAAAGCTGATTGCGTAAACTATAGCCTTTTGCTTTATAGGGTTCCAAATTGCAATTGCGCCCAGTATTCCTATAGTAAACATATAAGCCCCGAACATCTGTATAATATGCGCCATTTGCAGATTGATTGTAATTGATGAACCATAAAATTTAAGCACGATACTTAATGGTATTGCTGGAATAATACCAATTGCACCTATTAATAAATGCGCCAGTGCTACCAGCACCAAAACAATCCTGATAACAATTATATTTTTGTTCATCTTTCCCCTCCTTTTATTATATTTTTATATTTATACCTTAGAATCGATATAAATCTTATTAATTATAATAACCCCACATCTAAATATAAATTTTCAATTTCTAATTCTATAGGTGCATTATCCCAATTTACCTCGTAAAATTTACTTTGGTATTTAATATGTTTAATTTTTTGTAAACATTTTACTAAATAGTGATTTTCAAATAGCCCTATCATCAAAAAATCATAATCTTTTTCTTTCTCTGCAATTTTTTTAATAAAATATTGCGCTAAATCAATATTATCATTTTTCACGCAAAGCATATGATAACTGGCATAATTTGCTATTTGCCCAATCTTAGGTAAATTAGGGTACCCAAACCATTTCAATGGAAACCACTTTAAAAATTTATAAATACCTTTATAGTTTGATACAATATACTGTTTATGAGCTAGCTGATTCCATAAAACACATGCAGCTTGTATATTCCCTGATTTGTCTCTTAAAGTATATATCGAGTCCCTTGGAAATGCACTCATTGTAAAATCTGCAGGGAAAAGTGACCATTTGACTGCATTCTTTTTATAAAAAACTTCTAAAGATTCTGTATTACCACATTCTAAAGAGTAATTCTTTTGGAGTGTATGATTACCTGAAGCAAGACAATATACATTATAAATACTTTTAAAATTGTAAGCTGGCATATTTTTTCTCTTCTTTTCAAGTAAGCGCTGGGCTGGAATATTTTCTGTTAATATTGTTGTATAATAACAATCAACCAGGTCTTTTGTTTGTTCATACATATAGTGGTAAGCTTCAGCAATATATGGGACTTTTTTTCTATATTGTGGCAATAATTTTAAACCATTAAGATAACCTGTGGCTTTAACCTCACCTCTAATATAAGCCTTGCGTATGACACAACTGCCTACACCGCAGATTAAATCTGCCCTATGATCACAAAGCAAGAGTAAGAATACTTGTTCGCCTTCTTTCTGAAATGACAGATATGGATTTGGTCGTCTGGTATAGATAACAGATATATTTCCATCAAATTCTTCGGACTCATATATTCTAAGAATTTGGTCCGCATCCATTATTGTTGCTGGACGTAGTTCAAACCATTCATTTAGGTAACTCATCTAAATTACATCCTACTGGTATATTCATTTTTTCATCAATTTCCTCACCTAATCTTAAGTTCATTATCCAAAAAATAAACCATGTCATGAGGTTTGAGTGCCTCATGCATTGAAACCCTCTTCTGAGAATAGTTGGTAAACTTGAATATGATTTTCTTGCCTCCCGGCATAAATTGCTGACTTCCTGTGAGTTGAGATTCTTTGGCTGAAAAGCTAATTCACCATAATGATAATCTGGCTCCAACCACCATTTTTTATATATCAACCGTCCCTCTGCTTTTAACCTGTCATACAATTTAGTACCAGGAAAAGGTAATAAATGATTGAATGCAACTGTAAAAAACCGGTGTTTTTTTGCAAATGCCAATGTCTGTTTAAATGTATCCTTTGTATCACTATCATAACCAAATATAAAGGTAGCATAAATACAAATACCTGCATCATGCAGCCGCTTAATAAGAATATCGTATTCGCCCCGTGAGGGATTAAATGATTTATTCATCTGGCTAAGATTCCCCTGCTCTAGTGACTCGAGACCTATAAGCATAAGTTCACATCCGCTTCTTTTCATAGCTTGAATTAACTCTAAGTTTTTAGCCATGCTTAAAGTACCTTGCCCAGCCCATTTGATCTTAAGAGGTTCAATCTTATAAAACAATTCCATAGCATTTTTTGGATCAGCCACTAGATTGTCATCTACAAAAAAATAGTACTTATGTCTGCTCTGCTTTATTTCCTGAACTATACTTTTATGGCTTCTTTTATAGTAAGTCCCGTTATAATATCTTGATATTGAACAAAACTCACATCTATGATAACAACCCCTGCCGGTTTCAATAAGCGTAATCGGAAGATATTTTTTACCTTGAAACAAGCTCCTGTCCGGCAAAATATCTGTATAAGCAACACCTCCAAAATACTCTTTTTTTAACTTATTGTGTTCATAATCACTTAAAAGCTCTTCCCAGACCGCTTCTGCATTACCAATAACAATACAATCTGTATATAAAGTGGCTTCCTCTTTGCAAAGTGTTACATGATAGCCACCCATGATTACAGTAACACCAAGTTTTTTATAATTTTTTGCTATTTCATAACTTCTCTTTGCCGTATATGTCTCCACTGTGATTAAAGCTACATCTATGGACACATCATAAGGGATCAACTCTATGCGGTCATCATACAGTACTGTTTCTATATGCGGAGGAGTTATTGCTTTCAATATGGCAATGGTTAATGGTTCCATCTTCCATGTACCAATATACTTTTGCCCTGGTTTTTTACCAATTGCAGGAACAATAAAAGCCAGTTTCATTTTCTTATCTCCGGAATATCGCTATTATCTATCATTACCTCGCGTGTAAATTTTTTAAATTTATTGGCATAATTCTTATAACCAAAAATATTAAGTGTTAAAGCAACAACTGGTATATGTCTAAACGGTGCTAATCTTTTAAAAATCGATTTATAGGTGTAGGTTTGCCGCCATGCCCATTCTATTCCCTCTTCTAATTCTTCTTTCTTCATTTTATTAGGAATAAAAACACAATGCTCTACATCATACATTGCCCAATTCCTTTCAATAATCCTATTCTGATTTTCAAGCTGGTTATAAAACAATGTATTTGGAAATGGTGTTAAAATTGAATATCTTGGCAAATCAATTTTTGTTTTTATCACCATATCAACAGTCCTTTCAAATACTGTTTTATCCTCATCATCACCACCAAATGCAAAGCAACCCTGAACAAGTATACCTGCATTGTGCAGTTTCTTCATAAGCTCTCCGTATTCGACGACTTTATTCACGCCTTTGTGAATAAATTTTTGTGAGCTTTGACTGACTGATTCAAAACCGATAAGCAATCCCTTGCAGCCACTTTTATTAAAGGCAGAAATAAGTTCATCATCAAAACCAACAGCAGATGTTGATAATCCGAACCATGATTTTTTAAGGGGCGCCAATGCAGCAAATAACTCAAGCGCATGTTGCCGGTTTGCAATCAGGTTTACATCAGGAAACAGAATTTCCCTGGAATTCAGTGCTTCTATTTCAGAAATAACTTCCTTTACAGGTCTGGTATAAACAGTCTTTCCAAAAGCCGCAGGATATGCACAAAAAGTACATGGCAGAGAACATCCTCTAATGGCCTCAACTGAATTCATGGTAATATAACGGTTTTTTTTAAGCAAATCACGCCTTGGAATAACACGATTATCAATAGAAAAATCGTCATTCTGCTTGTATCTTGACTTTAAACACCCTTTTTTATAATCAAAAAGCATTTGAGGAAATGTCTGTTCAGCAAAACCTGTTATTACCACATCTGCATGTTCTGCCGCTTCTTCAGGCAACATAGATGCATGGACTCCTCCTATTGCTACTTTTTTCCCAAGAGATCTATAGTAATCTGCAAAGCAATAGCTTCTTGCAGCTGTGCCAGTTATTGCAGTTATGCATATTAACTCAGCGTCTATGTCAAGAGGTATTTTTTCTGCTGTTTCATCAAAAATTGACAACTCGACATCAAGCTCGTCAGGCACAAGTGCTGCTAAAGTTGTCAGCGTCAGGGGTGCATAATGCAGTGCCCTTCCAAAACTACCATGTATTCGATGCATTGCACCTGCAGGAGCTAAAAAAGCTAGTTTCATATATATTCCCCTTTGAAAAAATTTTTAAGCCCATTATGGGGATACAATAGAGTTGGTTTAATATCTCCCAACCTCTGCCCATTTGATAGACAGACATTTATATAATCATGCTCAGGATTACCACAGAGCTTGAAGACCCTTAAAGGTTTAAGCTGCCCGAGCTTCCTGCAATAATCATAATGGAAGTTACTTCTTAGGGCTTCATCAACCCCTGTGGGAATTTGGTCACTTTTTATATAAAGAACATAATGGTCAGTCTCAGGTGCAATTATGCAAAAATCTGCTTTTATTTTCAGCTTATTTAATGTTTCCTTAATAAAAGATTCACTTAATTTCTCACCAAATAAATCACATATATTATCTGTTTTTCTTAAAAACTTAATTATTGGCAAGTCATCTTTGATATCAACTACTCTGATAACATCATGCAATTGATAACGATAAAAACCACCAGAGGTAGTAATAATCACTTTATAATCATGTCCAATATTTAATTGCTGCGCAAGGTGAATCTTATCATCTTTAACGGATTGAAACTCAAAGAAATGAGAGTATATGCTTAATCTTGCGCCTGCTTCTTTTGAAAACGGAAATGACACAAAACCTTCAGTTGCCAAAAGACCTTTTGGCTGGATAACAGTTTGGGGGAATAATTCTACCAGTTTTTTTGCATAGACTTTTGCATTCCCATCTGCCCAGCAGCTAATCACTTTCAGGTCTTTCCATAATTTTGAGAAAGCTCTGTCTTTAAGTATAGCACTTACATAAGTGTCATGCCTTTTGTCTATTTTCCATATCCTTTTTGTAAGCATGTCTTCATGCTCTGCCATATACTCTAGAAGCAATATCAAATAAGATGGATTCCAAATTGAAATGAATGTCAAATGCTTTCTGATTAATAGATAAAATGCAGTTTCAAAATAAAAACTATCGATGTCTGACAGCCTGGCAATATTAGTAGGAACAGCCATCACACTATCGATGAGTCTCTTTTCCAGTCTTCCAAAATATTCACTATCTGCTTCAAATCCTATAGGTATCCCACTTCTGGTATATTCCTGTTGTGATGTTGCTGGTGTGATTGTAAAATAACTTTCACCCCATTTAATCCCTTTATAGCTTGAGTACAGATCATATAGCCATGGCTCAATTCCTTTTTTAAACTCTTCTTTAAGAGACTGATTATATGGAATAAGCTTTGATGCTGATGTAGAACCACTGGTAATCTCTAGAAGTAATGTCGGTTCACTGAATAGTTCATTCTCACCCGTTTCTTTTAATTTGTTAATTGCTTCCAGATAATCCTCATATTCTGTTAGTGGAACCTTATCCTGAAATGCGGTTATATCTTTAATATTCTCAAAATCATATTTCTTGCCGTATACTGTGTTCTTGTTTTGCCTAATAATTTTTAACAACAATGCTCTCTGAATATCTTTAATGGGACCTGGTCTTAAATTTCTATTATATTCTTTTTTATATAGCACACAGCATAAGCTGTAGATAATATAACAAAATAATCTTTTAAACATTTAATTTTCTCCTACAAATAATCTTTTTGCAGTAGGTTTTAAATTATCAGTATCCAGCCTTGCCAAACAGACCAAGTCGTGACCCAGAATATAATTTGGATTTGACTTTAGAAAGAATTGAATATTTTTATCCTTCAGTTGTTTTGATGTAATATCTGCCACTCCATCCTTTAATTTATCCTTTCCCTGTGGATATTCAATTACTCCAATTCTTGCATTATATATATTGGGGTATTTAAAGTGTCCGAAGGCATCCAAGACCTGTTTCTCATATTCAGGTATTGGGTTAGAATAGTTTGGATAAAAGATTTTAAAAAATAGTGGTAACATTTTATATGTTTTATAACCTTTTGAAATTAAAAACCAGTAAAACTCAGGAAACAGGTTACAATATTTAGTGAAACTCTTACCAAAAACTTTATAGAGCTCAAAGCTTCCCCAGTAATTTTTGTCAATAATTGTATCACCAGAAAAAACACCATGGATCACTTTATCATTTAATGGAAAAGAAATAAGCTTTTGGGTTGAAAAACCCTGGATTCTGCCAATTTCATCTTTAATCAAAATACAGAAATCTTTTTCTCTTAGATCATTAAGGAAATTTAAATAAGTCATTTGATCATAATATGCATCCATAATCATAAACATAGTCTTGATAGATACCTCTGATAGTTTTTCAACTTCTATCAATTCACCAAAAACTTTCATTTATACCATCTCATATTTTCAATTATTTCCAAAAATCATATCCTGTTTTTTATAAACTTCCTTCCGGTATAATGGATTATAAGCAAGAAATATCATAAACCTGAAAGGTGACCGCATATTTGTTTTAAAATCAAGTGAACGGTATAAAATTGATGATCTACTATTAAACCTCCTTCTGCATTTAAAAGCCATATCAGTCAATTCCTGCGTAGACATATTCATCGGTATCATTGGTGAATTATTAAACCTGTAATCATCATGCAACCACCATTTTCCATTGAAGATCAAACGGTTGGACTGCTCAAGTTCTTTGTAAAGCATAGTACCCGGATAAGGCATTAATATATTAAAAGCTGCAAAAGTAAACTTGTTTTTTGTGGCAAATTGATAGAGTTCTTCTATGCTCTCCTTAGTATCATCATCGTGTCCTAGTGTAAATGCTGCCCAAGTCTGGTGTCCAAAACGACGCAATATTTTAATCTGTTCTTTATATTGATCAAATCCCCAACCTATATTGTTTCTTTTATTTATCTTCTCTAGAATTTCACTATTTATTGACTCAAAACCTATAACATTTCCCAGGCAACCACTGCGCATCATCAAGCTCATAAACTCTAAATCCTGTGTCATATCGATGCTTCCCTGACTGACCCATTTTATTTTAAGAGGAATAAGTGCCATAAATAATTCTTTAGCTTTGTCCTTATCGCATGCGATATTGTCATCTACAAAGAATAAAAGCTTGAGCTTCTGAGTTTTAATTTCATCCACCACATCTTTGACCGGCCTAAAATATTGCTTTTGCTTAAAAAAAACGCTGGTAGCACAAAAATTACAGCTATTGCTACACCCTCTGCTAAACTGAGTAAGGGAAATGGGAAGATAGCCTTTGCCCTTGAAAATATTTCTGCTAGGGAATATACCTTGTTGAGGAATTGAAAAGTTTCCATCATACACTCTTTTTAATCTATTATTTACGAAATCCTCTAAAACTGTTTTCCAGACACTCTCTGCATCTCTGATAACAACTGCATCTGAATAAAGAAGGGATTCATCTGGAATTAATGTGGGGTGCATGCCACCCATGACCACTTTGACACCCATTTTTCTATAACGATTAGCTATCTCATATGCCCTCTTGGCAGTGAATGTTTCAACTGTTATGGCAACTAAATCTGTTTTCTGTTTATAGTCAATATCTTCCATACGATCATCAAAAAAATTTAGTTCAAAATCGGTAGGTGTCAGTGCTGCCAAAATACCTATCTGCAAGGGTTCCATTCGGCCTTCGTCTATATAAGCGCCTTTTTTCATATGGCCTATATTTGGTTTTATAAAAGTAATTTTCATATTTTATTCTTTATAAGAATCTTCCCTGCTTATTAGTGAGTTCCCGACGGTTGATAAGATTAGCTGCTAAAAATATTTCCAAGTGTTTTATATTTATCCGGTTCATTAAACATCTCTTAAAAATATTTTTATAAGTATTATAGAGTATTCTATTCCTATAGCATCCGTCCCTTAGCTGTTGTGGTGTCATATTTTTAGGAATAAACATGGCATCACCATAGTGAAAATCTGGTTCTAACCACCATTTATCATAAATCATTCTTCCTTCTGATTTTAGCCTGGCATAAAGCTTCGTGCCAGGCATAACCATCAAGGGATTAAAATTGGCTAGCAGCAGATTGTTTTTAGAAGCAAATTCCAGGCACTCATTAAAAGTATCTTCAGTGTCCATATCATAACCTAATATAAAGGCACCATAAATCATAATACCATAATAATATAATTTTTTAACAGCAGCATAATAATCATTGTGGGCTATATTCGCAACTTTTTTCATCTGCATAAGATTAGCATTATTAAGTGATTCAAATCCTACTAAAACTGCAATACAGCCACTTTGTACCATAAGCTTTAATACCTCGTCATCAGATGTGATATCAAGACTGATTTGGCAGACCCATTTTATTTTTAATGGTATAAGTGCTTTTAGAAGTTTTACTGTATTTTCCCGGTTACAAAAAAAATTATCATCTACAAAAACTACAAACTTTAAATTTCTTCTGAATATCTCATTTATTACACAATCGATTTTCCTATAACGAACGCCAATACCATGGAAAGCATTCGATGAACAGAACTCACAAGAAAATTTACAGCCCCTACTGTACTGTACAGGTGTTATTTTATTATATCTTTTTCCAATATATACAGATTCATCATAATAAACATTGCTTATATCAGGTTTTTCATTCGATTCATAAATGGTCTTAAGCGCTCCGTTTTTAAAATCATCAAGAACATTAGCCCATAAATTCTCTGCTTCCCCAATAATAATACAATCTGCATATTCCAAAGCTTCTTCTGGCATAAAAGTAGGGTGATAACCTCCGAGAATAACTTTTATATTCTGGTTTCGATAGATGGTTGCCAGTTTATAAGCGCGTTTGGCACTATATGTTTCCACCGAAATAGCAACTAAATCGCAATCAAGTTTTAAGGGCACATGCTCAACTCGATCATCATAAAAAATTATTTCATGATTCTTGGGTGTCAATCCCTTTAATACTGCAAATGCCAAAGGTTCCATGGCATCCGTTGATAGAGATCCTGAGATTGATACCTGGATAAAAACTATTTTCATGAATATTTTCCAGCTTTTTAATATTATTTTTTAATAAAAATAATTTAGTGTAATAATAAAAAACCGACCTATTTAGTCGGTTTCGCTATTAGCTTTAGGCTTTTCTTTACAATTGGCGACCAACTATATAAGGAAAAGCCTTAATGCTACTAAATTGTTTTTGAAATAATAATTTGGTGCTTAATACTATATTATATGATTATATTATTTGTGTAAGTAATATCAAATTTATTTCTTAAAAAGAGAATATTATCTATTAAAAGCTTAATTCTGGTATAAAAATATCACCGCTTGAGCCTAATAATTCAGTTCGAACTTTGTTTACAGAGTCCAGCCATCACCCACTCATTCCTGCCAAAGATAAGACCCCATATTATACATGAGGTCTTATCTTAAATATAAAGTTTTAAGTTATAGAACTTTAGGCTTTTAAGGTTTACCTATAACAAACTCCCTGAGAATATGTCCATATTCATGATAGTTCTGTACAGTGTAGACACCATCAGGAAGGTCAGCTACAAAGTGTGTGTCTCCTTTTGGCAGGTCTATGTAGAATACTATGTTTCCATCCTTATCAAGTATCTGCACATGGTTGTTGTTGTAGTATTCCCAGACAAATATAAATTCAAAGGCGTTATCCTCATTTATCCATACCTGCCAGCATTGAAACTCATGGTTACGGACCCAGATCTCTTCTTCTTCAGCTTCACCACCGTCATTGCATTTAAGCCTTACATTATCAAACCAGGCTTCACCACCATTGTCAACCAAAAAAGATAATTGCACTCCATCAAAAGGCTGCAGATCTGCACCACCACTCCAGTCATTCCAAACATCTAACATATTGAGTCTATTATCCCTATACCAGTTGTCATCAGGGAAATTCTGGCTGCTATTCCCATAATCATATGGAGCCCAATCACCTGTTTGGGAATTATTTTTAACTAGAGTAAAATATACTTTTATTGATGAATCATCCGAAAGACCGGCATCTTTCCTTAGAACATCAAAATACAATGTCAGGTTACTGCAGTTTGTGGAAATATTCTGCCAAAGATAGCTTGTACTATTTCCGTTTTGCGCTGAATCAATAATTGCCCAGTGATCATCGCTAATCCAGACTCCAGGATCATTACTTCGCCAATCTGGCGCACTCATAGCCTCAATGTTAGAAAAATCCCCGTTTGTTACAAGGTTATTATCTGCAAATATCTGGTTTACCGGCAGGAGCATAAAGACTGTTACCAGGATTAAAGGCAAAATAAGCAGTAGATTTTTTTTCATATACACCTCCTTTCAGGATATTTAAGTAATTCTATTGAATTAATAGAAATTATAGAATTAATTTTACACTTGTCAATAAAATTCTTTTATTCTTTTATTCGGGAAGCCAAATTTAATGCTTATTTAATTTATATATTAATATATTTATTTCTATTTTATTTATGATTCAAATCCTCTATCACAAGCCAAACCAGTTAATACTTCACTTCTACTTTCAAACTAAAAGTTCGCCCTATTGTTAATTGTGGGCAGCGGTTAACACAAGCTCCTTTTTGATGTTCTTTTTCAAGAAAATAATATATTTTTTAAGTAAGCTTTCCCTAAAATACATTGATTCTGAACATTGACTTATATGTATATTATACGTATAATATATCACTAAGGTTACTAATTGTCAGAGTCTAAAAAGAAAAAGATAAATTTAAAAAAAAGGTAAAAAATATGACAAAAAACAAACTTAATATAACTCTTGATGAAGATTTAATAGAATTTTCAAAATTATATGCAAATGAGCAGAGGACTACTGTATCAGAATTGATTTCACAGTTCCTGTTAAATCTTAAAAGAACAAAATCACAGGACCCTACTGAAATAATAATATCAGATCCCCAATTCAGTGATTCTTTACTTGAAACAATTTCAAGGATAAAAGAAGGTAAGGAAAAATGGTTAACTTATAAAGAGGTCTTCAAATGAATGTTTTGTTTAGCGAATCATTCTTAAAATCTCTTAAAAAGCATTCCACATTAAAAGAAGAAATAAAAAGAAAAGTCGATATGATAATTGGAAGTCCTGTGACTTTGGGCGAACCTTTAAAGGGCAACTTCAGAGGATTTTACAGCACGCCTGTTAAAAAAAATTTCCTTATAATATTTCTGTATTGTAATTCCTGCAGAAAAAAAGGTGACGATAAAATAATTCAATGTTCTGATTGTCAAGAATGCAGTAATGCTACTATAAAATTTATAGAAATGGGTCCTCATGATAAAGTTTATAAAAAATAAATATTGTTCAATCTGTCTTTATTAAAATACTTTTAAGAAGTTTTAAAAAAGGTTCATGAAAAAGCCAGCCAGTCTAAGCCTATCCTTATTATCTTTTATAAACATATATTGCCCAGCCAAGAGTATCTCTGCCGTACAACAGATACTCAGTTTTTGCTTTATCTATTTTATTCAATAATTCAGAATTATCCGGGTCACCGGGATAAGCGGCCATGTAATCATATGCTGACCACCACTGTAAGGTTTCATAATGGTCCCAATCGTCATGGCTGCTTACCAGCGTGTAAATACAATTTAAACCTTCTTTTTTTCCAACATCAATATTTTTAAAATGAGAATTAAATTCCTCTTTTTTTATTCCAATCATTTCAAGATATTTATCCTCCGGATCTTTAATCCAGTAAGGTTCTCCTATGATAAGCAACCCATCTGGTTTTGTCATTTTCTTTAATGCATCTATTGTCCCGATAAATCCATTGTAGACAAAGCTGGCGCCAACACACATGGTCAGGTCAAACAATTCATTTGCCTTTGGTGCATATTTTGCACCGTCCATTTCTAATATTTCAATATCAGAGTCAGGTATTCTTTCGTTTTTCTTTTTTTTGCAATCTTTTACAAAATAAGGCGAAATATCAACTCCGACACCGGAAATATTGAATAATTCTGCTAACCTGACCAGAGGCTCTCCTTTGCCACAAGCAATATCTAAAACCCTGGAATTTGGCTTTAAATTCAATAATGAAAACAAGCTCTCAAATTTACTTTGGCTCATAGGATTACAGATTAAGTGTTTCTTGTGGGTAATATCATAATATTTCCAGATATTCATTAGCACACCTCCAAAATAGTCTTAAATCAAGATATTGATTTTAGCAAAACTATTGGAAAAGCAAAATGTTTTAAGTTTAATTATTTCTTTTAAAAACTGCATGCGTCCTTGCAATCCGGTATTTTTAATAAATGAACCATTGGCAAAATAAGGCTGAAAGAAAAAGCCGGGCATTTAGAAAAAATAATAATTTCAGAAGTCAAGGGTATTTTAAAAGAAATTCTTCTTGATTAATTTTAATTTCCTGTAATTATTATGAAAATTATTCCAACTATTTTGTGTAAGTTATACTAAAAGTAATTCCATCCGGTCTAAACAACCAATAATCTGAAGTATTATTTAAGTCAGTATCACCTGTAAATTGAGTTCTTAATTGAAATCTTTCCCTGCCGGCATTAACAGCTTTTTGAAGCTCTGTTGCCAAATTGGCAGAAGTACAGAGTATAACAGTATTTGTTGACTGGCTAAAAATTTCAATTAAATTTCCCAACCTGTCATAATCCTCTTTAATTATAGGCCGTGCACCATAGTCTATGGAAAATATCTTAAATGCTCCAAGGTTGGTGCTATGGGCAACATCTCCAAATATCTTATATAGGTACATTGTGAGAGTGGCTTTCTGAATTGTTGCTCCGGCAAGCCCGGTAATATCAAAACTTATAAAACCTCTGGAAGTTGTATTATCAAACCAGTCTCCTGCAACAATATCTGCTACGTGTGAAACAATTGTATTGGAATTATTGATCGTATCAACGTTGATATTACCTTCCTCAGATAGTACCTGCTGAAGATTTGCATTAGCAGGTATCCCCAAATTGATTTCAGCAGTAATAATATCTAATGTATTAAGTTTAACATCCACATTCATAGACTTAGTATCTTCTCCACCCTTGCCGTCTGAAACTATTAGACTTACCTGATATGCTCCTGCTTTATCTGGTGTTGTCCATTTCAGCGGGTTAGATTGCAAACCTTTAACAGTCCCTGCACTAACTGTCCACTCATAAGCAAGGCTGTCTCCATCAGGGTCAGTTGCTATTGCAGTTACATCATAAGTCGTTTTTGTAACTATTTGGCCATTACTAATGATTGATATTGTGTCTATTTTAGGAGGATTATTTGATGACCCGCAACCCCAAGTTAAGTTTAATGCAGCAGTTGCTTCACCCTTTGAGTTTTTAGCTTTTGCGGTCAGTGTGTAGTTAGGACTGCTTTTAGTTAAATTTATCTGGACTTTTTTAGAGCCAAATGAGCCATTGCTGTCATCTCTACTAAAGGTTACAGCAGGTGTCGGACTACCTGTTACTATGGCTTCTATCCTGTAGTAATTTCACTTTTAATTTTAATAAGTGCCTGTGATATAAAAAAAGTTGTTAGTGACGCAAAAAATAGCGGAAAATCTACTGTAGAAAACAGTAATGAAGATACCCAGGGTCAGGAATCAAATGCAGAAGATGTACAGGATAGTGCATCACCTGAAGACGAAGAGGCATTTGAAAAATTATATAACCCTCCTGCAGGCGGCAGCCCTGAAAATATTGGCAAAATTATATTTTGCTCAGAACCCGGTCAAACTGAAGAAAACGGGGATTACTATCTTTATACAATAAATCCGGATGGCTCAGAAATGACTAAGCTTGCGTTCTTTGGCGGCTGGATGTGGCACCCTGCATGGTCTCCTGAATATTCAAGAATAGCGTATTCTGCAAATTTAGGAGATACAGAGAAAATCTTTTTGATGACGGCTGACGGCAGCATAAATAAACAGCTTACATCCGGTGAGGGCCGGGACAAATTTCCGACCTGGTCACCGGATGGAAAATTAATTGCATATATAGCCTATATTAACGGTACGCCAAATCTTTGTGTTATTGATATATACGGAAAAAACCAGAAGCAGCTTACCTTCGTAGAAGGTGAAGATACTGCAGTATGGCCAAGCTTCTCACCCGTAGAGGATGCGATTGCTTATACATACAATTCATCAGAAGAAGGATTAGGCGCAAGAATCATTGTAGTAAAAAGTGATGGAACAAAAATTGTGGAGCTTCCGGCTCCTGAAAATCCAAAAGCACATTTTTTTCATCCTGCCTGGTCACCTGATGGTAAAATAATGTATTTTCTTTCAAATCAGTCAAGATATGTCGAAGTCTGGAAGATAGATTATTATAAGCTTATACACAACCTCACTGCTTCCGAGGAAGATAAATACGATGATCTTGGGCTTATGCAGTTAACCAACCTGAACGGGAACGGTTTTGGTGCGGATTACCGTCCAAGAGTATCTCCTGACGGAAAAAAGATTGTATTTTGCGGAGGATCTCAGGAAGATGCAGTTTCCGGATTTAATCTTATTACAATAAATATTGATGGAACCGGCATTACAAATATAACGGATTTTACCCCGGATGCCTGCGAATGGCCGGACTGGTAGGAAACGGCAGTTCTTGCACCAGAAAGTATTTTATTATTTTTATTTTTTAAGGATGTC
>Ga0233425_10007152_pt1 | contig 15891 bp, 16 predicted proteins | sample Watercolumn_Towu_2_FD_181712 | JGI IMG/M metagenome (GOLD analysis project Ga0233425, IMG submission 181712) | Freshwater microbial communities from Lake Towuti, South Sulawesi, Indonesia - Watercolumn_Towuti2014_140_MG | ecosystem: Environmental > Aquatic > Freshwater > Lake | place...
CTTGAGTCCGCTTTCACGTAACTTTGGGACATTCCCCAAAAATTTATAGTAGGGAAATCAGTGTAACCAAGGCGATGAGGCAGGTCAAGAAAGAAAATGTAAGGAAGGAGAAAGATCAGCCCCCTCCTTTTTTTTCACCTAGGAATAATTCTTTCAATTTGTATTTTTCCACTTTATGGGTCGGGGTTTGAGGAAGGGCCTCGATGAAACGGATGTGGCCGGGGCGCATATACTTGGGCATTTCTTTTTCCATCCAGAGGCGCAATTCGCTTTCACTCAGATCCTCTCCGGGAGCGGTAACGATGTAAACCAGGATGTCGTCTTCCAACCCCTTTTCCGCTTTCACCGGCAGGGCGGCGGAAACGGCGATCTTCGGATGGGTGTTAAGGGTATCCTCTATCTGAAAAGAGGAAATATTTTCTCCCTTGACCCGGATAAATCCTCCCATACGGTCCACAAAATAAAGGAGCCCCTCTTCATCCCGGTAGGCCCCGTCTCCCGTATGAAACCAGAGGTTCCGCAGCACCTCGGCCGTCGCTTCCGGCCGGTTGAAATATTCATTGAGCAGGACATAGGGCAGCCGGTTTCTTAAAAGGATTTGTCCGTATTCACCAGGTCCCAGTTCTTCATCGTGCTCCCCACCGATGCGCACATCATGGAAGCGGCAGGGGCGGCCCATGAAGCCTTTCTTGATAGGCTTGTTTCCTGGAATCACCGGCATATCCAACCGTTCGGCAAGGGCCAAGACTTCTTCTTTGGAAAAACCCTTTCGAAATTCCTCCGGCGTGCCGTTGCCGTTGACCGCTTCATCGATCAGGGCCGCACAGCCTTAGCCGATTTCCGTGGCCCCATAACCCACATTGACGAAATCGATCCCGAAGCGCTCGGCAAAATGATGATGGTATTCCGGCAGGGGCTGCATATGCACCCGTCGGAGTGAATTACGGCGGTCGTCTTCGTTAGCCGGGGTTTGGAGCAGCCAGGGCATCATCACATCCAAAAGCAAGGCGTAACTGGCTTGGCTTTTCCGAATCCGGTGCCAGAATTCCGAAGCACTGAAGCGGTCCCAGACGGCCACGGTGCATCCCCGCCAGGCGGCCCGGCCCACCAGAGAAAAGGCCCCGCCCACATGATAAAGCGGCAGATCGCAATAGACGATATCATCCGGATGAAGCAGTTTAACCCCGTAGAAACAGTAATTCTGAAGCCAGCGAAAGGACTGGACCACCCCTTTAGGCGGCCCGGTGGTGCCGGAGGTGTAGATGATGTTGGCCGTGTCCCAGTAGTTCAAATCCGTAACCGGGTCGGGATGGTTTCCGCCTAACCATTCATCCAGATAGGAAACGGAAAATCGGGGATCCAAGGACAGGGAAACATTTTCGGGCTTAAAGTCGTGGTCCCTTTCCCCAGGGCGATGGATGATTACCGGGATGGCTCCGATTTCTTCTTGGATCTGATTGAGAAGCGGCTCCCGGCCTTTTTCGGTGATCAGCAGTTTCGGTTTGGTGTCGTTGAGCTGAAAGGATAGGAGCCGGCCTTTATACAAAAAATTAATCGGACAGAAAACCGCCCCGATCTTCCAGAGGCTGAACATGACCAGCATGGTCACCAAGGGGTTTTGCAGAAAAAGGGAGACCCGGTCGCCTTTTTGCACATCTAGGTTTGTTAGATGAAAGGCCAGATTGTTGGCCAGTTGATTAAATTCCCCGTAGGTATAAGCCCGATCTTCTTCTCCATAATAGAAAAATATTTTCTCCGGTTGAACTCGGGCCCATTCTTCAAACTTACGGACCAGCAGGCCCATCTCTTCTAATTCCTTCTGGAGGGTCTTAATATCCATTCCCCTTATTCCCCTTCTCCGTTCAGATACCCCATCATCTCCTGATAGGTCCCCGGCAGTTCCGGCTGGTAGAGGAGATAACTGGTAATGGGGAATTTCATCCCGGCCTTCTGGGTCTCTTCCAGGCCGGTTAAAACCGCTTCCAGTCTGCCTATGGGGATGGTAAAGCACACTTCATCGTCCTGGGTGGAGGCATAGATCCGGTCTCCGGCCCCGGAAAGGACGAACTGACACTCACCGGTCAGGAGGGCCTTCGAGATATAGGTCCCGCACCCGCCGGCCCCATAACTGGAAGAGGTCACCGGGACTCCGCTCAGGTAAACGCTACTCTGTACCAGCCGCATCATTTGGGCCGGATTGCCGTAAATGACGATCAGGTCCGGTTCAAAATCGGCACCGGCCAGAGGAGCGGAGAGGATCAGTTCATATTTTCCGAATTCCAGCTTGGGTAGATTGTGGGCCAGTTTGGCCCGGGCCTCCTGACTCCTGACCCAATAAGGGACTTCGATGCTGCCGTCTAAAAATTTCTTCTTCGGAGGAACAAATCCCAGAGCCGCTGCCCCCAGGGGGCAGGTCATCTCTTCCCGACCCAAGGCCACCTTCCAGCCATAGCGCCTGGAAAGCGATAAACCCTGGCAAACCGGCAAGGGCATACGCTTGGCCTTCCGGCCCTTCCCTTCTTCTTCCAATTCCTTAGCCGAAGAGACCATTTTCACCGCTACCGGAAAGGTTTGGAGACGCAAATATTGCATCAATTTTTCATCGGCTTTTTTCAGATCGGTCATCATTTCTTCTCCTTTTTCTCGGAGGGAAGCTGATCTCCGGCGGGCAAGACCACTTCCGCCCTCCCTTCCGTGGTCATCTTCCCCTCCTGGTTTTTGGCCAACAGCTCCAGCTCAATCAGGTGTTCTCCGCCTTTGTTTCGTTTCCCGCTCACTTTTCCCAGACACCAGGTCGTATCCCCGAAGCGGACAAATCCTTTAAGTCGCACATCCAACTTTTTCAGAAAGCCGACATCACTCATCCAGTTGGTGACCAGATGCCCCATCCAGCAGACCCTTTGAAATCCGAGATCAAGAGGCAGAGGTGATCCCATAAGAATCTTGGCCGCTGACGGCAAAAAGTGCGAATTAGCGATGGGTTCCGGCGCCCCGGTCTCCGGATCAATGTAGGAAAGACCGGGATAACGGCGTAAAAAGGAAAGCTTCATTCCATGGGCCAGGGCGATGCGCTGCCAGCCGATCCCGCAGGCCCAGGCCACCATGTCGGAAAGAGACAAGGGGCCTTTGACTACGGGACCCAGGGGATCACCGATCCGGACCTCCTCAAAGGTGCGGGGATTTCCGCCGCGAATCTCTTCGGCTTCTATGGCCTGATAAATGGAGGCTAACTTTTCTTCTTTATAGTGATAAGGGGTTAGAGAGGGCTTTTCTTTTTCGACGGTCTTCGGTTTAAGCTTTTCCGGTTTGGCTTCACTGCGCATCATCGTCCAGCGGCAGGCCGGTCTCTAAAAATGGAGGTTGGACCCAATATCTCTCCGGGACGCAGGCAGGTGATCAAGGTCAATTCCTTGCCTAAAGAGGAAAAAAGAAAAGTTCTTAATTTCCCCTCCAGAAGAAGATAGAAATTGTCGCACCGTTCGTTTTCCTGAAAGAGGAATTCCCCTGGTTTTAGACTCCGCTCAAAGGCCATTTCGACCAACTCCCTTTGGACCGTTTCGTCCAGATTGGAGAAGGTCGATGATTTTTTCATGATCTGGATTTTCTTAGTTAACGATGTTGGTGCCAAGCGTTTCATCTGTTTCCGGTCATACTCTGCCCCGGAGGGCCTAGTTTATGGGGAAGAGCTATGAAAGCTTATCCGAGCCGAATCTGCCGGTCAAGAAAGAAAAACCTTCCTCTAAATATAAGGGCTCCGGCCGGTTAACCCTTAGTAAATTTTTAGGCACATTTAAACCGAATCGACAAACCGGGGCGCCATCAGACTGGCCAGGGATCGTCCGTGGGGATCTTTCTGAATTCTTATTTGATTGACGATCTCCAGGGCACTCTCCGGACTTGGCGGGAGATCGATATCCGTGGTGTCCAGGGGCTGAACCCGCTCTCCCCAACGGACGAGATGGGAACATAATGTCAAACCACCGCCAAAGGCGGGCATCATAATGAGCTGGTTGGCTTGCACTCGGCCTTCTTCAATCGCCTCCACCAGGGCTACGGGAACGGTAGCCGCCGACATATTTCCGTATCGTTGAACATTGAGGAAGACTTTCTCCATCCCTAAGCCGGCCCGCTTGACCACGGCTTCGATGATTCTTAAATTGGCTTGGTGAGGAACCACCAGGTCCACATCAGAGAGGGAGAAGCCGCATTTTTCCAGGACCTGGGCAGAGGCCTGGGCCATCCCTACGACCGCCCGTTTAAAGATCTCCGGTCCGTCAAAATCCCAGATGACATCTCCATAAGATAACCCATTGTTTAAATAGAGGGCCCCTGCTCCCCGGACCCTCAAGGTATGTCGGGCCTCGGCAATACAGCCGAGCTGCTCACCTAAAAGACCTTCCTGTACTTCAGACGCCCGGAGCACTACGGCGGCAGCCCCGTCGCCGAAGAGGACGGCCACGTTCCGGTTGGTCCAATCCATAAAGGGAGAAATAACTTCCACGCCGACCACTAAGGCATTACGAACCACACCGGTCTTGATCATGGCCGTGGCCGCGGTCAACCCATAGAGAAAACTGGTGCAGGCCGTGTTGACATCAACGGCTGCGGCACGATTGGCCCCCAGTTTTAGTTGAAGACCAGAAGAAGAATTAGGGACCTGTTCATCATAGCTACAGCTTCCAACGACAATAAGATCGAGTTCCGACCCTTCCATGGCGGCGCAGGCTAAGGCCCGGGCCGAGGCGACGTAAGCCAGTTCGGTTAGGGGGACATGAGAGACCCGACGTTCTTTGATGCCGGTACGGGTGGTAATCCATTCATCATCGGTTTCCAGGAAAGTGGCCAGATCTTTATTGGTCAAAACTCCCGGCGGCAGGCATTTCCCCCAACCAACAATCGAAGCGTAGGTCATTTTGGTAGCCTTTCGAGAATAATAACGTCCCTCAAGATCCAATGATTCTTTGAGCGGATAGGATGAGGATGCTCAAACCAGAGGAGTCAGGAAGAAATTCCGTCGCCCTTCCTATACCACAGGTTATTGTTCTGTTCAAGCCTTGATATTTCCGGTTTTGTTTTGAGAAAGCGGCTTATTAGAGTTGTCTTTCCCCTCAAAGAAAATAGAGGCCTTCTTGTTCCCGTATTTTTCCTATTTCAGTCAGACGGTTCAGTTGTTTTTCCAGGTGGACCTGTTCAAACCACTTCATCAATAAAACCGGTTCCCGGTAGACAGGATAAACCAGGTTTTTTTCCAGAAAAAAAGATAGAGGCCGGGGAAGGGCCAACAGGTCGAGTATCCGTTGTTCTCGTTCATAAATAACAGCTTCATAGGCCGTGAACCGCTCGGCGAGTTGGTCTTCAAAAGGACCGGCATGTCCGGTAACAACCATCTCGGCCGGGATGTTTTTTAGCATCCTGATGGACCGAATGAAATCGTCCATTTCGGCAAAATCATGTCCGTAAAAGGGGCCGAAGGCGCTCAAGTCGATATCGGCGGCAAAAAGCAGTTTTTCTTCCGGAACAAAAAAGGCCAGATGACCGGGTGTGTGGCCGGGTGTATGTAACACCTCTAGGGACAAACCGCCCAAATCAATCCGCTGGCCGTCGACTAGTTTCTTTTGGATGGGAATTTCCGGGATCGTATAGCCTTCAAAGACTTTTTTTACCTCCATACCCCCCCGAAGAAATCCAATCCCCTTGACAAAATGCTCATGGTTTTCCAGATAAACAGTTTCCTTTTCATGACACCAGACCTGACGGTCCGGAAGGCGGGTCAAGGTCAAACGGTGATCCAGATGACAATGGCTGAGGATGATCAGGTCAATTCCTTTTTCTAAACAAGGGGCCAAATTGGTTTTCCCCATGCCGGCGTCTATTAGGAGGCGAAGGTCCTTCCCCTGGAGATATAAACAGGCACAATAAGGAAATCGGGAAGCGTTGGCTCCGGGAATTAAAAAAATATTATTTCTTATCTCGATCATTTAGGTTATTACCGAATAGAATAATGGTTAAGAGATGTGGTCTTTGAGTGCCTGGGGAGGAAAAGGCAGATGCTTAAAGATTTTTTCTTCCAAATTCACGGTGGCCTCATAAAGGGCTTCGATCCGCTTGACTACGTCCTCGGACCGGCCATAAGTCTTAATCAGATAGGAAAAGCGTTCCTTTAAATCGACAATTTCCTCATGGAGGACCCGCTTGTCGGCATAATGGACCAGGACCACCTCATCAATCGACCCGTTGTAGTAATCCGGACTCTCAAAACTGACATGCTGAGCAACGATAAGTGCTACGGTTTTGAATCCCCATGAGCTGACCATCCCCGCTCCGACCTCGACATGGTTTCCCTTGGTTTTCAGACATTCGGTTTTGGCGATATCATGGAGAAGGGCCCCGGCCTCAAGCAATCCCAAATCCAATTTGGGGAAATGGGTGAGCAGGTTTTCCCCCAAATAAAGGGCCACCCGGCAGACTTGCAGGCTGTGGCCCTTTATCTGAGGAAGCATGTTTTCTTGCTCCATCAGAGCAAGACACTTCTCGCGAGAAGGAATGAGCTCGGACATCCGATTACTTCTGAAGCTCGGGCAGATCTTTATACAGATCCAGGGCCTGGGGATTGGCCAGGGCATCTTTATTTGTGACCGGCTTGCCATGCACCACATTGCGGACAGCCAACTCCACTTTTTTCATATTGATGGTATAGGGGATATCGGTTACCGGGATGATCTTGGCCGGCACATGGCGGGGAGAAGTGTTCTCCCGAATGGTCTTTTTGATTTTATTCTCCAGGGCCGGGGTCAATTCCATTCCTTGGGCCAATTTGATAAAGAGGATGATGCGCACATCATTATCCCAATCCTGGCCGATGACGATACTGTCGGCGATCTCCGGGAGGGTCTCGACCTGGCGGTAAATATCGGCAGTGCCGATCCGCACACCTCCGGGATTGAGGGTGGCATCGGAGCGGCCGTAGATGATCACTCCGCCGTTTTCGGTGACTTTGATGAAATCGCCATGGCACCAGACCCCGGGGAAGACCTTAAAATAAGCGCTGAGATATTTTTCCTGATTGGGGTCATTCCAGAAGTAAAGAGGCATGGAAGGGAAGGCCAGAGAGCAGACCAGTTCACCCAGTTCTTCAATGACAGGCCGGCCCTGTTCATTATAGGCCGAGACTTTCATGGCCAAACCGCGGCATTGAAGTTCGCTTTCATAGACAGGCAGAGTGGGATTGCCCAGGGCAAAGCAGCCGTTCAGATCCGTGCCGCCGGCAATGGAAGACAGTTGGAGGTCTTTTTTGACTTCCCGATAAATATATTGAAACCCTTCCGGGGCCAACGGAGAGCCGGTGGAGAGGACGGCCCGTAAGGTGCTCAGGTCATAAACCGCCCCGGGTTTGACCTCTTCTTTTTCCAGGGCGGCGATATAACGGGCACTGGTTCCGAAGACGGTAATCTTTTCATCCTCGGCCAATTTCCAGAGGATGCCGGGATCAGGATAAAAGGGAGAGCCGTCAAAAAGGACCAGGGAGGCGCCGCAGGCCAGGGAACTGGTCAGCCAGTTCCACATCATCCAGCCGCAGGTGGTAAAATAAAAGATGGTATCTTCCCGTTTCAAATCAGTATGAAGAATCAATTCTTTGAGATGGTGCACCAGGATACCGGCTACTCCCTGTACCATGCATTTGGGCAGGCCGGTGGTCCCGGAAGAATACATGATGTAGAGGGGATGATCGGCCGGGACCTGGACAAAATCGATGTCCTGATCGCTTTCCGGGGCGATGAAGTCCTGGTAATGGACGGCCTTGGGCACGGCGCCGATATCTGCACGTTCCTGAATATAGGGGACCACCACCACCCGTTGGATCGAAGGCAGCTCTTTGATGATATCGGCGATCCGGGCCAGGGAGTCAAAGGCCTTTCCATTATAGGAATAGCCGTCGGCGGTGAAGAGGACCTTGGGTTCGATCTGGCCAAAGCGGTCCAGGACCCCTTTGATCCCAAAGTCCGGGGAGCAGGAAGACCATACCGCCCCCAGAGAAGTGGCGGCCAGCATGGCGATGATGGTCTCGGCCATATTGGGCATGAAACCCACCACCCGGTCTCCCGGTTGTATTCCCAAGGCCTTGAGGGATTCGACCAGGGCGGCTACTTGGGCATAGAGCTGGGCATAGGTAATCTTTTTGGCTTCCTGTGTTTCCCCTTTAAAGATCAGGGCCGTCCGGTCATCCCGAAAGCGCAGCAGATTTTCGGCGAAATTAAGTCGGGCCCCTTCAAACCATTTGGCCCCGGGCATTTTCGTTGGATCATCCACTACCCGGTCATATCCTTTGGAGGCTTTGATCTCCGCAAATTCCCACATGGCCGCCCAGAATTCCGGGATGGAGCTGATCGACCACTCATATAATTCCTGATAGTCCTGAAGATTTTTATCGTATTTTTGGTTAACAAACCGTCTGAAACGGGTCATGTTTGATTTTTCAACGAATTGCGGAGATGGTTCCCATAATGCCTTTTTCATAAGAGATCTTCCTTCCGGATTTAAATGTGAAATTATTTAAAAAATAGGAAAAAATAGTCGAGGTGTCAAGGAAAGAAATCAACCCCCACATGTTACAAATTTGTAATATGTTAGCTGAGCTTAATTTGTTGACTTTTAATATGGTTAAGAAAATAATAAAGGGGCCTTAAAACCAAATATTGAACATGATTTGTTTTATTCTATACGGAAGGAGACTATCATGAATAAAAAAAATTTGGTTTATTTAGGGATTATATTTTCTTTCGTTGTCTTCCCGTTAATCGGTTCCGCTCAAAGCTCCCCTCCCCCTATGAAAATGCCTAGTGTAGTCGGACAGAACCTGGAAGAAGCCGCTAAGTTTTTATCTTCCAAAGGGTACATTGTTAAATATGATTTAGCCAAGACGGACAACCAGGGACTAAATAACAAGATTTTTGCCCAGAATCCCAACCCGGGGACTCCTTTACCCCCCACTCAGACGATATTACTCAAAGCCTATAAGTATGAAAGTAATATGGTCGTTATTCCCAATGTGGTCGGCAAAAGCTACATTCAGGCCATGGAAATTTTTCTAGGGTCAGGTCTGGCCCCAAAACGTCGGGACAAGGAGACCTATGATCCGCAAGAAAATGAAAAGGTGTTCGCCCAGGGGATCGCTGCCGGTCAGAAAGTCCCTAAAGGGACGGCGGTTGAATTAATTGTTTATAAATTACCACCGGCTGACATAACGGTACCCAATGTGGTGGGCAGGTCTTATCCTGAGGCCGCTACCATCCTGAGTCGGTCCCTTCTAACCGGGGAGATGGTCCAGACCGCAGAAAAAACCAATGATCCCCAAAAGAATGGAAAAGTTTTTAAACAGAATCCCGAAGCCGGGAAAAAGGTCGCAAAACATACGGTTGTCCATCTGCTTTTATATTATTATGAATCCGCTAATAAAGTGAAGGTCCCGAATGTGACGGGAATGCTTTATGCGGAGGCCTGTAACGTTTTATCCGCTGCGGGAGTGACTTGTCGCTTTTATGATAAGAAGGAGTCCCCTGGTGATAAAAACCAAACCTCGAAAGTGATCGCTCAGAATCCTCAACCGAATCAGCAGATAGAAAAAGGGTCTTATGTTGATCTGACTCTCTGGATTGTAGAATTAAAACAACCCAAATTGGTGTTTGGTATGAAGATATCAGAAATGGAACGGTTAGCGAGAGAAGGTGGTTTCGATGATATACAATATGTTTATCATCCTACAAAGAAAAAGAGTGATGACGGATTAGTCATGGGTTGTGCATATCCTGTTGATACGTTTCATCTCAAACGCAAAGCTCATTTCGATGTATTAAAATATGATGGCCCTTAATTAAAATGATGACGGACTCTTATTTTTTCGATCGGATATAAATGAAAATCCGACATACCGGTTTTCCCATTCTTCCGGTGCCACTTTCCCCATAATGGCAGGAGGGTGTAACTGGAGGATAACGGATCTAAAATATAGATGTTTGCCGGCGTGAAGAAGGAAGGGAAATGATGAAAAAGATGAAAATCAAGAATTGGGTGCCGTTTTTTTTAGGGATTGCATTGGTCTTCATTTTAACACCGGATATTTTTTCCCAGGCCCCCGCAACTTCGCCCTCAGCTTCACAGAAGATACCGTTTCGGGTGTCAGTGCGGGCAGCCGATGGCGGCCAACTAGTCCCAAATGCTTTAGTAACCGCAACAGGAGCTGGAGTCTCTCTCCAAGCAAAGACCGACGCTCAAGGCGCTGCGGTCTTTAGCCTTCCCAAGGGGATTTTTACTGTAAGTGCCGCTTCCCCGGCCTTTAGCCAACCAGCAAAGGGAACCTTTGGCATACCCCAGCAACAGTCCGGAACGATTATTTTCCCGGCGAACCCTGTCCCTTTTGTGGTAACCGTTTACGATACCAATAATAAGCCGGTGACCGGGGCAAATGTGCAGGTGATTACAGCGGCTGATAATTCAATTATTGGGAAGACCGGCAGTGACGGAAGAATCCAATTGAGTGTTCCCAGACCGCTTGTCAAGAGAGTGGATGTTACCGCACCGGGTTTTCAAACAGGAAATTTAAGTAATGTGCAGGTGGGCCAGGGTGGTGCGGTCCGCGTTGTTTTAAAGGCAATTTCGGTAAGTGGTCCCACACAGACTGCTCAGTCCCCGTTATCCTTGAAACCGCCACAGCCGTTCGTGGTCACTCAAGATTCTATGGATCGGCTGTCGACAAATCAAAAGGCAATCCCTCAAGGCCTTTCGGCCCAGCAACAGGCAGAACTAAAGGGAATCTCGGGCGTACTCCTCCGACCAAATACCTCTGTTGAAGTCAATCAACGCTGGTCCCAGTTTTTATCAGGGTTGAGCCAGAACCTCGGAGGCCCAGTTGACATTGGCACTTTGATCCAATATGTGCTTAGGGAGGCCTATCTTGAGAGTAATAAAGATCTTCAGTTTTTTGCCGACAAGGTTAAATTCTATAACACCCAAAAAGAGAAAATTCGTGACGAGATCGCAAGGTTGCGAGGTTTGAAACCCGTCAATCCTCAGGATAAAAAGAAGAATGAGGCCAGAGTGGAGGAACTCGAAGAGAAGCTTTCGCAGATCGGTGACGATGCCCAGTTAGCCAATATTGATCTTCAAAATGCCCTCCAGAAGCAGCAGCAAATGATCCAGTTAATGAACAATATCTCAAAAATGTTATTCGACACGGCGATGTCGATAATTCGGAAAATTGGCTAACTATATTTGGAAATATTATTGGATGAAAAAAGAGGAGCTTGAAGATATTATAAATTAAAATCATGTTTTGTCGAATGGGTTAGGGTGGGCTGTTTTTGTTTGGGCACAAGGCAGATCTTCTAGAAAAAAGGAGAGAGCGATGAATAAAAGAAATGCTTTTTTAAGTGGAATTCTATTGGGCTGTTTTATTTTTTCATCATTAGTTCAGGCGCAAAACAAACCGGCTCAGAAAATAATGCCGAATGTGGTGGGGATGTCGCTTGAAAAGGCCGATGCTGAATTGCGTAAGATTGGAATTGTCAGATATTCACTCCAGGCAACGGTTACAACGCAAGATCCAAGAGAAAACAAAAGAGTCCGCGCACAAAGTCCGGAACCCGGCAAGCCCTTAGGGCCGGTTGTTCTTGATTGTTACCGATACGTTCAAACAATAGCCCCCGATCCTTCTGTCTCTCAATCGCCCTTAGAGCAAGCCAAACAAGAAGCTTATGTTGGAAAGGGGAACCTCCTGCCTCCTACTGATCCTGCCTCAGCTCCCAAGCTAACGCCTCAAAAAAAATAGTTGGGAAGGGAACAAGGGTTGGATAAATTCTCGCCGTTTTTGAATTTCTACAAGAGAGGTAGATCATTTGTCCCCGCTATAAAGATTGGTAATGGGCAGTCTCCAGTCCTTGCCGAAGGCCCGGGTGGTAATTTTGATACCCGGCGGGCTCTGGCGGCGTTTGTATTCGTTGCGGTCCACTAAGCGGATGACATTTTCGACCATCTTTGGTTCAAAGCCCCTTTGAACTATTTCCCCCAGGGAACAACTTTCCTCAACATAGGCGCTTAAGATAGGGTCTAAGAGATCATAAGTCGGCAAGGAATCGGAATCTTTCTGATCCGGGCGAAGTTCGGCCGAGGGCGGTTTTTCCAAAACCCGTTGGGGGATGACCGGTTTCCCTTGAGATTGATTCCGATAATTGGATAAGGCATACACTAAGGTTTTTGGCACATCTTTGAGTACGGCAAATCCGCCGGCCGTGTCTCCGTAGAGAGTGGAATAGCCCACACCGGTTTCACTCTTGTTACCCGTTGTTAACACCAGCCAGCCGAATTTATTGGACAAACCCATGAGCAGGGTCCCCCTGATGCGGGGCTGAAGATTTTCTTCGGTCAGGTCTTCCGGAAGCTTCTTGAAGTGGGGCTTGAGGATTTGCAGATAAGCCTTGAAAACCGGTTCGATGGGGATATTCAAAAAATGGATTCCCAGATTTCGGGCTAATTTTTCGGCGTCTTCCAGACTGTGATCCGAAGAATAGCGGGTAGGCATGGCTATACCGGTTACCTGTTCGGCCCCCAGGGCATCGGCGGCGATGACGGCCGTTAAAGAGCTGTCGATCCCTCCGGAAAGACCGATCACAACCTTGGAAAACCCGTTTTTAAGTACATAGTCTCTGGTGCCCAGGACCAGGGCCTGATAGACTTCCGCCTCAGTCTCAAGCCGTTCGGTAATTATAGGAGCAAGGGACTTTGGTTTGGAGGGATTCGGGATATACGGAAGGGAAACTGTCTCCAGGCCCGATCCTTCTTTCGGGGACTGTTTCCGGCGGCGGGGGTCAAAGAGTCGCCAGCGGATGACCTCTTTCAAATCTAAATCGGCGATGAGCAGGTCTTCCTTGAACTGGGCGGCCCGCGCCAGCATTTGGCCCTGGGGATCAAAGATCATGCTCTGGCCGTCAAAAATCAGTTCATCCTGGCCGCCCACCAGATTGCAGTAGGCTAAATAGGCCCGGTTGTCGGCGGCCCGGGTGGCTAGCATGCGCTCCCGTTCCTGACTTTTGCCGAGATAATAAGGGGAAGAAGAGATATTGATAAGGATTTGGGCTCCTCCTTCAGAGGCCTGGGCTTGGGGAGGACCGTTTGGATACCAGATGTCCTCGCAGATACTGATGCCGATCGAGGTTTCGTCGAAGCGGAAAATCTTGTTTTGTTTCCCCGATTGAAAATAACGGTTTTCATCAAAGACACCGTAGTTGGGCAAAAAGTGTTTGGCATAAACCCCTAATAATTTCCCGTCCGCCAACACGGCTGCTCCATTGTAAAGGTCATCCTCCAACCACAGGCAACCGATCACGGCCACCAGCCCTTTGGTTGCCGGCGCCAATTCCTTCAGGACCCTTTGGGACGATTCCACGAAATCCGGTTTGAGAAGAAGGTCTTCCGGCGGATAGCCGGTGACGGCCATTTCCGGGAAGGCGACTAAGCGAGCCCCGGCCTTCCGGGCCTTTTTTACCGTTTCAATGATTTTATCACGATTACCGGCCAGATCTCCGACCGTGGTGTTGATTTGAGCTAAGGCGATACGCAAGGACATCACATTTCTCCCTTGTGAAGTGAGGCAGTTATTTGAGAATAGGCCGCAGATCCTCCAGCCTGTTAAATAAATGCCAAATGTAATTGGCCGTGCCGTTGATCCGATGAGGATGGAGATCGGCCAGGGCCGGATCGTTTAAATAACCCTCAAAGGCTCCTTTGGATTCCCATTCCACTAAAATTAAAACCTGACGAGGCGGAATCTCTCCGAGACGGGATTCTAAGAATTTTCCCAAAGCAATCACTTTCCCGCCATGGGCCTGCACTTCTTTTGCTGAACGCTTGGAGTACGCCAGGTATTCTTCTTTGCTGGAAACATCAAACAGATTTAAGGCGTAGACTGGTTTGGTATGTTCCATTTTCTTTTCTTTCGCCAGGCAGTTTTAAATAAGTCCATCAGCTATTAGCCTTTTTTGAGATCCGCTAGGCCGATGGCCGGTTCTTTTTTTCGTTCGGCAATTATGGCTAAATCATGGATATCTTCAAAATGTTCTTCATAATCTTTAAACGATAAGATTACTGATTTTTCCCCCCGACTCATCAATTATAAATTGGGTATTCATTTTAGTTATTCTCCTTAATCGGCCCTTCATCCCAAGAGATGGATAACCTTAATATTCGGGGATTTTAGGATAGGATATCAGAACTATTTAATATTTCAAGCTGTTTTTCTTCTGATACAGGTCATACAACAACCTAAAACCGGGAGCGATTTTTTGAAGGGGATCGGAGAGGAGTTGGGTCAATTGGTCGGGGGTGAAGAAGGCACCGACAGTCGCTTCCTCCAGATTGAGTTGGATGGGGGCATCGGTCCGGGCCTCAAAAAGGGTCACAAATTCTCCGCCTGTCTCCAGGCAGGCCGGGTGTTGAAGGACCTCGGTTAAGGGGATCTCCAAGCCTAATTCTTCCTGCAGCTCTCTTTGAGCGGTCTGTGATGGCGTTTCTCCGGGATCATTATGCCCGGCGGCCGAAGAATCCCAATGGTCGGGGTATTGGTCCTTCCGGGGGGAGCGTTTCTGAAGATAGAGTTCTTCTCGTTTGTTAAAGATGAAAATATGGACGGAACGGTGGAGCAGGCCCTTTTCATGAATGTCTTTTCGGCTCTGAAGGCCGATGAGGCGATTGTTTTTGTCTACTACTTCCAGATATTCAATGGGGGTCGATTCCATGATGCGTTTAACTTCTTATTGCCTTTCAGGATGATTTATTTCATAGTATCGGGACAAAAAGTCAAGCATTATCGAGAAACGGGACCATGATATCCGAAAGCACCCTTGAAATTCTGGAATATTCCAAACTGCTGCGCATCCTGGCTGAACCGGTTCATTCTCCGGCCACCAGAGAGGCCGTATTAAATATCCGTCCTCTGGCAACCTTATCTGCCATCAAACAGCGGCAGGGGTTGGTGGCAGAAATTCGCAGGATGGCCATCGACGGCAATCCTCTGCGTCTTTTTACCTTTGCCGATTTGCGGCCTTTTCTGGAGAGGGTTCGGCCTGAAGGGGCGGTCCTGGAGGCCCTGGAACTGGCCGCGGTCATGCCTTTGCTGCGGTTATCCTCGACTCTGGCCAATCAAATTAAGGAGGCCGAAGGGCTTCCCCTCCTCCATGTCCAGATTCAGAAATTAAGAGGATTTCCGGAGCTCCTAGCATATTTAGAAAGGGCCTTGGATGATGAGGGCCATATTCTGGATCAGGCCTCACCCTGGCTGGCCGAGCTCCGCAGAGAGATCCGGCAGTTGGAGGGCCAGATCCGCCGAAAGCTGGAGGAGATCGTCCGGGAGCCGCGGGTGGCGGCCTTTTTACAGGATGATTTTATCACCCAGCGATCGGGCCGATGGGTCATCCCGGTGCGCATGGACTCCAAGACCCAGGTTCCAGGCGTGGTCCATGATGTCTCTCGGACCGGTGAAACAGCCTTTGTCGAACCTCTGAACATCCTTAGTCTGGCCAATCAGTTGGAGAACTTGACGGCCGAACAGAAGGCGGAAGAGATTCGTATCCTCAAAGAGCTGTCGACGATGATCCGTCAAAGGGCCGATGATCTGGAAAAGGAGCAGGAGATCCTGGTTAACCTGGATCTCCTCTTTTGTCTGGCCCAGTTAGCCGATGGCTTAAGCATGGAAACACCGGAGGTCCATGAAGGGACCGCTATTCGTTTGATCAAGGCCCGTCATCCACTCCTGTCCCTATCTTTTGAGCAAAAGGGAACGGGACGAGTCGTCGTTCCTTTAAATCTTGACCTGGGGGATAGTTCTTCGGTTATGGTTATAACCGG
>Ga0233425_10007153_pt1 | contig 15891 bp, 13 predicted proteins | sample Watercolumn_Towu_2_FD_181712 | JGI IMG/M metagenome (GOLD analysis project Ga0233425, IMG submission 181712) | Freshwater microbial communities from Lake Towuti, South Sulawesi, Indonesia - Watercolumn_Towuti2014_140_MG | ecosystem: Environmental > Aquatic > Freshwater > Lake | place...
CACTAACATGAATTAGGTTGGCACTACATTTTCAAATTTCCAAAATGTGCCACCTAATAATTTCAATAAGTTATGCCCAAAAAATGCTTAAAAACCATTTCCAACTGTCGAAGATGAGTCTGAATGAAGCGAAGCGAAGTGAAGAATCTGGCTTTTGGCGATCATGATCCAATCTGCTTGTAATCATCTGCACCTAGGGGAAAGCTTGCCGCCAAGAACGAGATTCTTCGGTCGCTCCGCGACCTCAGAATGACAAGAGGGGGGCTTTCGCAGAAGTCTCAAGTTCCAAATAATACTGAAGGAAACCGGATTGCTCACAACCCCGACACCTAACACCTAATCCCAAATTCCTGCTCCCTGCCCCCTGCCCCCTGACCCCTGCCCCCTGACCCCTAAAATTTGTCTCTTGCCAGACGGAGAAGAGTGGTTAAAATAAAAGTTTGATGTTTTCCGATTAACGCCAGGCAGTCAAATGGGATCGAACATGGACATGATGATTGAAGTCCAGGACTTAACCAAGTATTACGGCCGCACCCTGGCCATCAGCCGCCTGAACTTTGAGGTGGCCGCGGGCGAGATCGTAGGTTTTCTAGGGCCCAACGGCGCGGGCAAAACCACCACTTTGAAAATCCTCTCCGGGTTTTTGTCGCCGTCTTCGGGCACCGCGCGCATCAACGGCAAAGATTGCGTCACCCAGTCCCTGGAGGTGCGGCATTCCCTGGGGTATCTGCCGGAGACGGTGCCGCTGTACACCGATCTGACGGTAAACCAGTTTCTGCGCTTCGCGGCCCAGTCCAAGGGGGTGGAGGCCAAGGCGGAAAACGGGGAGCTGAGCCGGGTCAAGGCCGCCTGCGGCCTGGAGCAGGTGCAAAACACCCTGATCGCCGCCCTTTCCAAAGGTTTCCGCCAGCGGGTGGGGTTGGCCCAGGCCTTGTTGAAAAACCCCCCGGTGCTTATTCTGGATGAGCCCACCATCGGCCTAGACCCCTCCCAGATCGTGGAAATCCGCCAGTTGATCAAGGAGCTGGCCGGCGCGCACACGGTCATCCTGAGCAGCCATATCCTCCCGGAAGTGAGCCAGTTGTGCCAGCGGGTGATCATCATCAACAAAGGCCAGATCGTGGCCGGAGACACCCCGGAGAACCTTTCCCGGCAGTTGGGCCACGGTTCCCGGGTCCGCCTGGTGGTTAAGGGGCCGGAGGGCGAGGTGGCCGCCGCGTTGCAGGCAATCCCCCAGGTTCAGGAAGTGGCCGGCCAGGGAGACGGCAAGTTTTTGGTGGTAGCCGCCAATGACCAGGACGCGCGGCCCCTGCTGGCGCGCCTGGTGGTGGAGCGGGGCTGGGACCTACTGGAGCTTAAGGCCCAGGAATTCACTCTGGAAGAAGTCTTCCTCAATCTGGTGACCGAAGAAGAGGCCACCCCGGAGGAGGCGGTGGAAGAAGGATCATGAAAAACACGGGCAGTTTTACCGCAGTGCTCAGGAAGGAGCTGGTGGTCTATTTCTCCACCCCCATTTTTTATATCACCGGGTTTTTCTTCCTGGTGTTGGGCGGGTATTTCTTTTACAGCAATACCCTGTACTACAGCCTGATCAGCTTTCAGGCGGCCCAGAACATCCAGATGGCCCCTTATCTCAATCCCCTGCAGATGGTCTTCCGGCCCCTGTTCGCCACCTTGGGGGTGGTGCTGCTCCTGCTGGTGCCCCTGCTTACCATGCGGCTGCTGGCGGAAGAGAAAAAGAGCGGCACCGCGGAGCTGCTCTTTACCTACCCCCTGACCGACTGGTCCATCATCCTGGGGAAATTTCTGGCCGCGCTGCTGGTCTATGCCATCTTCATGGCCTTTACCCTGGCCTACCCCCTGGCCTTCACCATCCTGGCCCGCCTGGATTGGGCCTCTCTCGCCTCCTGCTACCTGGGGCTGATGCTCCTGGGGGGGGCCTGCCTCTCTTTGGGCCTGTTCGCGTCCAGCCTCACGGAGAACCAGATCATTGCCGCGGTGACCGCGTTCGCCCTGCTGCTGCTGTTCTGGATCATCGGCTGGCAGCAGGAGATCGGAGCCGCGGGCTGGGGGAGCGTTTTTGCCGCGCTCTCCATGATGGACCACTATGACCCCTTCATCCGGGGGGTGATCGACACCCGGGACCTGGTATATTACTTCAGTTTTATTTACTTTTTTCTGTTTTTAACCAAAATGCAGTTGGAATCTCGACGTTGGAGAGCATAACGTGAGTTGGCGGGATTTTTTTCAGAAACGCGCTTTTGTTTACGGCGGCGGCTCGGCCCTGGCCGTGGCCCTGGTAGTGGGCATTTTAGTGGTGGCGGGCCTGTTGTCCAGCCGCTTCCATTATCGCTGGGACATCACCAAGGACAAAAGCCAGTCCCTTACCGCGGTGAGCCGGGCCCTGCTCCCCGAAGTGAAGGGGCCCCTGACCGTCACCGCTTTTTTCCCGGAGGGGCAGACCGAGCGTCAGCGGGCCAAAGAAGTTCTCCAGATGTACCACTACGCCAACCCGGAGATCAGCTTCCGGATAGTGGACCCGGAGCGGGAACCCCTGAAGGCCAAGGAGGCGGGGTACCGCTACCCCGGAAACGCCCTGCTGGAGCACCAGGGGCGGCGGCAAATGGCGGACAAGACGGACGAAGAGCCGCTGACCAACGCCATCCGCAGGCTGCTGAAGCCGGAGGTGAAAAAGATCTTTTTTCTCACCGGCCACGGGGAGCGGAACCCCCAGGACAAGGAGCGGAACGGGTTCGGCAACGCGGGCAAGGCCCTGGAGAACGAAGGCTTTAAGGTGGAGACCCTCAATCTCCTGAGTGTGGCCGAAGTGCCTAAAGACGCGGCCGCGGTGGTGCTGGCGGGGCCCAACAAATCCCTGTTCCCCAACGAAATTGCAGCCCTGAAGGGCTACCTGGACCGGGGCGGGCGCATCCTGCTGCTCTTGGCGCCCTTCCAGGACGCGGGCCTCAAAGACTTTCTAAACGGCTACGGGGTGGAGCTGGATGACGGCATGGTCCTGGATATGAACCAGATCACCCAGGCCATCGGCGCCAGCGCCATCATGCCGCTGGCCATGCAGTACGGCCCCCATCGCATTACCCGGGATTTCGCCAATGTGGTCACCATCTACCCTCTGGCCCGGCCCTTGATGCTGAAACAGGGGACTAAAGACGTGACCCTGCTGCCCCTGGTCACCAGCACCAACACCAGTTGGGAGAAGATGGGCCAGGAGTGGATGAAGGAAGGCAATGGGGACTTCGATCCCAAGAAGGACAAGAAAGGCCCCTTTACCCTGGCGGCCCTGGTGGAGCCGAAGCTGCAGCCAAAACCCAAAAAGGAAGAAAAGGGCAAGGCTCCGGGAAACGAGGCCAAGAAGGACGAGAAGGACGACGCGGAGAAAAAGCCTTACTTGGTGGTCTTCGGTGACGTGGATTTTGCCGCCAATGCCTACTTCAACCTCTCGGGCAACGGCGACCTCTTCCTGAACACCATGAACTTCCTGGCCGCCGAGGAAAAGCAGATCGTGGTCCGCCGGGAAGAAAGCAAGCCTCAAGCCCTCACCCTGGCGGGCTGGCAGGCCTGGTTCCTGTTTTTAACCTGCGTGGCGGGCCTGCCCTTAATCGTCTTGGTGGCCGGAGTGCGGGCCTATCTGCGGCGCCGGGGGAAGCGGTGATGCTCCGCCGCCTGCTGCTTTACCTGGTCCTGTTCCTGGCGCTGCTGGGCCTCTACCACGGCCTGACTTGGCGCCAGGCCCGGGAGGAAGCCCAAAAAGCCGAAGCCAAAAAGATCTTCCAGGTCAAAGAGGCCGAAATCGACGCCCTGGTCTTCAAGAAGGGCAAGGAAGAGGCGCGCCTCGCCAAAAAGGACGGCGGGTGGTTCCTCACCAAACCTCTGGAAATGCGGGCCGATCAGGCCACCGTGGAGTCTATTCTCAACACCCTGGCCCACCTCAATAAGGAGCGGGACCTGGGCAATGTTGAAGACCTGAAGGCTTACGGCCTGGATAAGCCCGCCCTGGAGCTGGAATACTTCGTCAAGAACCAGGGCCGGAAGCTGGCCATCGGCAGCGCCACTCCCGGGGAGATGGGGTTTTACGCGGTCCAGGACCAGGCCCCCCGCCATCTCCTGGTGATCGACACCGCCAGCAAGGAATCTTTGGGCCGGCCGGAGAAGGAACTCCGGGACAAGGCCCTCTTCACCTATATCCCGGAGAAGGTGAAATCCCTGCGCCTGAAGACCCCTGGGGCCCCGGAAGTGCAGTTGGACAAGGTTGACGCTAAGTCCTGGCGCTGGGTGGGACGGGAGAAATTCCCGGTGCGGGGGGACCGGGTGGAGGAATTGATCCGCTCCCTGCACCTCGCCAAGGCTAAGGATTTTGCCGCGGACGCGCCCAAGAACCTGAAACCTTACGGCCTGGCTCCCCCCCGGGGGGAAGTGGCGGTGGTCCAGGATAAAGAGCCGGAAACGCTGTTTCTGGGGGATAAGGCCAAAGAAGGCGAAGGAGGCTATGCCCGCAAAGCCCCGGCCGGCCCCGTGATGGTGACGGACAAGGACCTGGTGGCCCTCATCGCCAAGACCCTCACCACCCTGGAGGACCGCCGCCTCTGGCAGGGTCAGGCCGCGGGCGTCCAGAAAGCGGTCTGGGGGCCGCCGGATAAGACTTATACGGCGGTCAAGGACAAGGATTTCTGGAAGATCACCGGCCCCGAGAAGCAGGAAGTCAAGCAAGCCGCGGTGCGGATGGAAGTGGGCTTGTGGAAGTTGCAGGCCCTGGAATTTACCCGGCCGGCCCCGGCTCCCCCGGCCAAACCCCTGTACCTGTTGGAGCTGCTGGATGAGGCCGGCAAGCCCTTGTTCCGTTTGGAGGAATTGGGCCGGGAAAAGCAGGAAGTGCTGGTCCGAGCCCAGGCGGGGGACAAGAAGGAAACGGGCCTGGTCGCCGAAAAAAGCTACCTGGAATGGCAGAGGGAAATGACCCGGCTGGCCAGCCCCCCCGAGGGGCCGAAGGGGGCTCCGGGGCCGGCCCCGCACGGCAAGAAGGATTGAGGGGAATAATCCAGGATTTAGTGATCAGTAATCAGTGATCAGTAATCAGTAAAAAACAGTGATTTGCCAACTGATTACTGATTACTTGCTTTCGGAACCCCTTTTACCAATAAAAATAGAGGAAGTTGAGCTATTGCTGATATTAGTTACCAACGACGACGGCATCTACGCGCCTGGGCTGGCGGCCTTGTACCAGGAGCTGCGGGGCTTGGGGAAGGTGGCGGTGGTGGCTCCGGAAAGCGAACAGAGCGCAGTGGGCCACGCCATCAGCCTGAGCACGCCCTTGCGGGTGAAGAAGGCCCCCCTGGTGGGGGGCAGTTTTGGCTGGGCGGTGAGCGGCACCCCCGCGGACTGCGTCAAGATCGCGCTGGCGGAATTGCTGCCTGCAGCCCCGGACCTGGTGGTCTCGGGCATCAACCTGGGCCCCAACGTGGGCGTCAACGTGCTTTATTCCGGCACCGTCTCCGCGGCCACGGAGGCGGCCATCCTGGGCGTGAAGCAGGCCGTGGCCGTGTCCCTGAACGCTTATAAGGACCCGGACTTCGCCACCGCGGCCCGGGTGACTACCCGGCTAATTACCAGATTGCTGGAGCAGCCCCGGACCGAACCGCTGTGCCTGAACGTCAACCTCCCCAATCTGCCGGAGAGCGCCATCAAGGGCGTGCGCCTCACCCGCCAGGACACCGGGCCTTTAGTGGAACATTTCGAATGCCGGGTGGACCCCCGGGAACGGGTCTATTACTGGCTGGCGGGCATCAACGACCGCCAGGACCTGGACCCGGACACGGACTACGCCGCGTTGGAAGCCGGGTATATCTCCATCACCCCCCTGCACCACGACCTCACCCATTACCCCAGCCTGGAGGGCCTCCGGGGCCTGGAAAAATAAGGTCGGGCTGAGGAAGGGAATATCACGCAAAGGCGCAAAGGCGCTAAAATATAAGCAGGGGCACGGTTAGCCGTGCCCCTGCTTTTTTTCCCAGTCAGTTGTTAGGTAAAAGAATAGTGGTTACGATGGTTGTTATTTTTGGAAAAGCACGGTAAGAGGGTAATAATTAACCGAGTCAGCAGGGGGTTACGGTGGGCGCGCGTTGGGAAGTAGTGCGGCAGGGATGGCGGAAGGTTTGGCCGTATATGCAGTGGCCTCTCGGAGTGCTAATAGTGGCAGCAGCTATCTATGTCCTGATCTACGTTCCCAAGATGCAAGTGCCCATATGCCCTCCAGACCAAACGGGGCTGCCTCCCAAGGTCTGCTTCGACATCGAAAATGAGGCCCGTAAAACCCTGGCCTATATCTTGGGCGGAGTCCTGGCCATCATCGGCATCACCCTGGCGCACCGCCGTATCCGGGCATTGGAGCGTCAGGTACAAATAGGTCAAGAGCAATTGCAAGTGGCCCAGGAAGGCCAGATCACTGAGCGCTTCACCCGGACCATCGAGCAATTGGGCAGCGATAGGATAGAAGTCCGCCTGGGGGGCATTTACGCCCTGGAGCGCATCGCCAACGACTCAGACAAAGACTACTGGACCATTATAGAAACATTCACTGCCTACGTGCGGGAGCGCGCTCCTTGGGAGGAGCTATCTCAGGAGGCACCGAAGGAGGCAGCAGGGGAAGAAGTCGCTGCCACAGAATTAGCCCCCATTAAACTGTCGGATTTGTATTCCCCACCGGCCACGGACATCCAGGCCGTTCTCACCGTCTTAGGCCGGCGGAAGTACCGCTTCGGACAAGAAGAAGAGAAGGGGCCGTTAGATTTGGGGTGTACTGCTTTGCGCCAAGCATTCCTTAGGAGAGCCCACTTGGAAGGGGTCCGCTTCATGGGAGCCAACCTGAGGGGGGCCGATCTCATAGAAACCCACCTGGAAAGGGCCGACTTTAAACACGCCCATTTGCAAGCGGCCTCCCTACAGGGAGCCGACCTGGAGGGAGCCGACCTCAAAAGAGCCCACCTGGAGTTTGCGAACCTCTGGGAGGCCACCGGCCTCACCCGTGAGCAACTGGCCGTGGCCATAATAGATGAAAACACCATATTGCCCGATCATTTGCAGGAGCAGCCCCCCAAGGCCAAGGGACCAGAGGGGAATAACGAGGAATAAAGCTAAGATTTTTCACCGGCCAAAGGGTGGTGCCACTAAAGCATAAAAAAAGGGCGACCCAACGGGTCGCCCCTAATTATGGTGGTAGGAGACGGCTAAGAGCTCGCGGCCCTTAGCCCCTCCCCCACAAAACCCTTTACCACCCGTACGTCAGGAAGTCATGTATGGAGTTGGATGCTAACCTTCCGGCGCCCATGGCCAGAATCACGGTGGCGGAGCCGGTGACGATGTCGCCGCCGGCCCAGACCCGGGGTTTCATGGTCTTGCCGGTCTTGGGGTCGGCCACGATGTAGCCCCATTTGTTCAGGCTCAGGCCCGGGGTGCTCTTGGTCAAGAGCGGGTTGGAGCCGGAGCCGATGGAGATGACCGCGGTGTCGATCTCCACCACGAATTCGGAGCCGGGGATGGGCACCGGCCGCCGCCGCCCGGAGGCGTCGGGCTCGCCCAGTTCCTGGCGCAGGCATTCCACGGCGGTGAGGCGGCCGTCGTCATCCCCCAGAAACTTTAAGGGGTTGGTGAGGAGCAGGAACTCCACGCCCTCTTCCTCGGCATGATGGATTTCCGCGCTCCGGGCGGGGAGTTCCGCGTGGGAGCGCCGGTAGATGATATAGGATTTTTCCGCGCCCAGGCGCAGGGCGGTGCGGGCCCCGTCCATGGCCACGTTGCCGCCCCCGAAAGTGGCCACTTTCTTCCCCTTGACGATGGGGGTGTCGTAGTTGGGGAAGTCATAGGCCTTCATCAAGTTGGCCCGGGTGAGATATTCGTTGGCGGAATAGACGCCGATGTAATGCTCGCCGGGGATCTTCAAGAACACGGGCAGGCCCGCGCCCACGCCCAGGAAGACGGCGTCGAAGCGTTCCAGGAGCTCGTCCACGGTCTCGGAGCGCCCGATGACCGCGTTGACCTCGATTTTGACTCCCAGGCGTTCCAGGTAATTACACTCCTGGGCGACGATGGCCTTGGGCAGGCGGAATTCCGGGATGCCGTAGAGCAGCACGCCGCCGGGGCCGTGCAGGGCCTCGAAAATGGTGATATCGTGGCCTTTGAGGACCAGGTCCCCGGCCACGGTCAGGCCCGCGGGCCCCGCCCCGACAACCGCCACCTTCTTGCCGGTGGGCTCGGCCTTGGGAGGCAGGATCTGCTTGCCTTTCTCCCGCTGGTAATCGGCCGCGAAACGCTCCAGGTTGCCGATGGCCACGGGATCGTCTTTCTTGCCGATGATGCACAAGCCTTCGCACTGCACTTCCTGGGGGCAGACCCGGCCACAAACCGCGGGCAGGGAATTTTTCTCCCAGAGCAATCTGATGGACCCTTCGAAATCACCTTCCTTGATCAATTTGATGAATCCGGGGATGTCGATCTCCACCGGGCAGCCCTGCTTGCAGCGGGGGTCCTTGCACTGGATGCAGCGCTCCGCTTCCTTCATGGCCAATTCCGGGGTGTAGCCGTAGGGCACTTCCTCAAAATTCCGGGCCCGGACATGGGGTTCCTGCTCCGGCATGGGCTGCCGGGGAATCTTCTCTTTTTTCGGAGCCTTGACTTCTTCGGTCATTATCTTTCTCCTTCTCGGTTTACGTCTTTGCGGGCAAAATTATGATTAACGGGAGCAGGAACATCCCGGGGCATGGGCCGCCTTGAACTGGTCGAAGGAGACCTTTTCCTCCGCCGTGTAGGAGCGCAGGCGCAGGTCCAATTCGGCCCAATCCACCTGGTGGCCGTCAAATTCGGGGCCATCTACGCAGGCGAACTGCATCTTGCCGCCCACCGTCACCCGGCAGCAGCCGCACATGCCGGTGCCGTCCACCATGATGGGGTTTAAGCTCACCAGGGTATGAACGCCGTATTCCTGGGTCACCTTGGCGCAGAACTTCATCATGGGCACCGGGCCGATGCACACAGCCAGTTTGATATCCTTATCCCTTTCCAGGGTTTCCTTTAATTTGTCGGTGACGAAACCCTTATGGCCGTAAGTGCCGTCGTCGGTGCAGATCATCACCTCATCGGACGCGGCCTTCATCTTGTCTTCCAGGATGAGGAGGTCCTTGGAGCGGGCGCCGATCACCGAATAGACGTAATTGCCCATCTGCTTCAGGCCCCGGGTGATGGGATGCAACACTGCGATGCCGGTGCCGCCGCCGACACAGATGACCTTGCCCACCTTCTCCAGGTGCGTGGGCTGCCCCAGGGGGCCGATAACGTCCAGGTAGCCCTGGCCCACCTGCAAGGTTTTGAACAGGGCGGTGCTCTTGCCCACCACCATGTAGATAATGTTGATCAGGCCCTTGGCCGGGTCGGTGTCGGCCATGGTCAGGGGAATGCGTTCCCCCGTTTCGTTGGCCCTGAGGATGACAAACTGCCCGGGCTTGGCCTTGGCCGCAATCTTGGGAGCCTTAATCCAGTTGCTGATAATGGTCCCCTGGGCCATTTCCTGGCGTTCCACTATCTCAAACATACGCGCCTCTCCTCAACTCTTGATAATTGTTTTGATTTTCGATATTTCCCTGCAGGCTAACCGCCGGCCCGCCTTTCTCACCTTCCATAACCGAAAATTCTTATCACGGCTGCGGGGGAAGAATCAAGTGATAAATATCACAAAGACGATTTTCTGTTTTCGGTTTTCGGTGACGGGGGGAGGAGCGAACACCCGGGAGATCAGATAATTAGAGGTTCCTCAGGTCCAATTGTCTGAGGATAATCTTTACCAGGCTTTCTGGAATCTCCCGGTGTCGGGGAACCGGAGCACGCCGCTGATTTGCGGGATTGAGGAAGATGTCGTGGCGGGCGCCATGGCGGATGATGCGGCATCCTTGATCATTCAGGAGGCGCAACAGGTCAACCCGTTTCAACCAATAATTCCTTTAACCGGTAGTCCGGCGGCAGGTCCTCAAAGTCGGTGGCTTCCATCAGGGAAAGGGCTTCCTTGATATTCTCCTCCAACTCCGCCAAAGACCTGCCCTGGGAAAAGACATCCGGACGTTCCCGCAGGCGGCCCACAACCCATTCGCCATCCTGCCAGTAAACCAAAGTATAGCCCGGCATAACAACTCCCTTGAGGGTACAATTAAGTACCCACGTGGCGTTCATTTCTGAGATTTCCCGATGAATAATATTTTTGCCGGTTTACCACGGCTATGTCAAGGGCGGCAAAAATTTTCCACAGAGACTCTGAGACTTTGAAACTAAAAAAAACCGGCTTCCCCGAGCAACGCCCGGGAAAGCCGGTTTTGGTTACTTATGGTTGGTGCGCCAGGCGCACTTTACATTGTACTTAGAACAGGCCGGTCACTTTGCCGGTCTTCACGTCCACGTCGACACGGCGGTAGGCCGGGTCGGAGCCGGTGCCGGGCATGAGGGAAATGGCGCCGCACACCGGGCAGATGAACTTGGCGCCGCCGTAAATGAGGAAGTCGCGCACCGGCAACCGCCAACCTTTCGGAGTGCCTTTCTTGCTGGGATCATGGGTCAAGGACAGGTGGGTCTTGACCATCATGGTGGCGTATTCGTTGAACTTGGGATCCTTCTCGAAGCGCTCCGCCTTGGCGTTGGCTTCGGGGGCGAAATCCACGCCGTCTGCACCGTAAACCTCTTTGGCGATGGTTTCGACGCGTTTCCGCAGCGGCATCTCGTTGGGATAGAGGAACTTGAAGTTGTTCTTCTCTTTGCAGGCGTCCATGACCGCGTCCGCGAATTCCAAGGCGCCTTCACCGCCGAACTGCCAGTGTTTGGACACCGCCACCCGGGCGCCTTCCGCCTCGCAGGCCCGGCGAATCACCGCGTGCTCTTCGTCGGAGTCGAAATGGAAGGAGTTGATGCAGACCACCGGGTTGATGCCGGCTTTCTTGATGGTGCGGACATGGTGCACCGCGTTCTGCACGCCCTCTTCCAACCAGGCCATGGTCTCTTTGGAGGCGGAGAAGTATTCCTTGGGCACGGGTTTGCCCGGAGGACAGGGCAGGGCCCCGGCATTGACGCCATGGTGTTTCAGGCCCCGAACGGTGGCGGTTAGGACCGCGACGTTGGGCACCAGGCCGCTGAAACGGGATTTGACGTTCCAGAACTTCTCAAAGCCGATGTCCGCGCCGAACCCGGACTCGGTGACGTGGTAGTCAAAGAGCTTCAGGCCGATCTGGTCGGAGACGATGGAGCTTTGCCCCACGGCGATGTTGGCGAAGGGACCGGCGTGCACGAAAACCGGCTGCTTTTCCACGCTCTGCATCAGGGTGGGATTGATGGAGGGCACCATCCAGGCCATCATGGCGTTGCCCACTTCCAGGTCGCCGGTGGTCACGGGGTTGCCCTTCTTGTCGTAGGCCACCACGATTTCGTTCAGGCGTTTTTTGAAGTCCGGCAGAGAAGTAAAGACGGACAAAATCGCCATGACTTCCGAAGACACGGCGATGCCGGTCTTTGATTGCATCATGAAGCCGTCGGCCTTGGTGGTGCCGAGACCGATGATCATGTTCCGCAGGGCCTGGGCGCAGAAGTCCAGGATCCAGCCCATCTCGATGTTCCGGGGGTCGATGTTCAGGCGCTTCAGGTTCCGCTTGGCCAACTGCTCGTCGGTGTAATTGAATTCGTGCTGCATCCGGGAGGTCATCGCCACCATGGCCAGGTTGTGGGCGTTCATGATGTTGTTGATGTCGCCGGTGAGACCCAGAGAGAACTCGGTCATGGGAATCAGCAAGGAGATGCCTCCGCCGGCCGCGGTGCCCTTGACGTTCATGGTGGGGCCGCCGGAGGGCTGCCGCAGGGCGCCGCCCACGTTCATCTTCCGGGCGCCCAAGCCTTCAATGAGACCCATGGAGGTGGTGGACTTGCCTTCCCCCAAGGGGGTGGGGGTGATGGCGGTGACGTCGATGTAGTAGCCATCGGATTTGTTCTTCAGGCGCTCCAGGCATTTTACGTAGTCGACGCGGCCGATCTTGTGACCGTAAGGGATGCGCTCGTCTTGGGGAATTTCCAACATGTCGCACATCTTTTCAAAGGGAATCATCTCCGCTTCGGCGATTTCGGCAATCTGCCAGTCTTTCTGTTTTACCGGATCATACTTCGCCATAAACCAAGCCTCCTTATGGTTATGTAATTACTGGTGAATTCCCGGCATTCCGCCCCGGCCGGGTCAGGACCAAAGTTAACCCTAAGCGCCTGCCCTGCTTGTGGCCGGGCCTGCGCCAGGGTTCATACTTTTTTTCACATAGCCCCCCATATAATCGACCGCGCAAGGTTTTGTCAACAAATATTTTTCCTTGGAAGACAGAGCAGGCAAATTTTTCTGCGGGAATTTTATTTGACATCGTTTTTTTCTGGAAGTAAACTTGTGAATAGATGTACAATATCTTTCCCGGCAGTGCCTGGATTTTCCAGAGTCTCCGGGAGATTATCATAGTACCCAGCCTTCCCTACTGCAAGCTTATCAACGCGGCAAAGGGGCGTTTCCATGCCGCGGCAAAGCCCAAAGAATTGTGGCAGGGCGCGGAGAATTCCGGTATCAGCTCCGGATAATCGGGAGAGGAGGAGCGTTAATGGTCATCGGGGAATCAAAACCCGTAGCGGAAATCCTGGAGATGATCAAGGATTTTAAAAAAGTTGTGGTCGCCGGCTGCAAAGGCTGCGTCACCGTCTGCAACGCGGGGGGTGAAAAGGAAGTGGCTATCCTGGCCTCGGAGCTGCGCATCGCCCGCAAGGCCGCCGGCAACGACCTGGAAACCATGGAGTATACCTGCGAGCGCCAGTGCGACCCGGAATACATCGAGCCTCTGGACGATTTGGTGAAAGACGCGGAGGCCATAGTCTCCATCGCCTGCAGCGTCGGCCCCCAATACTGCACGGCCCGTTATCCTTTTGTGCCGGTCTTTCCGGGGCTGAACACCATGTCCATCGGCGGCGCCTTGGAACACGGGGTCTGGAAGGAATTCTGCCAGGCCTGCGGCACCTGCATCATCGGCGAATTCGGCGGGCTCTGCCCCATCACCCGCTGCGCCAAACAATTATTGAACGGTCCCTGCGGCGGCTCTTCCGAAGGCATCTGCGAAGTGGGCAAGGGCAACATTCCCTGCATCTGGCAGCTCATCTACGACCGCATGAAAAACCTGGGGCAGCTCCACAAAATGCAGGAAGTAAAACTTTATAAAAACTGGTCCACCAGCAGAGACGGCGGGCTACGCACTACTATACGGGAGGAGTTGAAACAATGACCGCCGAATATTCCGCGGGAAGCAGACTGGAAAAAATCTTTAGAAGCGGCCAGAAGGCCCTGACCGGCGAGTGCGGCCCGCCCCGGGGTTGCGACGTTGACCATTTTAAGCACAAAGCCAGCTTTTTGAAGGGCAACGTCGACGCAGTCAACGTCACCGACAACCAGACCGCGGTGGTCCGTTTCTGTTCCATGGCCGCGTCCAAAATCCTCCTGGAAATGGGCGTAGAGCCGGTGATGCAGATGGTCACCCGGGACATGAACCGCATCGGCCTCCAGAGCAACATCCTGGGCGCCGCCGCCTTAGGCATCAAGAACCTGCTCTGCCTCACCGGCGACCACCAATCCTTTGGCGACCACCCCCAAGCCAAAAACGTCCACGACATGGACTCGGTGATGCTGGCCCACACCGTGAAAACCATGCGGGACGAAGGCAAGATGGTGAGCGGCACGGAACTCCAGGGCCGCCCCCAGATCTTCATCGGCGCCGCAGCCAACCCCTTCGCCGACCCCCAGGAGTTTAGGGTGATCCGCATGGGCAAAAAGATCGCCGCCGGGGTCCAGTTCATCCAGACCCAGTGCATCTACAACATGGAGAGATTCCGGAAATTCATGGAAATGGCCAACGATATGGGGCTCACCGAAAAGTGCTATATCATGGCCGGCATCACCCCCTTGAAATCCGTGGGTATGGCCAACTACATGAAGAAATTCGTACCCGGCCTGGACGTGCCCGACTCTTACATCACCCGCCTGAAAGGCGTGCCCAAGGAGAAAGCGGCCGCGGAAGGCATCAAGATCGCGCTGGAGCAGATCCACGAGTGCCTGGCCATGAAGGGCATCGCCGGCATCCACCTGATGGCCATCGAATGGGAAGAAAGGGTCCCGGAGATCGTCGAGGCCGCAGGCCTGCTGCCGAGGCCGGTGGTGGATTAATCTCCACATGCATTTATGAATTAAAATAGCGTAGGGTGCGCTCCGCGCACCACATCTGAAATTTGCAGGAACAACAAAAGCCCGATCCTTCGCGGACCGGGCTTTTTTTATTTCTAAAGATGTTGTAATGTGGTTTTAAGATGATGAAAAATCAGAGATACGCATGATAGTTGAGCAGATAAAAGAAAATTCCCCCTACTTGGCCAAAGTCAAAGATCTCGGTCGAAAGAACAGGAATACTCTTGGCTTTTTCCCAGAAGGCGCTTTTGAAGAATATGCAGCCAAGGGAACTATACTGATAGCCAGAGAAAAAGGCGAATTTTTGGGGTATCTGCTTTATCGAGTTGTGCGGCGGAAGGGAATTTGGCCAGTAGGGGTAATCGTTCACTTGTGCGTGGATGATACCTTTCGGAATATAGGCATAGCTAGGGCCCTGGTAGAAAAGCTGTGTAACATTACAAAAGATAGTTTCCTGAGGTTAGAATTGCGATGCCGCCGAGATTTCCCAGCAAATAATTTTTGGCCCAGAGTTGGCTTTAAGTATGCTGATGAAATGCGGGGAAGAGGACGTATGCCCATTCAGCTATGGGCAATGGAATTTCGGAAGTTGCCATTAGTGGATTTAATGGAGAAAAGGGAGACCGAAAAGAAATTTCGTGCCGTTATCGATGCGAACGTTTTTTACCGCTTGCAGGACCCCGTTCCCGAGACCCCTTCTTATGACCGGCTGCTTAGTGAAGAAGCCTGGGCTCTTAAAGAATACTGGCTTCCCGAGGATGTATCTTTGTTGATTACTGGTGAAACGTTTAATGAGATCCAAAGAAATGATGATACTGCCGAGCGCAAACGAAGACTTAGTTTTGCAAGACAATTTGGCAAATTAACGCATAGAATGGAAGACGTTGACAATTTAAAACAACGTCTTTTGGGATATTTCCCACCCAATCCCAATGAAAGCATGCAATCAGATATTTCACAGTTGTCTTATGCAATAAGTGGAGAAGCTCATTTCTTTATTACTCAAGATAATAAAGACTTATTAAACAAAGCTGGAGTGATTTACAACGAGTTTGGAATCAAAATTCTATCTCCGGGAGAGTTTATAGGTCGCTTGGATGAAATAATTCGCGATGTTGAATATCGTCCTAGACGTTTGGGGGGATCATATGACTTAGCAATTAGCAAGGTTCGAAGCGATCAACTCTCGAAATTATATTCTTTCTTTCATTGGAATTGCCCCGAAGAGCGAAAAAGCCAGTTTCAAGCTATCTTACGTAACTTCATTGCCCAACCAAATCGATATGATGTTGTACTTTGCCATATAGATATTAACCCCATATCTTTAATAGTGTATGAACGAAGCAATTCATCAGAACTTGTGATACCGATGATCAGGGTTTCACGGTCTCCTCTCACTGAAACAGTTCTTAGGCATTTATTAAGGCAAACAGTTCTAACGTCGGCTACAGAAAAACGCAAGTTTGTTCAGGTGTAACCGTTCAGCCACTCCTTTGTAGCTGAGGCAATTTTTTTTGAAAAATTGAAAAAAAATGCCCTTAGGGGCTAGTTCTTTTGTGAATAATGGTGTATTCAAGGTCTTGTGGAAACAAGACCTA